>Ga0308160_10005468_pt1 | contig 13237 bp, 8 predicted proteins | sample PhyFR1_FD_201036 | JGI IMG/M metagenome (GOLD analysis project Ga0308160, IMG submission 201036) | Phyllosphere microbial communities from UC Gill Tract Community Farm, Albany, California, United States - DLSLF.R1 | ecosystem: Host-associated > Plants > Phyllosphere > Unclassified | place: USA... | reverse complement strand
TGATATCGCCGCTGGCATCTGCGCAGTCGGCGGCCAGGCGGGTCATTTCCGCCACTGGCGTGACACCTTCGCGATAGCCATTGTTGCGGCAAAATTCAAAGGCGTCGATGACAAAAGCGCTCATTGCAGAAAACGTCCCCGGAAAACCTGCGATAATAACAGGCTTATCCTCGTGCAGTCAAAGACTTGCGCGTTTTTTTGGGGTTGGCGCGGCAGCTTGTTGCCGGATGTGCCCGCCTCACCGCCCTGCCCGCTTTATATTGCTGGCTGTATCTGGAGACGATCCATAAGATAAGCTTGCCGGGGCCAGCGATTGATCTGTTTTGCTTATACTTCCGCTTTTCATTTCAACAGCGCCGACATGATACCAAGTTCTGCCCCGCCGCGCCTCATTCTTGCGTCGAGTTCGGCTTATCGCCGTGAATTACTGTCGCGACTGCAACTGCCATTCGAAGCGATCGCGCCGCACATCGACGAGACGCCGCTGCCGGGCGAAGCGCCGCAGGAGACCGCCCTGCGCCTGGCCCGCGCCAAAGCCGAGGCCATTGCCCTGCTTCATCCTGGCACCCTGGTGATCGGTTCCGACCAGGTGGCGACCCTCGATGGCGCACAGATCGGCAAACCCGGCGGCCATGCGCGCGCCCTGGCCCAGCTGCAGACGATGCGCGGACGCGAAGTCGTGTTCCATACGGCGCTGTGTTTGCGGGATGGGCGCGTGGCCGCCCCCGCCGCCGCCGCGCAGGTTGAGAATGTGCAGGTCTTCGTGCGCTTCCGTGACTTGCCCGATGCCGAGCTCGACGCTTACCTGCGCATCGAGCAGCCCTACGATTGCGCCGGCAGCGCCAAGAACGAGGGCCTGGGGATCGCATTGCTCGAACGCATAGACTCGAACGACCCGACCGCCCTCACCGGCCTGCCCCTGATCGCCCTTACCAGCATGCTGCGCCGTGCAGGCGTGCCCTTCTTTGGTGTTTGATTGTTTTTAACTGACGCATTTGACCAACTAATTTGATGAAGACCATGCCTGCTACCCTTTTCCTGATTCCGAACACCCTCGGCCCGACCGAAGCCGCGCCCGGCGCCCTGAACGGTGTGCTGCCAGGCCAGGTGCAGGCGATCACTTCGCAGCTCGGCTACTTCGTGGCCGAGAACGCCAAGACGGCACGTGCCTTCCTGAAACTGGTGGCGGTCGATCATCCTTTATCGCGTCCGCTGCAAGAGATTCGCATTGCCGAGCTGAACGTAAATACGCCGGTTGCGGCCCTGTCGGCCCTGCTGGAACCTTTATTGGCGGGCGAGGATGCGGGACTGGTGTCGGAAGCCGGGGTGCCGGCGGTGGCCGATCCCGGCGCCGACCTGGTACGGCTTGCCCATCAGCACGGCATTACGGTGCGGCCGCTGGTGGGGCCGTCGTCCTTGCTGCTGGCCGTAATGGCGAGCGGGCTGAACGGGCAGAGTTTTGCCTTTAACGGTTATTTACCAACCGACGCGGCGGCGCGCACCAAGCGGATTCGCGAACTGGAAGTGCGCTCGCTGAAGGAAAAGCAGACCCAGCTGCTGATCGAAACGCCTTACCGCAACGGGCAGATGCTGGAAGCGCTGGTGTCGGCATGCCAGCCGAATACGCTGGTGTGCGTGGCGACGGATCTCTCGCTGGCGAGCGAATCGGTGCGCACCATGACGGCGGCGAAATGGAAAGCGCAGCTGGGGGCAGGCAAGATGCCGGATTTCCACAAGAAGCCGACCGTGTTTTTGTTCCTGGGACAATAAGCGGCGAAGGTGGGGGGTGGTAGGGTGGGCACCTGTGCCCACGCGGGATCATCGCTTGATCATATGCGACTCACACCGAGTCGCTGCCAGTAACGAAGCTTTGCATGCTTCGCATCAGATCGCCCGGCAAGACCGCGTGGACACAGGTGTCCACCCTACCAAACCGGCACATCGGCGGCCATCAAGCCGCTTCGTAAGCCAGTTCGCGCACCCAGTCGAACGCTTCCAGTTCGATCTCGCGCACTTGCCGCGCGCTCAGCCCCACTTTGCGCAGGGCCGCCGTGAAATCTTTCCCGGTATCGGCCTTCTCCAGCCGCTCGACCACATCCAGCATCGCCCCGAACGGCCCTTCTCGCTGCAGCAGCGCGGCGTGCACGTCGTCGGCCAGCTCGACATTGTCGAGGATATCCGCCATCGGCATCGAGAACAGCGCGTCGGCCAGCGACATGATGCCCACCGTAAAAGCCCGCTCGGCGCAGACGCCGCTCCGGGCATGCACCTGCAGCGACATCAGTTCCAGCAGCTTGCCGCGCGTGGTGGCCAGTTGCAGCAGCGGCGAATGGAGTTCCACCGTGCTGCCGGGCGTGGCGTACATCAGGATCTGCAGCCAGCGCCGCAATTGCTTGCGGCCCAGCTTGTTGATCGCCTCGCTCACCGACTCGATGCGCTCGCCCCCGCTTGCCGCACGGCTGTTCACCAGGCGCAGCAAATTCAGGCTGGTGAGTGCATCGCGCTTGACAGCGCTTTCGATGGCGGCCGCATCGGCATTCGCGTTCAACAAATCCAGCAAACGCAGAATCACCAGTTCGGATGGCGTGATCTTGCGCCCGCTGAGAATCGCCGGCCGCGCAAAGTAATAACCCTGGAAGTATTCGAAACCGAGTTCCATGCAGGTATTGAACTCTTCCAGCGTTTCGACCTTTTCCGCCAGCAGCTTCTTGCGCGAGGCACGCAAGGAATCGGCCAGCGGCGCCAGCGCCTCGGCGTGCACGCCTTTCAGGTCGACCTTGATCACGTCGACCAGGCCCAGCAGCTTGTCGACTTCCTCGGTATGGTCGACCACATCGTCGAGCGCGAAGGTGAAGCCGAGTTCCTTCAGTTCGGCGACGCGCGCCAGCAACGGCTCAGTCGGCTTGACGGTTTCCAGGATTTCGAGGATAACTTTACGCGGCGGCAGGAAGCGGACGAAATCGCTCATCAGCACGTCGGCGTCGACATTGATAAAGGCCAGCTGCTCGCCCACGACCTGCTCCAGGCCGAGTTGCGATGCATGGGAAATGACGGCCGCGGTGGCGGCGGCGCCGTCGGTCAGGCGCGCATCTTCGTGCTCGCCTGCGGCGCGAAACAGCAGCTCGAAAGCAACCAGGCGTTGGTCGCGCCCCAGGATAGGCTGGCGCGCCAGGAAAAATTCGTCGGACGGCATGGATGAGACTGCCGTTGCTTCGGCATGCATGTAAAACTCCTGGGAAACTTGGGAAGTGCGGCATGCGCAGCACGAGGCCCGCGCGCACGCGAGCCTCTGTCGACTATACTACAGAACGATAATCTTTATATTTTTACATCGAAACGTGCGTTACGAACGTTGCGGTGTGCGTCACGCTGTGAATCAGCCGCGACTACCCCCTGGCGTGCGCTTGCCTGCCGGCTTGGCGCCGCGCGGTCCCTGGCCTGCTGCCGGCGCAGCGCGGCGCGCGGGGTTGCCCGTACCTTTACTCCCTCCTTTGCCCGCGCCGTTGCCCGCACCTGCGGGGCGGCGCTGGTCGGCGTAGCGCGGCTGGTTGTCACCGCGCGACGGGTCGAAGCGTTCGTCGGGACGGCTACTCGAGCCCGCACCATTGTCGCGCGAACGCGACACCGGACGGCCTTCGCCGCGTTCGACTGCCCCACCTTCCGGACGTGAGAAGCGTTTCGCGCGGCTGGCAGCACCCGCCGGCTTGGCAGCAGCCGCACCCTCGGGCTTCGCTTCGCTCGAGCGCTGCGGCATGGCCTGGCCCGGCAAGCGCAAACTGCCGGTACCCGACAGCGGGCTGGCGCGGCGCGCATTCCCGACCGGAACGCGGGCGCCGCCGGTATTGCCCAGGCGGGCCGACGCCGCGCCCGTCACTTGCGTGCCGGTCTCGATGACGAAGCTGGCGCCTGCGTCCTTGCCCAGCACCTTCACCAGGTAAGGCATGACTTCGCGCAGCATCGGCTCCAGCGTATACGGGGGATTCAGGATGAACATGCCGCTGCTGTGCAAGCCAAAGCCGTCCGGCCCCGGCGTCGACACGGTCAGCGTCACGTTCAGCCATTCCTTGGCCGGCAAGCGCTTCAGGCGGTCGGCGAACTGGCGCGATTCCATGCGCTGCAGCACCGGATACCAGACCGCGAACATACCGCTCGGGAAACGGCCCAGCGCTTCTTCCAGCGCATCCTTGACCTTGCGGTAATCGTCCTTCATCTCGTAAGGCGGATCTATCAGCACCAGGGCGCGGCGCGACGGCGGCGGCAGCAGCGATTTCAGGCTCTGGAAACCGTCGCCGCGCTCGATGATGACGCGGCGGCCGCGGGCACGTTCGCCCTGCTCGGCCCGGTGCGCCTCGGCCTTGCGGAAATTGTCCGCCAAAATCTTGCTGTCGGCCGGATGCAGCTCGAACAGGCGCAGGCGGTCTTCCAGGCGCGTCATCTGGTCGGCCACGTAGGGCGAGCCCGGGTAGTAGCGCAGCTTGCCGCTCGGGTTCATGCCCTTCACCACTGCCAGGTATTCGGCCAGCGCCGGCGGCAGGTCGCTGCGGTTCCAGAGCGGGCCGATGCCGGTGTCGAACTCGGCATTCTTGGTCGCAAAATTGCTGTCGAGCGCGTACACGCCGGCCCCCGAGTGGGTGTCGATATAGGTATAGGCGGCATCCTTTTGATTCATGTACAGGTGCAGCTGCACCTGGACGAAATGCTTGAGGACGTCGGCGTGATTACCCGCGTGAAAGGCGTGGCGGTAGCTCAACATAATGGGATCCTGGAAATAACAGCGCCGTTCGGACGAACGGCGGTAACAGGCGTCATTATCGCCTAGAAAGCCCGGACTGCCCAAATCGGCAGCATCGAAACGAAAACGCGCTGTCACCGTTAGCTATGGATGAGGATTGAACTGCTGAGCTTTGCCGCGGTCGAACCCGTATCGCCACCGATATGGGTTCACCATGAAAGCGCCCCGCTTCAAGAAATGGTTTGCCTCGCTACCGGCACTAAATCAGCCTCAGCGGATTCAGGTACTCAATGCCCTGCGGCCGGCGGCCGGACTGCATCGGCTGCTCGCACTGATCGATCATATGCGCGCGCCCGGACGCCGCTGTCCCCATTGCCGCTGTGAACACTGGCATCGGCATGGCCACGCCAACAACCTGCAGCGCTATCGCTGCCGCGCATGCCGGCGCACCTTCAACGACCTGACCGGCACCCCGCTGGCACGGCTGCGGCTGCGCGGAAAATGGCTCGATTATCTCGATGCGCTGCTCGCGTCGCACCCGGTCCGTGCAGCGGCAGCGCAACTGCAGGTGCACCGGAATACCGCCTTTCGCTGGCGCCACCGCTTTCTCGACCGCGTCAAGGACAAGGGCCCGACGCGCCTGAACGGTATCGCCGAGGCCGACGAGATGTTCATCCTCGAATCGCAGAAAGGCGCGCGTAAGCTCGACCGGTCGCCGCGCAAACGGGGCGGCAGGGCCGGCAAGCGTGGCATTTCCCGCGAACTCGACTGCGTTCTGGTTGCGCGTGACCGCAGCGGCCAGACCATCGATGCCGTGACCGGGCGCGGCGCCGTGAGCAAGCAGCAGCTGGAGCGCCACTTGCTGCCCTGGCTCGACCCGCAAGTGCTGCTGGTGACCGACTCGCACGCGGCCTACCGCGCATTTGCCCGCGCGCACAGCATTGCGCACCAGGCCGTGAACCTGCGTGCCGGCGAGCGAGTTCGGCAGGATGCCGCCGGTGCCATCCACGTGCAGAACGTGAACGGCTACCACCGGCGCCTGCGCGAATGGCTCGCTCCATTTCATGGGGTTGCGTCGCGCTATCTGCCGAACTACCTCGGCTGGTGCCGGGCGCTCGATGGCCGACGAATCGCTTCTGCCGATCAATTGTTGCACTTGGCGATCGGCCCCATCAACAGCGAACGGTGACAGCGCCAACGAAAAAAGCCGCGGGATCGGCATCCCGCGGCTTTTGGGTTGACAGCTAAACGGCTCAGGCGACTTTCTTCTCGTCGAAGAATTGTTCGTCTTCGGTCGAGCCATGCAGGGCCGTGGTCGAGCTCTGGTTTTGCTGGATGGTCTGGGTCACGGCGTCGAAGTAGCCGGTGCCGACTTCGCGCTGGTGTTTCACGGCCGTGAAGCCCTTCTCGGCAGCGGCGAATTCGGCTTCCTGCAGCTCGACGAAGGCCGACATCTGGCGCCGCGCATAGCCGTGCGCCAGGTTGAACATGCCGTAGTTCAGGGCGTGGAAGCCGGCCAGGGTGATGAACTGGAACTTGTAGCCCATCGCGCCCAGCTCTTTCTGGAACTTGGCGATGGTCGCGTCGTCCAGGTTTTTCTTCCAGTTGAACGAAGGCGAGCAGTTATAGGCCAGCATCTTGCCCGGGAACTTGGCATGCACGGCTTCGGCGAACTTGCGGGCGAACTCCAGGTCCGGCTTGCCGGTCTCGCACCAGACCAGGTCGGCGAAGGGTGCATAGGCCAGGGCACGGGAAATCGCCTGGTCGATGCCCGGACGCACCTTGTAGAAGCCTTCGACGGTACGCTCACCGGTGCAGAATTCCTTGTCGTTGTCGTCCACGTCCGAGGTCAGCAGATCGGCCGCTTCGGCATCGGTACGGGCGATGACCAGGGTCGAGGTGCCCATCACGTCGGCCGCCAGGCGCGCGGCGGTGAGCTTTTCCACGGCTTCGCGCGACGGCACCAGCACCTTGCCGCCCATGTGGCCGCATTTCTTGACGGATGCCAGCTGGTCTTCGAAGTGGACGCCAGCGGCGCCCGCCTCGATCATCGACTTCATCAGCTCGAAGGCATTCAGCACACCGCCGAAACCGGCTTCGGCATCGGCCACGATCGGGGCGAAGTAATCGATGTCGTCCTTGCCTTCCGACCATTGGATCTGGTCGGCGCGCTGGAAGGTGTTGTTGATGCGGCGCACGACCATCGGCACCGAGTTGGCCGGGTACAGCGATTGATCGGGATACATTTCGCCAGCCAGATTGGCGTCGCCGGCAACTTGCCAGCCCGACAGGTAGATGGCTTTCAGGCCGGCCTTCACTTGCTGCATGGCCTGGTTGCCGGTCAGGGCCCCGAGGGCGTTGACGAAGGGCTCTTCGTTGACGAGAGTCCACAGCTTGTCGGCGCCGCGCTTGGCCAGCGTATGCTCGATCTGCAGCGAGCCGCGCAGGCGGACCACGTCTTCGGCTGTGTAATTGCGCACGACACCCTTCCAGCGTGGATTGGTATCCCAGTCGTTTTGCAGTGCGGCGATTTGCTGTTCACGAGTTGCCATGGTGTTCTCCTGATGAAAGATTTAGCTGAGTTGCGAAGTGAAATCCGTTAGACAAATGATAGACCCGTTTGTGCACAGCACAATCACTCTTATATAAGACAGCAAAACATTTTTTTAATCTTATTAATCAGTCACTTGCAATCACCATTCCATGATACGAAACGAAATTTCTCAGAATGAGAGAGGGAATACGGAAGAGCTGGGAAACGCTTTTCACTGGATGAAAGTAGCATTCCGCATTGTGAGATACGGCCTTCGATCCGGACCCAGGCAGAGCAAAGCCCATCATCACGCCAGGCGCTAATATGGTATTGAATCTCGGCAATAAACTCAGCAACAAAAAACGCGCGTGCCGCAAGGCTACGCGCGTTGATCGCATCTGCCGCCGGTAGCGGCACAGGCTCAGGCCTTGTGCCCCACCGGTGCGCGCCGGCTGTTCCCTGCCCCGACCGCCGTGGCAATGGCCAGCGTCTGGAACAGGGCCACGCCGATGAACACCGAGGCCGGATGCCCACCATCCATCAGCGCGCCGAACAGCAACGGGCCGACCGACATGCCGGTGTCCAGCCCCGAATACACGACGCCGAACACGCGCCCGGTGGCATTCGGCGGCGCGGCGGCGCGGATCAGCAAGTCGCGCGAGGGTCCGGCGATGCCGGTGGCAAAGCCGATCGCGCCCATCACGACCACCACCAGCGGCCCCGGCACCACGGCTGCGGCCAGCACCAGCGCCATCGCGGCCGCGAACAAAAAGGCGACAGTGATCGTGCGGTCGTGGTTGTGGGCGCGCGCCGCCAGGAAGCCGCCCGCCACCATCCCCGCCGCCGAGGACAGCATGAAGGTGGTGTAGGCGGATGCGGCCGTGCCCAGCGTGATGCCGTACAAGGCCACAAGGCTGGGCGAGGAAAAGGCCTGCACCCCGCCGAGGGCAATCGAGGTCAGGAAGAAAAAGCCGAAGCACATCCACACGGCCGGCAGGCGCAGGAAGCCGAAGGAACTGGCGCCCTCGTCGCCCGGCTTGGCGACCATCGCCCGGTTCGGAAGCACGGCGCGGTTCAGGAACAGCACCAGCAGCATCAGGAAGGGAATCGCGCTGGCCGACAGCAGCGCCACGCGCCAGCTCGACAAGGTGGCAACGCCGGCCAGGAAGATCGGCGCCGTGGCCCAGCCGATATTCCCGGAGATGCCGTGCACCGAGAATGCATAGGCCAGCCGCTCTTTCGATACGCCATGGTTCAGCAGCGTATAGCCGGCCGGGTGGAACACCGCATTGCCGCAACCGGCAACCAGCGAGCCGAGCAGCAGTACCGCGTAGTTCGGCGCCGACGCCAGCACCAGCGCCCCCACGCCCAGCAGCGCCTGGCCGGTGAACAGCACGCGCCGCGCGCCGACGCGGTCGACCAGGAAGCCGGATAAAGCCTGGCCGACACCGGAGACGACGAAGAAGACCGTCATCAGCAAACCGAGTTCGGAATAGGACAGCGTGAAGGCTTCCTTCAGCCAGGGAAACAAACCGGCCAGTATCAGGTGGAAGAAGTGCGACACCCCGTGCGAGGTGCCGACCAGGCCGATGACGCGGGCGTCCTGGCGCAGGCTGGTAGTGGTCATCGCGCTTAGCTTGAAAGAAAGGAAACAGCCAGTGTAGTCAAAAATGCCCGACCGTGCTGGCTGCCCTTTTTACCGCATGCCAGGCGCGGTCAGTTGAAGCTGATGATGGCGCTATCGGCATTCCCGATCTTCTTGCCCTTCAAATCGATCGTGAAGCGGTCGCTCGGCTTGCCCGAGCCCAGGCCCTTGAAGATGGCGAAGACCTGCTTGAACTGGTGCTGGTAGGCCACCTGCACCGCGTTCTGGTCCGAGATCTTGTCGCCGATGCGCGCCGGCGCCACCGCGTTCGCCGGGAAGGCGCGCATCAAGACCTTGTACTGGTTCACGCGTTCCTGGCCCATGTCGCGCAGCGCCAGCTCGCCGGCGTACACGGTGCGGTGGAAGTCGCCGTAGAAATCGTAGGCCGTGATCCTGGCGAAGTCGTCGAGCTTCAGGCCGGCGGCATTCGCCAGCGCGTCGGCGCGTACGGTGGCTTCACGCCAGTCGGCCGTCAGCTGGCTGGCGGCGACCGGCGTGGCCGACGCGGTGCCGGCGGCGGCGCAGTTCGCGGTGAGCGGCAGCACGGCCGGATTCTCCTTCAGCTGGGCCAGCGTGACGCGCGTTTCGAGTTGCGACAGGATCAGCATTTGCCTGCCGTTCAGCGCCATCGCCGCTTCTTTCATCTCGCACGGCCAGTACTCGTCCATGAAGCGCAGGCGCGACAGTTCCCCGAAATAGGTATGCGTGTATTCGCCGTAGGAACGGCTGTCGAGGATGCCGCGTTCCCAGCGCTTGGCCACGTCGCTTGGCAGCGTGCTGCCGCGCAGGTAGTCGTACTCCACCTGGTAGTAAGGGAAGAGTTCATTGAAGCCCGCCACCGTGTTCAGGGCCACGGTCTGGACGTCGACCGTATCGAGGTCCTTGTAGGTGATGATCTTGTAGGCTGCGCCATATACCGCCAGCGATGGCGACTGCACGTTCACCAGGTAGTTGCCGCTCGCATCGGCGAAGTCGTTGGTGCCGTTGAAGTGCATGTGGCCGCCCACGTGCCAGCGCAGGCCGGTGGCGGCGACGCCGGCGGCGGTGGCTGCATCCGGCACGCGCGCGGTCTGGAAGGCGCCCGGCTTGAAGGCGGCCTTCATGGCCTCGGTCTGGTTGGCATAGAAGTCCATGGTCGGGTAGTGCGAGTAAGCCATCAGCTGCTTGCCCTCGAGCTTGGCGCGCGCGCTCACCGCCTTGATCCACTCGACCAGATGCATTTTATGCGTCAGGACCTTGTTCCAGCCGGCGTTGCCGGCGCCGTCGTAGCCGCTGAAGAGTTTCGGGTTGGCTGGGTCGAACTTGGCGTTCGGGACGAAGACGTTGGCGTCGATCGCCAGCAGCCACAGGCCCTTCACCGGCTCGACCAGATAGCTGCTGTCGACCATGCTGGTGCAGCGCGTAAAGGACTTGCCGAGCTTCGCTTCGCCGGCCGCCTTGTAGGCGCCGCCGGAACCTTCGGCGCAGATCTCGAATTCGCGCTTCGCCACGGCCGACTGGGCGACGGCTTCCTGGTAGCTGTACTTGCCGCCCGTGTACTTGCTGAACGGCGTCTCCCACAGGATGTCGGCCTGATTCGGATTGAAGCCGAACTCGCCCAGTTTCGCCATCAGCTTTTCGTAGCCCTGCTCCATCAGCTGGTCGGTGCAGACCACGCTCGGGTCCTTGGCCTTGCAGGCGGCGTTCGACGTGGCGTACACCTTCTGCTCCTTGCCGTCTTTGGTGAGGAAATCGCTCTTGCCGGCTTCCAGGTCGTCGTAGGGCTCGACCGGATCGTGGTTGCCGGGCGCGAGGAAGAAGCGCATGCCCTTGGCCTGGTATTCCTTCAGCACGGTGGCGATGCCGTCGACGTTCATCGGCTGGGCGTCGTCGGAGTAGTCGCCGGGGAAGGCGACGATGCGGATGCCCTTGGCGTAGGCGTCGTCGAGCGCGGTGCGGAAGGCAAAATAATTTTCGTTGAACAGGCGCGTGGACGTCAGCTGCGCGTACATGGTGCGGATGGTGGCGTGCTTGCCGTCCTTGGTCGGGATGCCGGCGAACTGGCTGCTCTTGAAGTCGCCGTAGACGTCGTGGAAGTGGACGTCGGACATGAAGGCGACGCTGGTGTTGGCGGCGGTCACTGGCGGCGTTGGCGCCGGCTGCTGGGTGACGGGCGGGGTCGCGGCAGGGGTGTCGTCGTGGTCGCTGCCGCAGGCGGTCAGCAAGAGCAGCGCAGCGGCAGTAATGGCGTTACCGGCGCAGGAGACGAGGGTACGGGACATGCGGGGACTCCAGTCGATGAAAGTGCCGGCATGGTGGCACCCGTGCGTGACTGGGTGATGACAACAGGGTACTGCTGGATGCGGGCTGTAGGGTGGACGGCTCTGCCGTCCACGCGTCGATTGTTGGCGGCAAGATCATCCGGTGCGAAAACGGAGCCGGTAACGATCGACGCGTGGACGGGGAACCCGTCCACCCTACCCGGTAACGATACCCGGGCGCGTTGTGTGGCGATTACTTCGCCAGCTCGACTGCGGACTCCTCGCCGAACACCAGCTGCCCGCCGCGCACACGCACGGGAATGGTGTCCTTCGCGCCGAAGCGACCCGACAGGATCGCTTTGGACAGCGGATTTTCGATCTGCTGCTGGATCGCGCGCTTCAAAGGCCGTGCGCCATACACCGGGTCGAAGCCGGCTTCCGCGATCTTTTGCAGGGCCTCGTCGTCGATGTCGAGCGTCATGTCCATCTTGGCCAGGCGGCCTTCCAGGTTGCGCAGCTGGATGCGGGCGATGTCGCCGATATTGCGTTCGTCCAGGGCGTGGAAGACCACGATCTCGTCGATGCGGTTGATGAACTCGGGACGGAAGTGCCCGCGCACCTCGGCCATCACGGCCATCTTCACCACGGCCGGCTCGTCGGTGTCCATCGACTGGATCTTGTGCGAACCCAGGTTCGAGGTCATCACGATCACGGTGTTCTTGAAGTCCACGGTGCGGCCCTGGCCATCGGTCATGCGGCCATCGTCGAGCGCCTGCAGCAGCACGTTGAACACGTCCGGGTGCGCCTTTTCGATTTCGTCGAGCAGGATCACGCTGTAGGGCTTGCGGCGCACGGCTTCGGTCAGATAGCCGCCCTCTTCATAGCCCACATATCCCGGCGGCGCGCCGATCAGGCGTGCCACCGAATGCTTCTCCATGAATTCGCTCATGTCGATGCGGATCAGGGCCTCCTCGGTATCGAACAGGAAGGCAGCCAAGGCTTTGCACAATTCGGTCTTGCCGACACCGGTCGGGCCCAGGAACATGAAGGAGCCGTATGGACGGTTCGGGTCCGACAGCCCGGCGCGCGAGCGGCGGATGGCATCCGACACCGCCTCGATGGCTTCGTCCTGGCCCACCACGCGCTCATGCAGCTTTTCCTCGATATGCAGCAGCTTGTCGCGCTCGCCCTGCATCATGCGCGAGACCGGGATGCCGGTCGCGCGCGAGACCACTTCGGCGATTTCCTCGGCGCCGACCTGCGTGCGCAGCAGCTTCGGTTTCTCGGCCTCGCCTTCGTTACGGCTGGCCACTTCCTCGGCGTGCTTCAGCTGGGCTTCGAGTTCCGGCAGGCGGCCGTACTGCAGTTCCGACACCTGCTGCCAGTTCGACTGGCGCTTGGCCTCCTCCATCTGGTGACGGATGCGCTCGATCTCTTCCTTGATGTGGGTGGTGCCCTGCACCGCCGCCTTTTCCGCTTTCAGGATTTCTTCGAAGTCGTTGTACTCGCGTTCCAGGCGCGCGATCTCGTCGCCGATCAGCTCCAGACGGCGCAGCGAGGACTCGTCGGTTTCCTTGCGCACGGCTTCGCGCTCGATCTTCAGCTGGATCAGGCGGCGTTCGAGCTTGTCCATCACTTCCGGCTTGGAGTCGATCTCGATCTTGATCTTCGACGCCGCTTCGTCGATCAAATCGATGGCCTTGTCGGGCAGGAAGCGGTCGCTGATGTAGCGGTGCGACAGCTCGGCCGCGGCGATGATGGCCGGGTCGGTGATCTCCACCTGGTGGTGCAATTCGTACTTTTCTTGCAGGCCGCGCAGGATGGCGATGGTCGCTTCCACGCTCGGTTCGTCGACGATGATTTTCTGGAAGCGGCGCTCGAGGGCGGCATCCTTCTCCACGTACTTGCGGTATTCGTCGAGCGTGGTCGCGCCGACGCAATGCAGCTCGCCGCGCGCCAGCGCGGGTTTCAGCATGTTCCCGGCGTCCATCGCGCCTTCGGCCTTGCCGGCGCCGACCATGGTGTGGATCTCGTCGATGAAAACGATGGTCTGGCCTTCGTCCTGGGCGAGTTCCTTCAGCACGGAT
>Ga0308160_10005465_pt1 | contig 13243 bp, 23 predicted proteins | sample PhyFR1_FD_201036 | JGI IMG/M metagenome (GOLD analysis project Ga0308160, IMG submission 201036) | Phyllosphere microbial communities from UC Gill Tract Community Farm, Albany, California, United States - DLSLF.R1 | ecosystem: Host-associated > Plants > Phyllosphere > Unclassified | place: USA... | reverse complement strand
TCAGCAAGCAAGCTTGAGCGGACATGACCAACGGGGGCAATGGAGCTTGAAACCTTTTCAATTTCGTTCGCGACGTGTTTAAAGTATTTACCGTAGACCGATATATAATGAGAGGTATTGGAAGCATCCTTTCCGAAGCCTGTGCCAGCGCGTCTTTCCCTCTCCCTGCCCCTCCGTCCCTTCCGATGCAGCAACGTCACGTCGACGAGGGTGCTTAAAGAGTCCGAACGAGCTCCGTTTCATAGAATCATATCGGCTCCGCTGACTCGATACAGGACATCCATATCGTCCTAACATTATCAAGCGTACCTGCATCATTCTCCCTTCGAAGCACAAGAGGCCGACTCCCATCTCGCTGCAGCCTGCCGGGGGCTTGCAAGCTCTTCTTGGCAAAAATCAACGAAGACGAGGACTCCCTCCTCAGGCGTCTCGTTCCTCACCACTTTGAGAGTTTGGGGCGAGTCCTGTTGCAATACCGAGGCCAGGGGAAGTCTTTTACCCCTCAACCATTTCAGACGTGGCTGTTGTTCAATGGACCAGTTGACCTCAAAAGGACTATAGTGGCAACAGAGGTCCGGTTAGCTGGGTTTCGGGCTCAAGGAAGGGGACCCCGCCCCTCTGGGTTTGAGGGAGTATATACATATAACCTTCCTTGTTCTGCTCTGTTCTCCTCGCCTTTGCCCTGGAAGGTAGTCCTTGGGAAGGGTGGCTTAGTCAATGCAACGTATGTCATTACAGGAAAAGAGGGGGAGGCACAATCCATCTTCTCTCGGCTTGGACAGCAACGGCCGTTCCACAGCATAGGAAGGTTCGAGTACGCAATCCAGCAGGGCCCCCGCTTCGTCATCCCGGACGCGACCGTCGACCCATCAATCGGTATCACCGCTTTGACAGGTTTGGGCTTGACCGAGACGTCCACCGTCGAGAGCTCCACCGTCGAGAGCTCCACCGTCGAGAGCTCCACCGTCGAGAGCTCCACCGTCGAGAGGAAGCGTGAGCGAAGTGCTGCGACAGCGGCTCTCATTCCGGCCGCGTAACGACGCTCTGCTCTTCCCCCAATCGCTGCTCCGATGTCTGAGGTCGTTGCTCAGGTCGCCTCCGTCTCTGCTTCTCCCACCGGTTCTCAGGTTGCCCCTGCACCTGCGCCCGCTTCCGTCCCCACGCCCGCCTCTAGCCCCCTCTCTGCCGCTCATCCCTCCATGCCCCCGGCCGTTCCCCGGGTTGACGGATATCGTCTTGATGCATATCTGCGTCCAGAAATGGAGGAAGCTCTAGGGATTTGGGTTGCGAAAGGGGAACGACTTGCTGAGCGCAAAAGGAATGTGGTGAAGGAGGTGGAAATTTTGATGAAGGAATTGGAAGGGCTTCGAGTTTCGGAAGAGCTCATGGAGGAACGGAAGAATATGATTCGTGGTTGGATGGAGCTTCCCGAGCTTCCCGAGTGAAACATTTTTCGTCATACCCTTTGTAGCATACAATCTTACAAATTCAAAGCCGAGTCGCTTACATCACTCTGTTCGCACGTACAATCTCCTCATCTCCCACGTCCATCACACCGTTCACGCCAACGGTATCACCCTCTCCCAAAGGGATACCCGGCTCCTTGACCCCTTCCATCTCCACTCTGACATCCTCGGCCCCGCCTTCCTCACTGATAGGTACATCCGCTTCAGGTGCTGAAGTGAACGTTAAGTCGCCCGGTTGAGCAGACGAATCCGATTGCGCGCCGAATTGATTCGAATGGGCGTTCACAGCGGTGACCTCTACGGCGTTTGGTGGCATGGGTCGTATAGTAGGTTGAGGTTGAGGGGATGCGGCGTCTTCTTCGGGTAGCGTTTCAGTCGGCTGCCGTACTGAGGATTCGGCGAGAACAGCGGCTGGTAGATCTCCTTCCCTGTCTGCATCGACCTGCATATGATCGATGTCGGCATCGGTTGCTCCTGTATTCTCGCTGTCGTTCATGAAGACCTGTCCCAAGACACCGTCGACACCTATCCGAGGCTTGGCATCCACCTCGACCATGCTGTGGGTTGGGTCCGTGTCGTCTACTACGGTGGGGTCTTCGTTCACGGTCAAGGTGGATTCCGGAACTGCCGCTTTTAATGTTGTCGCATTATCTTCGGCGGAGGCGTCTTGTGGTGTTCCAGCACCGCGACTATCGATTTCGGCTTCGGGTATTGGCTGTTCTTCAGTTGATGCTTCTCCCTCTGCTCCAGCTTCGACTTCTAAATCTCCTTCGGCGGCCTCAGGATCCGCTTCCGGCTCGACATCCCCTTCGTCCTCTTCGACGTCCATGGCGTTGTCCTCGACCTCCTCGGCTTCGATATCGATGCTGCTACCAGAAATCGAGTTGTCAAAAGTGGCCTACGAAATCGTAGTGATCGATCGTTAGCGACTCTCAACTGCCATCTATGCCAAAGGACTGACTCGTTGCTGTGTCTTGACCCATTTTAAAACCTAGAAGCGTTCAATCAACCAGTAAGTAAGTCAAACGTTCGTTACGGCGCTGACGGGTTGTCACGGCTTACTTTGTATGAGCTACCTGAAGCTACTCCTGGTGGAGTGACCCACTCCTTCTCCCATACCCATACTGGAGTGACGAGCTGTTTCCTGGCCGCTTCGTTGTGGCCGCCGTACTGTCTCCCTGTTACTCGTTTTGCTGCGATGTAGGGTCGAAGATTAGAACGATGGCACGAGAAGCGCTGGACTGTAACCCGCTTACACATTTTGATCGGTCTCTTAATGCTCAAATGGACACGGTTTGCTGAGCCTGGGATCAAGAGAGTCTAGCGAAAGGTAGATTCACAGCTCAAAATGATTGATGGGATATCTCCCTTTGCTTCGGCCTACATGCGTCTGCCTCGGTCGCGTCTTGTCGGGGACGATATGGACGCGCTTCTCGCGATTAAGCTGTGATTTAATGTAACGTAGAATATCTTCACGCCATGGCCAATAACTTTGCGCAAAGATTCCACTCGCAATACCGAGCATGACGCTGCATCATGATATCTGTGTGCACTCAGAACAAGGCCATAGTCTGTTGATATAGATAGGTAGAAAGGAACACCTATTTCCGTTCGACTCAGTCTGATTACCTAATCAACCGGATCCGCTGCGATTCAGTCGCGTACAAATGAATCTCGAGCGATCGCGTTTGACCTGCCCACCGCTCGACGAGAATTCAGAATTGATGATGCATGCTGTCGCTTTTTTATATTCCCCCTTTTTGACGGCTCAACATCCTAATCGCTGTCTAAACAATCCTCTTGTGTCTGTCGCAACGTATCATAGATCTCACTGCGATTGAACAATACAGCTTCTCCGCCCCGAAGCCCCTTTTCAAGTACTACCGAACGACAGCCTCGAATATCGATCATGTCTGGCGTCGAGATAGACTCGAAAGTCTTCTACGCCAGGACGAACAGGCTCTTCTCGAAGTGGGCAGTACGTTTGCCTCTCTTTGATTCTTCTGAATGAGCGATAGGCTGACCATATCTCGCGATATCTCCTGCTTGTCCGGACCACTTGTCACCCTTGATTTGCTCCGGATTTCGTAGGAGGCTGACAAAGATGCTGATCTCGAAGGATTACGAGGCGTAGATGGAATAGCCGTCATCGTAGGAGATGCTGAAGAGGACCTGACTCCCAAGAAGGGTGTAGCCCTCCAGGTGAGCTGCTCAGCATATTGCCAGCTGGTTGTGGCAAACGAGCTTGCAAGCTGACTGTACGTTTCTCCGTTTGGCACGACCGCTTTGCCTATAGACTTGGCTTCTTGGTTACGAGTTCCCTTCCACCATCCTCGTCTTCCGACGAACGGATTCTGGAAACAAAATCTTCGCATTGACCTCGACTTCGAAAGGTGAGTCTGGCTTGCTACGTGCTTGATCTGTCCAGCTATGACTTTGAAAACGGTAGCTGATACCATTCTATCACAATCCGCCACTGTTCTTGCCTTTCGCCAACGACGTCAATCATTGGACTGATCGCAGCCAAGATCTTGGCTCAAATCAAGCAGGTGGATGGAATTTCCTTTGAGGTCACCTCTCGACCGAAGGATGCCGCTGGTGCTCTCCGTGAGTCATGGCTGATTTCTCTTGCCACGGGTATTGCTTGATGCTGATGTATATGTGCAATGACGATATTAGAGGCGACTGAAGACTTTGTAGAAAAGTTCAAAGCGGGACAGGATAAGATCAAGATGGGACATTTCGTTAAAGACGCACCGAAGGGTAAATTGGTGGAGGATTGGAAAGCCTCGTAAGTGATGGCCAAGCAATGAGATCAATATCCGCATCATCTGATCCGATAGTCACATTGCCCAGGGTGGAGAAGGACGGTAGTGAAGTCGAACTTGTCGATATCACGCCGGCAATGGCTTCCGTCTTGGCCCCCAAGGACGAGCGGGAATTGGCAAGTACCGGAATGACCCAGCCAGGGCTCTCAGACATGCTTATCAAGCTCCTCCCGAACTTCCTTGTCCGTAGGAACAACACACCACTGCCGCTCGGCTTTGTTCGACATTGATGGCCGAGTACTTCAAGCCGAAAATGGAAGCTGTTCTGGACAAGGGGACGAAGATGTCTCACGAGTACTTTGCAACGTAAGCTAAGCCAGAGTGGTCAACAACCAGACACCTGCGTTTCCAGTGACTGAGCGGTATCCCTCTTTCTAGCTTGTGCGAAGCCAAACTAGGAAACGACAACTCCAGTCCTGATATGAAGCTTTGGAACAAGAACAAACAGCTCGCCAATGTGGACTTTCAATCCTCTGACTGGGTCTACACACCCATCATTCAATCTGGCGGAAAGTACGACCTCAAGGTCAGCGCGGAATCAAACCAGGACAATTTGAAAGCGGATGTTATCTTGGCTAGCATGGGTATCAAATACAAGGAGTATTGCGGTAACATTGCTCGGACTTTTATGATCGGTCCACACAAGGCGAGTCGGTCACGAGCTAAGAGTGGAAGTTCCAACGGCTAATCACCTCTCGCTCGACCAGTCTCAAGAATCCAATTACGTCTTCCTTCTGGAGCTGCAGCAATCGGTCTTGAAAAAGATGAAAGCTGGAGTCCAGGTCAAGGAGTTGTACGATTTCACCGTTGGCGAGGTGCAGAAGAAGAAGCCAGACCTGGCCGACAAGCTGGTCAAGAGCATCGGGTTCGGGGTCAGTCACGCTAGTCTTGTCAGCGATCGCTCGGAACTCATTCGTGATCAACCTCTCTACAGACCGGAATCGACTTCCGAGATAGCGCATACGTCATCAATGGCAAAAACACCAAAACGCTGCAGGAAAACATGGTGTTCAATCTCAGTCTCGGATTCGCCAACATCCCCGACCCCAAGAACAAGAACAAAACGTAAGCGTTTCGATGTCACCTCTATCCGACTCTTTGATCTAACAGATCCGGTGTCATTAGCTACGCCCTACAATTGGCTGACCTTGTGAAGATCGGCAAGGACACTGGTATCTTGATCACCGAGGGTACGAAAAAAGTCCACGAGGTGATTTTGGACGAGGATGAAGAGGTAAGAATCATACAATGCTATTTCGCACGCTTGAAAGACCCTGATACTGGACTTCGACATTTCTAGTCTGAGCCCGAGGAGCGACCAAAAGCTAAGAAGGCAGATCCGAAGCCCAAGGAAGCGGCTCCAAAGGGCGTAGTAGTTGGTAACAAACTCCTTCGAGCCAAAACCAGAAACCAAGGCAAGGAGGTTGACCAGTCCAAGCAGGAGACGAGAAAGCAACATCAAAGGGAGTTGCACGAAGCCATCCAGAAGACTGGTATTGCCCGATACAAGGGCTCAAAAGACGGAAACAGCGGAGGTGAGGGAAAGACCTGGAAGAAATTCGAGAGTTATAGACGTGAGGACCAACTGCCTGGAGGTGTAAAGAATAAGCGGGTAAGCTTCGAGTCGTGAGCCGTCATTCGACGGACACTGACACTCGGCCTACTTTGGCGACAAAACAACAGATCTTTGTGGACGAAGCGAAGTCTACCATCATTCTGCCAATCAACGGTTTCATTACACCATTCCATATCTCGACCATCAAGAATGTCAGCTTGACCGACGAGGGCGACCAAAGCATGTTGCGAATCAACTTCCAATCGCCTGGGCAGATTCTCGGGAAAAAAGAAGATACGGTAAGGACCGTATCGATGCCTGAATCAGTACGCGTCGACTTATGAGTATTCGCCGACAATGTTCCTAGCCTTTCGAGAACCCTCAAGCAACCTTCATTCGAAGCGCGACCTTCCGATCTTCTGACAAGCAACACATGATGAGGATCTCGGAATCCATCACAAACATGCGAAAGGCCCAAAACAAGCGGGAAATGGAGAAGAAGGATCTCGCAGATGTCATCGAACAAGAGAAATTGATTGAGATGAAAGGTGAGCACAGTCGAGGCCACTTCGATCTGGACATCACATGCTGAATGATCTCATTTGTCTCTCAAGGACGAAGACCCCACAGACTGGGCGACGTTCAAATCCGGCCTGCCCTTGACAACAAGCGTATTGCTCCAGGCGAACTGGAAGTCCATCAAAACGGTTTGCGATACTATGCCCAGAACGGCAACAAAGTTGGTACGTTGAGTAGTCTGCGAATGATCCGCTAGGCAAGGTCTGACTCGATTGCCTACAGACCTTTTGTTCAGCAACATCAAGCATCTCTTCTTCCAGCCTTGTGATAACGAGCTGTCGGTCATCATTCACGTTCATCTCAAAGCTCCCATTATGTTGAGCGGGAAGAAGAAGGCCAGAGTGAGTGATTCGACATGACTCGACGTGAATAAGCCGTCGCACTGCAACTGACTTTGATGGATTTGGATCGCATTAGGACGTGCAATTTATTCGGGAAGTCACGGAAGCCGCGTTCGACGAGACGGGAAACCGAAAACGCAAATCGCGATACGGAGACGAGGACGAAATTGAGCAAGAACAGGAAGAACGCCGAAAACGTACTCAACTGAACAAAGAATTCCAGGCTTTCGGCGTCAAGATCGCAGAGGCTGCGCAAGACAACCCCGACTGCGACTTTGAACTTGACGGGCCCTACCGAGAATTGGCATTCTCTGGTGTGCCTTTCCGAAGCAATGTCCTGCTGCAACCCACTGCCGAGTGTCTTGTGCACCTCACGGATGCACCGTTCCTGATCGTGACGCTGAAGGAGGTGGAAGTGTGTCATCTTGAGCGTGTCCAGTTCGGACTGAAGAACTTTGACATGGTATTCGTGTTCAGCGACTTTACGCGATCACCAGTGCACATCAACTCTATTCCAATGGAGCAGCTGGATGATGTGAAGATGTGGCTCGAGTAAGTGCCGCTCGTCGTGACGTAAGATGGGATTTGCGACCTGTGCTGATTCTAGACCCCTACAGTTCCGTTGATATCGCTACTTCCGAGGGTCCTGTCAACTTGTCCTGGCCCGCAATTATGAAGACCATTCAAGAAGACCCGCAAGACTTTTACAAGATGGGTGGCTGGACGTTCTTGACCGGTGATGGATCGGACGACGAAGACAGCGAAAGCAGCGCCGAGAGCGAATTTGCCGCCAGTGACGAAGGAGTCAGCGAGAGCGAGGCCGACAGCGAAAGCGATGGTACGTCTTGCATGGCATTACGTTTGCAAGTGCCTACGGCTGACATACGATTGCATCTTCAGAGGACGATTTCGACGATGATGCCAGTGACGACGAAGACTTTAGTGGTGACGACGATGACGATGAGGGACTTGATTGGGATGAGCTGGAAAACAAGGCGAAGAGAGGTGAGTCTCATACAGAATACTGCGATACGGCAAGTGACTGATCCAATGTCGAATGGCAGATGACGACCGTAACATGGCCGAGAAGGGCCACGACTCGGACGAAGAGGAACGACCCAGGGGCAAGGGCAAGAGGAGATAGGACAATCGCTTCTCAGTCTCTTGGCTCGGCAGATCGACCGAAATAGACTCGGCAATTGTATCGTTTATGGTGTTTACATGATGGCTTAGGCTCTTCGATCCGTACATCTTCTTTCACCAATCCGCACTGGTTCCAGGCGTTCGACCAGGATGACACGCCTACATGCCATCGATCATCGTTTGCAAAGCGCTCCTGACGTTGCTGCGTTTCGCTTTGAATTGATCTTTACACTGATTCGCGGCGACGCCGAGCTGACGAACGGGACCAGGTCAGGACCAAGGGCGAATCATCAGGCAAGAAATCTGAACTTGCCTGTTCCGCGATGGCATTCCAGTCTTCGGTGCTCATGCTGGCGTACCCTTTGTCGACAACTAGAAGCAGACAGGATGCAGTCTTTGTCAGATGCGAATCGTTTCATGTGCGTCCACATGCTTACTGAAAGTCGCAAGCTTCGATTTGTTCTGGCCAGACCAAACTCCGGTCTTCTTCGAAGGCGACGGTGTCCCGGCCTCGGACGTTGCCTTTCTCTTGGTTGCAGGAGGGGGCGTGGTCGGGACCTTGACATCATCACTAGCCTGACTAGCGTTATCCCCTTCTCCTTCTGATTTGACCTTGGCGTCGGAGCCGGCGGATTGGGAAGCTGAGACCTTTTTGGGCATGGCGTTTTTCGTTATGAGCCGTGTGTAGTTGTGCGAAGTAGGTCACAGGAAGCTGACTTGATGAGGGTTAGGTAGTTGGGTTGTGCAGACCGGAAAACGATTTCGAGAACCCAAGCGGTCACAGCTATATACACTTCTCCTACTGCCCTCCCTTCGTCCATGCCTAGCAGATAGCGGTCCGATTCTCGCGAGGATCAAGAAGCTAAAAAACGGCGAAAAGTTTGTCTTGCAGTTCAGCCAGGATTTGAGCAAAGATCGACGATCTTCCGACGATCCCTTTTGTCTGACCGAGTAGCGATTTGCCACGGGAAAGGCAGCTCACAGCGGAAGGAGGGAAGTCATCGAGTGGTGTTGCTTTCCTGCTTCTTCAATACATAAGCGAATGGAGTTCAACCTATCGTCCGCCAGATTCGGCCGCTTGCAGTCGCTAGCTGGTAATCCGCACTCAATACCAAATCTGCCCTTGATTCTTGATCGTTCTGTCACAAAGCTAGAAACGTCCGTGAGTCTAGCGAACTCTCCAGATAAGATGTCTGGCCTACTAAGACTCTTCGATGCCATTGCCTTAATCAGGTCACCTTCGATCCTCATCCACCATCATCATGTCAATGGAACGCGAAACAGAACCCGACGTCAAACCTAAAATCGAATCGCCCAGCAAGAAATCGAAATCGCCGCGCAAGACACCCAAGACCGAGATGAAATCGACCAAGAACGTGTCCGGGAACGACGTCGATGCCAAGTATGCCATTCTGGAGACCTTGTTGGATATTGGCAAGGTCGCACCTACTGCAGATCTCATTTGCGAGAAGACGTGAGTGGTCAACACTGCGGGGAGTATGAGCGAATCGAGCGATGCTGATTGTGACTATGACTTCGTCGTCCGACCCAGCGGTCTCACGCGAGAACAAGTGACCAACCAGCTGAGACCCGGGAGGAGCAACTTGAGAAGCAAGATCCTGGCGATGATCAAGGCGGGGACGATTTGATGTGGGCGTGTGGGGTACACCAACAAGACGTGAGTGGATGGAATTACAACCTAGCACCCATTCGACTAATAAAGAACCCAAGTGCCGTGACCTCCATCAGGAAGCTCATTGAACCGGCAAGTCGCTGCGGAGATGTATCACCTCGTCAGCGAATGGATGTACGTTATAGCTCGGTCTCGACTCACCACCCCATGTACAGTCCTTGGCATGAGGACAGATATGTCCATAAATGCAAGTCTGAGCGTTCTCGGTACACCTGCCTATTTTAGCAAAAGGACAAGGCATATCTTTGACGAGTTTCGCGAGGTACATCAGTTGCTTGTTGTTAAGGGCTGGGGGGAGTTGACGAGATTGTATCAGGCGTCAGCGTGGGGTTGGAATGCGGGGCAAGCGATTGCGACTCACTGTAGTCGTGTCCGAAAGTGCACGACTTGTTATCACAGCCGGATTGAGCTGTTCGCCAAAAACGAGGGTGACGAGTCAGCACGAGAATCACCATGTGCGCAGTGTCAAAGCCGTCTACGCACTCAGATAATGCCTGCGAACGACGACCCAACGGGGATCAGCAAACCGTCAACCCTTCTCGTGCGGATCTCACAAACCGTGCGACTCACTTATGACAAGGCCGAGGGGTCAAGTATCTTAACGCCTTTTCATCCGTCGGGATAGCCACCTTGGCCTCGACGGTCCCTACCACAGGCGCGGCCGTACTCGCGCCCTTCTTACCGGCCTTTTTCTCCTTTTTAGCGAGCATCTTGTCCTTATCATTAATCGTCGATGGGGTGGTGGCAGCGTAGTAGTGCTGTTGTTGCGGAGTGTTTAGGTTAATAGAATGTCCATGCGCTCCTGATCGTTCAGCAGCCCCCTCGCTCCCGGAATCGACCAGTCCACGTTTAGAAGCCATAGTTGATTTAGAAGGGGTGTTGATGGTGGCGGCTCCTCCTCGTACCGCCTTTTTCCCAGCCGCCGCAGGAGTGATCGTCATCGCCTTGTCAAACGTCTCGAAATCGATCTCTTCGACCTCGTCGTCGTCGTCCTCGGCGGGATCATCACTGACGTCGGTGTAATCCTCGGAAGCGTCTCCTTCGTCCACCATTGTCGAGTGCGTCTCTCCCGTCTCTCTATTCGCTCTGGCGATGGGCGACATCTTACTGGGCGTAGCTTGTTGTTGTCGAAGCCGCATGATATTGGACCCCACATTACTGGTCCCCGACGACCCGCCCACGCCCCCCGACGCAGCACCCTGACCATACCCAAACCCAACCTGCCCTAACCCATTATTATCCAAAATCTTGACCTTTTCTTCCCTCAACAACCCTTCCACCTTGGCTACCGGACAAAGCCCATCCAGCTCAGCGGCGACAGGTACACCTTGAAGAATGACGATATCTTTCCCCTGAGTGACGAGGGATCGAACGGGGTTGGCATACCCGTTATCATGTGATCCGGCGAGGATGATGAGCCCGCATTGAGTGATCCCGCCGTAGAATCGAAGTTGGGCCATTATTTTCGAGTCGGAGGCTTCTTTACCTGGTCCGGCGTCGATCACTGGGGGCGCGGGCGAGGAGGGTAGGAATAGGGATCGTATCAGGGCCAGGCTCGAGCGCAAGGGAAGGAGGCGAGCGAGCGGGCAAACTTACCGTTGAGCGAATCGTGGGCTTTCCCAAGACCTAGTAGGAAATCATTAAGTTGTCCTACACCCTTGATCAATCCGGCCTAGAATCCGAGCCGCCAAAACACGATCAGCCCTTTCGCCCCCTTGCCCCCCGGCTCACGCAACCTCGACTCACCTTGAACAAAGCCCCCGCCAACCCAAACCGGTTGACCACGACGTTGATCACTACGTTCCCTGTCAGACTAGCCATCTGACCCTTTGTTTTCACCAAGTGAGGGACGGTGGATTGGATGATCGAGGGGAGGGAGGAGAGGAGGAGTTTGGCGGCGAGTCGACCGCCGGGGGCTCCTTGTTGAAGGAGAGAGGTTTCGAACTGCAAGGATTCGACGCATTCGGGGTTGTTTAGTAACGACGTCGTGTCATCGCCCCTCACCCCTCACGACCTAACAACTCACAATCGCCCCATCCCCATCGATCAAGATCGCCGTAAACGGAGCTCCTGCAGCTCCCTTTCCATCCCCCCTCAACTCCCTCACTTCTTCTTCCAACTTGCCCCTCGCCCTCTCGGCCACCATATAACTCGTCTTCCACAACTCTACCTCTCGATGGAGGGCGTCGAGCTGGAGGTTACCATCGAGGGCGGTGGTGAATAGTTCTTGGAGGTGGGTGAGGGTTTGAGTGTGGGTGGCTCGGAGTTGTTGGTTGGTTGGGATGGGGGAGGGGATGGTGGCGGCTGATGTGAGGTCGAGGTCCATGGTGGGGTAGCTGTGTGTCAAGGTTTGACAAAGTGGCTTTAGGTGGCGTTAGGTAGTTGAAAGAGATGGGGGTGATGCGATGCGATGGTGGCTCGTTATAAGGAGAGATGGATGGTCGTTATGCTGTATGGGACGTGAATGAATATGCTATGCTGTATGTGTGTGATATGCAATGATGTTCCCCATCTCGACCAACCAACTCAACCAACTCGACTCATCGAACTTGTTCAAACCTCAATCGACTCATCATCGACCAGCAGCTCGACCTCCACCTTCAGGGTGGTTTTGCTTCCGCGCCACCCCTCACCCAGGTTTCATGCACCAGCAAGTCGACAAAGGGCGATGCTTGTATCGAAGCACCGCAACCACTCTGCCACTCTATCGTCACAACCCACACCCAGCCTTGTCGTGTAACGTGTATTATGAGATTTGATATATATGAAAGAGGAAAATGAAGAAATACTCTCAAACGATTCAAAGCCGAGGAACCAGACGAATTAAAGTAATTATAAAGTGACCTGGGGGATGGGGCCAGAGCCAGAGGATGAGACAGCGCCATTCCGGGGTCTGGTCTCTCCCTCGACGTCCCTCGATCTCTCCCGCCTTGGCCTACACCTTGCTTCCCGACTTCTCACTCCTCATCCCTCTACCACCCTCCAACTCCGACCTCCCGGGGAACTGGCGCGCCTAATACTTTTCCCCGCCCATTCGTCCCGTAGCGAACCGTCCACACGATCCACAAGCCGCCGTACAAGTTCCCAAGATGAGCGCGGCAACAGCACCAACGGTGAGCCAGTTGGCGTTCCCGAGCTCGGCTTCGTATCCCCGATCCCTGATCCTGTTTCGGACGATGATCCAGAGTGCGAGGTCGATGGCGAGGGCGACGAGGGCGGCGAGGAGGGCGAGGAAGGCGGAGAGGGACATGAGGATGGTGCATGTTCGAGAGGCGAGACCGACACCGAGCTGCGAGCGGGCCGAGCACGAGCGATAGCGAGAGCGGGCGAGCGAGCAGGGCAAGGCAAGGAGGATGTTAGCCTCAATGTCTGAAGATACAAGTCCCACGCCCACGCGGAGACTCACCAAACCCATAATGACGGCCAACAACGAAAGCGCTCCAGCAATAGGATGAAGGATCATGACCTTTGTAAAGTTTTCCAACACCTGCGATCCTTCCGTGTAACTGTCCACCACCGACCAACACAAATCACGCATCAGCCTCCCTCGCCCCGCCTCGCCCGTCGCCTCGCTCCGCTCGACTCGGACTCACCTCCCCCCAACAGGCCCCAACCCCGCCTGATACCCCAACGTAGCC
>Ga0308160_10005464_pt1 | contig 13245 bp, 12 predicted proteins | sample PhyFR1_FD_201036 | JGI IMG/M metagenome (GOLD analysis project Ga0308160, IMG submission 201036) | Phyllosphere microbial communities from UC Gill Tract Community Farm, Albany, California, United States - DLSLF.R1 | ecosystem: Host-associated > Plants > Phyllosphere > Unclassified | place: USA... | reverse complement strand
GCATCATAAAGGATCCATCTCATGGTACAAGTATCTATCCAACCTAAGCGGCGTGCTTGGCCTTCTTGATCTGGAGCTTCCTGAGGTAGAACTGAGAATCAGCATGACCCACAACAAAGCAGCGAGAGCACTCACGTCCAACTCCTTGCCCTCGAGAATGTGTCCATCCGCTCGTCCACTCTGTCCTGGTCGGGAGGTGATGGCAGCCAACAATCGACCGGCCTTGAACTGCTGCTCGAGGAGGGGGTCGACCTTGGCGTCCTTCTTTCGCTCTTCTAGGATTCGCTTGACGTGGCTGGACTGCTTGACGTCGGCAGCGGCATCCTCACCGGTGGACTTTAGTCCTCGGGTAACGGGCTGGGCGTACTGTTGATTAGTAGTGCAGGTGTGAAACAGTAGGGGGGAACATACGTGAGCCTCGTACCATTGTCGGAAGGGGGTAGCGTCAACGTCGACAATACACGACTTGACGAGGGTCTGGGTTCGGAGAAGCTCGTTGTTGGAGGCGTTGTATCGCTACAATGTCAGTTTCAAAAATTCCATAAATTTCCCATCATAAATCCAAACGTACGACCTGTAACAACCTAGTCTTCCTGGTAACGTGCTCGGAACCCCAGGCGAAGTTTCCACTGTCGAGTCGAAGAGCTCGGTACTTGGTGTTTCCACCTCGAGTTCGGACCTCGTGAATCCTCTTGGGAGCGAGCTTGGTCATGGCGGGTTGTCGACCCAACTCAAACTTTCTCTTCTTTCGGTAGTGTGCTCGTCGAGCGCCCGAGGCGGAGCGCTTGTGGCGCGAATCTCTTGCGATACCCATTCTAGGTTATCAGTTGATGGTCTAGGTGTGATGTGGTGGTAGCAAGGCAAGTCCGTCCAGCACCAGTCTATCCTTGTATTTCCTCCTTCAATGTATTCTGTATCGAGTGATTGATCTCCTTGTGTATCCTTGTAATTCTCTCCTGTGCTCCTTATTCCCTCTAGACTGATGCTGATATAGGTTGCCTATGCTTTACTGAATTGACTTACTTGTTGACGGTTAACGAAATAGATAGTCTGCACGCATTGCCTAGACACACCCACAGACAGACCGGAGAAATGAATTAAAACACCGGCAGGGCGCGTGTGGCACCCCCTGCCATCGGGTATAACACAAAGTCCGATTTAATGGCCGATGATACCGTGTCGCGCGTGCGTGGCTTATACCTCGACGCTTCTGTAAGGTATATGCATTAGCGTTCTTCGATCTGACAGCTACACATCAAAGAGGTCACACCATCTACCTATCTCACCAGCACATCCCTTCATATCACCATCATCCCACCAACCCTTCAAAAACCCATACCCATCCCCATAACCTTGTACAACCTCTGCAAAGACTTTCTTGATCTTACCAACAAACATCCTAACACTCCTGATCATATCTTCAACCGCTAATCTATCCTGACTATTTTGGATAAAAGGTAATATCTGATCTATAATACTACCTATACACCTAGTGTATACCCTCAACACCGTCCAATCAATCTCTCCTTCACCTTCATCTAATTGGAGTGATTGACCTGTCTTTAGAATCGGCAGGTCGGGGGGTTGATCGGGGGAAGTAAGGATTTGACGCTCCACCACGAGTGATTCTAAGACTATTGCTAGTGGTATTAAGAGGAGAGAGGGGTTCAGGGCAGATGAATTGGGGATTGGGTGGATCCGGGATCGAGATGGGGGAGTAAGGGAATGGAGGGTAGTGATTAATCGACTAATCTCGAGAGTCTGGTCAGGTCGACCCAGTCGAATAGGCCCATCTGATCTCGGTTTGGCATCTTTTCCAGGTATCGCCGGGGCATCATTATGTCCATTCGATATCGTATAACTAGGTCGCTTGATGGTACTACCCGTCGATTCCGATGCTGTCCTCTGATGGCCCCGTCCAGGTCCACTAATAGATCCCCCGACTCTCATCACCATACTTGCTCCAGAGTCTCCCCCTCGACATTTGGTCCAATCGACTCCAGAAGATCCATAACTCGTTGTACGCCTTATAATCGGAGGTCGTTCCGGACCAGCGATACTACCCCGTCTACCATGACTTCGAGCCGGTAATGAATGTGCAGGCAGATGATTCCCAGTAGCTCCTACCCCGGCTTGATTTGCCGGTGATCCAGAGAAGGAGGATACCCTCCTCAAACCCAGGTTAGGCCTCGGAGGAGGTCGAAGTCGATTAGAGAAGGAATTGGAAGGTGCGATACTGCTTTGATACGGTTGACCGTGGCCGTCTAGGGAAGTGGAGGTGTTGCGTTGGTTGAGGGAGCTAGATTGCGGTTGAGGGTGAGATATGGACGGACGAGGAGCAGAGGGGATGAGCCGAGGACGACCCATTAAGTCTGAATGGGACATTGACCCGCCCGCGAGGGGCAGTGAGGGGATCAGGTTGTGAGGCAGGACCATGGTAGTTGGATGAGATATTAGTATGGTTTGATGGAAGGTGGTGCTTTGTCAATTATGCATCAACAGTCCACACGATCAGATCTATCATCCTTTGTTCTCTCAGCGGTACAGAGTGTCCCTCGTCCAAGGTATCCTTTGTCAATTGCGATCCTGGTTGAGATTGAGATCTCGGTGACAGATATCGGACCCGTCTTCACAGGCTCAAATCTCATATCGTTGAGCAAGCCGACTTATTGAGATCAAGTGATATCTCAGCTTCAAGACAACACCGGACAAGAGCTAGAGCATAAACTCGGTACTCCACGGACATGTCCGTTAGGTGCCTCAAAATCAACTTTCCCAACTCTCTCTCTTTCTTCTTCTTCTTCTTTTTCCTCCAATGCATAGATCATAAACAAACAATGAGCGTAGCTAAATCCTCAACCACCGCTGTAGATGCTGAGAAAGTCGCATTCATCGAAGCAGCTCTCAAGAATGGTGTTTTACTATTTGGTGAATTTACCTTGAAATCCGGTCGGTAAGTACCTCTCCCTTCTCATCATTCGATGAAAGTAGACATGAGGAGCTGATTTCAGACTATCACCATACTTCTTCAACGCAGGTCTACTCTACACTTCCTCCCTCCTCCTTACCTCTTCCAAGGCATTTTCCAAAATCCTAACATCATCCCGAATTCCTAAATTCGATGTAATCTTTGGTCCTGCTTATAAAGGCATTTCATTGGCTGCTATTACATGTATGGCTCTTGGAGAACAGGGGATTGAGATGGGATACTGCTACAACAGGAAAGAGAAGAAGGATGTGAGTCTACTCACCCTCCCCCCTCCAAGTCAAACTACATAAGATAGGATTGAATGAAAGAACGAGCTGATGGTAGCACGGTGAAGGAGGATCCATGGTCGGAGCGCCCTTGAAAGGTCGAGTTGTCATCCTCGACGACGTCCTAACCAGGGGAACAGCAATCAGAGAAGCAATCTCTATAATCCACCAACACCCCGAAGCGGAATTAGTCGGTATAGTCCAACTAGTAGATAGGGAAGAGCGGGGTCAGGGAGAAAGTGGGAAAAGTACAGTCCAAGAGGTCGAAGAGGAGTTCGGAGTACCTGTAGAGGCCGTACTGAGGATGAGGGATATCATGACTTGGATGGAAGGGCAGGGGGATATGGGTAAAGAGCTAGAGGCCATGAAGGTCTACAGGGAGCAGTACGGGATTGTGTAGGTTACTGCATGATGGGATATACATGCGACAGATGATGCAATGCGATGAATAGACTACAAGAGATACAAGGATACAACAAGAAACTTGAGAATAGTGTGAATCAGGCATGACCACCCATGATCCTTCCCCAGGTAGTCAACTCCGGACCTAGCATATTGCCCCCTTCACCCTTGAACCAAGCTACAATCTCGTGCGGGGAAAGTGTGCACCTGACTTTAGCAAATCGAGGCTGGACAGTCGAATTAGAAGCGGAGGTCAGAAGCGATACTCGAATTAGGTGATCGAATGACTGTTGGTCAGTGCAAGCACAAGGATGAAGGGGGGTAGCATACCATTCTCAGCAGACCTAATGGCCAGCGAGTTTTACCAATCCCAACGAGCTTGGTACGTGCGAAACGAAGGTACTCTTCTTCGACTTGAGCGAAATTGAACTCCTCCCTTCCGGCATAGTAGAGGTGTTTGGCAATAATAAGAACGCCAAGAGCAGGATGTGGTAGGCCTGCCCGTCAGCTCGTTTCTGTCCGCTCATAAGATATAGCCACCTTTCAGTTTAGCAGAATTAGTTCCCCATCCTGCCAATTCAATCTGAACGAGGACATTATCGGCCAATTGAGGAATCGACATGAAATCCAATTTCTGCCCAAGAACCTCGCTGAGGGGCACGACCTCTTCTCAGCTTTGGCCCTGTGCACGGTATTAAAAAGCTTACAAATGGTTTATAAAGATTCCTGACATCAGTCGTGAGACCACTAAGCCTATCGAGCGCTTTCTTGATTTTCGGGTGGTCCAACAATGTCTACTCGTCAGCTTACATTCAGTGAAAAGGGGTGACTGACATCGACGGCATACTCCCAATCTCCTTTCCACTTTTTCTCCTCTTTGGTATCCTTCCCTCCTTTCGTGGTAGACCACGGCATGAGCGTTTGACGAAGTAGAGCTGCCCAACCAATCGACTCGGGAGAGAGGGGAGAGGTGATTCGCCATTGTCGATGTGAGAATCGGGATTTTACCCTCTTTTCAAGTAAGAGCAAGGTGTCCTACCTGATTAGTTATCATCACGAAAAAGGGGTGAGCTTACGACTCGTGATGTAACTCCTATAACAGCAACTCCTCTGCCAGTAGTCTCTACCGGACCAGTCTTGATACTTTGAACCACATCGACTGATTGTCAGCTAGCTCTAAAAGGAGGCAAGTTACTTACGAAGGCAATATAGCAGGGCCTGCCGAGCGTGTTCGGCGAACAAGTCGAATTCCTCCATAGCAATGATGATAGCCTGGGGCGATGGAGCGGTGAGGAGAGCCAGTAAATGAGACGGCAGTGTCGTAGGTGCGTACTCCTGCAATGTCAGCGTTAAGCCTCATAACACTTCTGCTGGCTTACCTCCGCATCACCCTCTGCTGCATCCTCCTCGTTACCCTCCTCCTCGACTGGCTTGACTCCTTCGGCGACAGCAATCTGCCGGCCCATCTCTCTAATTGCCAAACGGTCATTTGTCTGAACATGACCCGATAGCTTGACGACGATAGGTGCCGTCTTTGCAGTCTCGGTGGAAAGGAGCTTGATAGCTCGAGCCACGGTCTACCTTGTCAGCTCTCATGCAAATGAAGAAGGAGTGAGGCCTACCCTAGTCTTCCCAACTCCTCTTGGACCAGTGACCAATGCACTATTGCCTTCTCCTCGATCTACCGTTCCTTGAAGTAATTTGAGTAGACCCTGTAGTGATTCGTTCTTATCTTCATCCTGAAATGGTGGTGGATCAGATGATACCTGTTGAGAGGTGATGGTATGTAGTATTGCCGTGAGGTGTTGTCGAGCGATATCTGATAGTGGATGTGGGGTGGTAGTCTCCTCAATTGGTACTGGATCATAACGACCATCATCCTCCACTTCTTCTTCCTCTTCCACCAATTCACCCTCTGCAGCGTCAACTCCGACATCTGGAGTATCGAGACCTCCTCCATACTCAATATCCGCATCTCCATCTTCATCCTTACTTTCCCCCACTACCCTTCCACTTCTCGTCTGCCTGGGAGCATGCGCATCACCTTTATACTTGAAATTCCTAGCTTCCCTCTGCCTCTTTAAAGCCTCGTTGGCTAAGAAAGCATCCCTCGTGATATTAGGACTATTAATAGGAGAATCATCAAAGACATCCTCGACCTTTCGTTTCGTCGGTGTCCGGATAGGAACCTCTTTCTCTTTCCCCTTTCCCTTGACTGAGGCAAGAGGTTTAGTGGTAGATACGGCACGAGCCCGAGAGGGCGTAGGTAAAGCTTTGATACTAGATCCAAGGGTACTGACCACCTCAGCTTTACCAGGTGTTCGATCACCTCGACCAGGAGTTGGTTTATTAACAGGCGCCCTTGATAATGGGGTACGGATTCTTGATGGCGCGTGTGGCTTAGCGGGCGTGAGGGTCGGACGACTGGGGGAAGATGCTGGTGATTGATGTAATGTGCGTGTATTGGCTCGTGGTCTTTTTGTTGGAGGTGCAGGTTGAGGTGGGCGTTCGGCAATGATTTCGTTTGGGGTTGATAGGTGTTCGGCTTCGTCAGTGAGGAGGAGTGGGTCGGGCGACTCAGGGCCTGCCTTTCGGGTGACCATAGTCGAGCGAGTAGACAACGATCTGAAGGAGAGTATGGGCCGCGTGGGTTGTAGATGAGGGAAGAGTACAGAGTAGGATCACCAGCACTGAATTGACTTTGAACATGAGCTATTGAGCGACGCGAAGTCAGGCACGTCACGTTCAAAGTCAGCGATAATGTTGGGTAAGATGTGCAGTTGGTATACAGTGTTGCTATTTTGATAGACTGCGGCTACGCTATGTTGGAGAACAGTGCAGCTCAGCATTTATGCATTGAGATACGAAGCAGTAGGCAAAGACATGATTTTCTCCTTCCCCCCTTTCCCAATTCTTTCCCGTACTCCCTTGATGCCTCGTTTCACACTACTTAAGCCATATCAACATCTCCACTCTTCTATCGATAATCAGCACCAGTGATTCTAGCAGTTGAGATGACTTACAGCATCAGGCTTCATGAATGAATCCAACTCCGAGTCAAGATCACCAGCACTGGCGGGTGCTCTCCTACCTCCCCTAGCGGGACCAGCAGCACCTCTTCCTCGGGGTCTGACACTTAGCTCGACTTCATTCGATCACTCATGAAAGACTCACGCTCCACGTGGACCACCACGTCCACCACGGAATGCGCCCCTTGGAGCGTTGGGGGTAGGTACGCCACCCGAGATCCTAGCTAACAAGTTTCCTGAAGGTCCTTGTCCTGCACCTTGGGCTCCAGGTCGTCCGACTGGGCCTCTCTGGATGACGGGGGGAAGAAGTCGGATTGAGATTGTTTGACCTATTCATCAGCTTTTCCTACCATTAAATAGACTGGATAAGCGCACCTTTGGTCATGGCACCATCGAATTGATTGATTGCAATCTTTGCTTGCTGGTAGGAAGCGAATTCCATAGTAGCTTCACCTTTTGATCTACCGGAGAAATCGTACTGTAGAGTGGAAGATATGGCTATGTGGTCAGATCGTGATCAGGTCAAGGCACAATAAGCCTACTAGGTGAAGGGGAAAGAAAGCATCAGCATGAGCTTTATTCATTCCCTCTTTCAGTCTGTCTCGTCATGTCTCCCCCGGATCATCGGACCCATGTCCCGTGAGACATCATTGACCAGGAATCATACTATCCTGACCATGTAGATACAGGCGAATCGTATCGAAAAGGGGTGATCTTGAATTAGACGCTTACACGGATAGTTGGGCCTTGAACTAGTGTTCCAGCCTGAGAAAAGATTGTCTCATTCGTCAGCCACCTTTTCCTATCTTCCCAAAGAGTTCGCCTACCTTCAAATCCTGAGGAGTAACCTCGTAATGTAATCCGACAACCTCGATCCTTGGCGAGACACCGGTAAAAGCAGCACCAGTGCCAGCGACATCTGCTACATGTCTCCCGGGACCCGTTGGAGCGGCACCTCCCCTCCTACCCTGTCCTGGGAAAGCATCATGTACCCACTTGTCTTCTGTTGATCTAGGTGGAGGGCGCTACGCATGAGGACCAATTCGCATGGGATAATGGTGGACATACAGCGTATGGAGCATCGCGTCTTTCCCTGGATTGACGTGGTTTGGCGCCAGCGTTATTGTTGCCGCCCTTGTTGGGTCTCTGAGTCTTCTTGGAAGAGATCATTTCGTCTAGGGGTTTATCGAGATCCATGTTGAGGTAATTTGCTTGTATGAGTAAAGTAGAAAACAAGTAACGGTAGATAGATGGAGAGAGAGAGAGAGGAGGAGGAGGTGGGTCCGTATCCTGGACTGGAATTGAATTTGATTCCGTCATCTGTAACAGTCAACAGTCATCCTAAGACTATGTTCCACCCTTCCCTTCCTTACTTCATTTCATTATTGTATACCACCACCCATCCACCCCCCACACTCTCTCTATACTTGCCTTGTAAATCCATGTACATTCTCCCCATATAATCAAATTCCAGTCTCTTGCATCAACCATTAAAATCAAATATAAACACCATTATACCCGAAACGAAAGGAATTACACACGAGACGAACGGGACAATAAGCTCGACAATATCGATCTCGCCTGTTTCACCACCATTGTCCTTATCCGGTCACAACACGACCCTCCCTTCCCGAATCCCATTCTACCACTAGTGGCTTAATTCAAGATGGCATTATACGAGACTGAATTCAGTCGTCGTGCCAAGTCTTCTACTTCACAACAACACAACACAACATCTACACTACTGTATCCTACGACACCTGGTGCTTCTACTTCGACATCTACATCTACACCACGCCATCCAACAACTCCGAAGCAAGGGGAAGACGTATTTGGAGATATCAGTATGCCTACGCGTACAGCCAGTCCCACGACGCGGAGCAAGAAGGCAAGGGATTATGGCGATAGGTCAGTCAGCTGAAAGAAGCCCTTTACGCTGTAGCTCACAAGTAGATTCATACCCACACGCGAGAATTCGGCACATGCAGCTTTCCAGCTCATGCCAGAGCAGGGAGAGCGGAATGGAGGAATGACTCCAGGACGCAAGATCAATCATGGACAAGGAACCGATGTCGACGTCAGGCGAGGTGAGTAACCGCCTTGCATAGTAGATCTATACTGACTCGTCGCAGAAGAAGTAAACCAGATATTCACTTCTGTCTTAAGAGAAGAGATGTTTCCAACAGCAAGAACAAGTCCACGTCCACCCACCTCGGCTCATCGACCTCAGCCATCCCCATCTCGCCACGCACAGCTTCGTAAACCAATGACTTTCCATACTACCAACATCCCCCTTCCAGCTGGTAACCACCCAGTATCATCCGCAGGCCATACACCGCTCCACCACTATCCACCTCCAGCGATGGCAAGTTCAGCCGAACGAGGAAGGGAAGATGCCCAACTATCGCCTGCCGCCAGTCTCCCCCTTTTACCTATGCATGCACCCACAACACCTATTTCCGGACATGGTCGAGCTCCAGGCGCTGGACCCTCGTCATCGCATTATCGAGCGCATCAATCACAAGTCGCCTTGACGTCAGGTCAGAGTAGGCGAATCACACCACCTAATTCCGCAGGGAGAAAGTCGGCTTTCTCACCACCTCCGTCGGATGGAGTTCCTTCACCATCTACACCATCCAAGAAACGGATATTGAATTTCACTTCACCTTCGGCTGTTCGTATATCAGCATTGTCGAATGGTCCGAATGGAGCTATGGGTGTTGGGGATCTGGATGATATGAGACATGAGAAATATAATCTCAGTCCGGTTGGGAATGAGAGTCAGAGGGTTCTTTTGAGCCCGAGGAAGGGGATTAGGCAGATTGCAAGATCACCGTTCAAGGTTCTGGATGCTCCGGAGTTGGCCGTAAGCTTCTGTGCGCCAAGGGGAGGGCAATGAGCTGACAAACAGGACGACTTCTACCTCAATCTAGTTTCCTGGTCATCTTCGAATGTTCTCGGTGTCGGTCTCAGTAATAGCGTCTACCTCTGGAGCGCCCAGACTTCCAGGGTAGACAAGCTATGTGACATGGGCCCGGACGAAGGCGAGGTCACTGGTCTAGAATGGACCAATAAGGTAAGCTTGTTCATTCCAGGCGCTGTAGTGACCATAGCTGACAGACAGGGCTCGACCATCGCACTTGGCACAAATCGCGGATCAGTCGAGATTTGGGACGCAGAATACTGTCGGAAGATCCGTACGATGTCTGGCCATACCGGCCGAGTCGGTACCTTAGCCTGGAACAACCACATCCTCTCGTCCGGTTCCCGAGACCGAACTATCCTTCACCGCGACACCCGAGTTCCAGAACATTACTTCCGGAAATTATCGGGCCATCATAAACAAGAAGTCTGCGGTCTCAAATGGAATGCCGATACTTTCCAACTTGCTAGTGGAGGTAACGATAACAAGCTTTTCATTTGGGGTGGAACCGATTCGAGGCCTACTTGGAGGTTTGGCGAACATCGAGCTGCTGTTAAAGCTATCGCTTGGAGTCCGCACCAGAGGGGTCTACTTGCTAGTGGAGGTGGGACTGCCGATAAGAAGATTCGGTTCTGGAATAGTTTGACTGGAGGTCTAGTCAGTGAATACGATACTGGCTCACAAGTAAGCTCCTTCCGATTTGGAGAGTAAAGCTGATATAAGGTGTGCAACCTAATGTGGGCTCGAAACTCCAACGAGATCGTATCAACACACGGATTCTCGGCCGGACCGGTTCAGAATCAAATCCACGTATGGAAATACCCCTCCATGACCCAAGTAGCTACACTCGCAGGGCACACTTTCCGAGTCCTTTACCTCGCCATGAGTCCCGATGGTCAGACTATCGTCACTGGTGCTGGGGATGAGACGTTGAGGTTCTGGAATGCGTTTGAATTGGAGAGGGGCAAAAAGACTGGGACGCCAAAGAATGATACCGTGGGGTCTATCATGAATATCAGATAGCCCCCAGTGGTGATATACCTGTTACAGGTAGACTTCCTCAGGGACTTTACACACTTAAGTGTATATATGATTATTACGATTACGAATTATAACGTCAGACAATGTGAATATGCATCATGCTTCCTACGCTCGAGGTGTCTGATGACAAGCTACCTTACACCTTAAATAGATCATTCACTGTAGACATATGACTATTCGTCACTACTTGAAAGGCGCTGAGCAGCTATAGAGTCTAGCGCTCTCACTTCCGTTTTGGGGATTATTTCGTTGTGATGAATACTTTCGCCCACTGCAAGAGACGAAAGGTCGTTTTGGTGGAACAGCAAGAGAACTTGAATTTATCTGATTGGTCCGAGGTCAACATGATGACATGACGAACATTATATACATCATCTCTATAACCGATCCAGGCTCATACGACACCACTGCTAGCCCTACTCCTGCCCACAGCCTGTCCACCTCCACCAAGACTCTTCAACCCCATTCTCAAAGTCTGCATGCCCTCCGCAACAACTCTATCCGCTCCAACACCAGAAACACCCAACGTCTGATTCTGAGCACTAAACACCCAATCTTCAGGGGGAGGGAAAGGTCGAGCTGTGATAGCTGCTAACTCCTGGCTTATGATTTCATTACAGAAGAAATCAAGGTTTAAATCGTTTTTGTCGTATCCGAATGGATTCTCGATTTCGGCTCCAATAGCTGCGAAACCGATTACGATGAATGAAGTTATCTGCTCATCAGCTCTGACATACCACAGGACGTACGACGACGGCTGGGATGGTGAGCCATCCGAATCCGCTGTAGAGCTGGAAAGGGAGGAACAAGCAGTATATCAAAGTTACCTGATATGCATCAGCTTTACTCTCGGAATCAAGAGGGACTTACCGCCCAGATATGAGCATTATAGCTCCAGGGAATAGGCGTAGTCAAAATTCTCTCCAAAGCACTCAACGCTTCTCCCATTTGTTGGACTGATAACAGAAGTGAGTTGGTGGTAGGAACATCAATAGTCTTTCTCCTCTGAACAGCAGCAAGCCAAGACGACATGAACATAGTAATTTCCAGCGGAACATTCGCACCGACTCCACCACCCTGCTTATCCGCCCTGATCCTCTCCTTTCTAGCTTTCCTACTTTCCGCTTTGAGCTGCTGATGCCTACTGACAAGGTGGGAGATGGGGAAACATTCAGACCATCGGAATCGAGGTGGATCACGGGCGGGATGAAGGTGTGGTCGACGATCACCAGGGTATGGGGGGGTTTTACTACCGATTGAATCTTGTGAGTTACCTGGGTGGCTGTGGCTATGGCTATGGTTACGTCGATGATACATGGAATTAGGGAGGCCCGAGGCGTTATTCGCGTCGGTTGCCTCTGGGATCCCGGAAGGTAGGTTGAGGGAAGGGATGAACCTGACCAGATCGTATAGATCGTCATATAGTCTAGTAGTCAGTCAATCATCCTCATTCCCATTGAGCCTGTACTCACATGCCCTCTTCACCTCTGAGGTAGTGTTTGACAGCTATAGCAAAAGCAGCAGCCATGCGGACGATCGTAGCCTTCTCAACCTCAGCTTTGACCCTATCAAGCGCTCTCTCCTCGGGGTCTCCGGGAGGAGTAGCAGATAAAGAGTCAGGACCTGCTCTTCAGCTTTCATGGTAGAGCTGACGAGGCCATCTAGCTTACAGTGTATCCAAACTAGCCTGGCCCAGTTTCGTGAAGTTTGGATAATCTGGGACCACATCCTCCTTCCCTCCCAGTATCGATCATACGCGGATGAGGTTCTATTGATTAGCCTTGGTCCGCGTAAGATGGACCAAACCTACCTATAGCTAAGTGTCAAACCCAGCAAGACACCTGGCATATCAGCACGTCCCTTTGTTGTTGTTGAATATAGCTTACCAAGCGCAGTAAGCAGCGTATTCGGCACGACCAACTCCGCGGCTGTAAATCTATTAACACAACAGACCATAGCTGACCATCCAGCAAAGAATAGCAAATGTGGCCAGATGGTGAAAACGGCAGTAGCAGTCATTGCATTGTACAATAAAGCAGCGGCTTTATGGGGTCGATGACTGAGTATATCGAGGTCTGGATTCGATACGAAATGGTCATCTTTAGGTGTTTTTGGTGTAAAAGACATGTTTGTGAGTTTTCAAGTGAGAGTATGGGAGATGACATGGTGTTGCTATATATCTAGTATTGGGGGATTAGGAAAAGGGTCAAAGGATTAGATTTACAAAATAAGGATATAGGGGATTGTTTCACCCCTTTCAATGTAGACTACTCTCTTTAGATTGAATCCAAAATAAATGCCAAGACAAAGGTAATTTTGGTACGTGCCTGAATATCAGTTGTAATCATTCGTAAGAGTAGACTGGATTCACTTTCTCTTCCTTCCTCTTTCTCTCTACCTTTTCCTCCTCCATTCATTCACGATGACGGGTCTACTCTCCTTCAGTGATGGATTACAGAGTAGAAGGTACGTTACTTCCTTGTCCTGGGGAAGGAAGACGCTAATGTCAGCAGGACCTCCACCGGAACGATGGGTCTGCCAAAATCATTAACCCGAACACAATCCCTCAATGCTAAATACGATCGAATGCTAGGG
>Ga0308160_10005463_pt1 | contig 13245 bp, 11 predicted proteins | sample PhyFR1_FD_201036 | JGI IMG/M metagenome (GOLD analysis project Ga0308160, IMG submission 201036) | Phyllosphere microbial communities from UC Gill Tract Community Farm, Albany, California, United States - DLSLF.R1 | ecosystem: Host-associated > Plants > Phyllosphere > Unclassified | place: USA... | reverse complement strand
CGATGGCGGCGGCGGCGTGGTCCTGGGTCGAGTAGATGTTGCACGATGCCCAGCGCACTTGCGCGCCGAGGGCTTCCAGCGTGCGGATCAGCACGGCGGTCTGGATGGTCATGTGCAGGGAACCGGCGATGCGCGCGCCCTTCAGGGGCTGGGCTGCGGCATATTCCTCGCGGATTGCCATCAGGCCCGGCATTTCGGTTTCAGCGATGCGGATTTCCTTCTCGCCCCAGCTGGCCAGGGAGATGTCTGCAACGAGGAAGTCTTGGGTGTCTTTCAGTACGGCGTTCATCACGCCCTCCTTTCAATGTTTAGAAAAAAGTAACGTGAGCGCAGTGTTGATGTCCGAGCCTGGCGAAAAGGAAGCTTTTCGTCGCAACGCTCCTCGGAACGGAGTAGTTTAGCACGGATGGCGGCTTCGGGAACCTCTGCGGTGCCCGATTTGCTGCGCCTGCAACATTGTTATGGGGCGGTGTCGTAGGGTGGGCACTTGTGCCCACGCGGTATAGCACCGTTAAGTATTCGGATGTGTCCGAAGCTATTAAAGCATCAGCCTTCTAAGCTGAGGGTCGAATGTATTGCCCTGAATAACGTAAGGGTACGCAGAAGTACCATACTGCGTGGGCTCGAGAGCCCACCCTACGAAAAACGGCCGGGTTTCCGACCGTTTTGTCTTTTACGACAAGCCCGCCTCGGCGCGCAGCAGCGCCGCCTTGTCGGTGCGCTCCCAGGTGAACTCCGGCTCTTCGCGGCCGAAGTGGCCGTAGGCGGCGCTTTTCTGGTAGATCGGGCGCAGCAGGTCGAGCATCTGCACGATGCCTTTCGGGCGCAGGTCGAAGTGTTCCATCACCAGCTTGGCGATCTTCTCGTCGGAGATGACACCGGTGCCTTCCGTATACACGGTGATGTTGATCGGGCGCGCCACGCCGATCGCGTAGCTGACCTGCACCTGGCACTGGCGCGCCAGGCCGGCGGCGACGATGTTCTTGGCCACGTAGCGGGCGGCGTAGGCAGCCGAGCGGTCGACCTTCGACGGGTCCTTGCCCGAGAACGCGCCGCCGCCGTGCGGGGCTGCGCCGCCGTAGGTGTCGACGATGATCTTGCGACCGGTCAGGCCGCAGTCGCCCTGCGGGCCGCCGATGACGAAGCGGCCGGTCGGGTTGACCAGGTACTTGGTGCCCTGCAGCCACTCGCGCGGCAGGATCGGCTTGATGATTTCCTCGATCACCGCTTCCTCGATCTGCGAGTGGGTGACATCGGGATGGTGCTGGGTGGACAGGACCACGGTGTCGACCGCGACCGGGCGGCCGTCGACGTAGCGCAGGGTGACCTGGGACTTGGCGTCCGGACGCAGCCATGGCAGGCGGCCGTCCTTGCGCAGCTGCGACTGGCGCTCGACCAGGCGGTGGGCGTAGTGGATGGCGGCCGGCATCAGCTCGGCGGTTTCGTCGCAGGCGTAGCCGAACATCAGGCCCTGGTCGCCGGCGCCCTGGTCGAGGTCGATGCCGGCGCCTTCGTCAACGCCCTGGGCGATGTCGGGGGACTGGCGGTCGTAGCAGACCATGACGGCGCAGCCCTTGTAGTCGATGCCGAAGTCGGTGTTGTCGTAGCCGATGCGCTTGATGGTGTTGCGTGCCACGCCGATATAATCGACGTTGGCGTGGGTCGTGATCTCGCCCGCCAGCACGACGAGGCCGGTATTGCAGAGGGTTTCGGCGGCGACACGGGCGCGCGGATCCTGCTCGAGGATGGCGTCGAGAATCGCGTCCGAAATCTGGTCGGCGACTTTGTCGGGATGGCCTTCCGAGACGGATTCGGAAGTGAAGAGATAATCGTTGGACATGAAGGCTCCTGTTACTGTTCATAAAACTGCCGCAGCAACAAGCCTGCGACGCTTTAGCGACATTTATATTCCGCTTCGCAAGTTGTCTATTAACTCGGCGGATCCTGCGTAAAGTGGTATTTTACGCTCCTTTAAGAAATTTTTGGCGGAGGGGGCCGTCTCGTCCTCAACCCCGATCAAACGCATGCTAGTTATTTTATTCAGAGTCCTGTCAATTTTCCCCCTGCGCATCTTGCACGCCCTCGGCGCGGCGCTGGGCTGGCTGGTCTACCTGCTGTCCCCGTCTTACCGCCGCCGACTCGACGCCAACCTGGCCCAAGCCGGCTATGCCTCCTATAGGCGCGCCGCCGTCGCCGAGGCCGGCAAGGCCATCGTCGAGCTGGCTTTCGTCTGGTGCGGCAAGCCGGAACGCGTGGCCCGTCATGCAAGGGTCGAGAATTGGGACATGGTCCAGCGCGTGCTGGATGCCGGCCGCGGGATTGTGTTCCTGACGCCACACCTTGGCTGTTTTGAAATGACGGCCCAGCAAATCGCCCTGCATACCGCCTTGACCGTCATGTACCGCCCGCCGCGCAAGGACGCCCTGCGGCCGCTGGTCGAAGGCGCGCGCGCGCGCCACAACCTGCACCTGGCGCCGGCGAACCTGTCGGGCGTACGCATCCTGGCGAAAACCTTGAAAAGCGGCCAGCCGATCGGCTTGCTGCCCGACCAGGTGCCGCAAGAAGGCGAAGGTACCTGGGCGCCCTGGTTCGGCCGCAACGCCTACACGATGACCCTGCCGGCCAAGCTGGCACAGCTGGGCAAGGCCGATATCTTGCTGGTGTATGCCGAGCGCTTGCCGAAAGGGCAAGGCTACGTGGTGCGCTTCGTGCCTTTCGAAGGCGAGCTGAGCGGCAGCGCCGCCGAGCAGGCCGCCAGCATCAACCGCGCGATGGAACAATTGATCGCGCGTGCACCGGCCCAGTATTTCTGGAGCTACAACCGCTATAAACAACCGCAGGGCGTCGATGCGCCGCAGGCCGAGGCCGTCGCATGAGGGTCTTGATTGCTTTCCTGTGGCTGCTGCATTGGCTGCCGCTGCCCGTGCTCGGGCGTTTCGGCGAAGCCATTGGCAGCCTGATGTTCCTGGTCCTCGGCAAGCGGCGCCGGATCGCGCTGACCAACCTGCGCCTGTGCCTGCCTGAATTGAGCGAGGGGGAGCGCCACGCCATCGCGCGCCAGCATTTCCGCGGCTATTCGCGCAGCATCTTCGAGCGTTCCATCCTGTGGTGGGCGCCGGAAGCGCGCGTGCGTAAACTCATCCACGTCGAGCCGGCGGTGCCGCAAGCCGCGATGGAAGCCGGCCCGACCATCCTGCTCTGCCCCCACTTCGTCTGCCTGGACGTGGCCGGCGTCGCCGCGCGCGTCATCCCCGTGTGCAGCATGTACGTGCCGCAGAAAAACGCCGCCTTCGACAAATTGCTGCGCCACGGCCGCGAACGCTACGGCCCGGTGCGCCTGGTGACGCGCAAGGAAGGCATCAAGCCGATCCTGCGTGCGCTGCGCGACGGCCTGCCCTACTTCATGCTGCCGGACATGGACTTCGGCGAAAAGGATGCCGAGTTCGTGCCTTTCTTCGGCGTACCGGCGGCCACGCTGACCGCCCTCGGCCGCATTGCCGCGACCACCGGCGCCAAGGTGATTCCGGTGGTGGCGACTTTCCTGCCAAACTACCAGGGCTGGCGCGTGCGCTTTTATCCGGCCTGGGAAAATTATCCCGGCACCGACATGGTCGAGGCAACGCGGCGCATGAATGCCTTCATCGAGGAGCGCGTGCGCGAAGCCCCGAGCGAATACTTCTGGACGCATAAACGCTTCAAGACGCGTCCGCCCGGCGAACCTTCTCTGTACGACGAATAAATGAAACTCAAGTTCACCAAAATGCACGGCGCCGGCAACGACTTCGTCGTGATCGACGCCATCCACCAGGACATCGCCTTCACGACCGCGCAGTGGCGCCGGCTGGGCGACCGCCGCTTCGGCGTCGGCGCCGACCAGATCCTGGTGGTCGAACGCCCGAGCGAGCCGGGCTGCGACTTCCGCTACCGCATCTTCAATAGCGATGGCGGCGAAGTCGAGCAATGCGGCAACGGCTCGCGCGCCTTTGTGCGTTTCGTCAGCGAGAAGGGGCTGACGGACAAGCGCAGCATTCGTGTGCAAACCATGGCCGGCATCATCGAGCCGCGCCTGGAAGACGATGGCAGCGTGACGGTCGACATGGGTCCGCCGGTGCTGGACGCGGCCGCCGTGCCCTTCGACAGCGCCGGCCTGGCGGGCCAGCCGGAAGGCCGCGATACGCTGTGGCCGCTGGCCTTGCGCCTGGACGGCGCCGAAACGACGGTGCTGGTCTCGGCTGTGTCGATGGGAAACCCGCATGCGGTGCAAGTCGTGGGCGATGTGGATACCGCCCCGGTGGCGGAACTTGGCCCGCAAGTCGAGCACCACCCGCGCTTCCCGAAGCGCGTGAACGCCGGCTTTATGCAGGTCGTCGGGCGCGGGCACATCAGGTTGCGCGTGTACGAACGCGGCGCCGGCGAAACCCTGGCCTGCGGCACCGGCGCTTGCGCGGCTGTCGTGGCCGGCATTCGCCGCGGCTTGCTCGATTCGCCGGTACGCGTGACGGCGCGCGGCGGCGAATTATCGATTGCCTGGGCCGGCGAAGGCGAACCGGTGTACCTGAGCGGCCCGGCCGTGACGGTGTTCGAAGGCGAAATCGCCCTCTGACGCCTCAGGCCGCCATGCCATACGATGCGCCGGCGCGGCGGGCGCCCGGCCCGTCCGGGTCCAGCCCCGGGCCGGCTTCGGTGACGACAGTACGCAAGCGGTACAGGCGCTGGCGGTAATTGCCTTCCGGTCCGCCAGGGCCGCAATCGATGTTGTCGAACAAGGCCACGATCCGGTCCAGCGCCTGGCGCTCGTGGGCGGTGTCGATCATGACCAGGCGCCGCTTGCTGCGTCCATAGCTGGCGCGGATGTCGATCACCAGGCAATGCCCCTGGTCGGCCGCATGCAGGTCGACCAGCAAGGCCTCGGCGCGGCTGAGGCTAAAGAGTGCCGCCAGCTCGAGGCGCGCGGCCAGCAGCGGATGGTTCGACAAATCGATGCCATAGCCCAGCAGCGCCCCGGTTTCGGTATGCACGGCGTCGGCCAGGCGCGGGGCGATCTTGTGCAGCGCGCCCGCGGCATCGGGGCAGCCGCCGGCGGCCGCCTGCTGCAGCCAATAGACGGCGCGCACGTCGTTGTTTTCGTTTTCGCGGCGCGCACGCCAGGCATTGTTGCCACACTCGAGCTGGGCCACGCGGTAACCCATTTCCGCCGCCCGCTCCAGGTAGCGCTGGGCATCGGCCACGTTACGCTGGGAAAACTCGGGCTTGATATAGATGCGCGACAAGGCATACCAGGCCGCGGCCAGGCCTTGCTCGCCGGCCAGCAGCAGCCAGCGGATAGCTTTCTTGAAGTTGGCGGCGCCGGCGCCACCCACGACGCGCGTGCCGTCGACCTGCATGCGCGCATACCACAGGCCCATGGCCAGCTGGGCATGGCGGTCGTGCTCAGCCGCGGCGAGTTCCCAGAAGGTGTGCAGCTCGGCATCGTCGATGTCGATGCCGGTGCCCCTGCCCTGTTCGAGCAGTCGCGCGACGCGCGACAGCAAGCCGACTTCGCCCGGGGCGAGGCGCTGGGCCTGCTCCTTGCCGCCCGTGGCCAGCGTGCGCGCCAGCGGCAGCGCGCGCTCGAGGTAATCGTTCCACTGCGCGCTGTCCCAGCTTTGTTCGAGCAAGGCGAATTGTGCCTCGGCCAGGCCGTTGTCGGCGGCGCGGCGCAGCCAGGGTTGGCCGGCGCCGGCCGTGCCGGGCGCATGGCGTGCCGGGGCGCCGGCCATCTGCCCGGCCCCGCGCACGCCGTTCGGCCCGGTGGCATGGCCGGCGGCGGCTTCGGGCTGGCGCGCCAGCAGCCACTGGGCCTCGGCGAAACCGGCCCGGGCCGCGTCTTCCAGCGCGCGCAAGGCTTTTGCACGCTGGGCCGGCACGGCGCTTGCTACCGGCTCCTCGAGCAGCAGCTGGGCCAGGGCCAGGCCGGCGCGCGTATTGCCGGCATCGTAGGCCTGCTCGTACCAGGGCACCAGCGGCGTTGGATGCTGGCGCGCCAGCTCGATCGGGACGTGGTTGCCGATCAGCTGGCAGGATTCCAGGCAACCCTGGTGTGCGGCACGGTCGAGCCAATGCAGCGCGGTCGGCAGGCTCTGCGGCAGGCCGGCGCTGCCGAACAGGTAGCGCTTGCCGAGCGCGAGCTGGGCATCGGCGCGGCCGGCACGGGCGCCGCGGATGATCGCCAGTTCTTCACGATTAGCCATCGTTCGGGTCTTTACTTAGTGGGATGGGGGCAGCAGGAGCGCGATCAGGGCCGGCAAGGCGGCGACCGGCGGCAGTGCCGCGGCCAAAGTTGCCAATATACAAGAACCGCAAAAATCACGCCCACACTGCATCGGTTTGGGAAAAGTCTAAGCCAGCACCGGGCCCGTCATGTCCCGAACAGCCCAATGATTGATATCGAACAAGGGCACTGAAAGGGAGCGGAACTCGGCCACATTGCAGTGCGGCAAGCACCCGGATGGTGCGAAAAGGCGGCCTCGGCGTTTCGAAAATACAACAGCACGATTGGTTAAATTGGCTTTCCACCAAGTCCAGCACGCATAATTAACCAACCCGACAACCTTGACGCATTAAGCATTTAATGTTCACTCGTCCGAGTGTTCAGCAAACCAATAAAGTCTCAATGCTCACTGGATCCCGATTCACCTATAAGAAGGATACGAATAAATGAATAAGTCACTGATGGCAGTCGCTCTTGTTGGCGCTTTCGCCGGCGTTGCCCATGCACAAACCTCCGTCCAAATCTACGGCACCGTCGATGCTGGCGTTCAAAAATCGTCCGGCAACACCCTGTCGATCGGCAAGCGCGCCGCCAACACCCTGGGCTTCAAGGGCACCGAAGACCTGGGCAATGGCCTGAAAGCCCTGTTCCAACTGGAAATCCGCTATGAGTCGGACACCGGCACCGTCGAAAACGGTTCGCGTCCGCTGTTCCAGGGCCAGAGCCGCGTCGGCCTGCAAGGCGACTTCGGTATGGTCCGCATCGGTCGCGGCCTGACCCCGTACCAGGAAACCATCGGCGCCTTCGAGCCATGGCACGCACTGCCTAACCAGGGCGGCTTCTACACCGACCTGGCAGTCGCCGGCTACAACTCGGCACCGCTGGAACCAGCCAACTCGTCGAACAACCGCTGGTCGAACGCTTTCTGGTACAACTCGCCAGTCACCAGCGGCTTCCAGGTGAACGCCGCCATCGCCACCAAGGAAGGCGCAGGCGCCAACGGTCGCGCAGTCGGTACCCAGTACCCGGTCGGCGCCGAAGCCTCGGCCAACCCGTTCTCGATCTCGACCACCTACAACAACGGTCCTGCAGCCCTGATGCTGGGCTACGAGCGTAACGCCGTCGAAACCAAGGTCTGGTCGGCTGCCGGTTCGTTCCTGGCAACCCCGGAACTGAAGCTGATGGCCCTGTACACCCACCAGGACCAAGGCAACACCGCGGTGTCGCTGCCAGTGCTGAACGGCGTCCGTGTCGGTCCTGAGACCAACGCATGGGTGCTGGGCGCCAACTACACCATGGGTCCAGGCAAGATCCTGGTCGGTTACGGCCAGAAAGATCCGGACAACTACGTCAAGACCAAGCAGCTGTCGCTGGGCTACGAGTACAGCCTGTCGAAGCGTACCTACCTGTACATCGACGCGTCGCGCAAGAAGGGTGCTCAAACCCAGTTCGGCGTGGACCGCTCGGTCAACTACTACGACCTGGGCATCAACCACTCGTTCTAAGCTGACACGGGCTCCGGCCCGGCAGACAGGATAAGAAAGGCGGACATCGGCAACGGTGTCCGCCTTTTTACTTTCCGCCTTGCCATGCACGCGCCGGTGGTCGTCCTTTTCTGCCCGCCGCCCTGCCCCGCTCGGGTAGAATTGCACACACACTATTACTGCACGACTAAGATGACCGCCACCCTGGACTCCGCCGCCGTCGCCCAATACCTGGCCGACCATCCCCGCTTTTTCGAAGAACATGCCAGCCTGCTGGGCGAAGTCAAACTGTCGAGCCCACTGACCGGCAAGGCGGTGTCGCTGCAGGAACGCCAGATGGAAGTGATGCGGTCGAAATACAACGCTCTCGAGCTGCGCATGGCCGAGCTGGTCCGTACCGCAAGCGACAACACCAAGATCCTGAACAATTTCCATGCCTGGCACTTGGCATTGCTGCGCTCGCAAGGCGGCGCGGCCATGGCGCGCGACCTGGTCGACGGCCTGCGCGAGCAGTTCGGCGTGCCGCAAGCCACCCTGCGCCTGTGGCATGTAGCGCCGGAACATGCCGATGCCTGGTTCGCCGCCGGCGTGGCCGAGGATGCGCGCCTGTTCGCCTCCGGCCTGCGCGCCCCGTATTGCGGCCCGAACAAGGATTTCGAAGCGGTACGCTGGCTCGACGATCCGGCCGCGGTACGCTCGACCGTGCTGCTGCCGCTGGTTGCCGACGGCAAGACTTTCGGCTTGCTGGTGCTGGGCTCGCCCGACACCGAGCGCTTCAGCCCGGTCATGGCCACCGATTTCCTGGTCCAGCTGGGCCAAAGCGCCAGCACCGCGCTGGCCCCCTTGCGCGCCTGAACATGGACAACGGCGCGGACTGGGCCGAACGCTATCTGGGCGAATTGCTGACCCAGCGCCAATTGTCTGCGCATACGATCGCCGCTTACCGGCGCGACCTGGCCGAACTGGCCCAGCTGGCCGGCCACAGCGACTGGCCCAAGCTGCACCACGCCGACATGCGCCGCTTCGCCGCGCGCCTGCATGGCGCCGGCCAGAATCCGCGCTCGATCGCCCGTAAACTGTCCGGCTGGCGCGGCTTTTACCAGTGGCTGTCGCTGCACACGGCCCTGCCTGCCAACCCGGTCGACGGCGTGCGCGCCCCGCGCCGCGCCAAGTCGCTGCCGAAAGCCCTGGCCGTCGATGACGCCGTGCAATTGCTGGAAGCAAACCGGCACGGCCATCCCGAACCCGAGGAACTGTGCAACCGGGCCATGTTCGAGCTGCTGTATTCGAGCGGCCTGCGGGTATCGGAGCTGGCCGGCCTCGACCTGGCCTATACCGATCATGCAGGAGGCGCCTCGCTCGGCTGGTTCGATGCCGCCGCCGGCGACGTCGTGGTGACCGGCAAGGGCGGCAAGATGCGCCGGGTGCCGGTCGGCGGCCCGGCACGCGAGGCCTTGGCCGCGTGGCTGGCGGTGCGTCCGCCGGCCGGCGACGGCAGCGCCGCCCTCTTCCTGTCCAGCCGCGGTACCCGCGTCACGCCGCGCGTGGTCCAGCACCGCCTGAAGCAGCATGCGTTGAAGGCCGGCACCCCGGTGCACGTGCACCCGCACGTGCTGCGCCACTCCTTCGCCTCGCACCTGCTGCAATCCTCGGGCGATTTGCGCGCGGTGCAGGAACTGCTCGGTCACGCCAGCATCACATCGACCCAAGTGTATACGGCGCTCGACTTCCAGCACCTGGCCGCTGTCTATGACCGGGCTCATCCGCGAGCCAAGGCAAAGTAGGCTTTGCCTGAGCTGCCGCAAAGGCTGGTACGGTTGATGGTGGCAGATTGCAAATTACGGCATAATCTTTCGCTTCTCCGCGCCCGATTCCAGTAACGCACAGTAAAGACCATGTCACTCATTCCTGCCACCATCCTGACCGGCTTCCTCGGCGCCGGCAAGACCACCCTCCTCAACCGCATCCTGCGCGAGGAGCACGGCCTGCGCATCGCCGTCATCGAAAATGAATTTGGCCAGGAAAACATCGACAACGAAATCCTGGTGCAGGACAGCAGCGAGCAGATCGTCGAGATGAACAACGGCTGCATCTGCTGCACCGTGCGTGGCGACCTGATCGTCGCCCTCACGAACCTGGCGCAAAAGCGCGAGGCCGGCGAGCTCGCTTTCGACCGCGTGGTCATCGAAACCACGGGCCTGGCCAATCCCGGCCCGGTGGCCCAGACCTTCTTCGTCGACGAGGAAGTGGGCGCCTACTACCTGCTCGACGCCGTGGTGACCGTGGTCGACGCCCGCCACGCCATGGACCAGCTGGACCGCCACGAGGAAGCCCAGCGCCAGGTCGGTTTTGCCGACAAGATCCTGCTCTCGAAGCTGGACCTGGTCGACGCCGCCGCCCTGGCCACCTTGAAGGCACGCCTGGCGCGCATCAATCCGCGCGCGCCGGTCTCGACCTCCGACTTCGGCAGCGCGCCGCTGGCCGAAGTGATGGACTTGCGTGGCTTCAATCTGAACGACAAGCTCGAACTCGACCCCGATTTCCTGCGCGCCGACGATCACGATCATGATCCCGATCATGCGCATGCGCACGACGAGCACGCGCATTGCGGCCACGACCATGCCCATGGCGAGGCCTGCACCCATGACCACCACAACGCGCACCACAGCGATGACATCGCCGCCTTCGTGTTCAAGAGCGAGCGCGCCTTCGACCCGGAACGCCTGGACCAGTTCCTCGGCAGCCTGGTACAGGTCTTCGGCCCGAACATGCTGCGCTATAAGGGCGTATTGTCCATGCAGGGCGCCGACCGCAAAGTCGTGTTCCAGGGTGTGCATCAAATCATGGGCAGCGACCTGGGCGCAAAGTGGGAAGCCGGCGAAGCGCGTGGCAGTAAAATGGTGTTTATTGGTAAAAATTTACCAAAAGACGTATTTATCCGCGGATTGGAACAATGTTTGGTATAAACTATCCCGGTTTTACGGTACCCCTTGCGCCATTTGCCACGGCGTGACAGATACCGTCGAGCAGGCGCCGCCGGCCAAACCGGGGGCGAAGATGGCGCAGCGCAGCGATTTTGCAGCGCCGTCATGGCAGTTGGCAGGAACACTGTTGGTAATCCAGTGCTGTTGAGCCAGCTGATAAAATGAAACCTCTGTCGTATCGAAGGCAACATGACTAAAACAACGAAATCGAATACCGCCGCGCAGTCCGAAGACCGACTCATTTCGGAAGAGGAAATTCGGGCGATGGGCGACGAGGACTACATGAACCCGGCCCAGCTCGCGTTCTTCAAGGACCGCCTGCAACAGCTCGAGAAAGAGCTGCTGAAAAATGCCGGTGAGACCACGGAACACCTGCGCGAAACCGTCCTGGTCCCGGATCCGGCCGACCGCGCCACCATCGAGGAAGAGCACGCGCTCGAACTGCGCACCCGCGACCGCGAACGCAAGCTGCTGAAAAAGGTCCAGCAGTCGCTGGCCTCCATCGAAGCCGGCGAATACGGCTGGTGCGAAGAAACCGGCGAGCCGATCGGCATTCCGCGCCTGATCGCGCGCCCGACCGCCACCCTGTCGCTGGAAGCCCAGCAGCGCCGCGAACTGAAGCAAAAGCTGTACGGCGACTGATCGCTTCCAGCCCCTACCGAAAAAGCATGCGCGCAACCGCATGCTTTTTTCTTTTTTACCTGTCCGCCCGTCTCAGGCGTACCGTCAGAATCTTTCCCATGGGATACACTAGCGCTGGCTCGCAGCAGGTTTGAGCCTGCGCACGTGTGCGCAGGGCGTGCCGCGGGCGTCCGTGCTACCGTCATGGATGAGCGCTCGGGAGCCAGGGTCCCGCCGCGCGTCAAGCAATAAGCATGGGGTAATCGATAGGCGGAAACGACGTGGGCTTATTTTCCTTCCTGAAGAAAAAGAACGAACCTGTCGCCGAAGCGCCGGCCACGCGCCTGCGCGCGGGTGAGCCTTCGCGCCTGTCCGCCGACGCCGAACGCGAACGCCAGCGCGAAATCGCCCGCGCCACCGCCGCGAAGATCGACGCCATCGAGCTGGCCATGACCACCGACCTGCTCGACGACGGCGACACCGGCTGGGGCAGCAGCCACCGCCCGCCGGCCGCGGCCACCGCGCCGCTGGCATCCAGCGCCGATACCGAACTTGGGCTCCTGGACGGCCAGCCGGAAGCCGACCTCGCGCCGGCGAATGCGCCCGTGGCCGAGGAAAGCGCCATCCTCTACGCCAACGGCCAGGCCGACCTGGCCGAAGGCATGCTGCGCGATTGCCTGGGCGAACTCGGACGGTCCGAACGCCTGCCCTGGTGGATGCTGTTCGACCTCTACCAGGCCCAGGGCCGCGAGCAGGAATTCGACAGCATCGCCATCGACTACGCCAGCCATTTCGAGACCTCCCCGCCCGCCTATACCGACCGTCTCCCGCGCCAGGCGCAAGAAGCCTTTGCCGGCGCGGCGCCCACGCTGCGCCTGCCGGCCGCGCTCGACGCCGGCCTGGGCGCCCACCTGCCGGCCCTGCACAGGCCGGCGCTGCCAGGCACGCCCGTGCGGCTCGACTTCAGCGCCGTGCGCAGCGCGCATGCGGCAGGCTGCGCCGCCCTGCTCGCCAGTCTGCAAGCCCTGCGCCGCGCAGGGCGTCCGGTGGTGCTGGCCGGCGCCGATGCGCTGCTGGCGGTGCTGCGGCCGATGCTGGCGATTGGCGAACGCGGCAGCGGCGAGGCGCCCTGGCTGCTCCTGCTCGAACTGCTGCAATTGCTGGACCGCGAAAAGGATTTCGAGGAAACCGCGATGGACTATTGCGTGACCTTCGAAGTATCGCCGCCTTCGTTCGAGACGCCGCTGCGCGCTGCGGTTGGCGCCGCCGGTGCGGCCAATCGGGGCAATGCGGCGCCTGCCCTTGCGGTGGCGCTCGATGCCGAACAGCGTTTCCTGTTACCGCCGCTGGTAGACGGCGATATCGGCGCGCTGCTGGCGGCCATCGATGCGTATGCGTCGTCGGTGCAGGCGGCATCCATCCAGACGGCAGGTGCAGCGCCGGTCGTGCTCGACTGCTCGCGCCTGGCGCGCATCGGGTTCAGCGCGGCCGGCGCCCTGCACGTACGGCTGCGCAGCCTGGCCGGCGCAGGGCATCCGGTCGAGCTGCGCGACCTGAACCACATGGTGGCTGCCCTGCTGCGCCTGTTGAACTATGGCGACTGCGCGCGCCTGTATGCGCACAAGTATTGAACTGCATCGTGGGCGGCTTCCCGCACCGCAGCTGCGCGGATACTGCTGAGCATTGGTGTCATCCTGTCTTGCAATTTTGTGCAACAGCCCCACTTGCGGAGGGCTAGTCAACCACGAGGCAGATATGGAACAATTTCACGGCACCACCATTGTGAGTGTACGTCGCGGCGCGCAAGTCGCATTGGGCGGCGACGGCCAGGTCACCCTGGGGAACGTCGTCATGAAGGGCTCGGCGCGCAAGGTGCGCAAACTCTACCAGGGCAGGGTCCTGTGCG
>Ga0308160_10005461_pt1 | contig 13249 bp, 10 predicted proteins | sample PhyFR1_FD_201036 | JGI IMG/M metagenome (GOLD analysis project Ga0308160, IMG submission 201036) | Phyllosphere microbial communities from UC Gill Tract Community Farm, Albany, California, United States - DLSLF.R1 | ecosystem: Host-associated > Plants > Phyllosphere > Unclassified | place: USA... | reverse complement strand
CGGCTGGCGCGGCTGCAGCATCGCGGCATCGTGCCGGCGTGATCAGGTAAGGCGGCCGACGGCCGCCTTACCTGGCACATCAATGCCATTCAGCAAGCCGGCAATGCACTGAAGTCGTCCTCAAGACGCGCTGACGCTGCCCATCCGCGGCTCATAGTGATGAAACTATGGTTGTTCGAGGTGCCCTTCAGCCGCGACAGCACGCTACCGGTAGCATCCTGTCGCGGCTGAAGCCGCTCCTACAAAGGCAGGATGCGCGCAGGGAAAGACCTGCAGGCATGGGCGCTGCATTTATGACGTGGACGCTGGATGCGCCAGCGGCATGGATACAGCGGCCGGCAGGCAACCCAACCCGATCAGCGTCGCCTCAACCGCCTCGTCCAGCGGTGTGTGCGGTTCTTCGCCCAGCGTTTGCAGCAGGCGCGCGTTGCGCATGCGCAGCGGATGGCGCCACAGCGGGCGCATCTCGCGCAGTTCGCGCGCCAGCGGCCAGAACGGCATGGCCAGGGTCAGCAGCCACCACGGGAAGCGGCGGGTCTGCGGCGGCGCCATGCCGTGGCGTTGCAGTGCGCGTGCGATCGCCGCCGCCATCTGCGTGCCGTCGGCGTCCCAGTGGCCGTCCATGTGCAGCCGCGCGAACGCCGGCAGCGCATCGCGCTGCTGCAGCAGGCGCAGCATGGTCCGCGCCACGTCCGGTACGTACGCCCATTGATGGCCGACGCCAGGATCGCCCGGCAGCGTCACGCTGGCGATCGGCTGCCCTGGTTTCACCAGGCCCTGCGCGAACCAGCTGTTGCCCACGCGCGGGCCGAAGAAGTCGCCGGCGCGCACCACGATGACCCGCGCACCGTGCGCGGTCGCGGCCTGCAGGCGCCGCTCCAGCTCGACCCGGATCGCGCCCTTGCGCGTGGCCGGGGTCTGCGCCGCGTCTTCGTCCGGCGCCGGGTAGGCATCCAGGCCGTAGTTGTAGACCGTGCCCGGCAGCACGATGGTCGCGCCTTCGGCGCAGGCCGCGGCGATCGTGTTGTCGATCATCGGCAGCACCAGCTCGGCCCAGCGCCGGTAGCCGGGCGGATTGACCGCATGCACGATCGCCGCGCAGCCGCGCGCCGCCTGCAGCACGTCTTCGCGGCACATCGCGTCGCCGCGCAGCCAGTGGATGCCGTCGCGGGTCTCGCTGGCGGCCGCGAGTCCGCGCTGCATGGCGCGTACCTGCCAGCCGGCGTCGCGCAGCTGGCGCGCCAGTTCGCCGCCTATGCCACCGGTGGCGCCCAGGACCAGGGCGGTGGATGTCGTTGCCATGCGGATGCTCCGTTTGCGGGGAAGGCGATCAGTGTGGTCGCCGCCGTAGTGCAAAGGAATTGGCGAACATCGGCCATCGGCTATACATTTATGTATGGACAATGCAATCGGTTGGGAGCTCTATCGGTCCTTCCTCGCGGTGCTGGAGGAGGGCTCGCTGTCGGCGGCGGCGCGTGCGCTGGATCTGACCCAGCCCACGGTCGGCCGGCATGTGGCGGCGCTGGAGAAGGCGCTGGCGGTGCCATTGTTCGTGCGCTCGCAGAGTGGATTGCTGCCGACCGACGCTGCCCTGGCGCTGCGCGGCCATGCGCAGGCCATGGGCAGCATCGCCGCGTCGCTGCAGCGCGCGGCCGGCCGCCACGGCGAGGCGGTGCAGGGCACGGTGCGGATCTCCGCCAGCGAGGTGATCGGCGCGGAAGTGTTGCCGCCGGTATTGGCCGGCTTGCGCCGCGCGCATCCGCAGTTGCGGCTCGAACTGGTGCTGAGCAACCGCGTGCAGGACCTGCTGCACCGCGAGGCCGATGTGGCGGTGCGCATGACCCGGCCGCAACAGGATCTGCTCGTCGCCCGTCGCATCGGCGAGATCGCGCTGGGCCTGTACGCCGATCGCGACTACCTGGCACAGCACGGCACGCCGCAAGACCTGGAAGAACTCGCACAGCACGCGCTGGTGGGTTTCGATGCGGAGACGCCGTTCCTGCGTGCCGCGCGCGCGGCGCTGCCGCAGTGGCGCCGCGAGGCGTTCGCGCTGCGTGCCGATAGCGACCTGGCGCAGCTGGCCTTGATCCGCGCCGGCTGCGGTATCGGCTTCTTCCAGGCGGCCCTGGCCCGGCGCACGCCGAGCCTGCTGCCGGTACTGCCGCAGCAGGTGCACCTGGGCCTGGAGACCTGGATCACCATGCACCAGGACCTGCGCGGCAGCGCGGCCTGCAGCGCCGTATTCGCGGCACTGGTCGAGGCGATGACCGCGCACGTGGCCTGAGCGACGTGCGCTGCGATTCGCTGTGATTCGCTGGGCGAGCCGCCTGTCTGCGGAAATGCGGTCTGCTGGTGCAAGCAGACCGCTTTCGTAGCTCCTATGCCTACGGTATCGACACAGCCTCAGCAGGCGATGCGCCTACGAATCCCCAATCCCGAATCCCCAATCCCGGCTTCTCAAGGCATCGTCAACGCGATCGGCGTGGACTTCATCGCCGCGGAGATCGACGGGAACGGATCGACGCTGGCCATGGTGATCACGTCGTCGATCGACACCACGTCGCAGGTGATGCTGTCGTCGTTCACGCACAGGTAGGCCGCCGCGCCCACGCCCGGCTCGTACACCGCCTTCCAGACGTAGTCCGCCACTTCCACCTTGTCGGTGCCGATGGTCGTTACGTTGTCGTCGAAGGCCGGGCCGGTCACCACGTAGATCTCGCCGCGCTGCTTGGCCAGCTGCCGCACCTGCTCTTCGATGCGCGCCCACTCGCCGGTGTTGAGCTTGTGGTCCTGCGGGACCACGTTGGCCATCGAGAAGGTCTCCTTCTCCGTGCTTTCGGTCGAGGCGTCGCCGGCCGGGGTCATGTGGCCGCGGTCGAACCCGGTGTTGGTGTAGTCCGAGCTCTTGGAGCGGTCGGCGGCGGGAATGGCGGTTTCCTCGTGGAACGAACCGACCCGGCCGATCGCCTCGGCGCCGGCGACCTGCTGGTCGGTCAGGTGCTCGGCCGAGTACAGCGGGCCCTTGGTCACGCCCGAGGCCAGGATCGCGTATTCGGTATGGCAGACCTCGGTGGTGCGCGCGGTCAGCGAGGCGTCCACGCTCGGCGGTTTGCCGCCGGCGTACAGCGTGGCGCAACTGGTGGCGGCCATCGCCGTTTGGGCCGTGAACAACGCAAGCAGAACCAGACAACCGCGCAGGGAGAAGGACATCGCGTACCTCGCTAGCCAAGGGGGAGTGAAGAAACTGGCGAGGGGCGATGTCGCTACGGTGACCGCTAGATGTGCCGCTCATGGCAAAAGTGTTGCCGGTCACGTTTGCGGGTAGACGACGCGGGTCGGCCCCGAAGCGGATCCGATAAGCGTTCTCATTTACAATGCGCGGCCGCCTTCCGAACGTGTCCTGCGCCGTGACCAAGAAGCTGTTGTTCCAGCTGCACTGGCTGTTCGGCATCAGTGCCGGGCTGGTGCTGTCGGTGATGGGCCTGAGCGGGGCCACGCTGGCGTTCGAGGACGAGATCGTGCGTTGGGCCAACCCGCCGCTGGCCGAGGTGGCCGCGCGCCATGCGGCCGGCGAGTCGCCGTTGCCGCTGGCCGAGTTGGCGCGGCGTCTGGACCTGGGCGGCACGCACCGCACCACGCGCATGCTGATCGACCCCACCGGCACGCGTCCGTCCAACGTGCGCCTGACCGGCCGCGACGGCGGGCGCCTGTATTTCGATCCCTATACCGGACACACGCTGCCGCAGCCGCGGCTGACCGGCTTCTTCGAATTCGTCGAGGACCTGCATCGGCGCCTGGCCGCCGGCGAACGCGGCAAGGCGGTCACCGGCGCCTGTGCGATCGCGCTGCTGTTCTTCTGCCTGTCCGGGCTGTACCTGCGCTGGCCGCGGCAGTGGTGGAGCTGGCGCGCATGGTGGGTGGTGGAATGGAAGCGGCAGGGCCGCAGTTTCCTGTGGAGCCTGCATTCGGTGATCGGCACCTGGTGCCTGGCGATCTATCTGTCGATCGCGCTGACCGGGCTGTACTGGTCCTACGACTGGTACCGGCAGGGGCTGGTGGCGGTGCTCGGCGGCGATCGCGCGGACAACGAGGGCGGCGGCCGCGGCGGCAAACCGCCGGCGGTGGACTATGCGCGGCTGCAGGCCACGCTCGATGCGCTGCCGGACGTGCGCCGCGCCTATCTGGACCTGCGCCTGCCCAGCCGTCCCGGGCAGCCGTTGATCGCGCGCTACCTGGCCGCCGATCCGGTGCACAGCCGGGCCTTCGACGGCCTGGAGATCGATCCGCGTAGCGGGCGCATCCTGCGCCGCCTGGACTATCGGCAGCAGCCGCTGGGGCGGCAGCTGTTGAGCAGCGTGTTCGCCCTGCACACCGGCAGCTTCTTCGGCTTGGCCGGGCGCGTGGTGGTGATGCTGGCCAGCCTGTGCATGTCCTTGTTCTTCGTCACCGGCTGGCTGCTGTACCTGGACCGGCGGCGCAAGAAGCGCGCGTTGCACACGGCGCGGCGCGATCTGGCCTCGCCCGCGCAGGACGCCGCCGAGCCGTGGCTGGTGGGGTTCGCCAGCCAGAGCGGATTCGCCGAACGCCTGGCCTGGCAGGCCGCCGGCCAGCTGCAGGCGGCCGGCGTGCCGGTGCAGGTGCAGTCGCTGGCGCAGCTGGATGCGGCGCAGTTGCGCAGCGCGCGGCGTGCGCTGTTCGTGGTCAGCACCTTCGGCGACGGCGAGGCGCCGGATCCGGCGCGCGCCTTCGAGAAGAAGGTGCTGCGCCAGGCACAGGCGCTGCCCGAGCTCGGCTATGCGCTGCTGGCGCTGGGCGATCGCCAGTACGCGCGTTTCTGCGGGTTCTCGCGGCGGCTGGAGCAGTGGCTGGCCGCGCAGGGCGCGCAGGCGCTGTTCCCGTCGGTGGAGGTGGACAACGCCGATCCGCAGGCGCTGGCGCAATGGCAGCGGCAGCTGTCCGCGGTCACCGGCGTGGCGGAAGCGGCGCCGGAACTGCAGGCGCCGCCGGCGCTGGAATGGCGCCTGGCCGGACGCACCCTGCTCAACCCCGGCAGTGCCGGCGCGCCAGTGTGGCGCATCGATCTGGCGCTACCGGCACAGGCGCAGTGGCAGGCGGGCGACATCCTGGAAGTGCAGCCGTGTCATGCCGCGGATGCGGTGCGTGCCTGGCTGTCCGCGCATGGCCTGGCCGCGGACACGCAGCTGCGGGCCGGTGGCGTACCGATGCCGTTGCAGGCGGCGCTGGCCGATCGCGAACTGGCGCCGCCCGGGGATGCGCACGATCTGCAGACCTGGCTCGACGCGCTGCCGCAGTTGCCGCTGCGCGAATATTCGATCGCCTCGGTGCCGGCCGACGGCCTGCTGCAACTGGTGGTACGCCTGACCTGGCGCGACGACGGCAGCGCTGGCCTGGGCTCGGGCTGGTTGTGCCTGCATGCGCCGCTGGGTACCGCGGTGCAGGCGCGGGTGCGCGCCAACCCCGGTTTCCGCCGGCACGGCGATGCGCCGCTGCTGCTGATCGGCAACGGCACCGGCATCGCCGGTCTGCGCAGCCTGCTGCGCGAAGCCGAGGTTGCCGGCGCGCATGGGCATTGGTTGCTGTTCGGCGAGCGCAATGCCGCGCACGATGCGCTGTTCGGCGCGGAACTGCGCGTCTGGCAGGACAGTGGTCATCTGCAGCGCCTGGACCTGGCGTTCTCGCGCGACCAGCCGGGCAAGGTCTACGTGCAGGATCGCCTGCGCGACGCTGCCGACGAGGTGCGCGCCTGGATCGCGCGCGGCGCCACGCTGCACGTCTGCGGCAGCCTGGACAGCATGGCCCGCGGCGTGGATGCGGCCTTGCGCGAGATTCTGGGCGAGGACGCGTTGGATGCGCTAAGCGCGGATGGGCGTTATCGGCGCGATGTGTATTGAGGTCTGAGGCAGGTGGAGCGATTCGGGGAGAGTTCTTGGCTCCGGATCGAATTCGGTGGCGTTGTCTTCACCGGTGCGTCTGTCGCGGCTGAAGCCGCTCCTACAAGGGCAGAAGGCGCAGCTCGCTTTTTTGTAGGAGCGGCTTCAGCCGCGACCAACTGCATCAGCGATCGCGTGGAAGCGAAGATGCGGTAACCGGCCTGCGGCAAGCGCGCGTTTCGTCACCGTCAGCGCGCACCCGCACAATCGCCGCTGCCGCTCGCGGCCGGTGCCTTCATCCGGTAAATATCGCGCTTGCCGGCCTTCGGCGCACGCGCGCTGCCGACCAGCAACAGTTCGCTCGGCTTGGAAGCATCCAGCACCGCGCCGCGGGTGTCGCCGTCGGCGCCGTTGAACGACAGCGCCAGCGGCTGCGCCTGCACGTAGTGCCCGCCGGCGCACTGCGCGAGCAACAGCTGCGCGCCTTGCGGCTTGTGCGCTCGCGCGAACAGCAGCGCGCGGCCGTTGCCCAGCCAGGCGGCGTCGGTTTCGTCGTCGCCGCTGTTGATGCCGTCCAGCGCCTGCAGTTGGCCGAAGACCTGGCCTTGCAGCCGCGCCACGAACAGGTCCATGCCGCCGGCACCGCCGTGGCCGTCGCTGGCGAACAGCAGCCAGGTGCCGTCCAGCGACAGGATCGGCGCGCGCTCGTCGCCGCGCGCGTTCACTGCCGCGCCCAGGTTCTGCGGCGGGCCGTAGCGGCCGTCGGCCAGCACCGGCGCGCGGTACAGGTCGCTGCCGCCCTGGCCGCCGGCGCGGTCGGAGGCGAAGTACAGCCAATGCCCGTCGGCGCTGAAGAACGGGTCGCCATCGACAGCGGGCGAGTTCAGCGGCGCCGGCAACGGCTGCGGCTCGACCCAGCGCCCGTCGCGCAGCGTGGCCTGCCACAGGTCGCCGCCGCCGGGCCCGCCGGCGCGGTCGGGGCTGGCCCAGACGATGCGTTGTCCATCGGGCGAAACGCTGGCACGGGTCTCGTCGGCCTTGGTCGAGACCACGCCCATGCCTTCGATGCCGAACTCGGAAAGCGCGAACGCCGACGGCGCGCAGAGTAAACTCGCGGCCAGCGCGAGCGGCAGGGCGGGGGTCCGCATGTCGGATTCCTTCGGATGTCGCGACCAGTCTAAAACAACCAACGAGCGTTCCATGCCCACATCCCGCTATGCCGTGTTCGGCCATCCCGTCACCCATTCGCTGTCGCCGCGCATCCATGCCGACTTCGCCAAGCAGACCGGCATCGCCCTGCAGTACGACGCGATCGACGCCCTGCCGGACGGCTTCGCGGCGGCACTGGCGGCCTTTGCCGCGGAAGGCGGCGTGGGCGCCAACGTGACCCTGCCGTTGAAGGAAGCCGCGTATGCGCTGAGCGTGGTCCACAGCGAGCGCGCGCAGCGCGCCGGGGCGGTCAACACGCTCAGCTTCCGCGACGGGCAGTGGCACGGCGACAACACCGACGGCGCCGGCCTGGTGCGCGACCTGACCGGGCGCAACGGCCTGGACCTGCGCGGCCGCCGCGCGCTGCTGATCGGCGCCGGCGGCGCCGCGCGCGGCGTGGCGCCGGCGCTGCTGGAGGCCGGCGTGCAGCAGTTGCTGATCGTCAACCGTTCGCCCGAGCGCGCCGATGCGCTGGTCGATGCGCTGGGCGAGCCGGCGCGCGCCATTTCCCGCTACTGGGAAGACCTGCGCGAACTGGGCGACTTCGAACTGATCGTCAATGCCACCGCCGCCGGCCGCGACGACAGCGCGGGGTTCTCGCTGCCGCTGTCGCTGGTCAACAGCATGACCCTGGCGGTGGACCTGAACTACGGCGAGGTCGCGATCCCGTTCCTGGCCTGGGCGCGTGCGGCCAACTGCCGCGATACCGTGGACGGCCTGGGCATGCTGGTCGAACAGGCGGCCGAGAGCTTCGAGCGCTGGCACGGCGTGCGCCCGGACACCGACCCGGTCTACGCCGCGCTGCGCGCGCGCGACGCGGTGCTGGTCAGCGCCGACTGACCTTTTTTGCGCCCCGGCGCTTGTTTTCGTAGCTAGACGGAGATTCCGATGGACGATGGATTCGTGATGCAGCTGTTGACCACGGTGGGCTTCCAGCTGCCGATCCTGATCGTGCTCGGCACCGGTCTGGTGCTGCTGGCCACGCGCCGCCCCGGCCGCGCCCGCACGCTGGGCCTGTGGGGCTTGAGCCTGCTGCTGCTCGGTGGGTTGTGCGGCACGGTGACCTCGCTGCTGCCGATGTGGATCATCTCGCAGGGCGGGACCTACTCCAGCTACGCGGTCTGGTTCGGCATCCTGCAGGCGGTGTTCACCCTGCTGCATGCGGTGGCGATGCTGCTGGTGGTGCTGGCGCTGCGCCTGGCGTTGCCGCGCTGACAGGCTGCGCGCGGCATCGGCGGCGAGCCGTTCACCTTTCCCCGGCACGCGGCGGCCAGACCTGGGAAAATAGCCGGCCGATCCCCGGCACGAGCAGACAGGCGGCATGGAAAAGGCAGCACCCACGCGGCAGTTGACCGACGAGATGAAGGCCGGCATCCGCGACGCCTACACCAAGCTGCAGGCCAACACGCCCGGCTTCATGGTGCGCCGCGCGCAGAGCCAGATGATCGGGGTGGTGTCGCGCGCGCTGGGCACCAGCGGCGGCGTCGGCGTGGCCGAGGCGCCGACCGGCGTCGGCAAGAGCCTGGGCTACCTCACCGCCGGGGTGCCGATCGCGCTGGCCAGCAAGAAGAAGCTGGTGATCAGCACCGGCACCGTGGCGCTGCAGTCGCAGCTGGTGGAACGCGATATCCCCGCCTTCCTCAAGGCCACCGGCATCGAGGCGACGGTGGCGCTGGCCAAGGGCCGCACCCGCTACCTGTGCGCGCGCAACGTCGCCGAGCTGCATGGCGAAGCCGCGCAGAACAGCATGTTCGAGGACGAGGCGCCGCTGTACGACCGCCCGCTGAGCCCGGCCGAGGCCGAGCAGGCGCGCGCGCTGGCCAAGGCCTACGCCGACAAGACCTGGAACGGCGATCTGGACACCGCGCCGGAGCCGATCCCGGCGTCGTTGCGCGCGCGCATCACCACCAACGCCGCCGGCTGCGCCGGGCGCCGCTGCTCGTTCGCGGTGCAATGCCCGGTGCTGAAGGCGCGCAGCGACGTGCGCGATGCGCAGATCGTGGTCACCAACCATGCGCTGCTGCTGTCGGCGCTGGCGTTGGGCGACAGCGACAACGGCCAGCCGCTGATCGCGCCGCCGGCGGACATGCTGCTGGTGCTCGACGAGGGCCACCACATCGCCGGCGTCGCCATCGACCAGGGCGCCGCAAACCTGGCGCTGGACGACATGGCGCGGCGCACCGGCCGCTTGCAGGCGCTGGTCGGCGCCGCCTATCGGCTGGCCGACAAGGACACCATCGGCAACCAGCTGCCGAACGAGGCGATCGAACTGGCGACCCAGGTCAGCAAGGGGCTGAAGACCTTCCGCGCCGAGATCGAACGCGCCTGGGTGCCGGAGCCGGGCCAGGAAGAGCCGATGTGGCGCGCGCCCAACGGGCGCCTGCCCGAGGACTGGAAACCGTTCATCGACGCGCAGGCGCAGGACACCGCCGCGCTGCTCAACTGGGTGCAGGCTGCGCATCAGCTGGTTGCAAAGTCCAAGCAGGAGGACGCGGCCAAGGAACGCCTGCAGCGCAGCCTCGGCATGGCCCTGGAGATGGTCGAGCAGCAATACGCGCTGTGGCTGGGCTGGCGCCGCGAGGACCAGGACGGACAGGCGCCGATGGCGCGCTGGATCACCCTGTCGCGCGATGCCGACCTGGTCTGCCATTGCTCGCCGGTGTCGGCCGCGCAGGTGTTGCGCGCGCTGTTGTGGAGCGAAGTGGACTCGGCGGTGCTGACCTCGGCCACGCTGACCGGCGGCGGCGATTTCCAGGCGCTGGCGATCGACAACGGCCTGCCCGCGCATGCGGAGATGGTGTCGCTGTCCTCGCCGTTCGACCTGCCCAACCAGGCCGAGCTGATCGTGCCGAAATTCCCGGTGGCGCCGGACGACCGCGAAGGCCATCCGCGCGAGGTCGCGCGCTACCTGGTCAAGGAACTGGACTGGGGCAAGGGCTCGATCGTGCTGTTCACCTCGCGCTGGAAGATGCTCAAGGTCGCCGACCTGTTGCCGATCGCGCAGCGCAACCGCGTGCTGGTGCAGGGCGATGGCTCCAAGTCGCAGATGATCGGCGAGCACATGCGCCGCATCGGTGCCGGCGAAGGCTCGGTGCTGTTCGGTTTGAATTCCTTCGGCGAAGGCCTGGACCTGCCCGGCGAGGCCTGCACCACCGTGGTCATCACCCAGGTGCCGTTCGCGGTGCCGACCGACCCGCAGACCGCCACCCTCGGCGAGTGGTTCGAAAGCCGCGGCCTCAACGCCTTCAACCTGATCGCAGTGCCGCACGCGCTGCGCACGCTGACCCAGTTCGCCGGGCGCCTGATCCGCAGTTCCAGCGACCATGGCCGCGTCATCATTCTCGATTCGCGTTTGCTGACCAAGCGCTACGGCAAGCGCATCATCGATGCGCTGCCGCCGTTCAAGCGGGTGATCGGCTAGCGCCACGCGCTGTCTACATTTTCATGTCGCTTGCCTCGCATCGCGCCGCTTGTGCGATGCGCACATGCCACGAAGTGCAAAGCGCAACGCACATGGGCGAGTACCGCAGTCACAACAGCAGGCACGCATGCATCGTGCCTATCGCAGTCATAGCAACTAACGAATTCTCAGCCTGCAGTGCCGCCGCCATGCTTCAGCTCCCTCAACACGAGCTGACGCCATGCGCCCTGGAACATTGTTGGTGCTCGCCCTGCTGTCGCAGACCCTGATCGTCCCCGCCGGGTTCGCGCAGTCCACGCTCACCCGCGACAACGGTGCGCCGGTCGGCGACAACCAGAACTCGCAGACCGCCGGCGCCACCGGCCCGACCCTGCTGCAGGACGTGCAACTGATCCAGAAGCTGCAGCGCTTCGACCGCGAGCGCATTCCCGAGCGCGTGGTGCATGCGCGCGGCACCGGCGTGCATGGCGAGTTCACCGCCAGTGCCGACATCTCCGACCTGACCAAGGCCAAGGTGTTCGTTGCCGGTGCGAAGACGCCGGTATTCGTGCGATTTTCCTCGGTGGTGCACGGCAACCACTCGCCGGAGACGCTGCGCGACCCGCACGGCTTCGCCACCAAGTTCTATACCAGCGAAGGCAACTGGGACCTGGTCGGCAACAACTTCCCGACTTTCTTCATCCGCGATGCGATCAAGTTCCCGGACATGGTGCATGCGTTCAAGCCGGATCCGCGCAGCAACCTGGACGACGATTCACGCCGCTTCGATTTCTTCTCGCACGTGCCCGAAGCCACGCGCACGCTGACCCTGCTGTACTCCAACGAAGGCACGCCGGCCGGCTATCGCTTCATGGACGGCAACGGCGTGCACGCCTACAAGCTGGTCAACGCGCAGGGCGAGGTGCACTACGTCAAGTTCCATTGGAAGTCGCTGCAAGGCCTGAAGAACCTGGATCCGAAGCAGGTGGCGCAGGTGCAGGGCAAGGACTACAGCCACCTGACCAACGACCTGGTCGGCGCGATCAAGCAGGGCGACTATCCGAAGTGGGATCTGTACATCCAGGTGCTGAAGCCGGAAGACCTGGCCAAGTTCGACTTCGATCCGCTGGACGCGACCAAGATCTGGCCGGACGTGCCCGAGCGCAAGATCGGGCAGATGGTGCTGAACAAGAACGTGGACAACTTCTTCCAGGAGACCGAGCAGGTGGCGATGGCGCCGGCCAACCTGGTGCCGGGCATCGAGCCGTCGGAAGACCGCCTGCTGCAGGGGCGCATCTTCTCCTATGCCGATACCCAGCTGTACCGCGTCGGCACCAATGGCCTGAGTCTGCCGGTGAACCGTCCATTGGTGGCGGTCAACAACGGCAATCAGGACGGGTCGATGAACTATGGCGCCACCGCGAGCGGCGTCAACTACGAGCCGAGCCGGCTCGCCCCGCGCCCGCAGGATCCGAACGCGCGCTACAGCCAGCTGCCGCTGTCGGGCAGCACCCAGCAAGCCAGGATCGCCCGCGAGCAGAACTTCAAGCAGGCCGGCGACCTGTTCCGCAGCTATAGCAAGAAGGAACAGCAGGACCTGATCCAGAGCTTCGGCGAATCGCTGGTCGGCACCGACGACGCCAGCAAGCACATCATGCTGTCGTTCCTGTACAAGGCCGATCCGGCCTACGGCAGCGGCGTCGCCCGCGTCGCCAAGGGCGATCTGGCGCGGGTCAAGCAGTTGGCCGCGCAACTGCAGGATTGATCGTTCACTGCGCAGCGCGGCGGCGCCTCCCCCACGCCGCGCTGCGCCTTCTTTGCCGGAGACCGAGCATGCTTCGCTTCCTTCTTCTCGCCTTGAGCCTGGTCGCTGTCTCGGCGACTGCCGCGCCCGCATCCGCCGACCCGGCGAGGATCCAGGCGCAACTACGCGACTACTTCTTCGATGCTGCGCGCGAAGGCCGCCAGGACATGCTGGCCGAGTTCATCCAGGCGCACTACGACCTCGATACCCGCGACGACAAGGGCTATACCGCGCTTATCCTGGCCGCCTACCACGGCCAGCAGCCGGCAGTGGAGCAATTGCTGCGTGCGGGTGCCGATCCGTGCGCGCAGGACAAGCGCGGCAACACCGCGCTGATGGGCGCGATCTTCAAGGGCGAACTGGCCATCGCCAAGCGGCTGATGCAGGCCGATTGCGCGCCCGACCAGCGCAACAACGCCGGCCAGACCGCGGCGATGTATGCGGCGCTGTTCCAGCGCACCGAAGTGCTGAAAGATCTCGCCGCCAATGGCGCCGACCTGCAGGCCAAGGACGCACAGGGCAACGACGTGGCCAAACTGCAGCGTGGCGAGTTCGCGCAGGCACCGCTGCGCTGAACCACGCAGGAGAAGCGCGGTGCGCCTAGGCATGGCCGGCGCGCTGCAGGCGAGCACTGTGGTTCAGCCGCCGACCATGGCGCCGAAGCCCCGGGATCGGCGAAAATACCCGCCCTGCCGGGCAACTACGGCTTCCTGAAACACGCTTCGCGCTGCCGCTGCCCGTTCGCTGCAAGGACTGGGCACGCCGCATCGCCGGCGGCGCCCGCCGCGCTGTCGTGCCTTCGCTTCTTCCTGGATCCGTCTTGAACACCACCGCCTCGCCCCCTGCCGCCGACGACCTGCCCCTGACCGAGCGCCTGCGCGTCGCCCTGGACCTGCTCGAAGCCATCGATGCCGACCGCAGCGTGCTCGACGCGCTGCCCGAGGC
>Ga0308160_10005460_pt1 | contig 13252 bp, 9 predicted proteins | sample PhyFR1_FD_201036 | JGI IMG/M metagenome (GOLD analysis project Ga0308160, IMG submission 201036) | Phyllosphere microbial communities from UC Gill Tract Community Farm, Albany, California, United States - DLSLF.R1 | ecosystem: Host-associated > Plants > Phyllosphere > Unclassified | place: USA... | reverse complement strand
GACCTGGACATCACCGAGTACGGGGTCGTTGTAGGTGGAAACAATGACGTTGACGGATTCGATGGTTCGGCAGAAAGACTGGTACAAGTCTTCCTTGGTAACCTGGAGTTCGAGAAGAGCTCGGTCGACCTTGTTGATGATCACAACAGGCTTGACTCGTTCAGCGAGGGATTGTCGCAAGACAGTCTCGGTCTGGACACAAACACCCTCGACACAGTCGACGACGACAAGGGCACCATCGGTGACTCGGAGAGCGGCAGTGACTTCGGAAGAGAAATCGACGTGACCGGGGGAATCGATCAAATTGATCAAGAACTCGTTACCGTCGGTCTTTTGGACAATGTCCTGGACATCCTCTTTGGGGAGAGGGAAGTACATGGAGATGGCGGTAGACTTGATGGTGATTCCTCGGTCGATTTCATCTTGTCTGCTTGTCAGCTAAATCCTTTTTCTAGATCGACAAGACCTACCGGGTGTCCATGAATCGCATGTCTCCGGACTTAGATCCGGCGATAATACCAGCCTTGGCGACAAGGGCATCGGAAAGGGTGGATTTACCGTGATCGACGTGAGCGATAACCGACATGTTTCGGATGTTGGTGGGTCGGTCCATGAGACCTCGGATCTCTCCAACGGTGAAGCTAGAGCGTCAGTACAAGCCCAGAAAGACGACCAGAGGAAGCCTGGAGATGCGAGACATCGATGATTCAGCAAAATTGGCTCGGCGGCAAGATTTCATCGATTCGCCTCGAATGAAGCACCAAAACGACGCCATTCCAAGCCAGCCAGCCTTCCTCATGATGCCCGCTCCCCAAGCTATCCGTCGATGGTATAAAATTTGAAGGACTCACTTAACCTAAAGGATCAGTCAGCAATCGGACATACGCGCCACCACCTGTACTCCAAAAACTCACCATTTTTGCTGATTGTTTTTGGGTTTAATATAAGAGTAAAAGGGGGTGTCGGATGACTTAGATGTAGCCTTAAGAGTGATCTAGTTTGATCACCTAGACTGTTTAAGGAGGAGTAGGGAGTGTAGTAGGAGATGGAGTATAGGACTATTCTCAAGGGGGAAGCTAATAGCGGGAAAAAGGGATAATTTGATTCCGTTTAGATGAAGAGTGCGAAAAATACACGGGATTGGATGGAGTTATAAAAAGTGGAGGTAATGTGGCAGTGGAGGTAGTCCAGTTGGGGTATGGGTTTACTATGTTATACTCTACTATACACACAAGGGGTACCGTATACAATGACTGAATCACTCACCCTGGGGAGGGCAAAGAGAGCGACAGCGGGGAATCGGTAAGCTATTACCTGCATATACCGAGGACCACTAGCTGACAGCCAGTATGAGAGAGCTGCTAGAGAAAGCGCATCAGCAAGACGACGACGACTTGTTCAAAGAGGAAGAAGGGGACGATGAATTTTCAGCACCACGTCAGCTTATTTCCTCATCTCCCTCATGGCTGTAAGCTGATATCAAAGAGGAGATACGAGATGTGTACCTGGACGAATTCGCCGATACAGACGACGAACACGACGATGAAGAAGCTGAAGAGCGAGAAATCAGGCGGGAGGAGAAACGAAAGGTAGGAGAATTTAGTGATGAGGACTAATTATAGTCGAAAGGAAAATCCAAAGCAGTCTACAACCCACTCGCTGGAGAACCTAGACCGAAAAAGAAAAAGAAGAAACACGATACTCTAACGCCCGGCTTCAATTCCACAAATGCAGAACTAGCCCTACTAGACCCAACAATCGATCCATCAACCATGGCTAAATCAACCCTAGTCCTCGCTCTTCGTAAACAACGACGCGACCTGAAAAGACTGGAACGATCCGAAACCCGTCGATCCAATTTGAGAGCATCAACATTAAAAACAGATGCCGAGATTGAAGAGAAGGAGAAAGCCGAAAAGACTGTGGTTCACAGAAAAGGGAGGGTGGCAATGCATAAAGGTGGTGAAGCTAGGGGTGTACGTAATTTCACTCAGGCCGAGTTGATTGCGGAAGCGTTAGAGGAGGAGGAGAGGAATAAGGAGGAATTGCAGAAATGGTTAAGAAGGGAAGAGGAGCGTAGGGAGTTGAGGCGCGTGGGGAGAAAGAGGGTGAGGGGACCTAGGTGGACTTGGATTAGTAGGACTGTGGGCAAGATGGTCGAGGTTGTGGAAGGTGAGGGTGTGAAGGAGGTCGAGGTTAGGCAGGCAAAGGAGAAGGAGGACGTTGAGGCCGAGTCGAGCGCGGACGTTCCACCGAAGACTGCGGTAAATCCACCTACGTCCGAGACCACAACACAAATACCAAGCGCTGGTACACCTATCGCTCCGCCTGCAACAAACTCAGTCGAGGCCCCTTCCAACGCAGTCGCCTCCTCGTCAAAGCTTGTCGACCCAACTCCCGCATCCAACCCCACATCCACCCTCCAATCCGCACCAACCCCTCTCCAACAACCCGAATCATCCCAATACACTCGAAACTACATAATCCTCTCCCAAATCCCAGGCGGTCTCCCAGCAGAATTATCCCTAGTCCTAGGAAACCACGTCGAATGGGATCAAGTCAACTACATTCTAGCCCGTAACAGGCCTGTTATCCGCAGACCACCCCGATGCCCATTTACAGGTAAAATAGCAAAATATCGACATCCATCCACCATGATCCCTTATGCGGATGTAAGTGGTTATAAAGAGATTGAAGCTTTATTACGGAATCGATATGCTTGGTCTGAAGGTGGGTTTTGGTTAGGTGGAGAAGAAGATTTGGGGGCACCTGAGGCGGAAGAGATTGAGGGTTGGAGGGAGGCTATGCATGGTGGTTGGTTGGGTGGGTTTAGTATACCCCCGGAAGAGGTGGGGGTGGAGGCTGTGGAGGAGGTTGCTGAACCTGCTAAGAAGGGCAGGAAGAGGGGTTCTGAAGCTGCTGGTGGTCCTCAGGGGGCTTACAGGGGTAAGAAGCGAGGTCGTAAGAGTGCTGTCTAGCTATGCATCCCACAACCAGCTTTACTATGCGTGATTTCACTCTTGTGTACTCTTGTCTGCACCAAGATCCCATTCTGCTTACATAAGCAAATGACGTTACACCTACTTTTTGACTCGTCCATCTAGAATTCAAGATCGGCATATAGATACATCTTTTCATCATCTGTACATACTCATCCTACAATGTCGGGACCAGTATTCCTACCACTTCTAGATCCAACAGCCGCATCCCTAATCCCATCACTGGCCTTACTAGGTCCACTCCTCATTCCATCCGATTTAGTAGATGCTATACTCCCCACCCTACCCGCTCAAGCTAGTTATTACGTCCAATCAAAGGGTGGTGATGATTTGATCAAGTACCTCGATGGGGGAGCTGAGAAGGTTGTAGTCGACGAGAGTCAGTTGGGGGAATTAGAAGGGGTGGGTAGGGAGAGGATTATCGTTAGTATTGGGGATGTTGAGGGAGTCAAGGAGGTTTCGAAGTTCGCCTCGGGGATCATCATCACTTCTGATACTATCCACACCGCCAAATCACTCGGTATTGAGAATACTCAGATTTACCTATCGCCCTCGACCTTCCCTTCCTCCGAGGGAGCTAGCAAGATCAAAGAAGCTTTCCCTTCATCGTACATTATCCCCACCGCCTCATTGACCAACTCATCAACAACATCTTCTCACCTTTCCATCTCCGATGCCTTTTTATCCCTAATCACCTCCGATCGACCGGACGGATTATATCCAACTATCGTTTCCGGTTCTTCTCGACCACTTGGGATGGTCTACTCTTCCAAGGAATCAATCGTGGAAGCTATCAACACCCAAAAAGGAGTTTATCAATCTAGGAAACACGGTTTATGGCGAAAGGGAGAAACCTCCGGTGCAGTCCAGGAATTACTTTCTGTTCGATTGGACTGCGATTCCGACGCTTTATTATTTGAGGTCGTCCAGTACGGATCTGGATTCTGTCACCTACCCCAATCGACTTGTTTCGGTAATTCGTCCGGTCTTGTTAAACTCGAACAGACATTACAATCTCGTCTCGAAAACGCCCCTGAGGGATCATATACCAAGCGATTATTTACCGATGAGAAACTGTTGAGGAGTAAGATCATGGAGGAAGCAGAGGAATTGCGCGATGCCAACACTAAAGATGAAGTCGCATTTGAAGCTGCCGATCTGATTTATTTCGCTTTGACTCGATGTATTTCCAAGGGAGTCTCATTGAGGGATGTAGAAAAGGCACTCGACAAGAAGAGTTTGAAGGTCACAAGAAGAAAGGGTGACGCTAAACCCAAGTGGGACAAGTCGACCGAAAAGGAGAAAGTCCCAAGCAAGACGGAAGCCATCAACGCAACGGAAACGAAACAAGGTTCTAAACCCAGTGAACCCGTTCCTGCTGCTTTCCCCGAAACAGAAGGTTCTATCAAAATGCGAAATGTCACTCTCTCCACTCAATCATCCTCCGAAAAGGCAAAACTCCTCCTTCGACCCGTCTTAAATTCATTATCAATGATTGAAAAAGTCAAACCGATCGTCGAGCGGGTTAGGACCGAGGGCGATGCAGGATTAAGGGCCATGACGAAACAATTTGATAAAGCCGATTTACCATCAAACGTCCAATTACCACCATTCGCTACTCCCTCCGAAGAAGCCCTATCAAAGAAAGTAAGGGACGCAATCGATCAAGCTTATTCGAATGTAAAAGCTTTCCATGCTGCTCAAGTCGATTCTGCTCCACTGGTAGTAGAAACAATGCCAGGGGTAGTATGTACTCGATTCGCACGACCCATCTCTCGAGTGGGGATCTACGTTCCTGGTGGAACAGCAATCCTACCTTCTACCGCCATTATGCTTGGTGTCCCAGCCCAGGTGGCGGGATGTAAAGAGATTGTACTCGCCACTCCACCTCGACCTGATGGATCGATTTCTCCTGAAGTCTTGTACGTCGCCAAGTTGGTTGGAGTTACTTGTATCCTAAGAGCTGGTGGTGCTCAGGCTGTAGCTGCTATGGCTTATGGAACGGATGAGGTACCTAAGGTTGACAAGATCTTTGGACCTGGTAATCAATGGGTTACAGCCGCAAAGATGTTGGTTCAGAATGATACCGATGCTTTGGTTGCTATCGACATGCCCGCTGGTCCATCGGAAGTCTTGGTACGTGTCTCTCTTTTCCACACTCCCACCATCTCCTTTGTTTAAACGCCTTTCCATTCTGTATAGAGAACGATCCTGACGGATCGCAGGTAATCGCAGATAAAACCGCAAACCCAATATTCGTAGCATCCGACCTCCTATCCCAAGCAGAACACGGAACAGACTCCCAAGTAGTCCTAGTAGCAATCGACCTTCCCCCCACTCTTCTAAGAGAAATAGAATCCGAAATCGATAAACAAGCAAAAGCCCTCCCTCGAGTCGAAATCGCAAAACAAGCAATTCAAAAGAGTTTAATCGTTAATGTCTCTACCCTAGAAGAAGGGGTTGAGTTTTCAAATGATTATGCCCCTGAACATTTGATTTTACATCTGGAAGATTCTGCTGGGTGTGTTGAGAAGATTGAGAATGCTGGTAGTGTGTTTGTTGGGGAGTTTAGTCCTGAATCGTATGTCCCTCTCTCTATTCCTTCCTGCTTCCTTCTCCTCTCAACGATCCGTAATGCCTCGCTTCGCTCGGCGCTGATAATTAGATGCGGAGATTACGCATCCGGAACCAACCATACCCTCCCCACCAACGGTTTCGCACGACAATTCTCTGGTGTAAACACCCTATCTTTCCAAAAACACATCACTTCCCAACAACTTACTGCGGATGGATTGAGGAATCTTGGACCTACTGTCGTCACTCTCGCCGAGAGGGAAGGGTTGGAGGGACATGCTAATGCCGTTAGAGTTAGGTTAGCTGCTTTGAAGGCTTAGAGTAATCGAGTAGATGGTTATGTTATGCATAGAAGTTAGATTACTGGATTTGATAGGGCACCGAAGGCGCAGTCGGTTTGACGCCATCAATGGTCTGTGCCACCAATGGGTGCTTTGACAACCAATCCAACCTTTGATGTGACGTCCATTGATACTTAGCTTCAAAGGAGGGTACTACTTCACATACATAAGCACATGACAAGTACTCCACTGCCTTCTCAGATAGTATACTCCAACAAACATTTACCGCTCGACCGCACAGTATACAACATGTTATCGACAGATTCCCAAGCTTCAAATACCACCAAGGCTCAGACAGTTTCTGCAAACACCATTTGTCGACCTGATGTCAGTTTTGAAGGGTACGATAAAACGACCAGATTTGAAGGATACGATACAAACACCATTTACATCATACCCACCTTCACAGAGGTTGACAAAGATGATGACGATTGTGAAACTTTTGAAGAGCCTGAATTCCACATTTCCATGTACGCTGTGAATCCTAAAGCGTTTCATGACGATGATACGATACACACTTTGCAAAAAATCTCTCGAGTACCAGACGAATTGGCGAAGATGAAAAGATGCGATGATGAGGAGCGAGGAGACGAAGATGATCTATCAGTTGTCGATTATCAAAAGACCTTCCTGGAGGAGTTGAAAGGGCTCATTCCTGAGGGATCCAAGATCCAAGTTCTGGCAGGAAATACCCCACGATACGAAATGGTCGGTCATAGACTTCAGGAGGTATCGTTAGAAGAGCTCAAGTCGATGAACAAACATGCATCGAAGAGAAGGATTATGCAAGAACAAGGGGGAGGAGATGAAGATGGAAGTGAAAACGAAGAAGAAGAAGAGGGGATGTGAATACACATTGACGAGTGAGAGCTCGGACAGTTCAAGTGTACGACCTGAGGTTGTGTATATATGAGATGAAAAGTTCGTAAGGATCAAGTATTGGTGAAGATGCATATGATAACCCTGATCGCAGTTTAGGTTTCGGTGAGTTTAGATAAGCTGTATCAATCGCGGGCGACCTGTCAACGCCATGTCAGATGAGACTTCACGTCCAGAAGAACTCATGACCTGCATTGACCTCGCAGCGGCGTACGGCCATCTAATATCTTATCGATACTCTACCGGTCTATCTGATCTTTTTGTATCCAATATCTCTTTAACTCCATCCCATAATTCTGGGAATTCCAATTTCACATTTTCTTTCGCTTCTTCGAAATCCCTCCGATTCTTCCAACTGAATTTAACAAGCAACATGATTGTCTCGACTGTCGGATCCGCAGTCCCATCATCATCCCTCATTCTCTTAACTACTTCATACGCATCTTCAATCTTCCCACATCGACATAGACATTCCACATATGCGTCCCAATTCCTCTTATCGGTATTCAAACGCCATCTGGTAGCCCATGCCCAAGCTTTGTTTGCTCGGAATAATGAATTCGAGTGACCGCATGTATCGAGTAAGATATTTAGGGAAGGGGAGTACTGATCCATTTGGTCGATTGGTTGTCGTGATCGCCGTTCTACTAGTTCGTCCCAGACTTCGAATGCTTCTGCGTAGGCGCCTACCCTATTATATGCGTCCATTAAGGCATTTAATAATGGGATATCGACCTCGACTAACGGATCCAATTTAATCATCGTATGTAATTCGCTTATACCCCTCAACAGACTGTTGACCTTGGCTTGTCGAGCGGGCTGATCTTCCGTTCGAGCTCTTTTTGATAACTTTGTAGCTTGCAGTCCGTAGGATGTAAGGAGGGATGTTATTGAATATGATCCAATCCTCAAACCGGCCTTTTTCATATCCCGTATAATCTCTAGGTAAAGGTTCGTTGGTGCGACTGGTGAATTGGGCGTGGAATGGATGATAAAACCCGATAAGATTGATTCGTAAGTACGTCTATTGAATGCATGTGAATCGAGGGCGTAGAGGTGGGCATATAAATTGAAGGCGGTTTGATGATCGGGTGCGGAACGGGTTAAGGTAGTAGCTAAAGCACCTAGGGTGGAGGGAGGAAACGATAGCTTTCGAGATCGCATATCAGTGAGGATACGAAGTGCCGTTGCTGATTGATTGACTTTGGCGCAGGCGTAGAGGAGAGAAGTGAAGATGATTGTAGGATCGCGTTTATCAGAAGTAACGATATCGGGAGGATTGAATCCCAAGTAATCGCTGTATATCGCTAACGCTTCTTCCAACCTTGAAAGATTGGTTAATGGAATAATAAGTTCTCGAGCTAGGGTTGAATCCGTTTCGACACCTTTATCCCGGGCTAGAGTGTAGACTTCCATCGCAGTATCGAGGGAGCCTGGGAGTTGGGATAGTAAATGTCGAATGGCTGTTCCCCATAATCGAGCTGCTAATGGGGATCTAGCATCTTTTTCAATAGATTCGACCGCTTGAGCAACATCGGTAGGTTTGATGGTCGATTTCGAATCGATTGAGCGCTGTAAATTCCTCGTGACCAAATACTCTTTCGCCCGGATAGGTGGATCCATCTCTCCGTTCGTCCATCCCTCCAATACTTGCAAGATCGTAGCCTCATCTTCTATCTTGATCAAATACTCGATATAAGCATTCCATTGATATACCGAATAAACCCTCCATTCTCCCCACCGCCTGATAGTTTCTGCGGCAGCTTCCATCGAATCCGGAACCCCAAGGAGGACATTAATCCTAACCATCTCACCTTCACCCTCAACATCAAGATGTTTCCCTCTTTCCCTCATCTCCCTTAGTACATCCTGTAATCTCTCCTGAGTTTCTTCAACAGATCCACCCGATAATTCATGTCGTAAATCTTTCAAGATATAGGTATAATCCCTATACTCCAATTCATCTCTTCCCCTCAATATCTCAACAACAACAGAAACGAGGGTTGATTGAACCTCCGCAGATCGAGCTAGGAGATGTTTGAGCTGGGTGGATGTTGCTTTGGTTCGTAAGCGGGTGATGAGTTCTGGGGTGGGTTCGCGGAGGAGGGAAGTTGATATTCCTCGAGCTAACAATCGTGGGGCTAGTTTAGAGGTGGATGCGCAGGCATTTTGAGCTGTGAATGTCCCTAGGACAGTTCGGGCGGGGCGCATATGATCTGGGTGTGGTAGTGTTGGACTAACTTTTGATCTATATGACGCTTGAGTGGGATGACGTGGCATTTATTGTCAGGTTGGTCTTTGGTATTAATAGGGTACCACATGTATGCAGCGGTGTATGACCTTGTCTAGGGAATCAATAGCCTCTTCGTGTGGATGCTAGGTGCATGCATAGTGTAAATACGTTGTGTATGACCACCCATCCAATGATGCCCCATGACTATGGTTGTTGTTTTTCCAGATTGTAGTTGTGGGTTCAGGCACGGTCGTCCCACTTGGATCATCATCGTCGATCTATGGGTGGTGTGTCATTCATCATCTTACTATACTCATCGTATACTGTCTATACATACTTGAGCATCAACACTTTAATCCAAACCAACCAGACACACCCAATGTCATCGTCCAGCTTGAGCTCAGATGTCACAATAGCAGGACCATCAAACATCAAAACCCATATTGACGTAAGTCTGCGCATCCCCACGCGACTATAACATAAACGCTAATATACAGCTACACCACATCACACCCGAAATCATCATTATCGGAGCAGGTATCGCTGGATCCGCACTTGCCTATTCCCTCTCGCACGCTGGCCGATCATGCCTCCTTATCGAAAGGGATCTATCACAACCGGATCGAATCGTCGGTGAACTCCTTCAACCTGGTGGAGTACGCGCTTTATCCCAACTTGGCTTGGCGGATGTATTAGAAGGAATAGACGCAGTACCAGTAGAGGGATACTGTGTAGTCAGTGGAGGAAGACAGGTTGGGATTCCATATCCCGATTTGGACCAGCAAGAACCCAATGAGAAATTGAACGATACTGGAGTGAATGAGAAAGGCTCTTCATCGACCGACTTGACCGCTGCGCCTTGGTATATCCCCTCGGCATCTGGACGTAAGGAAGGAAGATCATTCCATCATGGTCGAGTCATCAATGCACTAAGGAAGAAATGTCAATACGACGCACCCAACCTCACTGTCGTCGAAGGGACTGTTCGAAGTCTAGTTCGATGCGACGATTCAACCCGGGTGATCGGTATCAAAGCCGCCTTCAAGCTCGCTGCACAGGAAGGTGAAGAGGCGGAAACGGTCGTTCAGAATATTTACGCTCCCATTACGATCGTTGCGGACGGTTGTTTTTCGAAATTTAGATCTCAGCCTGGATTAAAATTACCTCCCCCAATGACCAGGAGTCATTTCGTCGGTGTCATACTCAAAGATATTCGCCTACCACTACCTCGACACGGAACCGTCTGTTTGACTCCGGAAGGACCAGTCTTGTTCTATCAAATCGGAAACAAGGGCGAGGAAACGAGGATGTTGGTAGATGTCAAAGGCAAACTACCATCAGCAGCAGATGGTTCGCTCAAGGTAAGTTTTACCACTTGAACTGAGCTAATGGCAGAACTACATTATTGAGAAATACGTACCCCACCTCCCCGCCGAATTACAGCAACCAGTAACTCAAGAAATCTCAACTCAGCGCCTAAGGACCATGCCAAATTCCTTCCTACCTCCAACACAACAAGGTCGTTCAAGTCCAAATTCATTAGGTGGAGCGATAATGATTGGGGATTCATGGAATATGCGTCATCCACTCACAGGAGGTGGGATGACGGTAGCATTCTCCGATGCTGTCCATCTTACTGAAATGTTGAGACCGAGCGAGATGTTGCCTGCTGGAAGGGATGGACTTGAATGGGAAAAAGTAGCTCCTCTATTGAGAGCTTGGTTCTGGGAGAGGAAGAGATTGGCTAGTGTGGTTAATATCATGAGTGTTGCTTTGTACGATTTGTTCGGTGGTGCCGATGGTACGTCTTTTCCCATTCCCTCTTTCCTCGTTCTTGGGGAATGTGTACTGATGATATAGCGGACTTGGCAATCCTAAGAGAAGGATGCTTTAGGTACTTTGAACTAGGAGGTGAAGCAGTAGCAGGTCCAGTATCACTACTATCAGCGTATGTCCTTTTCCTCTTCTTCCACTTCTCCTCCACTCCTCCTTCTTTCAACTCTTCACATCCTCCCTTCTCATACAATGACGAGGACAAGCCATTGACATGAGCTGACAAGCAGTATCACCCCAGCCCCAATGCTCCTAGCATACCACTTCTTCTCAGTAGCCCTCTACTCAATTTACATCCTCTTCACATCCGGCGTCCCACCCATGCCAGGTCAGAAAGCACATGTTCCCAGGATCCATGAATATCCTTATACCATGTACATTGCTTTCAGAGTCGTGAGTCTCTTTCCTTTCTTATCCTCATTGCTTCTCTACGCGGCCTCACCTAGAGGACACGGATGAAGGTGGATAGAGAGGATAATAGCTAATGATAGTTCCGGACTGCTTGTGTTGTTTTCTTACCACTTATTTGGACTGAGGTTAGGCCTTGATCTGGTTAAGGGTCTACGTCTGATTGGATATATAGTATTCTATTATAATATGCACATCTCTGATATTCACACTACAACCCCTCCGATAGATGACATCAAGCGAAATCTACGGTAACCGATTTCACTGTTCTTCGAAGTGATTCTGGAAGCTTCACCCGAGCCTCCCCATTGTTGTTGATGGTACTCAGGATCTGACTCCCGTCTTCGGTCCTACCTCCATCACTCGATTCCTCATTCCACGTTTCGGCTCCCTCCGTCTCCCTGATTTGCTGAAGATCCTGTTGGGTCCACACGCCAGTCTCTCTTCCTATATCAGTCCCTCCTATAGTAGTCCCTGCTCTTACAGCCTCGCTCTCCGTAGATTCCCCCTTGTCCGCCTCCTCCGTACCGCCTTCTGAAATTGTCTTTTCCATACCTTCCTTCCCACGCGTTCTCAAAAAATCCGCGACGGATTCCTCCAATGCCTCTTCATATTTAAGTCTGTGTTGATAATTAAGCATATAGACAAGTTCGTACGAATTGACCAGGTGCGGCCCGCTTTGTTCCGCCATCGACCATGGATACTCCTCGGATACCCTGTCGACAGTGAAGCCTTGTGGCAACGCGGTTGGTGTCCAGGTATCTCCGATTTTTTTGACGCGTTCCTGAGCCTCCTTCCAAGCCTCTGGAAACTGTCTCATTTTTTCCGGGCGTTGTGATGCATATCCCAAGAAGGCTTGGTACTCCCATATGTTTTTCGGGGGGAAAGGGAAAGGAAACAAAGTAGCGTCGACCATTCCGACTGGCGTGATAGCATCGTAGTCTGTCTCTGTCATCCGGACGAAATCTGAATTGTTGAGGGGATAGTTGAGAAAATGTTGAAGGAGGTGGGACAATCCAGCTCATACTATATACCCTGCTCCACATCATCAAGGGTTCTGGCGTCACAACAAAGGATGCAGCGTTGAAGAAACGTTTCAGTGGGGAGATGAGAAAGGATCGCGGTAGTGACGAGTGACTTGGCATAATTCATGGAGCAGGGCGAGTCAGTACCCCGATCAGTTGAGTAAAGGACATGATGGTGATACGACATTGTTACACTGCTTGTGCTGTTTCCTCGCCCCTCATCATCATGGTTAGGCTTTGTTTCCAAGTCAAGGCTTCTACCAAGGGCACAAGAATCTGATGTGCACAGCCCTGCCATATATACTACAGCTGGATAGATGCATCTCGAATACAGCAGTCGTCCTGTGGGTGATAACGCTAGCATTACGAATCCAAGCGTCCAAGTATCGTTTCTGAGCTGATTGTCTGTCTTGATCTGCCTCGGTCCGTTGTCTTATGACTCTCGGCCCTTGTCCCGTCCTTACTCCACCTGTCGCTGTTAGAATTTGCCGAGTGTGTTGCTTCTTCGGCATCATTTCCAATTGCATTCTCAATCCCTATAGATTCCGTGTCCTCCACCTTCCTAGATTGAGATCCCTTACCAGCCGCCTCTGATTCTTATCGTTCCAGCCCCGCTACGATCTTAAGACCGGTCAATGTCCTTTTCTCTTTAACAGCCCTTTGTGACTAATTCTACACATGAGTGTCTCGAAAAATAGCCATCCATTCAGCTCGAGCCGCCTAGCAAACCTTATTGACATGTGTTGCTGCCAAGAGTGGTCGCACAGTCATGGAAGTCGTGGACAATGATCGTCACTCGTATAATTCCCCCGTGGCTCAGTCAGGATGTGTCTCGCCTGGACTGCTAGCTCGCTGCATGGCACCAAAAGATACCTAGACACCTCCGAGACTCATGAATCAGGCGACATACATAGGCGACATCATTCTTCTTCAACAGTGGTTTCCGGGAAGGCCGTAGAC
>Ga0308160_10005459_pt1 | contig 13252 bp, 14 predicted proteins | sample PhyFR1_FD_201036 | JGI IMG/M metagenome (GOLD analysis project Ga0308160, IMG submission 201036) | Phyllosphere microbial communities from UC Gill Tract Community Farm, Albany, California, United States - DLSLF.R1 | ecosystem: Host-associated > Plants > Phyllosphere > Unclassified | place: USA... | reverse complement strand
CTCCGCCCTGTCGCCGAACGCGGACGAGAACCACGACTTCTTCTCGGGCTCCGGCTCGTCGTACGTCATCGGCAAGGCCGTGAACACTGAGGACGAGGACTGGGACTTCTGATCCTGGTCTGACTCGATGGGGACGCCCCGCTGGCTTCGGCCGGCGGGGCGTTCTCGGTTGGCGGGCACCGTCGCCGGAGCGGCCGGATAGCGGTCGCTCATCGAGATTCGTTTCGGACGAGCTATGTGAGACGCGAACGCCGTGATGAACGTGCGGTGGGAGGCCGTTTCTCCTGAGGGACCGGCTTTCGGACGGTGCACCCGCTGCCCACCGGTGGTTCCCGTCGCCCTTCGCAGGCACCGCCGCTTCCCTACGGAGGAGGTAGGCGTCATGTTTACCTCTGGAGCGGGGCATTAAGCAGGACTGATGTTTATAGCGCTTGCGATCTGCGTGCTCATCGCTTTCCTCCAGGGGCGTCGAGCGATGCGCCGAATTCGAACCACCCGCACCCGACGCGTCATTGCTGCCCGCCTCAGAGCAGCGCGAAGACGACGGCGAGTTCCGCTGACCCATCGTCTATCGGTCCCGAACCGAGCTTGCACGACCGGATACCTGCGCAGCGAGGATGATGATCGGCCAGTGACGCTCGACATGCTTGCCGTGCCGCACCGTCGTCGAGTCGGTTGTCCGTGTCGCTCTAGCGTCGAAGACCCGGCGCTGTAAGAATCGTTCCGGCAGCGCGGCCGCGATCAGGGGGTAGATATGCGCATCAAGTCAATCAGGGTCAAGAACTTCCGATGCCTCGAAGACGTGCGCGTCGACATGGAAACTTTGACATCGTTCGTCGGGCCGAATGGGGCAGGTAAGTCGACGGTCCTCCGCGCGCTGGACTGGTTCTTCAATGGTGAGACACGCCTGGTCGACGAGGACGTGTACTCCGGGGCAGTCGACAACCGGCGGATCAGCGTCGAGGTCAAATTTTCTGACCTCACCGCTGCGGATCGCGAAGCCCTCGGGTCGACATACGCTCCCCCCGGCTCCACGACCTTCACCGCTTGGCGAATCTGGGACGACGGCAGCGACAAGATGACTGCGCGAGCACGGTCGTTCCCGGCATTCGAGGAAATCCGGAACGCGGGATCAGCGAAGGACAAGAAAGGTCTCTGGGGCGACCTGATCGCGCGCGGTGAAGCGCCCGGGCTGCCGAAGTGGACGAACCTCGGTGCTGCTGATCAAGCGATGACGCTATGGGAGAGCGATAACCCCGATCGTCTTGAAGAGACAGAGAGCGGCGTCACGCACCTGTTCGGGTTCAACGGGCAAAACAAGTTGTCGGGGCTGTTCGACTTCGTGCTCGTGACGGCTGATCTTCGCGCTAGCGAGGAGAGCGTGGAGGGTAAAAAGACGATAATCGGACGCATCCTCGAACGCACCATTGACCGGAAGGGTGCCAACGCAGCGTTTGAGGCTCTTGCGAAAGAGGTCAGCGAGAAGCAAACGGCGATCAATAAGGAACACCTCGGTGAGCAGCTCAACGACCTGGCTGACGCGCTGACCGCCGAGGTCAGTGCCTTCGCCGCCGGCCGCGGTGTTCGACTTCACCCGCGTACGCCAGATGTGCGCCCCAGCCCGGCATCAATCAGCGTTGCCATCAGCGACGCTCTGAACGAGACCAGCGTGGACCGCCAGGGACACGGCTTCCAGCGAGCGCTTCTGATCTCATCACTCAAACTGCTCGCCGACCGCGGTGCACAAGGCAACGACGGCAGCGTCATCTGTCTCGCCATCGAGGAGCCCGAACTGTTTCAACACCCCACCCAGGCGCGAGTCTTCTCGAACGTGCTACGTGATCTAGCTGGCGACCCCACGGGCGGGCTCCAGGTCACGTATGCAACGCATTCGCCGTACTTCATCGATCCGCTTTTCTTCGACCAGGTTCGTCGTGTCACTCGCCGTCAGCATGCGCATGACGAGCATCCGTCAGTCACCGTTCACGTCGCGTCTCTCGATGCCGTCGCCAAACGACTCGACGGGTCCGGAGTAAACGCCGTTGCCCTCAGGTCGCGGTGGGATCAGATGTGTACGAAGAACCTGGCCGAGGCATTTTTCGCGGCCGCCGTCGTCTTGGTGGAGGGCGACACCGATAAGGGCATCCTCGATGGCATCGCGGCGCGCGAAGGACAGACCGCGCTGGAGGCGGAGGGAGTGACCGTCGCCTACTCCGGCGGGAAACAACACCTTTTCACGCCTCACGCGATCCTGGCCGAGCTGTCCATCCCTACGCTCGTCGTGTTCGACAACGACAAGGGTGGCGGGTCGCGGATGCGAGCTGACGGCAAGCCAGAGCATGATGCCGCTGCAACCGAGGCAAATGAGATCCGCACGAACCGACGGTTACTCGCGTACCTGGGAGAGACCGTCGTAGATAACCCCGAGGGACAGGTGAGCGCCACCGTTCACGTGTGGGCAGACCGGCTAGAGGACGTCATCGAGAATGAGTGGGGCAACTGGAACAGCACTCGACAGTCGATCGTCGACAGCGGTCGTGGCGCGGCGGGGAAAAACGCAGCGACATACGCCCTGGCCGCTCAGGAGTGCCCGGCTGCCCCCAGTGGTGAACTGATCGAGGTGATGGACGCCGCTCGCGCACTCGTTGCCTCCACATCCTGACTGTTGCTTTTCTGCAATGAGTCTGGATGAACAAAGGCTGAAAGGTGCGTCCTAGCATGCGGAGGGGATCGGACAGCGAGACGGTCAGTAAATCGCGGGCGGGGTCGCCGACGTCCGTTGTGCGACCGGCTAACGGACTCGGAGCTTCCTCAAGAACGGGTGCTGCGCAGGATGCCATTCTTGTGGCAGTGCCGCACCCAGTTCGCGCGTTGACGGCATTGTTCGGTCTCATCCGACGCAAAGATGGCTCCGATCGCCAGACTGCGGCGCAGACTCGAAGCCACCTTCGTGCGGGATCAGATGATGGCCCTATCTCGATCTGAGTATCAAGTAACCGCCGCCAGGGCATACGAAACCGACGCGATCGCTGCTCTATTGCGTGCGGCCGAGCGCGAGCTACTACGTGACGCTGCAGACGTTGCAGTCCTGTGGCCGTTCCTCGCCACGGCGTCAAACGCTGCGGAAAAGATGCTGAAGTGAGCGACATTGTCGAGCGCAGTCGAGAAAAGTATTTAATTCAAGAAGCGCGAAGTAGTCGACCTAGACTCCGCAATCTGGTCAAGATCAGATCCAAGACAGGCGAAGTGGGCGCACTTGGTGGTCCTGCCGGCTCCTGGTTTGGTCAGGTTCGGCTCGAGCTCAACCGCGGGCGTCGTGAACCGATCTGAGCAGTCGCTCCACCCCTCCGCACGGACCCCGATTAGCGCCTCGATCATCGGTGTGGTTCTCGCTGTCCGTCCGGCTGATGCCGGTGATGCCACCGGCTATCTCGAGGCCTGCATCACCCGTGGCGCCGATCAAGCGTCCGTCTGGTGGTCCTCGTCAGAAGCATCGTCGGTGACAGCAGTAGCGTCATCGACCTGAACGGGTTCGTCTTCAGCGTCCGACTGAACTTCCGGACGCGTGGAATCCGGGACTGATGACGATGCCGGTGCCACGCTTTCTGCGCCGCGCCTTGCGATCTCGGCACCGATCCTCTCGAGGCCCGCACTGTCGGCTAATCGGCGTGCGTACTCGTCGCTGATTTTGGCGAGGCCCGCACTGTCGGCTACCCGGCGTGCGAAGTCGTCGCTGATCTTCGCGAGGCCCGCGCTCTCGGCTGTAGAACGTGCGATGTTTGTGAGCTGCTGGTTCTTCCACAGGGTGAATGCGCTCGACGTGAGAGTCCGCTTGTTCCAAGGGCTGGAGCTGATGAGTGTCAGTTCGGGAGGTGTGTAGACCGGGGCCGGTTGCAGGTTTGTACGGTCCTGATCGATGTGGAAGCCCGCCTCGTCGACGGTGTACCAAGCGGTGATGTCGAGCTCTTGGTAGGAGCCCTCATCGTCATCGTCCGGCCAGTCGATCCAGTCGAAAGCAACGCGTGCAGTCATCCGAATCCTCGTCCGGTAGGACCGGCCCCCACCGACGAGCTCACGTGCGAAGGACCAGACGAGCTCGTGGGTCCCCGGTTCGCTCACGTCGGCGTCGACGGGGTCTCCGAGGTCGAGAGCGATCCAGAGTTCCGGGGCGTGCAGCTTGCCGTCCGGGAACAGTGCAGTGACGAGCTTGTTCAAGTGTTCCTCGTCGGGGAACACTCGGTCTTCGTCGCCGGCGTACTTCTGGGGTGGTACGAACTCCTTGAGGGTCGCATAGAGCGCGATGGTGCCCGTCGTGAGGATCGCTTCCACCTCGGCACGAAGATCTGGGTGGAGATCGTCGCGGCTGCTGTTTTGGTAGGCGGCGTCTTGCGAGACGAACACGAGATCTTCCTCGGGGTGTTCGCGGGCGATGTCGAGAACCGTGTACCAGTGCAGGGTGTCGCGATAGCCGCCCCCCTTCTCGTTGAACGGACGGATTCGATCGATGGCTCGCTGCGCGACTTCATCGTGCGGCACCGTCGGGGTATCTCGGATGGTCACACCCCCGGCCTCGAGGAAGATCACTGCATCGTAGTTCTCGGCCCATCGCTCCACCTCGTCAGCAGCCTCCTGCACCGCCTGCCGCACAGCTTCTGGTGCACGATGAACGTCGCTTTTAGGCCGTTGGTCTCGCCGGTTCTTCCGGACCGACCCTTCGATCTCGGCCGCGACGATCTTCGGCACGACCACGGAGAGCGCGCCATCGCGAATCGCCGTCGTGATGTCCTTCCAAGCGCTGCCCTGCAGCTCCGGGTTTGGTACAACCGCGTTCGCGTCAAGGACGAGGATCATCGTGCATTCCTTCGGATGGAGGGCCTGATCGAGCTAAACTGTTTGTCTGAGGGACTGCTGCAGGATCGGTTGACTCGTTTGTTCAGGCCGCGAGTGCGACTTGTGGGTTGATGATCGTCTCGTACTCGACCGGGGTCAACTTCCCCAGACCGCGTTGCCACCGTTCCCGGTGATAGGCCGCCTCGATCCAGGCAATGATCGTCAGCCGGAGCTCTTCCCGATTCGCCGAACGTTCCCGGTTCAGGACATTCTTCTGGAGGAGTGCGAAGAACGATTTCATCGCAGCGTTGTCCGCGCACACGCCAACCCGGCTCATCGATCCGATCAGCCCGGCTCGGATAGCGCGCGGACGAACTTCTTCGATCGGAACTGGCTGCTACGGTCCGAGTGGACGACGGTTCCTGCCGGAGTACGGCGCTGCACAGCCATCTGCAGAGCCGCGACGGCGAGCGAGGAGCGCATCCGGTCATCAATGAAGTGCCTCACGATCCGACGAGAGTACGCATCCTCGACTGCGCAGAGGTAGAGCTTGCCCTCAGCGGTCGGATGCTCAGCGACGTCCGTCAGCCACAGCCGGTCCAGGTCCGGAGCCGTGAACGCCCTCCGGACTCGGTCGTCGTGCACTGGTGGCCCGGCCCTGCGCTTCAGGCCACGCTTCTTGGCACGACCTCAACTGCGAAAATATCTTCTCAGGGACGGTCCTGAGCAGGTCAGACCCGGGTGGCCGTCCCGGTAGCCGATCGGCTACCGGACGGCGGGCGGCTGGCTCTCTGCCATCCGTAAATCTGGTTGGGACATGGAGCCCATGTGGAGCCCCGGACTCGTCGCTGGGCCGGTTGTGGTCGCGGTAGCAGTCACTGAATTCGTGCGTCCGGCGCCGAACGCCCAGCGCTTCGTCGATGCCCAGCGGGCAGCCGCGGGCCGCGAAGTGCGATGCCGCCGAGACTCGTCCGGGTGCTCGTCGTATGGCTGGCAATGATCGGCATCGTTTGGACACTCCTCTCGATCTTCGGTCACCCAGAGTGAAAAGCGGTTAGTTCGGACTCAGGGAACGCCGACGAACTCGAGCAGCAGCAACGCCTGATCGCCGGCGCCGGGCACTCCAGTCTGCGGGTCGGCGACGTCGATCTGCAACAGGGTCGTCTGCAGCACCTTCAGCGTCATCGGCCCAGGCCGCCGCACCGAAACGAACCGAGTGCGACGGATGCGCTTCAACGGTCGGCGAACGATCGGAGTGGAGCCGGACGGCGTGTGGATGCGTCGAACTGACGTATCCCGGTTCGCCGTTCTGCAGCTCTCAGCCTTAAGCGCCGCGTTCGGCGGGCCGACGCCAGCCTGGAGAGGACTGCAGCGCGCGCACCATGTACTTCAGCGCCAGGTTCCTCGTGTCATCGTCGAGGACGAGAGTCTGCGAGAAGTTTCCGGCCCTGCCACCCGAACCCTCTGCGAAGCGCTCCAGATCATCATCGTCAATGTCCAACCAGTCCGGGAAGAACAATCGGAGCCCGATTCGCCCGTAGCCATCGACGCGCAGGAACGCCCTGGTACCGATCTTGAAGACGATGTACTGCTGTCGTGCTATCCACGTGGCCCCGCGACCACCTAGCTCGTCGCAGACCCACTCGAACCACTCCTGATGAGGCTCAGCGATCTCGTACTGAGACTGCCCGCTTTCAGCTTCGTCGTCGACGACTGGGTCGGCCGCGGACTGCGCCGGTGCCGAGGCCGTGGTCGCCGAGTATTTCATCGCCGCGAGGACCTGGCCGCGCGAGAGCTCCGGCGGCAGCACCGCCGCGACGTACTCCGACAGGCCAGGCACATCGGCGAACGACCCCAGGTCGGCGTCGAAGTCGCCGAGCAAATCGTTGTCAGGATTGGACAGGAGGGCGCGGTGCAGATCCTTGAACTGCGCAGGCCAGCGGAGTTGCAGTCCGGTTACCGCGATCAAAGTGGACCTGTCCGTCGCTTCGGCCGAACCAGCCCCGAGTATGTGCTGTGCAACCAGCATGCTGTTGACGAGTCGCTTCACTTGACGAGGGTTCGTCCGGAGAGCGAGATGGACGACTCGCTCGAGCGTTGCCTGGTCCTCGGCATCGAGTCCGAGCATGGAGTCCCATCCTCGGACGACTCCGTCGATTACAGAGGCGCTGCGGTCGACCTCTGGGATCCAGAACGGGATCTGGATGATTTTCTCGATGAAGAGCGCGGCGTCGACTGACGGGTACCGCAGGCGAATCGCGTCGACGAGCACCTCGTAGTCGAGGGCCAACACGAAAACAAACCCTCGGACGTCCGTGAGGAAGTGAACTGCTTCGAGAATGTCCACGATCGTGTCGGGCGGACACCGGTCAAGGTCGTCAACGAGCACGACGATTCGCCGCTTCGCTTCCGTCAGGTCATCCCCAAGCTCTCGCAGCCGGGAATGCGGCACCTCAACGTGTCGGCGTTCGATCGGTTCGCGGGCGGCTCGCGACACCGCGGTCACGGCGTTGCCGATCGCGGCGCCGGAGATCGAACCGAATGGCGTAGGGATGGTGAGCTCCGCAGTAATTGCGCGGACCCCGCGGCCGAACCCCTTCCAAAACGTGCCAGCCTTCTTTTCGACGACACGGTCGATCTCGTGCAGCAGTGGCACGAGCACGTTCGGATTGCGTGCGTATCGCCACGCATCGAAGGTTGCCACCGGCAGTTCATCGGTCGCGATGGCGTCCTCGAGCGCTCGGAGGATGGAAGATTTCCCGACACCCCAGGCCCCGTAAATACCGACCGTGTAGCGCGCCGGGTCCCCGTTCCGGACAACGGCCGCGAGCGCATCGACGTACTTGTCGTAGCCGAGACCGAGTTCTTTCGTCGGCTGATCGACCACAATCGTGAGATCGCGATGGACGGGGACGGTGCTCAGCGATGAATCGACCATTCCTCAAACACTGGTCGACCGTCCGCCGGCCGTCAACCACCTCGAACGGGGGACGGACATGGCGCGTCAGGCAACCGATTGTCACGTGCACCGCGCCGACGGAACCTCGCGCGCCCTAGCTCCGCACCTCGCTCACCCGAGCAGTAGTCCGAAGCCGAGCAGGAAGGCGAACGGCGACAGGACGGCGAGGAACACGACGGGGGCGATGGTGGTGGCCGTGATCGCGGCGACGCTCGTACTGACGAGGGACAGGAGGCCGACGAGGCCGACGGCTCGCCCGACGTCGCCGCCGGTAGCGACGGTGGTCGTCGCGCCCTCGAGAAGGTCACGCATCGGGTCGTCGGACATTGCGCCAGGGTATGGAGAACGTGCCGTGCGGTCGACGTCGTGCGGGGACGAATGTGTCGGCGGGGGTGGTGGGCGCTCGCAGTGCTGGGGGCGTGGACAGTGGTCGTCGTCGCGGCGCACCTGCATGCGGCGAACGTTGGGTGCGTCCCCTGGATGCCGAAACAGGGCGGGCCCGAGTACCCCACACCGTCCGCTGTCCAGTTCCGCGCAGCTGCTGTGGAGGCGGTCGTGCGGATGGCCTGCCTGCCGATTTCGTTCGCAGCGAGGCTGCTGGTGGCCGGTTCGTCGTCGGACACTCGGGCCGAGTTGTTGTTTCTCCGGGGGGGGGGGGGCACCGTGCTGGCATTGGCTTCCTGCACGGCGTTCATCGTGCTGGGGTTCATCGGCTTGCGGAAGTTGGTCTTCTTCACCTGATTTGCTCTGGCTGCGGGCGCCCGGTGTCTGTTGCTGTCCCGCTGGTCATCGGCACCGTTCAGCGTCGGAGCGGTTGCTCAATCGGCGCCTAACGCTCCAAGGGCCCCCCGTGCCCGATAGCGGCTCGTTCAACGAACTAGGTCCACAGTCGCCCGAAAGGTACCCTTGGTTAGATCCTAGGAGTGGGCTCTACGCGCCAATGCCCGTCCGCCGGCCACATCTTGTCGGCTCGGATCAGGCACAGAGCGAGCTGCCATTTCGCAGCGACGCGGCTTGGAGTCGATACTGTCCAGGTGAGACTATGCAGTCTCAGGACTGGGGGATGCTTTGGCGGCAGTCGACGACCGGCGCGAATGGATCGCGCGCGTGGCGGCGTGCGTGCTCAGCGAACTGCCGGTTCAGCACCTGAAACGATGGCGGTCTCGATCGAGTGCGTTCACTGATGTTGACCGCGCGCTGGCCTTTGTGCACGTCGGGCTCGCACATATCCGCGGGTTTGCGACGAACGCAATGGGCCTCCCTGAGGCTCTAGTCGACTCTGACGTGCTGCGGGACATCGTGTTGAACGGTTGGCGGGTCGGTGCCAGCGACGTCCGCATCGCAATGACTCTGGACGCGACGTGGCTGGCGCTCCACAATCTCGGTCAAGCCTTTGGCCTCGTCTCGCCGGAACTTCATGCAGGCTTGGCGACATGGGCTACTTCGATGGTGGTGCGGACCCCGATTGAGTTCAGCCCACTTCCGACGACGGACCAAGGAGGCGATACGCCACTTGATCCTACGCATCCATTGTCGAACTTGGATCCTTGGTTGCAGCAGGTCGCGGCCCTCGATCAATCGGTGCTCGAATCACAGTTGTGCGATCTGGAGCGGTACTGGTGTCAGCCTCATGATGTATCGATGCCGACTTGGGGTCTCAGCACCTTCTCACGCATCCAGGAATTGCCAAAAGTCATTTCCTGGCCAGAGGAGGGCGAAGCAATTGCAGACTGGGTTCGGGACCTGGCTATCGGACTGAACGGGCGCGCACTCATCGGGTCGACCGGAGCGGTCACCGAGTGGATACTCGTGGCGGAGAGCGAAGAGGAAGCCGCAGCGATGAGGCGGTCGTCGTACGCGCCGGAGGTCAGGATCGGGCGAGAGGGGTCCCGGAACGTGATGGTCTACTCCGTGCCGTTCGACGACGCGACCGCGACAATGAGCTTCGGATACCCGCTCGACGTGCTTCATGACATCGCGGGACTCGTCATTCTGGCCATCACGCGGCGTGTACGGGTCGATTTACTTCAACTCGACGACACCAGGACGCTGGTCTATCTCGGCTCTTGGCACGCTGATATCACAGATGGAGTTGCGAGTATCATCGACCTCCTCGTACGCCGAGCGTACAGCGCGACTAAGCCGTTGCTGGCCACTTGGTCAAGCGAGGACGAGCGCGTCATGAGCTTCGTCGCCGCGGCCGAGCGAGCGGCGTTCGAGAGCCTGTGGGCCGTTGATGCCGCTGCATCGGCGGCGCCTTGCTCTCCACTCAAGACTCGGTGGACCGAGTATCTACAAGCCGAAGCTGGTGCTGCGGCGGCGGCACTACAGGGTGCCCCCGTTGATCAGCTGGCCGTGGAGGGTGCGAGAGACCGGCTGATCGCCGAGCGGAACCGGGCGTATCGCCCCGGCCACCAGGTCGCGATTGAGAACCTGGACCGCGGCGAGGCGTACCTGGTTGTCACCTACGCGCAGGACTCCTCCGTGCAGATGCAAGTCCGCGCCGTCTGGAAGGCCCAAGATGGCCCCCAGGGCCGTGAATTTGACCTCTCGGAACACAGCCGGCTACTCGCCGGAAATCACGACCCAGATGAGCTCCGCGCCCGCCTCACTACCGTGCTGTCCGAACTCCGAGTACTGCAGGACGAAGGGATCCAGCGGTTGTTCATCAATGTTGCAGGCGCCGTCTACGACTTACCGTTTCATGACGCTCTCCTAAGGAATGGATTTGACCGGGTCGCCTATACCCATACCCTCGACCGCGTCAGCTCGCGCCTCCCGTCGTTGTCGGCAATCGCGACGGTCTACGGTTCGGCTGGTGAAGCTGGTGACCACCTCGACACGCTCGACCTCGAACTGCGGCTCGTCGCCGAAACCTGGTCGACGTCCCGGGCCGATTCCTTGGATCTCGACGATGTCGGCGACATCTTGCACCTCGCCGGGCACGGAAACACGGGTCAGGCGCAGTGGGAGATTTTTCTACAAGTCAATGGGCCGAACGAGGCACCGTTGTCCGCCGCCGATGTACTGCTGTCGAACCCAACGAAGCCGCCTGCACTCGTGGTCCTCTCTGCCTGTTCCACAGGAGCGGGCATGTACAGCCCGCTTCAGCCAATGGATGCCGTCCCGCTCGACATCGCATTTTTGCAGCGCGGTGCGCATTGTGTGATTTCGACCGCGGCCCCGGTGAATGATTACATGGCCACGTTCTTCGCGATCGTGCTGCACTCGGAACTCGCGACGAATGGTGATGTGTGGTCGGCATACATTTTCGCACGACGATGCTCCGCCGACGCCGAAATCGTGAACGAGTCCGCGACACTGCGCGCAAAGCTGGACGCAATGTGGCCAGACTGGCAGAAACAGCTTGCCTCGATCCCGCTTCACAAACGCGACGACTGGCGTTTATACCGCGTCGTTGGTCGTCCAAGCCGAGTAAGCCCAAGTGAGAACGAGATCATCGCTCCGCACTAGCCGCGACCTTCGTCTGCATCGACCGGGGGCCGAGAAGAGCAGGCGTGGGCCTCGTCTCTTGCCCTTGGACCAGTCATCGACGGATTCACCAAGCCACCTCGACGGCCGATCGTCTACCTGGCGTGAAGTTCGAGGTAGTCAAGAGCCTGACGGACCGTTCCTCATGGGGACGGGTGCTGTCGATGACGAGTCGATCGTCCGTCCGGGGCTCGTACTCGTCGGCAGTGCGCTGTACCTCGTCCCACGTCGGCAGGGTGAACCCCGGCCAGTCGTTCGCACGTTGCTCGACACGTCGACGGTGCTCGTCGACGTCCGCACACACGACCTCGATCACGCGCAGCGGCACCCCAGCAACATCAGCCGTCGACACCCAACCGGCCCGAGCGGGTTCAATGCCACTCACCGCGTCCGCGATGACCAAATGACCGCGACGGAGGTTCGGTACCGCGATCGCATGCATGATCGAGTACCCAGCGATTCCGGACTGCTCGCAGGGGATCTGGTACTTCCACATCGCGCGTTCGATCGCATCAACGCGAAGTGTCAGCGCGGGCGCCCACTCCGCGATCGCAGCTGACAGCGTCGACTTCCCTGCGCCGGGAAGACCACAAACCTGAACCAGCATCGACAACTCCTTCGTTCGCCGTAGCTCCTTGTCTATCGGTCCCGGCGGCCACGGGTCTTTTAGCAACGGGCGAGCCGTATGCTCCGGGGCATGCGGCGTGGATTCAACTCCCTTGGCCTTCCCCGACCAGAAGGTGCAGGCCGCTCGAAGGTGCGAGCTGCAATCGTCGGCGGAGTGGGTCTGTTCCTCGTGCTGCTCGGCACCAGCCTGTTCGCCGGCACTGCGGCGACTGATCGACCGATACCGGTGTGGATCGTCATCGTCTTGATCGCGATCGGCGTCGGCTGCTGGGTCGTGGAAGGGCTCGCGATAGCGCGAAGCACGAAGGGCGACGACTCATCTCGTTAGCCGATCGGCTACCGGACTCGATTTGGTCGCGCTTGCGACTCTCCAATCACTCGGAGTGGCCGAAGATCGACAGGAGCGTCCATACGAGGCCCGAAGAACCGTACTTATCTGACGGTGACGGGCAACGTCAACACGATCACCTGCAAGTAGTCGTAAATCAGAAGGGGCATCATGCCGCTGGGACACAACCCGTCGCGAGTGGAACTGTCGTTCTGGCGTGACAAGGCGCTCAGCGACGCGGCGTTCAGGGATCGGATAGGTGGATCGAAGGGCATCGCCTATCCGATCTCGAACGCGGACTCAAAGGGTCAACGAGTGCAACGGAGCGTGTGGACGGTCCTCATTGACGGCGGGCCAGACAAGGTCACTGCGACCAGCGTTGGCGACCGTGACGACTGGTCCACCGTCCGCTCTAACGGAGACGGATACGTCGCTGAGTACGAGGGTGAGCTGCTCGAACTCGATGGGCATGAGATCAGTGCCGTCTTCACCTATCTCGACATCCGACCACTCCTCGCGCGCGCTGGCGGCGCGGAGCGCCAACGCTTCGACGGGCCCGTAGCCGATGTCACCTACACCGACCCGGGGACGATGGCCACGCTGACTCGCGCTCTGGCGCTTGTCGAGGGCGGCGAGCGGCTAGATGTGTCTTATGATCCACAGACCGGGTTCGTGCGCTCCGTCCGCAGGTTCGCTGCGGAACAGATCTGCGAGAGCGTCGAAGTGTCCGTCGACTGAGATCCGTGTCAACTGCCCATCGCCACCGGGAGCGCTCAGTCCCCTCCGGTCCCGCCCCACAGTCCAGTGGGCTCGTGCGGACCGTGCGGTGAACGATTGGCTATCGAGACGCCTTGATGCGCGCGCCGGCGAAGACGGGCCAGTGGGTTGGCGAGCACGTGGAGTAGCCCGCCTTGATCATCATGAAGTCCAACGGGTCAGTCAGCAGTGTGCTGAACGACACGTTCCGCCCGCTCCCGGACCAGGTGCGACGCAGCCTCGGCCTCCTCGACAACGAC
>Ga0308160_10005458_pt1 | contig 13253 bp, 19 predicted proteins | sample PhyFR1_FD_201036 | JGI IMG/M metagenome (GOLD analysis project Ga0308160, IMG submission 201036) | Phyllosphere microbial communities from UC Gill Tract Community Farm, Albany, California, United States - DLSLF.R1 | ecosystem: Host-associated > Plants > Phyllosphere > Unclassified | place: USA... | reverse complement strand
GCCTTGCGCCCGGCGGCCACGTTCGGCTTTTTGCCGTGCCTGGCAAGCGGGGTGAACCCCTGGGTGCGCATGTAACAGATCATGCGCTCCAGTTCGGCGTCGCTGCAGTCGCGGGCGCTGTGCTTGCCGGTCTCTCGCGCCAGCGCGGCCCTGTAAGTCTCGTCGTCCCAGGCAAGGACATTTTTGCCAGTATGGATAATGCGGATCAGGTTACGTTTCATCGATGTGCCCTAAATGGAGGTAAAACAGAAAGTACCAGAACGAAAAAGCCCCGCACGGGGCGGGGCTTGAGCCGAGAAGTAAGTTGTTAACTATTGTTGACGCATAAATTGGATCACAGAGAATTTATAAAATCAACTCTCAAATCATTTTTTATCAGCTGATATATTGATACTGCATGCCTTCACAAACTTGTTGACTGCTGACGTCGAGCCAGAAGCACTCAACGTAAAGCTCATTTTCTGGTCATTAAAAGGGAATTTTATTCCCACTAAAATCCTTTGTTTTGATTTCTGCAACTGCGCCAACAAGTTTTTTAACTCCTCGGCGTCATCTGAAGTAATACCGAAATAGTTGTTATTGCGTACAGTGGTGCGTCCCTTCAGTTTAATGGAGTTATTCCCATCTACTTTGAACACCATGTCGACAGGGATTCCTTCGGTGATTTTCTTTGTGTCCGCTTGTTCAACATACGAAAGGGTTAGTTCGGTTTTTGTGCAATCAAAAGCCACGCCGTTCAATTCTGTTTCAGCTCCAAACATCATAGCGGTTTGGCCGTCACTGAAAGCATCATCTTCAACCTTAGTTGCCCAGTCAGCCAAAGCAGAGCAACTAAGAAGGGTGCAAGTCAGACCAACAAGGGCAGAGACTAAAACTTGTTTTTTCATTTTAAAGTCCTTTAAAAACAATAAACACAAATATAATACCTAATGTTTTGAAAAAATCATTTAAATAAGCTTGCTAAAGTTGGGGCAATGGCATCCAGTGCTTCACGGGTTCCAGAAAGCAGCGACCGCCGCTGGCGAGCCACTCCCCGTAGATGAAGCGCCCAACAGAACAACTTTCACCATCAGATACAACCACATACTCCCCTTCGGGTGGTGTGGAATCAGCTGCCGAACGCCATGCCCACTCGTCCCGCAGATCGCTAAAGGCGAAGGAGAGTAACTGGCCGCCCAGGATTGACGTTGCAAACCCAATGGCTGGCTCCTGCCCATCAGGAAAATCAACGATAAATGTCATTTTGCCCATCAGTAAAGCCTCTCTTGCATTTGCCCGGTTTGGTGTATCCCAAAGTCGTATTCACCCGGTGGGGTCGGCTTATGCAGAACGCCACCGACATCAAAAGCCCCACCTGCTGGACGGCCCGTCGCTGGGCGGAGCGCAGCTGCGGCCCAAAGCACCTCCCAGGATTGCCCCAGGAACATCAGGTTCAACTCCCTGGCGCGGATCACTTCTGCTTTAGCGCCGACGCTATTCTCCCAGCCGTCCAGTAGATAAATGGCGTCTGCCTGCTCCAGCATCACCAGCGTCATTGCCAGGTACTGGTGGTGTTCCAGACCATCGGGGAAAATAGCCGGATTCAGCACGGTAAAACCGATATGCCGCAATTGGCTGGCCTCATGGTTGAAAGCGTCCCGGTTAAAGTTCTCTATTCCCGACATGGGGCCGGAAATGAAGACTACTGGCTTACGCTCACTGACCTGCGGTAACGCATTCGTCGATGTAGTCATTGGATCCTCCACTGCTTTTTATGGCGTTCGACGGCACTTTTCATCGCCGTTCTGACTTGGTTGGTGTAGATGGTGCGGTTATGGCCGTCGTAGAACTTGAACCGGGATTTACCAGGCAACTTCGGGCACTCAACCACGGTGCTGTTATCGGTCAGGTGGTAAATGCGCCGATCGCCGTTATCCAGGTATTCGCAACCGCTGACGCAGAGATACATAAGCATTACCTCCCTATCCGCAGTGGCTTGTTGTTTACGTCCGAAGTACCACCCACGCCGTGGTTTAGCGTGGCGCTGGTGCCCGCAATGAACCCAGCACCGCGTGCACCTTCATCCCCGCGCACTTTTTTCGCCGGTCGATACGGAACCGTGACAAAATCACCGCTGATTTTTCGGTAATACGCCTCCATCAATCCCTTTTCTTCCGGGGTAACGGCAAATGCCTCAATAACCTGATATGCCCCGTGAACCCATGCTTCGCAGAAGGCATCCGCGCGGCCAGTTTTGGTGGCACGCTTGATACTTTTGCGCTGACCGGCACTGAATTCCTTACGTGCTGCCATCATCTGGCGTGTGAGCACATCAAAGGCATAGGCCGCAATTTGTGGACGTTCATCAGGCCCATAAAACACAACCGTGCGCTTGCCTATTTTCCAGGACAAATAGCTTTGAACCCCAAATGCATGGCGAATAATCCCGATAAGCATCCGCATATAGCCCGGTATTTTTACTGCATTGGATGGTGCCCCTTTACTGCTGACCTCGCTGATTTCCATCAAGTCAATATCCTGCGCTGTCAGCTTATGCGCGCGCATCAGGTTTTGAGCTTGGCGCATGGCATTGGCGGCCTCGCTGGCATTGGTGCTTTTACGTGCCAGGTTCAGCAGTTTTTTAATTTTGTTCAAATACTTTTCTTTACTGTCCATATCGTTATTTCCTGAATTAGGCGCAAGCTCGCCCGTGACGGGTTGCGCCATAATTAAAATCGGTTGTTTATTGGGCTAAGTTAACCCGTAGGCGTTAATGACTTTGTGTTAACGAAATAAGGCTCAAGATTTATTTCCACAACGGTGGCAGTTTTTAAATCCCTTGCAATATCTACCGTTTTAACAATCGAACCACCGCGCAATGCCTTGCAGGGTTGGTAAATAAACGATTTCCCCACAGGGTAACAGGCGTTAAACTGCTTGGCTTGCATTTGGATTGCTCCACTGTTTTGTCGCCGCATGTGAACAATGGGATTTACGATATAACGCCCAGTTCAGATTGTGACTATTACACGTTGTTGTCGCTGCCTTATTCCATAAGGTTGATGCAGTTGTATAATCGCCGCGTTGCTCAGCGCGAACAGCACCACGCGCATAAGCCATATAGCTGTTATTAACTTCCTTTTCATTAATACGCATGTTAGACCCCGGCAATATCCAAAGAGATGGGCACATACTGGTCAGTATCGCCAACGCGCTCATAAATACGGATATAGCTTTTACTACCAATGACTTGTAAAGCTTCCGAAAGCGCGTCCATCGCTTTGAGCCAGCGAGGGTCTTTGATGCCATGGCGACGTAGCGCCAGTAAGCGGCCTGCATTGATCTCGCCTTCTTTGTCCGTGGCAAACGCTCGGTCAATGATGGCCAACAGCTCTGGCGGTGCATCTTGTGTCCAGTCCGCCAGGCATTCATCAAATAGCGCTTTGGCCGCCTGGATGCGTTCATCAAAGGCGATGCGGTCTTGCATAGCCCGTTGAACCTTGTATTTACCATCAAAGCTATAAAGCGTCGCGTTACCTTTTTTGCCGCCAATAACGGCTCCATATTGTTCAGCAGAAAGGTCGATCAGTGCCTGGATATCAGCAAAGGCATCATGTTTAAAGTCGCGCAAGCTCTGCTGTAAAGGCTTGGCGCGCGCTACCAGGGCTTTCACCATGGCATCACGTTCTTTGTCGATAGGCTTAATCATCGACTCCGGGATTAATGCGCCGCGCGCGTCTTTCCAGTAACCCGCTGGGATGCTGTTTTCTTTGTTGTTAGTGGACATTGTCATTCCCCTTTTTGATATTGGTAACGGTGCATACATCTTTTCCGGTGTTCCGATAGCCGGGGCGCTTTTGTAACGCCTCGACAATAGTGTGATAAATATATTTAGCCTGTTCCGACTCTCCTGGTGTACATGGCCCCTCGGCGCAAATATTTGTGCTTACGCCAGTTTCATTTTGCTGAATAGTTACTCTTAATATTACAGCCATTTCTTGCCTCCGTTAATGTAGCGATTCAGACCAGATAACCCGGCATCCGTCTTGGACGAAAACGCCTTGTTTAAACTCGCCCTGGCGACCGTTGCCAAAATGCAGGTAACTGGCTTTGCCTGAGCGGGTCAATTGTTCACAATACGCATGACGGTTAATGCGAATAACCGGATTGCCGCCGTGAAACATAATGCTTTGCACCGTAATACCGCGAGCCGATAAATACAAAATGACGGATTCAGCTCGTACCATTGCAGAGATTAATGACGCATTCGCGTTGTTATCAAAATCACTGGCTTGCATAACGCCTCCCATTGTCAACTAATTAACATGCTGGAATATTCCTCAACCAGCGCGACGGATATGCCTTGATCGCCTATGCCGCTGGCCCGTACCACGCCGCGCGCCAATTTAAATAAGCGGCGGTAGTTGCCTTTTGACGCTTTATAGAAGGCGTCGGCTAAGCCTGGATGCGTATCGATATTGCTTTCATCATCATCGGCGGGTAATAAGCTCGCCAAAATACGGTCGAAATCGGCGCGCTCATGCTTCGCTTTCTCCTTGTCCAGATCGAGCGCCATGCCCACACGGCTGTAGAGTTGGGCATATTCGCCACGGCGGCCCTTGAGGTTAAGAAGCAGGCGCGGCATCCCGGCCAGAACGACACCGGCACCAGAGCGGTCATGAATACGGCGCATCGCTTCCAGAGCGCGATAAGGCAACAGCTCGGCCTCGTCAATGAGCACCACCCAGCCGGTATCATGCAGCGCGGTGATACAGTTCTCGCTGAGTTCGTGGATATTCCCGCGTTTATTGACGCCCAGGCGTTCACACAGCTCCTGCAGCAGCACCTTGGTGGTATAACCGGGGTCAGCCTCAATCAAGATCACGTCTTTGTAACTGTTGGCGTACTGACGCAGCACCATGCTTTTACCCAAACCAGCGCTGCCGTAGATCACACCGATATCGGCATCAAGGTGCGTATTGCGCAGCAACGTCAGGCATTTGCTGGCTAACTGCGTTTTGACAAAGTTCGCTTTTACCTCGCGGCTTTTCTCTTTATCTTCTTCGCGGGTGATAAAGTTATTGATAGCGGCTTCGACGTTATCAATATTGCCGGTGTAGGTTCCCTTTAAATACTGGGAAATGGTCGCGGCACTCAATCCGGTATTTGCAGCTACCTTGCTTTGGGTGTAGCGCTTCCTCGCCATCAGGCGATTTAATTTCTCTATTACATTCATTTTTTTGCCTTAACGGTGATTACCGTACTTTTTTAAATCATCTTCATATTCGGATTCGAATAAGTAGGGTTTGCTGCTTATGCGCTCCGGCTCTGATTCTGCCGGAATGAACTTGCTGAAATCAGTGTCGGCCTTATGCTCCAGAGCGGGGCGGAGTTCATCCTCCGCATCCTGAATTTTGGTCTCTGCCAGTTTAATCTTACGTTTGGCGCGCTCTTCCAGGGCTTTCTGGACTTTGGCTACCGGCACCGGCGAGGCGGTGTTACCGTTCCAGATGGCGGTACAAACATAGGTGCCATCCATTTGGCGGATAATGACTTCATTCGGATCATGAATATCAAAGGCCACCCGGACTTCCTGCCGATCAACGTTTATTAGTTCTTTCGAGAAATATTGGTTATTCTCCAGCGCTATCCAGCCACGCTGCGCAACACGAATAACTTCCGGCATAAACATTTCGCGCAATTCGCCATCCGTCATGTATTCGATGTCGTCACCTTCCTGCTCCAGTACCCACTGGCGGTAAGCTGCTGGCGACATCCATTTCCCGTTAACCTTCGGTAATTCGCTGTGCTCGTGGCTATTGTTGTATTCGTCGATCTCCTCCTGAACGGCGTCAATCAATTGCCGCCAGGTTGGCAGTATTTTCAACGTCTTTTTGTTCTGCGCGGTCAGTTCGCGTCCATCCCGCAAGGCGTTAGACAGACTCAGCATCTGTTGCCCGCGAATCCTGACGGCGTTAGGGTCAGCCCCGATACCGTTGTAGGTCAGGAAACGCTTGGCCAGTCGGTCAGGCATTACGCCGTTCAGCCGTTCGATGATACCGCGCGCCTGCGGATTGCCGGGGATACCGGTCATATGCTCGATGTGCAAGCGCGGAAAAATACCGGTAATGTCCGCATCGAGCATCTTGTTGGTTTCCCCGCCGCCGTTATCTGAATACACAAACAGCGGCTTGCCGTGGTGCTTCATGGCGTGCCGGTAGGCATCGGCCACCGCGATGGCATTCTCCGCCAGGGAAACGCTCCAGCCGACGATATAACGTGTCCGACCATCAATAACCAACGTCAGCTCCGGCGTGAACGGCCTGCCATGAATAGGATGCGCCACCTTCAGATTCAGCGACTTACCATCCGAGATCCAGCAACCGTTAACCGGCATTTGTGACCAGTCACGCTGCTGATAAACTTCAAAGGCTTTTGCCGCCGAACCCGTCACTCGCCCGCGCATACGCTCCCGTAATGGCAGCTTATCCACCAAACGGATCACCGCGTCATACGATGGCAGCGCCATCAACATGGCGGGCTGGTCGCTGTACGTCTCGAACCATTCGCGCTTGAACGAACGGTAAGCCTCTTTGACGCTGGGGCCGTTCTGGTTGCTGTAGTGCGGCCAGAACATGCCATAGAACCAGACCACGTCTTCCGGGCGTTTGCGTTTAGGCTGACCGGGTGCCAGTAACGCCAACCGCTCCAGGCCTGGCTTGGTGGTCAGATAAATGGTCAGCCACTCCTGCAGGCAGCTTTTGCTGACGCCAACACGGCTTGAGCCTTTGCGGGCGTTGGCCAATCCAGCCGCCACCATGACCCGCGCGGGCAGCGTTCCCTGGCGTGAACCGTCGGCGATGAATGTCACCGCCGCAATTCTGGACATACCGGCGGCGCGCAGTTTCTCCACTTCCTGCGCCAGCAGGGCACGGGCATCGGCGACTTTCTTCTGGTCGTCGGTCAGCATGGCCACCTCGCGCTCCACCAGTGCGGGGCACTGGCGCATGATCTCCAGTTCTTCACGCGGTTTAACCGCTGAATTACGCTTGACCGGCAGGCCGACAGACTTACAGCCGGGCTGCTCCAGCACCGATTTAAAGTGACGCTGGCGGAGGGCTTCCTGCGCATCATGAGGCAGGCAAGCAATATGAAATTCAAAAGCTTTGCTGCCTTCGCGCTTGCGCTGCAGTTCAGGATTACCACCCGAAGCCTTGACCAAACGAGCGCGGATATTTTGTTCACGACCAGGAAGACCTGGAAGCCCCGCGCACTCTTTCACTGTTACCCAACAATCCATGACCACCTCTTACACCTGCTCTGACTTCGACTTGCCTGGCCAACGGTTCGGCCAAATGTCCTCTGGAGTCAGCCCTAAAGCACCCGCGATAATGCCTTCCTGCTTTGGTGCCCGGCGATAAAGCGCATTGCGCAGGGTATCGGCTGAAACATCATGATGTTCGGCAAGTTTTTTATAATTCGTGCCTGCAAGCTCCATACACGCACGAATCAACGCTCCCGGCGCGTCTCTGTTACCTGAAGACTCGACATAAAAGCGAATCAGGGACGCTGGCAATTCTTGATTGGCCACCTGCATTGTGTGATCCTTATGAGTTAGTGCAAATCGTTTACCGCTAACGCTAAACGACGCCGTTTAACGATACGCACAAATATACGATCACGATAATCCAATTGCAACGTTTTCGTGCGGATTTATCCGCACAATTGTGCGAATTGGTTTTCTATTGGAATAGTGCTTATGAATTCAATTAGTTACGAAGAAAAGTCCGACGAGGTAGAAAAAAACCGGAAACGGATTTTTACCGAGTCGGGAATAATCCAATTCCCTGAGCGACTCAAACTGGCAATGGAGAGGGCTGGCGGGCTTAGTAACATACAGCTTGCGAAACGTGCTGAGATGTCGGAATCGGTGGTTAGAAAATACTTGAAAGGAGATACGTACCCTACATTAGATCGCGTAGCATTGCTCGCAGATGCCTGTAAGTGCAGTGTTGAATGGCTTGTTACGGGCGAGAATGATAGCAGTCATGAAAAAACGAGTATCGCACAAACGGACGCATTGCAAGGGCTGGATAGTGCAGGTGAGTTTATTGCCGTTATATCGCGGATGAGTGAAGATGATAGAGAGAGACTGCTGAGCATTATATATACAAATGGCGTCGCTTCATTGCTTAAATTGGGGGATGAGCAAAACGTCAAACTCTTGCAACTACCTGATTCTGTTAAGTCCGGGGTATTAAAACTCGCTAGCGCACCAGATACTGCCATCAGAGAGAGTTTATCGTCACTGGCTGAAAATGCCCACACAGCAAGTGTAGCAAATAAAAAAGCCGTTTGATTTCTATGGGTTCAAGTAGTTTTGGCCAATTTCAAAAAATATCAAACGGCTCTTAAACTCTTTTAAATTACCGCTCAAAGAATCCAGAATAGAGCGCAAATTTTTCATTTTATCCTCACTTTTTCAGACCTAGTCCAGAATCTCAGATTTTCCCAGAATCCCCGCCACACAAAGGCTGCGGGCCTAGCGAAGGCTTCCCATCATAGTCCGGAAATGATTGCCACCCCACATATACCGTTGAAGCTGCCGTGGTGTTCGAAGACCGTGCCGCCGCCCGCGAAGCCCTGGTGCTGATCGCCTCTAAAGAGGAAGTGTCGGAAGCCAGGATTCTGAACAACAACGGCAAAGTGCTTGCGACCTGGCACCATCCCAAGGATGGCCCACTGCACGGCATGGAGCAAGTCGTGGCGCACTGGGCGTTGCCACAACCGGTGATCCTGCCGATCACTCACGAAGGCAAAGAAGTCGGCAAAGTGTGGTTAAGTGGCCACGGCGGCAGCCTGCTGCGTTTTTTGCTACGCGGTATGGTAGGAATGATCGCCTGTCTGGTGCTCAGTACCCTGTGTGCGCTGGTACTGTCGCGCCGCATGTTGCAGGGGATCGTCCGCTCGCTGGACGATATTGCTAACGTGGCGCATGCGGTACGGCGCGATCGCGCCTTTGGGCTGCGGGTGCCTTCGGCACCGATTGCCGAACTGCATGAGCTGAGCAGCGACTTTAATGGCCTGCTTGACGAACTGGAGGCCTGGCAGGCGCACCTGAAACAGGAGAACGACTCGCTGACCCACCGGGCGACCCACGACAGCCTGACCGGCTTGCCAAACCGCGCTTTCTTCGAAGGCCGACTGAGTCGCGCGCTGGGAGACATCGAGTCACCCGAAAAACTGGCGGTGCTGTTTATCGACGGCGATCGCTTCAAGGAAGTTAACGACAGCTACGGCCACGCCGCCGGCGACGTAGTGCTGACCACCATTGCCGGGCGTATCCGCGCGCAGCTGCGCGAGAGCGACCTGGTGGCACGTTTAGGAGGTGATGAGTTCGCCGTACTGTTGGCACCGGTCCACACTACGGAAGATGTACTGCAGATTGCCGATAACATTATCGACTGCATGACCCAACCGGTAATTTTACCGAACGGCGAAGAGGTCATTTCCTCTTTGAGTATCGGTATTGCACTTTACCCTGAACATGCGGTGACGCCTCAGGGGCTCTTGCACGAAGCTGACGATGCGATGTACCAGGCCAAGCATCGTTATAACGGAGGCTGGCGGCTGGCAATACAGAAATAAAGCCCCGGCTATAAAATAAAACTAGGGATTTGATTATGATACAGCAAACACTAAAAAACCGTTTTTCACTGCTGACGATGATGTTTATCGCCCTGCTGGCGCTCGCCGGCTGTCAGAGCAAGCCGCAGGGCCTGACGCCCGAGCAGATTGCCCTGTTGCAGTCGCAAGGGTTCAAACTGACGGATAACGGCTGGGAATTTGGCCTGTCCGACAAGGTGCTGTTCGGCAACAACGTGGGCAAGCTGAACCCGGAAAGCACCGACACGGTACAGAAAATGGGCCGTGCACTGATGAGCGTCGGCATCACCAAATTCCGTCTGGACGGTCACACGGATAATTACGGTGAAGACAGCTATAACGACCAGCTCTCGCTGCGCCGCGCCAATGCGGTGGCCGACCTGCTGGCCAGCGTAGGCATCCCACGCGCTAACATCGAAACTCGCGGCATGGGCAAACGCGACCCGGTCGCCGATAACCGCACCTCCAGCGGCCGGGCGGAAAACCGCCGCGTCGCGATCGTCGTCACTCCTTAAGCGACCAATATGCGCCTTCACGGGCGCATAACCGGTTATACTTAGCGATCGCTGAGTGATGTCTGGGATCCGCTTTCGAAACGGGCTACACTCCGCAGCCAGACATCCTATAAAAACTGATATAGAGAGGCTAGAGCACCGTGGCTCAATACGTCTATACCGTAATGAGCCTCTTTTTATCACACCTGCCCAACACTGCTTATATTATGTTTTTAATGATTTTTTTATCTCTCCCGAAAAACCTACTCCCGCTCAGAAACACCCATTTTTGCACTATCCATGCCCCATTTATGCCCCATTGCCTCACTGAGCATTGAAAAAATCACCCACCCGAATATACTGTATAAAACAACAGGTAAATTTAGGGGTGCATAAATGTTCGTAGAGCTCGTGTTTGATAAACGCAATGTGGCAAAACTTCCTGGTGCTGCTGAAATGATCAAGGCAGAACTGACCAAACGGGTTCACGGTATTTTTCCTGCCGCTGACGTTCGGGTAAAACCAATGCAGGCAAACAGCCTGAACACCGACGCCAGTAAAAGCGACAAAGAAAAGCTTAACCGGATGCTGGAAGAAATGTTTGAAGAGGTCGATGAGTGGCTGGTCACTGATGTCTGATGGGCAGTTTCAGAATAGGCGCTAAACAGATCTTCTTTCTGACAGAAAATGAACGATTCCCTGCGCCAGATCACAACAGTGCGATCATGCTGGCGATCAGAGAAGATGAAGAGGGTCAAGGCTGGTTGTACACTTATCACAACCGCTGGCAATTGGTTTCAGAAACACCCTACTCTACTGAGAACGAGGCGCTCGACGCTGCGCTCGATTTCGAAATAGCCGTACTCTATAAAAAATAGCCGGGGTATGTCCCGGCATCTTATCGTTAAGGCTCGCTTGCTTGTGCTTCTATCTCTTCTGCCACTGGCATTGCTAAACGCAAGTCAATCCAGCGTCCGTCTGGAATATCCATCGGGTCACCGGCCACAATCGCTGCTGTATCGATGTCAAAGCGACGCTTGCTGACCTTCACATAGATAGTGCCGTCCTTGCCGGTACTGGTTTCCACAAAGCACAGGCGGTTACCGTTAACGTCCTGGGGCACTTCGATGTTCCAGCCTTCCTCCGCGAAGCCTAACGAACCGGTGATTTTGTAGACCCCGACAGAAATACGCTCAGCGCCTACCCCTTCCGCCTCACTGTTTACGGCCACGCTGCCAGCCAAGGTAAATCCATCTAGGTAATCATCCGCCATTTGTTCAGGTGCACCAGACAGCCTGGCGATCGGCGATGCTTTCTTGATAAAGCCGTTGGCGTCTACTGTCGTGTTTCCTGACGACCACAGTGACACCCATGTAACCGCTTTTCCGGAGAAGTTTGAGCTACCAATCCACGCCGCACGGCTGGCGCTAACAGCGATATAACCGCAGGTTGGCCCGCCATCCATCGGCATAGATAAAACACTCCCAAGGACTGCTGCCGGTACATTAGCTGAAGTCCCATTGAACCGTTGGAGGAATGACGTATTTCCTTGTGCATAAACATCAGTGCGGTGGCGTGGGCCATTACCAAATCCCGCGTCAGTTACAGGCTTTACGTTATTTTCTGCATTCTGCTCGCTGACTTTTGCGGCCGCAGCCGATGCCGCAGCCTCTGCACGTAGACGATCTACGGTTTGAACAATCTCTGGTGTGAGATCACTTTCACCAGGGCGGCGCAGGAAGTCATTGAGCGTGCCGGGTAGCGAGTCTGTATAAACCTCTATCGCGCCTACCCGTTCAGGCTGAGCACCATAGACGGAAATTATGATTTCATAGGCACCAGGTTCAACATTAAACGAATACTGGCCGCCGTCATTTGTCACTGATTGCGATTTTGCCAGGTTAAGCACCGTTGACGATGTTTTCATTGATCGCATCGTAATGGTTACGCCGGATCGATAATCACCATAAGGTCCTTTTAACACACCGCTGATTAAAATCATTTATATTTCTCCATCAACTCTTTGATTAACTCGTCCTGGCGATCAATTCTATCCATTAGGGCCAATATGGCCTCATGGTGGAGGGCTGCCGATGCACCAGAAATATCAATCGCGAGCGTATCTTCAATGACCGTACCGTCTTTTAATGTTGTCGGGCCGCCTTTGAATACTGCATTCGGGAATACTTCCTGCAATTCCTGAGCTATGAATCCTTGGCCGGGTAGTCCATTGTCCAAACGTTCCCAGGTATAACCGCGCAACATCCTCATTTTTGCCAGCGGCGATATAATGATCTCTTTTTTGGTTTTAATCCGACCATCTGATGCGTTAATCCATGAGCCACCAGTCGCGACTGCATTGCCACCCTGCCGGAACTCCCAGTTGTACCAAGTGCCTCCTGCATAGGTTGCGAGCAACGTGTAAAAATAATTACCCACAAACTCTTTAAAACCGACCAACCCATTTCCATTGTAATTTGCATTCGCACCACTAGCCCAACCAACAGAATATCCGCCATAATCGTTAGTATCCCCTGGATTTGTCAGACGAGGGGGGTTGGATTTTAAATAGCTGTTGGCGTTATTTCCATTAACTCCCGCCGCGCCAATAATGCCGTTAACCATCCCTCCGGACTTCCCATTGATGGTATTAAGCCTGCCATCATTACCTTCAGCCACGGTGCCTGCAGTTGTACCAACATTGCGTGACGCCGAATTGCCGAGGTCTGTTTTATTCGCTTTTTTATCCAACTCATCTTTATTGGCTTTTTTATCCAGCTCCGTCTTGTCGGCTTTTAAATTCAGAGCCGAAGTGAAACTATTCCATGCCGGGCCGGTGTAAGTGCTGCCATCAGGAAGCGTTACTGTGATGTTTCCGGTACCGCTAAATACCTGCTGCCAGTTACGCCTATCCAGCAGCATCCCCCGCAATGCCTCGGCGGTATAAGCGTGCGTCTGCGCAGTGATGGATACCATCGCTCCATAGGGGATCGGCGTCCACGCCAGACCGCTGGCGGATGGGCCGTCGAAGTTACGCACCAAAGTGAGAGCGGTGTTTGATTCAACCGACTTAACCCCAAGGGTGTAAACGGTTTGGCCTACTGTCACCACGAT
>Ga0308160_10005456_pt1 | contig 13256 bp, 12 predicted proteins | sample PhyFR1_FD_201036 | JGI IMG/M metagenome (GOLD analysis project Ga0308160, IMG submission 201036) | Phyllosphere microbial communities from UC Gill Tract Community Farm, Albany, California, United States - DLSLF.R1 | ecosystem: Host-associated > Plants > Phyllosphere > Unclassified | place: USA... | reverse complement strand
GGCGGTTACGGAGAAATCATGGACGGCGCGATTGCCGTGCACCACGGCCGCATCGCCTGGGTCGGCGCACGCCGCGACGCCCCGCGCGCGGCCGTCATCCACGACTGCGACGGCGCCTGGCTGACGCCCGGCCTGATCGACTGCCACACCCACATCGTCCACGCCGGCAACCGTAGCGACGAATGGGAAGCGCGCCTGGAAGGCGCCAGCTACGAAGACATCGCCCGCAACGGCGGCGGCATCATGTCCACCGTGCGCGCCACCCGCGCCGCCACCGTCGAAGACCTGATCCGCGTCAGCGCGCCGCGCGTGTCGCAACTGCTGGCCGAGGGCGTGACCACGCTGGAAATCAAGTCCGGCTACGGCCTGAACATGAGCGGCGAAGCGAACCTGCTGCGCGCCGCGCGGCGCCTGGGCGAAATCCTGCCGGTGTGTGTGAAGACCACTTTCCTCGGCGCGCACGCGCTGCCGCCGGAATTTGCCGGCCGCGCCGACGACTACATCGCCGAAGTTTGCGAACGCATGCTGCCGCTGCTGGCCAAGGAAGGCCTGGTCGATGCCGTGGATGCCTTCTGCGAGCACATCGGCTTTACCTATGACCAGGCCGAGCGCGTGTTCGCGGCGGCCAAGCGCCTGAACTTGCCGGTCAAGCTGCACGCGGAACAATTGTCCGAGCAGCGGGGCGCGGAACTGGTGGCGCGCTACCGTGGCCTGTCGGCGGACCACCTGGAGCACCTGACGCCGGCCGGCATCGAGGCCATGGCCGCGGCCGGTACGGTGGCGGTGCTGCTGCCGGGCGCCTGGTACTTCCTGCGCGAAACCCACATGCCGCCGATTGCCGCCCTGCGCGCGGCCGGTGTGCCGCTGGCGGTGGCAAGCGATTGCAATCCGGGTACCTCGCCGATGAGCTCGCTGTTACTGGCAATGAACATGGCCTGCACGCTGTGGCGTTTGACGCCGCGCGAGGCGCTGCAAGGCGCGACCGTGCACGCGGCACGCGCGCTCGGCATGCAGGACCGCATCGGCACGCTGGAAGTGGGCAAGCGCGCCGACTTTGCACTGTGGGATATTGCGCGGCCATCGGAGCTGGCCTACGCGATCGGCTTTAATCCTTGCCAGGCCGTGGTGAATGGCGGCGTAATGCGCGAGCGGGATATCGGATTGCCGGCAGGGTTTTAAGGTTTATTGCAACGCGTGGGCACAAGTGCCCAAAGCACCCGAGGCCCAGGCTACGGTAGGGTGGGCGCCCTGTGCCCACGCGGTCCGACATTTGATCATTCGTTCCGTACCCATGCGGTACCACGATCGATCATTCGAAAACTCACAACGACTGCAACTTCGCCTTCGTCGACGACACCGCCCGGTGCAACATTCGCTCGGCGTGAAAATCGTTTGCCCGCTGCACCTCGATGGCGTGCAAACTGCGCGAATAATTATTCAACCGCGAACGCAGCCAGGCTTTATAAATCCGCGACGTGATCGGTTTGAAGCTGAGCGTCATGGTTCTCTCCTCAGTCGAAGAGCACATTTTCCGCGTCGCCTACCCCTTGCGTTTGTGATAACTCAATCGTGCCACAGCCTCTTACAATGCTTGAGGCTTCTCAAATCACCAGTTCCCAGCTCGGTAATTATTAGGATCAAGAGCATCCGTAAGAGAGGTAAGCAATTGTAAGAGCAACCATGGTCAGCGGCTTCAGGCGGATATATTGAAACCGTTGATTTTTATCTCCCCTCCCCATCCTAAAAAATGGGTTCGCCCACGGCGCTACAAGGTCCCGTGGGCTTTTTCTTGCCGAATGGTTTTGAGCGGCTGAAGGGAGCTGCTGCGTCAGAGACCGCAGCGCGCCAGATGATCCAGCGCTTCGCCGGTCACGCGGCAAATGCGCCACTCGGGCAAGATCTCGGCGCCCATGGTTTGGTAGAAGCCGATGGCCGGCTCGTTCCAGTCCAGCACCGACCACTCGAAGCGGCCGCAGTTGCGTTCCACGGCCAGCTGGGCCAGGCGCGCCAGCAACTGGGTGCCGTAACCTTTGCCACGGTGCGACTGACGCACATACAAATCTTCCAGATACAGACCCTTCTTGGTGAGGAAGGTCGAGAAGTTATGGAAGAACAGGGCAAACGACACGACTTCGCCATTTTCCTCGCCGACGATGGCTTCGCAGGCCGGCCGGGTGCCGAACAGGCCTTCGTGCAGCAGCTCCTCGGTGGCGACCACCATGTGTTCGAGTTTCTCGAACACGGCCAGTTCGACGATCATCGAGTGGATATACGTGATGTCGGCCGGCTCGGCGGGGCGGATGAAAAAGTGTGTGGCAGAGGTCATGGGGTTTCGATGGCGTTGTTCAAAAGATCATTTTGCACTGGTTTGGCTGCGGGTGCACGCAGTGCCCAGGCCACGCTGGCCAGGCAGAGGAACATGCCGAAGAATTCGACAGGTCCCGGACGATAATGTTCGAGTTTGACCGACAGCAGCACCGACAGCACCGGCGTGATCACGCCAATGTACACCGCCTTCTGCGGCCCGATACGGGCGATCAGCGTGAAGTAAGCGAGGAAGGCGATCACCGAGCCGAAGAAAGCAAGATAGAGCAGGCCGAGTGTGTATGACAGGGAAGGCGGCGCAACGAAGCGCTGGCCGGTGAGCAGGACGTAGAACACCACCAGCAGCGTGCCCCAGAACATCGACCAGGCCGTGGTCAGCATCACGTTCGTCGATTGCTCGCGCACCTTACTCACCACGATGCTGCCGGCCGAGCTGGCGATGGTCGCTGCCAGAGCCAGCACCACGCCCAGCAGGAAATGACCACTGCCGCCGGTCTGCATGTCGCGCCAGGCCTGGGCGATGGAGTGCCAGAACAGCAGGGCCACGCCGGCGGTAGCTGCCGCGCCCGCACCCCAGGTACGCGGCGCAATCGGCGTACTGTGGAAAATGCGCCCAAGCAGCGGCGTCCAGAACACCATCAACGCAAACAGCACGGCCACCAGGCCCGAGACCACGACTTCCTCGGCCTGGTAGGTGCAGATATACGACAGGCCGAAGGTGGCAGCGCCTTGCAGCATCATCCATTTCTGGGTACGCCAGGGCAGCTGCAGCCTGTGGCCGCGGATGGCGCAGATGAAGAACAGCGTGGCCGACGCCAGCGCGAAACGGTAGACCACGGACACTGCCGGCGGAACTTCGCCCAGCTGCAAGGTGATGGCCCAGAAAGTCGAACCCCAGATCAGGGATGCGATGATGAACAGAACGTGAGAAGGCATCGCGAAAGTATACGTGCTTTCGCTATTGCCTGTCGTCTATAGATTGGCAATAAAGGGCGTGCCGGAGAAGGTTTTCGAAACTGCTGCAACACCCGTGAACGGCGGTAGGGTGGACGGGTTGCCCGTCCACTCGTTCGAACTACAAATGCAATGTGGCGGAGCAAGCGCTATTTGAACGCGTGGACGGCACAGCCGTCCACCCTACGAGCGTGTGAATAAACCGCCATGGCGGCGTTGCCTCGTCTCGCCGTACCCTCGTACTGTCTTCGGCTCGGCGCCGGTAGGCCGTATCCCTTGCCCTGACGATTTCTTCACACGCTCTACGTGACTCAATGCGTTACCCGCGTCTGGTAACCATTGCTCAGCAAGCGCACGCGCTCGCCCGGCCGGAACAGCTCATCGGCCGACTGCGTAATCGCGCGCAACTCGCCATTGTCGAGCTTGACCGTGATTTCGAAACCGGGACGGTTGTTGGCATTCGCCTCGACCCGGTTACCGATGAGCCCGCCTGCGATGGCGCCGACGATACCGACCGCCGCCGACCCGTTACCGCTGCCGATCTGCGAACCGGCCAGCCCACCCAGGGCCGCGCCGCCCATGGTGCCGACACCGGATTCAGGGTTGACGATGGTGACATTCCGCACCGATTCGACCACGCCCATGCGCACGACCTGTTCGGACTGGGCCTGGTAGGAACGGTAGACGCTGCCCGACTGTGGAGGCGAGGCGCAGCCGGCCAGCAGGGCGGCTGCGGTACAAAGTGATACGAGGGGCAAAGTCATTTTCATGATGATCTCCAGCTTGTGGCTCTGTCATAAATCCTACTCTTCGTCGGAAAGAAGCGGCGCGCGGTCTTGTCGGAAGCTTAATACGCCACGCTTAATACGCCAGATTCAGACGACGGTACAAAAAGCCCAGCACGAACAGCGGCCCGATCAGCAAGAAGCGCAGGTCATCGAAAAACGACGGCTTCTTGCCCTCGATCTTGTGCCCGACAAACTGGCCAATCCAGGCAACCACAAAGATGGCAATCGACAGCGGCAGCACCGCATACGGCGGCATCGCCGCCAGCAGGGCCAGCATCAGCGACGCCATTGCCAGCATGCCCAGGGCAAACGGTTTCGACAGCTGGAAGTAGTACCACATGGACCCCGCCACGGCGAGCAGGGCCACCCCCGGATGGATTGCCCACAGGATGCCAAGCAGCGAAAACACGATCACCGGCACGCACACGAAATGAATCACTTCGTTGGTCGGATTGCGATGGCTTTCGCTGTACAGATGCAGCAAGGTGTGGATATCGCGAGTCGGGGCAGCAGGCATGAAAGTCTCCGGATGGTGATGGCGAATTTGCATTTTTATGTGCAGATGATACACCCGGTCCATGCGAAAAATCACGCCGCCTGGGCCTGTTCGGCAAAGCCCGGACGCGCGCCCAGGCGCATCTGCGGATGGTTCGCAAACAGTTCCGACACCCATTCGACGAACACACGCACCTTGGCCGACAAATGGCGGTTTTGCGGATACACCACGTGCACCGGCAGCGGGTCGATCGCCCAATCGGACAACAATTGCACCATGCGCCCTTCCTTCACGTGCTGCAGCAGCAGGTAATCGGTCATCTGGATCACGCCCAGACCCGCCAGACCCGCATGCACATAGGTGTTCGAGTCGTTCAGCGCAATCCGGCCGGGCAGCGGCAGCTCGATGCGCTCGCCGTCGCGCGTGAAATCCCAGTCGAAGATCTTGCCGTTCTTGCCCGAGAAATAATTGATGCAGCGGTGATCCAGCAGTTCGTTCGGATGTGTGGGCGTACCGTGGCGCGCCAGGTAGGCCGGCGAGGCGGCGGTAACGAAGGTGATCACGCCAACCCGGCGGGCGATCAGGTTCGGGTCGAGCAGAACGCCGCCGCGCACGGCGCAATCGACGCCTTCCTCGATCAGGTCGATGGTGCGGTCGGTGGTGCCCAGTTCCAGCGTGATGTCCGGGTAGCGCTCGAAGAAGTCGGGCAGGGCGGGGATCAGGATTTCGCTCGACAGCCCGGTGGGCGAATCGACCCGCAGCCGCCCGCTCGGGTTCAGGCGTGTGCGCGACAGCGATTCCTCGGCATCGCGCACGTCCGAGAGAATCCGGACGCAGCGTTCGTAATAGGCGGCGCCGTCGGACGTGACGGTGACGAGGCGCGTGGTGCGGTGCAGCAGCTTGGCCGCCAGCGAAGCTTCGAGCGCCTGCACAATGGTCGAGACACTGGCCTTGGGCAGGTTCAGCATCTCGGCGGCACGCGTAAAACTGCCGTTGTCGACGACCTGCACGAATACTTCCATCGCTTGCAGCTTATTCACTTTTCCTACTCCCGATCAGGAATCCAACTCATTTAACGCTTATTGTTCGTTGAATCCGAACAATCAATTCGAAATTGGCATCTTTATCAGATTGTAGATGATGTCTATAGTGTGCGTACTGACAGCTGCATTGACTAAACGGAGCAGGGCATGACACACAAGGATGGAATCGTCGCAACAATCGCACTGGCGTTGAGTACGCTGGCGATGGCGGGCGTGGTCGGAAGCGGCGCCTACGCCCAGGCTGCCGGCGCCGAAGCGCGCGGCGTCCAGGCCTTATCGAATGCAGTCATCGAAACCGTCTGCCCCGATGTGCAGAGCCGCCATGCTGCGGATGCACAACTGCTGGCTGCCGCAACGCAGGTGACACCATGAACGCGCCTTTCGAAGCCGGCCTGGCCGGCAATGCCGACGATGTGCGCGTCCGCGAACTCGACGTCACTGGCGAGCAAGGCCCGCTGAAGGCACGCCTGTACGCTGCCGGCCCTGTGTCCAAGCGCGATACCCTGATCGTATTCTTCCACGGCGGTGGTTTCGTCGAAGACAACCTGGACGATTCCGATAGCTTCCTGCGCCACCTGGCCGACGCCGGCCATGCGCAGGTCGTGCTGGCGTCCAGCTACACCCTGGCCACCGTGCGTCCCTTCCCGGCGGCCGTGGAAGATGCCCACGCCGTGCTGCTGTGGGCAAAGAAAAACAAGACCAAGCTCGGCTGGAATGGCAAGCGCATGCTGGTGGCCGGCATCGAGGCCGGCGCCAACCTGGCGGCCGTGTGCGCCCTGATGTCGCGCGACCGCGGCGCGCCGAAACTGGCCGGCCAGATCCTCTTGATGCCGATGCTCGACCCCGGCCTGTCGACCTGCTCGATGCGCGAAATGCCGAACTGCCCGGACATGGAAGCGCTGGCCGACAGTTGCGCCGCCGGCTACCGCGGCTACCTGCCGCACGCCGCCGACCGTACCCATCCCTACGCCTCGCCGCTGCAATCGAGCCGCCTGAAAAACCTGCCGCCGGCGCTGATCCTGTCGGCCGAGGACGACCCGCTGCGCGACGAAGCCGAAGCCTACGGCGCCAAGCTGAATACCTTCGGCGTGCAGGCCACCGTGCGCCGCCTGCTGCCGGCGCCGCTCACCGAACCGGGCGGGCGCAACGACTGCGCCTGCAAGGCCAGCGCCCTCACCGAAATCGCCGCCTTCATCGCCGGCCTCGATGCGGAGGCTGCCACCGGATGATTTCCGCTTCCTGATCTTCCCGATCCTCTAAATCACTGAACCGGTCTACCGCGCTCATCCGAGCGTGGCGGGACCCGCTTTGCCCACATTTTTCCTGCGCTCTTTTTACAACGGCGCGGGCAGGGCGGGTATTACCTGCGTACTTCAATTCATCAATAACACTCAACAATAAAAAGGGGTAAACATGAAACGCACACATGAATGGTCCGCACTCCTGCGGCCGATGTCGATGGCGCTGGCCGCTGCCGGCTTGATCGCAGCCACGCTCTCCGGCTGCGGCGATGCCACCGGCAAGGCCGCCGAGGCGCAAGCGCCCGCCGCGCCGCCGGTCTCGGCCGCGCTGGTGCTGGAACGCCCCGTCGCCGAAACCCAGGAATTCTCGGGCCGCCTGGAAGCGATCGAGCGCGTCGAAATCCGCTCGCGCGTCAGCGGCTTCATCACCGCCGTCAACTTCAAGCCGGGCAGCGAAGTGAAAAAGGGCGACGTGCTGTTCGTGGTCGACCCGCGCCCCTACCAGGCCGAAGCCGCCCGCGCCGATGCCGCCGCCGCATCCGCCCGCGCCAGGCTCGACCTGGCCAAGCGCGAACTGGCCCGTGCCGAAAGCCTGCTGGCCGACAAAGCCATCGCCCGCCGCGAATACGACGAAGCCGCCGCCGGCCAGAAGGAACTCGAAGCCAACGCGAATGCCGCCCAGGCCCAGGCTGACGCCGCGCGCCTGAACCTGGCCTACACCAAGGTCGTGTCGCCCATCGACGGCCGCGTGTCGAAAGCCGAAATCACGCTCGGGAACCTGGTCGACGCCACGGCGGTGCTGACCTCGGTGGTGTCGCTCGACCGCATCTACGCCAGCTTCGACGGCGACGAAGAAACCTACCTGCGCGTCGGCGCCAAGGCACAGCAAGGCACGGCAGTCGGCGTGCGCGTGGGCCTGGCCAACGAGGCCGGTTTCCCGCACGAAGGCAAACTCGAATTCGTCGACAACCAGCTCGATGCCCGCACCGGCAGTGTGCGCATGCGCGCCACCTTCGACAACGCCGAGCGCACGCTGGCGCCGGGCCTGTTCGCACGCATCCAGCTGGGCGCTGCCGACAGCCGCCAGGCCGTCCTGATCAGCGACCGCGCGGTGGGCACGGACCAGAGCCGCAAATATGTGTTCGTGGTTGGCGCCGACAACAAGGCCGAGTACCGTCCCGTGGTCCTGGGCCCGACCGTCGACGGCCTGCGCGTGGTGCGCAGCGGCCTCAAAAGCGGCGAGAAGATCGTCGTGAATGGCTTGCAGCGCGTGCGCCCCGGCGCACCGATCGCGGCGCAGATGGTGTCGATGGACGCCGCCGCGCCGGTCGCACTCGCAGCGAATGCCGCAACAGGCGCGAAGGACTAAGCCATGAACATCTCCCGCTTCTTTGTCGACAAGCCGATCTTCGCGATCGTGCTGTCGGTGCTGGTCTTCGTCGGCGGCCTGCTGTCGATCTTCGCGCTGCCGATTTCCGAATACCCGGACGTGGTGCCGCCGTCGGTGGTGGTGCGCGCCCAGTACCCGGGTGCGAATCCGACCGTCATCGCCGAAACCGTGGCCGCGCCGCTGGAAGAGCAGATCAACGGCGTCGAGAACATGCTCTACATGTCCTCGCAAAACACTTCGGACGGCGCGCTGATGCTGACGATCACCTTCGCCATCGGCACCAATGTCGAGCAGGCCGAAACCCAGGTGCAGAACCGCGTCCAGCGCGCGCTGCCACGCCTGCCGGAAGAGGTGCGCCAGATCGGCGTGACCACGGTGAAAAGCTCGCCTAATCTCACCATGGTGGTGCACCTGAAGTCGCCGGACGGCCGCTACGACGACCTGTACCTGCGCAACTACGCGACCCTGAACATCAAGGACCGCCTGGCGCGCATCCACGGCATGGGCGAAGTGCAGCTGTTCGGTTCGGGCGACTACGCGATGCGCGTCTGGCTCGACCCGCAAAAAGTGGCGGCGCGCGGCCTGGTGGCTGGCGACGTGGTCGATGCGATCCGCGAGCAGAACGTGCAGGTGGCGGCCGGCGTGATTGGCCAGGGGCCGAGCAAGGATGCCGACTTCCAGCTGACCGTGAACACGCAGGGCCGTCTGTCGAGCACCGAGGAATTCGGCAACATCGTCGTCAAGACGAATGCCGACGGCGCGACGACCCTGCTGAAAGACGTGGCGCGCCTCGAGATGGGTTCGAACTCCTACGCCCTGCGTGCGCTGCTGGACAATAAATCGGCGGTGGCGATCCCGATCTTCGAAGCGCCGAACGCGAACGCGCTGCAGCTGTCGACCGACGTGCGCGCCGCCATGGCCGAGCTGTCGAAAGATTTTCCGGAAGGCGTCGAATACAGCATTGTGTACGACCCGACCCAATTCGTGAGCGAGTCGATCGACTCGGTCATCCACACCCTGCTGGAAGCCGTGGTGCTGGTCGCCCTGGTGGTGATCGTGTTCCTGCAAAGCTGGCGCGCGTCCATCATTCCGCTGCTGGCGGTGCCGGTATCGGTGGTCGGCACCTTTGCCGTGATGCTGATGTTCGGCTTCTCGATCAATACCCTGTCGCTGTTCGGGCTGGTGCTGGCCATCGGCATCGTGGTCGACGACGCCATCGTGGTGGTGGAAAACGTCGAGCGCAACATCACCAACGGCCTGTCGCCGCACGATGCGACGATCCAGGCGATGCGCGAAGTCAGTGGCCCGATCATCGCGATTGCGCTGGTGCTGTGCGCCGTGTTCGTGCCGATCGCCTTCGTCGCCGGCCTGACCGGCCAGTTCTACCGCCAGTTCGCGCTGACGATTGCGATTTCCACCGTGATCTCGGCGTTCGCCTCGCTGACGCTGGCGCCGGCCTTGTCGGCCGCACTGCTCAAGGCCCACGACGCGCCGAAGGATCGCCTGACGCGCATGATCGATGCCGTCTTCGGCCGCTTCTTCGCCGCCTTCAACCGTTTCTTCGGCCGCGCTTCGCACCGCTACGAAGGCGGCGTCAAGACAGCCCTGCGCCGCAAGACCCTGTCGCTGGGCGTGTATGCGATTCTCGGTATCGCCGCCGTCTTCATGTTCAAGGTCGTGCCGCCGGGCTTCGTGCCGCAGCAGGACAAAGCCTATCTGATCGGCTTCGCCCAGCTGCCGGACGCCGCCTCGCTCGACCGTACCGACGCCGTGATCCGCAAGATGTCGGCGATTGCGGCCGATATCCCCGGCGTGGAATCCTCGATTGCCTTCCCTGGCCTGTCGATCAACGGCTTCACGAATGCGCCGAACTCGGGCATCGCCTTCTTCAGCCTGAAGCCCTTCAATGAGCGCAAGGGCAAGGAACACTCGGCCGAAGCTATCGCCGCCGAGATCAACAAGCGCATGGGCGCGGTGGAAGACGCCTTTGTGATGGTGCTGCCGCCGCCACCGGTGAACGGTCTGGGGACCACCGGCGGCTTCAAGATGATGCTGGAAGACCGCGGCAACCTCGGTTACGACGCGCTGTACAAGGCCACGCAGGCGATGCAGGCCAAGGCCTGGGCCGACCCGCGCTTGCAGGGCGTGTTCTCGAGCTACCAGATCAACGTGCCGCAGCTGTTCGCGGATGTGGACCGGGTGAAAGCCAAGCAGCTCGGCGTGCCGCTGCAGACCATCTACCAGACCTTGCAGGTGAACCTCGGCTCGCTGTACGTGAACGACTTCAACCAGTTCGGCCGTACCTACCAGGTGCGCGTGCAGGCCGACGCCCAGTTCCGTTCGCAGCCCGAGCAGATCGCCCAGCTGAAAGTGCGCAGCAACAGCGGCGAGATGATTCCGCTGTCCTCGCTGATGCAGGTGAAGGATACCTATGGCCCGGACCGTGTGCAGCGCTATAACGCATACGTGTCGGCCGACATGAACGGCGGCCCGGCGGCGGGCGTGTCGTCCGGCCAGGCGCAGGCCATCTTCGAGCAGATCGCAAAAGAGACGCTGCCGAAAGGGATCGCCTATGAGTGGACCGACCTGACCTACCAGGACATCCTGTCGGGGAACACCATGATCTATGTCTTCCCGCTGTGCGTACTGCTGGTATTCCTGGTGCTGGCCGCCCAGTACGAAAGCTGGACCCTGCCGCTGGCGGTGATCCTGATCGTGCCGATGTCGATTCTGTGCGCGCTGGTCGGCGTGAAGCTGAGCGGCGGCGACAACAACATCTTCACCCAGATCGCGCTGTTCGTGCTGGTGGGCCTGGCCTCGAAGAATGCGATCCTGATCGTGGAGTTCGCCCGCGAACTGGAACACCATGGCCGCAGCATCGTCGACGCCGCGCTGGAAGCCTGCCGTCTGCGCCTGCGTCCGATTTTGATGACGTCGATCGCCTTCATCATGGGCGTGGTGCCCCTGGTGTTCTCGAGTGGCGCCGGCGCCGAGATGCGCCATGCGATGGGCGTGGCGGTGTTCGCCGGCATGCTGGGCGTGACCTTCTTCGGCCTGTTCCTGACGCCGGTGTTCTACGTCCTGCTGCGCACGCTGGCCAAACGTTTCGAAAAGCCTGCCATGGTGCGTGCACCAGGCGCGCATGTTGAAGAAGGAGTCGCACAATGAAGTCGATGATTGCACGTGGCGTTACACCCTTGCTGGCAGCCCTGCTGCTGAGTGCCTGTGCCGCGCCTGCCTTCCAACAGCCGCAAGTGCCGGTACCGGTGGCTTTCAAGGAAGGCGCCGTCCACACCGCCGCCGATGGCAGCCGCTGGCAAGTGGCGCATCCCGCCGAGCAGCAGGCGCGCGGCGAATGGTGGCTGGCCTTCCAGGACCCCGCGCTCACCGCCCTGATGGATGAAGCGGCGCGCAACAATGCCAGCCTGGCCGTGGCTGCGGCGCGCGTGAAACAGGCGCGCGCGATTGCCGGCATCGCCGAGGCGGACCGCATTCCGCAGGTCGGCGTCGGCATGGGCGCCCAGCGCGGCCGGCCGTCGGCGCTGGAAGCCAATCTGCCGCAAGGCAGTGCGGTGGCGCCGCGCACAACCTACAACGCCAGTCTGTCGGCCAGCTACGAGGTCGATCTGTTCGGACGCGTGTCGTCGAATGTGGAAGCGGCGCGCCAGGATGCCGGCGCCGTGGAAGCCAGCTACCGCTCGGTGCTGCTGTCGCTGCAGGCCGACGTCGCGCAAGGCTACTTCCGCCTGCGGGCGCTCGACGCCGAACTCGATACGCTGGCCCAGACCGTACGGCTGCGCGAAGAGAGTGTGGGCGTGAACCAGCGCCGCTTCGACCTGGGCGACATCGGCGAATTCGACCTGACGCGGGCAAAGACCGAACTGGCCACGACGCGCCTGGAAGCGGTTGGCTTGCAACGCCAGCGCGCCACGACCGAACACGCGCTGGCCTTGCTGCTGGGCCGTCCGGCGGCCGACTTCACGGCGGGTGCGGTGCCATTGCCGGCAACAGCGCAAATGCCCGTGATTCCTGCGGGGCTGCCATCGACGCTGCTGGAGCGCCGCCCCGACATTGCGGCAGCACAGCGCGGCATGCAAGCCGCGAACGCACGCATCGGCGTGGCGCGCGCCGCCATGTTCCCGGCCCTGAACATCGATGCCTCGGCTGGGGGCGTGGGCGGCACCGTGGCCGAGGTCTTCAAATGGAGCAGCCGCTCCTGGGTGCTGGGCGCGATGCTGTCGCTGCCGATCATCGATGGTGGCCGCAACAAGGCCAATGTGACGCGCAGCGAAGCGGCGCTGGAAGAAGCCGTCGCCAGCTACCGCCAGAGCGTGCTGGCGGCCTTTGCCGAAGTCGAGGACAACCTGGCCGGCCTGCGCGTGCTCGATGCGCAGACCGTGCAGGTGGACGAAGCGCTGGTGTCGGCACGCCGCTCGGCCGAACTGGCGCGCAAGCTGTACGACGCCGGGCGATCCAGCTATCTCGATCTGCTCGATGCCCAGCGCAACCTGGCGGCGGTGGAACGCACGGCGGTGCAGCTGCGCGGCGACCGGGCGCTGACCACGGTGGCGCTGATCCGGGCGCTGGGCGGTGGCTGGGATGCGCCGGCGCCGGCAACCGCCCTGGCCAGGAATTGAGCACCTCGCTGATCGCGCGGCTGACTGACATGTGATGCCCCTTGCGGCGGCCCGCGTTTGCGGCCCGCCGCTTTTTTTATGTGCGCATCCGTCGAGGGCAGAGCGCTACAATCCGGGCATGCCGAATACCGTTTCCCAAGACAGCCCGCTCCTGATGGGCCTCGCACCCGTCATTGCGCCCAATACCCGCATCCTGTTGTTGGGCAGCTTCCCCGGCGCCGCCTCGCTCGCGGCCCAGCAGTATTACGCCCACCGTGTTATGCGTGACGGGGTTTGTTCACTGTGTATGTAAAACGGGCATGTAACCCACAGGGGGTGCGGCTTCAACCCATCTACACAGTTAGAATCGGGAGACGAAGTGTTCATTTCGCATGTTGCCACG
>Ga0308160_10005455_pt1 | contig 13258 bp, 10 predicted proteins | sample PhyFR1_FD_201036 | JGI IMG/M metagenome (GOLD analysis project Ga0308160, IMG submission 201036) | Phyllosphere microbial communities from UC Gill Tract Community Farm, Albany, California, United States - DLSLF.R1 | ecosystem: Host-associated > Plants > Phyllosphere > Unclassified | place: USA... | reverse complement strand
TTGACCAGTTCTTGCCCCGTTTGACCCGTCGCTCCAAAAATAATCAATTTCATACAAAACACCCTTTCTCTTTCAAGAACCACTGATTCCATCATACCCTCACCACTTGAAAATGAATCGTCTCACATCGTCTTTATTTTCAGAAAATTGTTTTTATTTGTTGAGCGTGTATGCTAAAATCTTCCTAAGTACATATGGATATTTTTTCCTTAAATACAGGAAGGAGAATCGCTTGTGTTACGGCAACGCTTCATCATGTCGCTTGGTGTCATTTTGATTGGTCTGTTCTTGTTTCAAACCGTCACAACATACGTCTATACGCATTACATCATGCCGGGTCCTGTTAAAAATCCATCAGACTGGCGATACGTAGATGGAGACATTGATCGTAAAACTGATCCTGGTCACTCTCATGTTAAAACAAGAGACAAGATGCCATTTAGTCCAATCGCACGAATACCTGGTCCAAAGGAGCTTTGGAAATCCCTTAAAGCGGATGCCTCTGACTCCCCTCTTTCTTATCTACAATATGTCATTTTAATCAGCTTGTTTAGTTTCATGGTCTGGAAACTCGTTCAATCGCGTCGCGTGAAAAAACGGAGCAGTCCTAAAGGAGAGTTGACCGATGACGTTCCACTAGCTCAATCGATCTTTCGTCCTGCTTCTTTAAGAAAATCGCCTTATCTGTATGCATCATATTCATCTTCACGTGTCCGTAATCTCGTCATCCGCTTTGAGCAACACTTACCACGCAGTCAGCAACGTCGTCCGAACGAGACGCTTGAAGACTGGTTACGTCGGATTGAGGCCCCTGTCGACTTTCAGTTATATCGGGATATCCGCTACGGTGACGTGTCAGAAACGATCGTCACGGACGATGAGATTCTGCGCTTTGAACAACAATTAGCACGCTACTCAACCATTTAACCTTGGAGGGATTTCCTATGAAACTACAACAATTAAAAGACCAACTCAATTCGATCTATCTCGGTAAACCGGACGTCATCGATCTCTGTCTGACGGCACTCATCGCTGAAGGACACATCCTCCTTGAAGATGTACCGGGAACAGGGAAAACGATGCTTGCCAAGGCACTCGCTCAGAGCTTTGAGAGTGCCTTCTCGCGGATCCAGTTCACGGCGGACCTTCTCCCGTCAGACGTCATCGGTTCAGACTTCTTCAACTTAAAGACGCAGGAGTTCGAGAATAAACGCGGTCCATTATTCGCGAACGTCGTCTTGATTGATGAGATCAACCGCGCTGTTCCGCGGACACAATCGGCACTGCTCGAAGCGATGGAAGAACGTCAGGTCTCGATCGGTGGAACGACCTATCAGATGCCGGCCCCATTCTTCGTCATTGCGACACAAAACCCGATTGAATCGGCAGGAACGTTCCCACTACCGGACGCCCAACTCGACCGATTCATGGTCGCAATCGAAGTCGGTTATCCGGATTTTGAGAACGAACGCCGGTTATTGTCTGAGATTCTGACGAACGTCCGTCGGTCAGCTGTCGGCATCGCGTCAGGCGGTGACTTGATTTCCTGGCAGGAAGAGGCACGCCGCGTCCATGCATCGCAAGACGTGCTCGATTACTTGCTCCATATCGTCCAAGCGACACGAAACCATGAACTCATTGAAGTCGGCGTCAGTCCGCGTGGAGCGATTGCGTTGCTTCGCGCCTCGCAAAGCTACGCGTTCTTGAATCAACGCGACTTCATCATCCCGGAAGATATCAAATATCTTGCAAAACATGTCCTGTCCCACCGCCTGACACTGACACTTGAAGGTGGAATCAAGACGACGAAAGCGGCTGTCTTGACGCATATTCTGGACGACGTGCCGGTTCCGGTCGAGATGGGGTGACGAATCATGCAGATTGAACATTCCGTCCCGTTTTGGCTTGAACGCCGACTTTTTCCACTGTACGTCACGATGACGTTCATCTTCCTCTTCATTCCGCGTCTTTCCGTCCTCGGTTTCCTGTTCGCAGCTTTGGCGACGATTCATTTCGTCGTCGGGCGAACAGAAAAGCAGCTCCAACGGGACGTCGCAATCGAATGGAAACATTATGAATCCCTGATGTTCAATCAAGAACAGACGTCGCTCCACTTACAAGTCTTCGGCGTCGAAGCCTTGAATCAGCTTGGGCTCGAAGCGACACTTCGTTTGCACACAGATGGCGGAGTCATCTTCCCGGAGATGGACCCACTACACCCGGCAACATTTCATGCAGTGATTGACTCTGAAGACGCGGTGACGATTCCGATTCAGACGGTTCGCCGTGGACCGGCCGAGTTCGATGAGATCATCTTGACGATTCGCTTGCCTTGGAAGATGGGCGTCTATCTCTTTACGTTCGATACGTATCCTTCATTTACGGTTTTACCGTCCTTGACAGCGCAAGCGACGCCGCTTCTTTTACAACGTTTACGGATCGGTGATCGACCAGACCGCTACTCACCGCTCAAGAACAAACTCGTTCAACTTGGTGCAAAACCCTATACGGCGGAACCGTCAAAAGAAATCGATTGGTATGCGACGGCGAAGACCGGTCGCCTGCAGGCGAAAGTGTTCGAAACGAGCAATCAGGATACGTTTACGATTGCCTTGAATTTATCAGCCCCGAGCGGTTACGGTCTTCATCAACAATTTGAGACGTTCATTGAACAAGCCGCATTCCTGATCAGTGAATTAATCAAAGAAGGCTGTAAGATCGAACTATTCCTCAATCGACTCGACGGAGCGAACCGAATGACGCATCTCTCATTACAAGAAGGACAACCACAATTAAAACATGTCCTGATGACGCTCTCGACGGTCTCGACGCGTGATTCGTTCATCGCAACGCAACAGTTCGAACGCTACGTACTGCGCCGGAAACATATGAACAGTCAGTTGATCCAAATTGGCAATGACCGGATCCTCGCTATCGGTTGAGGATCCAAAGAAAGGAGTTTTTCCCTTCATGTTTTTTATCGCCCGAAAATCAATTCAGCTCATCGTGGCTTTTTTTGTCTTGATTGCGATCAGCGCCCTTCCGGCGCTCGTTGCGCAAATGAAATTCAACCCAGCAAGCTACTGGGAAGGTCTGAAGCAACAATTTGCTCAATTAACGAAACTTGATGAGATTACCTATTTTAACGTAACCGCTCAAAAGGAGTTCTTATTGCTTCCTACCATCAGTCCCTTTATTAAAGAGACGTTAATCATCTTTACGACAGCTATGCTGGTCTCCGCTGTGTGTGCGATTTTTTATGCTTATTTGTTTTATCGGAGTGGCCGCAAAACACGCATGATGCTGAAACAGACGACACGGACGCTTGAGATGGTTCCGGATCTGTTCTGGATCATTCTTTCACAATTCCTTGTCCTTTATCTGTTTAAAACGACCGGGTATGACAAAATCGAAATTGCGGGATCCTATGCTGAGTACATTCGTTTTTTACCGATTCTTACCCTAACGTTGACAACACTATTCTTCTTCATCAAATGGTTGACGACGCAAGTACTCGAACAGGAAGCTGCTCCTTTCCTTGAACTTGCACGGGCTAAAGGGATTCGTCCTGCCGCTCTTTTCTGGAAACACTTGATTCCGACAATGATCTATCGGTTTTATCTGTTTTTCCGAGCGAATATCATTACGGTCTTATCGAGTCTCGTAATCATTGAATACACATTCGAAGTCCAAGGTATGTTCCGGTTCGTCTTTTATAATGGACAAATGCCGATTTTGATGGTCATCTTGTTCTTAATCTATCTGCCGATCTTTATCATTGATTTACTGGCAGAATGGCTAATTCCGAACGCCTGGAAAGGGGGCATTTGATGCGTCGTACTTTGATGCGAGATCCTATCTTCTGGCTATGTTTAGTTTTACTCGCTGGTTTACTGCTGCTTAGTTTTGGAAATACAATCTTCCGTGATGGTCAAGTCGATCAAATTTCGAACCGGTATGCTGAAGACGGCACGTTCCTTGCGACGTCACCACTAAAACCGTCAAGTGATCAATGGCTCGGTACAGACCGCTCTGGCAATGACCTCTTTCAATTGATGATTGAAGGATTTAAATGGACAGCCGGTATTTGTATGATTGTTGCGCTCGGTCGAATGTTTCTTTCGCTAGTGATTGCGATTCCGCTAGCTTTTAGAAGTGCTCGCGTCAATCGATACTTAAAACTTATTCTTGATGGATTTTTAGTTTTACCGCTCTCTCTTGTCGCGTTACTCATTTTGCTTCCATCACTTACGTTCTTTGATTCGACTGCTATCCCACCGTTGTTCGACCGTGTATCGTTCGAATTAATCGTCTTGATTTTGCTTGGTCTCCCCTCTTTATCGCTTTATCTGATTGCTGAGACCCGTCAGTTGCTTAGTCAAGAATTCATGATTGTCGCTCAGACGCTCGGTGGCAGTCCATGGCATCGTTTCAGACGCCATATTTGGCCACACCTTATTCCGACGTTGACAATCGTCTTTATGCAACAGTTCATTCAAACGTTGATGTTATTAGTGCATTTATCACTTTTCAAAATCTTTTTCGCTGGCACGGTTAATTTACATGTCGGAACTGCCCCAACGATTTTTGAGTGGTCCTCGATGTTCGGTTATTACTTCAACCAGTTTTCAGCGACGTCGTGGCTCAATCATATGTTCCTCGTTCCATTGATTGGACTAGCACTGGTTGTCTTTTTCAGCAATCTATTCATGAGTCGACTCGAACGGGCTTTCCGCTTCCGCCAGCAACTAAAACCAATCAAGCTATCGGTATCTCGTGCTCAAGACGAAGCCGCCGCGACATCGATGGTCGATCCCTTTACACTCGTTGCCCGGAACTCCCGTCACGATTCTGATTGACAATCCATTTTTTTCCTCTTACACTAGAAAAAAACATGAAATGAGGGCGTCCGATGTAAGTCATTCTGAATTCTCACTCCTAACTAAATACGTACGATATGGAGGTCATTCAGAATGAACCGGTTTACGCTTTTATTGGTCAGTCAATGGATTGCGAATGCGGGAGATGCGCTCTATATCGTCTCCCTGATCGCCATGATCTATCAAACGACAGGGCAAGCGAGTCTCGCTGCCCTGTTTCCCGTTCTCGTAACAGCAGGCATGACAGGAAGCGGCTTCTTATTCGCCCAAGTCGCTCAACGTGTTCCTCATGCCTCCTTGTTGTTCGGCAGTCAACTCCTCAAGACGATCCTCTTAGGCGTCATCTGGGGATTTGATCTACCACTGCCTCTCGTCCTCGCACTCGTTGGGTGTATCGCTTTCTTCGACGGATTTGCTCGTCCGATCGAAAGTGCCTTCATCCCTCGACTGTGTCAGGATGTCCAAAAAGCTAACAGTCTCGTACAAGGTTCGAATCAAGTGATTCAGCTCATCATGTGGCCGCTCGGCGCCATCCTGGTCAGCTTGTTATCCCCTCTTTCCGTCTTGTCCGTCTCGGCTGGTCTGTTTTTAGGTGCCAGTCTCATCAGCTATCTGTTCTATCGAAGCGTCCGCTCTCTACCCGACCCTTCGATGGAAGAGGAAGACGTCTCCTTCCGGTCGAGTATTCGCTACACGCGAACGCATCCTTTCGCGAAAGCCAACACGTATCTCGTCGGAATCGATGCGTTCGTCAGTACGGCTTGGATTTCTGCTCTGTTCCTCGTCTACATCGATACACATTTCCAGCTATCGGAACGCTGGTGGGGTATCTTGAACGCCTTCTATCTGCTGAGCATGATTGCCGGCAGTTACATGATGTTACGTCGACGCAGAACACGTTCGTTGCTTTATCGCAGTATCGGTTTATCGATTGGGGCGACCTTCTTGTTTGCCTTCGCTCCAGTCGTCACACTTGCCGTGATCGCTTGTCTGTTCCAAGGGTTTGCGAGTCAAGTCCGGGCAATTGAGCTGAATACGTTGTTGCAAACGACGACACCACTCGAACGGTTACCGTATGTCTACAGCGTGCAACAAACCGTTTATGCACTCTGTTTCTGTCTCGGCAGTTTATTGTTCGGCTGGCTCGCTGATCTGTTTGCGATCGAACTCGTCTATGCGCTTGCAGGTTTCCTCTCCTTGTTGATGTGGCAACCAGCTCGCCAGTTATTAAAACGTTCGATCACAACACAACAACAAGTATCGTAATCATTACGTAAAAGGACAAAGGTCACCCGCACCTTTGTCCTTCTTTTTGATTCAGTTCTGACGCGTTCGCGTCATACCATACATTATGAGAAACATAAGCGCGACGAACCCTAGTGCAGCATACGTCATCTGAAGCGAGAAAGTACGTTCGATCAGGACAAATAACATTCCGGTCCCAAGAACAGATACACGTTCGATGACCGAGATCAGCGACGCAAACGTTGCGCGTCTGTTTTCTGGTGCTACCTCTTGAATGATTGTCGTCACATATGGCTCCGCCCATCCGTAACACAAGTACAACAGACCGAGTAACCCGATGCTGATGAGTGGTGACGCCACCGACAATCCAACAAGGCACACGATATAGAGCATCGCCCATCCGACAGGTAACCGAAACCGTGACATGGACGCACCGATTGCCTGCATGATTTGAAATAACACGAAGACGAGCCCCATATAGATCATCGGTATCGACTGGTCACGCAAATAAAGTTGCCAAAACTCATCGACGAAATCAATCGTTGCTGCGTATAACAAGACAAGACAAAGAATTCGAACATATACGCGCTGGATCGAGAATCCTTTGAGCAACGTCAGAAGCGAGCGAGACTCGTCACCCGTTACCCGAGGGGCTTCTTTCAAAGAAAACGTCAACAGCACCGTTCCGAGTAAGACCCACCAGGATACTTGATAATGCCAGATCAAGTCGACGAATCGGACAGCATAACTACCGACAAGTGCTGCAAGTCCCGCCGTAAGCAAACCACTAATTGAGAGCATTCGCCACACTGTCTCAAAACGCTCCTCTATTCTATGCATCCGCAATGTTTCATAGACGTGGGCTTCAAGCGCTCCACTGAGTGCTGCGCCACCAATTCCGGCAAGTACCATCGCTAAAAGGAAAGCAGCTAGTGAGTATGCTTCAAGCAGCACCGTGAACGATAACCACTCGCACACGAACCCAGCTAAAATGAATGGTTTTCTGCCCCATCGATCCGATAATAGACCAAACGGCACCTCACAAATTAACATCACCCAAGCAAAAACGATCTCAGCAATGACGACGTCGGCAATACTCATACCGCGTGCTTCCCAGTAGAACCGTTCAATCACATAAGCCGGAATGAACGCACTACTACTTTCAATGAGTATCCAAAGAATGATTGATCGCCGGACTTAACAAGGCCATCTGCTTCGCCGCATCTCCTCACTTCCTTTCTCCTTTATATAACTCGATTCCCGTTTCGTAGATGAAACCAACAAAAAAACGCCCTTTGGTGGAAAAAACCAAAGGACGCTTTTGACATTAACATTCATCAACCGATTCCGTAACCGGGACGACAGACTGGACGATCGGCAGTTCAACGATAAACGCCGAACCGACCCCTTCTGTTGATTCGACATGAATCATCCCTTCGTGTGAACGAACGATTTCCTGACAAATCGCGAGACCAAGACCCGTTCCGCCGATTTTTCGACTATCGGAATTGTCGACACGATAAAACTTACTGAACAGTTGTGGTAACGCATGACGCGGAATCCCAATTCCTTCGTCTTCGATCTTCAACTGGACGCGATCTTCGACTTGACGCATCGTGATCGTGATCTGACCACCATCAGGCGAATACTTGATCGCATTATTAATGAGATTCGTGAACAATTGGCGCATCTTTTGTTCATCGGCATGAATCCGACCTGTCGTCGTTTCTTCGAAATCAAGGACAAGCTCATGATCTTTTGCTGAAGCCGTATGGAACTCGACCGTCTCCTGAATGACTTTTATCAAATCAAGCGGCTTAAAGTCATATTGTTGCTGACTTGATTCCATCCGCTGTACGTCTAAGAAGTCATTGACGAGATTCGTCAACCGTTCGGTTTCCGCATGAATCGTTTCGAGATACCGCTGACGTTTTGATTCCTGGACGTCTCGTGCAAGCATCAATTCTGTATAACCGTATATTGACGCAAGTGGTGTCCGCAATTCATGTGATACGGTTGAGACAAATTCCGATTTCATCCGGTCGATTGCGGTCTCTGCCGTCACGTCACGTAAGACAAGCATCGTGCCGCGGAAACAACCGCCATAATGAATTTCTTCTGCATATAACGTAATGAATCGTTCTTCTTTATTTAAGGACAACGATAAGCTTTCTGTCGGAATTTCTTGACTGCATACCTGATCCATATAGGCGAGGAACTCCTCGTGTTGATCGACCTGCACCGCTAGCTCTTCGATTTTAACATCAAGCGTCATCAGTCCCTCATCTGCCACTTGATCGTGTGCCGGGTGATGGAACAACGCGAGCAACGGTTTGTTCGCAAAGATCGTTTCCCCTTCGATATAAATGACAGCTTCTCGAATCGAGTGGAGGAGTTTCGACGTTTTTTCGCGCTCTCGTTCGACTTCCTCAAAGACACGCATCCGTAGCAAGGAGAGTGCTAATTGACGAGAGAATGACCAAATTTCGTTCGTCTGGTCTTCCGTGAAGGCATCTCGGTAACGAACGAGATAGATACTCGCAATCATCGTATTTGTCGCTGGGTCCATGACCGGTACGACGATTTCATACATCGTGTACGGATACGGAAGTGGATGATGACTTGCGACTTGTTTACTCGAGCGTACAGCACGTTTGTTCATGCGAGCGCGTTCAAGTAACGATGTCGAGGCATGCAACAACTGATGCTCTTGCGCTGTTGTCATTCCGTACGAGACGATATCCGTATAACGATCTTGCTCTAAGAAAACGATCGCCCCAAGTTCAGCATCCGTGATCGTAATCAATTTTTCGATGATCGCTGGGTACGCCGTCAACGTTTCACGCGAAGCAAGCGTCTCCGTCAACTCATTGCGATAACGCAAATGGGTCTCATTGCGTAACGTGACATCGAGTGCCTCTTCGAGTTCTTCCTGTTGCGATTGCAGTTCTTCTTGTTGCGCAACCAATTCCTCCTGCTGACTTTGTAATTCGTCATTACTCGAGACAAGTTGGTACTTTTGCCCTGAGATGGCGGCTGCCATCTGGTTAAATGTCGTCGTCAATTCACCAATCTCATCTTGACGGTTCGTAATGACGATTGGTGTTGCATCCTCACCATTAGCGAGTCGTCCACTTTCGCGGTTCAATTGACGCAACTGGCGTGTCAAGCGACGGACGAACGGTCGGACGAAGACAAGTGTGATCAACAAGAGAATCGCAATGTTGACCGCTCCGAGAATTTGCGATGAGTTGACTTGTTTACCAAGTCGTTCTTGTGCTGCCGTCTCCTGATCATTTAAGGAATTGCGATACTTCGTAAAGACCGTCTCCATATCAACGATACTTGAACTCATATCGGCTGCACTTTTCGTTTTGATGTTGAACTTCCGCTGTGGATCGAGTGCTTTTGATTTCGTGACTTTACCAAGTGTCGGCATCTTCAAAAATGGTTCCGTCACCTTTCCATCTTTTTTTGCCGCGACATAGTTGACGAGACTTGGCATGACCCGTTGCGTATAGGCAGTATAAAGCTCCCGTGCATCCGTTGCATACTGTTGTTCTTCTGGAAAACGAGCGTTCCGCTCAAACCAGGTCGTCTGTTGATTGATACCGTTCTTCTTTTTTTCGATTTCTTTTAGCATCTCTTCGTCCCCAAGTAAGACGAATCCACGCATTTCATATTGCATGCTTTGCCAAGACTCATATAAATCGGTCGCTCGAGTGCGATGCTCATTTAACATTTTCAACTCTTGTCGTGATTCATCCACCTGTTGTTTCGTATATAGGTATACACCACCGGTCGTTAAGAGCAGTGTCAAAAAAATCACATAAAACGCGGACATGATTTGACGTCCAATCGTTCGATTAAGCCATGTTTTCATTGGAGGAATTCAACTCCTTTCCCTTTATCCATATCCAGCAATAAAGGTATTCCCGTCCATTCATTGTAAACTTTTTTCAGACGATACACAGTATTCTGTTCAAAAAGATTTCATTTTCATACAACTTTAATCTAAATCGTTGTATATGACAATTAGATGTCAAAATTCGACCGTTTCTACAAAAAAAGAGCCCCTCAGGACTCTTTTTAATGATGATGGTGATGGCTATGACTATGGCTCCGGACGGGCTGTTCGTCCGCTAAATGATCTGCATCCAAAATACCGAGCCGTAAGTACTGGACCATGACTTGTTTTTTAGTCGTTTCGGAAATCTGATCCGTCCCCTGAACCAGCCTTAAGATACCGGTCGCAATCCGTAACGGTTCGAGATTCGTCTTTTCGGCTGGAAAGCTCGTCAACGTTTCTAAGTAAGCGACATAGTTTAGTGCGTCTGATTCCATTGGACTAACAAGACGCGCTGCATGCTCACGCAATCGAGTCGTCACTGACTTCGTTGAAATTCCCTTTGACGCATTTGAAATCAAGGCGTAGATAAAGAACCCAATGAGCAGAAAAAAGACAACACTGATGAAGAGCGGGGCAATCGTGAGAAGGCTTTCGTCTCCGAACTCGCCCCCCAAAAATGCTAGTGTGAACATGATGAACCCTCCAACTGAATAGGATGATGACGATAACTTGTCCTACGTCATCTTATTCCAGAAAGTTTCATCTCGTTAGGTAATTTTTTGTAATTCCGCTTGAAACCAATCTTCGACGTAAAAGCGTTCTGTCTCCGTCTCGATTTGATACGAATATAACACTTCGAAATCGCCTTCCGTCAACATCGGCAACGTCAATTCGCGCACGAGGTGACGTAACTCTTCTGTCAACTCAGCTTCGTAGCGAATGAATCCATCTTCCCGGTGTTCGACTTCCGTCAAATACGGAAGTAAAATATGCTTACCGAACGATTGTGGATCGTCAATCACTTCTGCTGTCACACCGAACAGTTCTTCTGCTTCTTCGACGAGCCCTTCCGCCGACTGCACCTCGATGTGGTCCGGAAACCAGACCGTCAAGCGGCGTCCTTCCTGCAATAGTCTTTCAAAGACGGGACGAAACGTTTGATTTTGGATCAGTTCGTATTGCATCAGTCTTCCCCTTTCGTAAATTCGAATTTTAATTGATCGCGTTCGAGATAGAGCATCGCCTTGAACTGACGCGCATTCTTTTTCATCTCGAGTGGCTTCGTTTTCTGACCAGCGAGTACTTTTTTAACTTCCGTTTGTGTCAATCGGGCACCTAGAATTATTTTCGGTAATGTAAAACCACAGTTGTTTTTTTGATAGCCACTACAGCCATAAAACTTCCCACGATCAAGCACTGCTGACTGGCACAGTGGACATGGACCGACCGGACGATTCGTCGCACCCCGCGGAGACTTGCTCTTGACTTGCGTCGGATCAACAGCGAGTTGTTCGATCCGTTGTTTCGCATCGACGACGAGATGCTCCGACAATTTTTTCGCCTGTTCAATGAACTGGGCGGCAGATGCTTCGCCTTTTCCAATCTGTTCAAGACGGCTCTCCCACTTCGCTGTCATTTCCGGTGAGGCAAGGATGCTTCCCGTCACGGCATCGATCAATATTCGACCTTTTGGTGTCGGATGAATCTCTTTTTTGACGAGTTTGATATACTCACGTCGTTTTAATCCATCGATGATCCCAGCACGGGTCGCTTCCGTTCCAAGCCCTTCGACTTCCTTCATGATTGCTTGCAGTTCATCCTCTAGCAACTTACCAGCTGTCTTCATGCCGAAGATCAGTGTCCCTTCCGTGTAGCGTTTCGGTGGCTCCGTTTGTTTCTCGAGCAGACGACAGCTTTTAATTGGCATCTCTTGTCCTTTTTCAACAGCTGGCAATTCGACTTCTTTCGATTCGATTTGCAAGACCTGTTTAAAGCCCGGATTAATCGTTCGACTACCGCGTGTCAGGAAACGATCTGTCTCACGCGCCGTCACGATTTCCGTTTTTTCCGAGACAGCGTCCGGTGCAAATGCTGCTAGAAAACGTCGGACGATTAAATCATAGACTTGGGCATCACGACCGGATAACTTAGCGACGGCACCTGCTTCTTCTGTCGGAATGATCGCATAGTGGTCGCTAACCTTCGCCGGATTGACATAGCGTTTATCGTTTGCCGGATTGTTCGTCAAAACATCCTTGATTGGACTATACTCCGCTTGTTTCAATAAGCGATCAAGAATGACTGGGAACTGTCCCGCCTCCTCTTTCGTCACGAACGACGAGTCCGTTCGCGGATAACTGATCCAACCACGGATATAGAGTTTTTGCGCGATATCGAGCGTCTCTTTTGCACCGAGACCAAACCGTCGGCTCGCTTCTGTTTGTAAGAGCGACAAACTGAACCAAAACGGTGGACGTTCCGTCTGCCGCTTTTTCTCGATTGATGCGACGACTCCGGTTCCTTTTGTCCGATCGACGATCGCTTGTGCCTGTTCCCGGTCACTCAGCTTCGTCTGTTTTTTGGCATTGATGTATTTCCCTTTGTATCGCGTAAAATCCGCTTCGACTTCGTAGTACGTCTCCGGTCGGAAATTCTCAATCTGTTTTTCCCGTTCGACGATCAGTGCAAGCGTCGGTGTCTGGACCCGTCCGAGGGAAAAGACATCGGCGATGCCCTTTTTCTTCAGTAACGTCGTATAGGCACGTGACGCATTCATCCCGATCAACCAATCAGCGCAAGCGCGACTCATCGCCTCGTGGAAAATGTTCTCCGTTTCCTTACCATCGAGCAGGTTCGCAAACCCATGGTCAACGGCTTGAGGCGTCAGACTCGAAATCCAGAGTCGTTGCAGTGGTTTCGCGTTGTTCGCGAGACGTAAGATCAATCGGACGATTGCCTCTCCCTCTCGCTCGGCATCCGATGCTATAATGATGGAAGTCGTCGTCCGCTCATTCAATAATTTCTTGATGACCTGGTATGGTTTACTCTTCCCTTTTGCCAGTCGGTAATCAAATCGTTCCGGGATGATTGGCAAATGATCGTAGTTCCATCGTTTCCATTTGGCGTCATAATGCGCCGGCTCCTGCAGTTCACATAAGTGCCCGACCGCATAAGCGAGTTTTGCTCCTTGCGGAAACCGGTCACATGGTTTGATTTCAATGTAGCCGTCCCGCTTCACGGACGGATACGGAGCTGCCAGTTTTTCCGCTTGTTTTGGTTTTTC
>Ga0308160_10005454_pt1 | contig 13259 bp, 9 predicted proteins | sample PhyFR1_FD_201036 | JGI IMG/M metagenome (GOLD analysis project Ga0308160, IMG submission 201036) | Phyllosphere microbial communities from UC Gill Tract Community Farm, Albany, California, United States - DLSLF.R1 | ecosystem: Host-associated > Plants > Phyllosphere > Unclassified | place: USA... | reverse complement strand
TGAACCAACCATCTAATGTTTCTCTCTCCTACCGCGATGCGGGTGTTGATATCGATGCCGGCGACGCGCTGGTCGAAGCGATCAAGCCACTTGCCAAGCGCACCATGCGTGAGGGCGTACTGGGCGGCATCGGCGGCTTCGGCGGTCTGTTCGAAATCAGCAAGAAGTTCAAGGAGCCGGTCCTGGTCTCGGGCACCGACGGCGTGGGCACCAAGCTGCGCCTGGCGTTCGAGCTGAACCGCCACGACACGGTCGGCATCGATCTGGTGGCCATGAGCGTCAACGACATCCTGGTCCAGGGCGCCGAGCCGCTGTTCTTCCTCGACTACTTCGCCTGCGGCAAGCTGGACGTGGCCACCGCCACCGCCGTGGTCAAGGGCATCGCCCTGGGCTGCGAACAGTCGGGCTGCGCGCTGCTGGGCGGCGAAACCGCCGAAATGCCGGGCATGTACCCGGACGGCGAATACGACCTGGCCGGCTTCGCCGTCGGCGCCGTCGAAAAATCGCAGATCATCGACGGCAGCAGGATCGTGCCGGGTGACGTGGTACTGGGCCTGGCCTCGTCGGGCATCCACTCCAACGGTTACTCGCTGGTGCGCAAGATCATCGAAGTCGCCAAGCCCGACCTCGACGGCGACTTCCACGGCCGCAAGCTGGCCGACGTGCTGATGGCGCCAACCCGCCTGTACGTCAAGCCGCTGCTGGCGCTGATGGCGTCGATGGAAGTCAAGGGCCTGGTCCACATCACCGGCGGCGGCCTGGTCGAAAACATCCCGCGCGTGCTGCAGGATCACCTGACGGCCGTGCTGGATGGTTCGTCGTGGACGATGCCGCCGCTGTTCCAGTGGCTGCAGCAGCACGGCGGCGTGGCTGACGCCGAAATGCACCGCGTGTTCAACTGCGGCATCGGCATGACCGTCATCGTCTCAAAAGAGAACGCCGACGCCGCCTTCGCCCAGCTCGAAGCGGCCGGCGAAACCGTCTACCGCATCGGCGAGATCCGCGCCCGCGCCGACGGCGAAGCGCAAACCATCGTCGTCTAATCGCGATGACACCCCTGGCGCCGTCCCTGTCCATTCGCGACGAGGAACGTCGCCAGCGGGCCGGCCACGGCGGCGCCGTGGTCTGGATCACCGGCCTGTCCGGCGCCGGCAAGACCACGCTGGCCGACGCACTGCAACGCACGCTGTTCGACCTGGGCTGCCAGGTATTCGCGCTCGATGGCGACAAGGTCCGCAATGGCCTGTGCGCCGATCTTGGTTTTTCCCTCCCTGAACGTTCTGAAAACATTCGCCGCATCGGCGAAGTGGCGCACCTGTTCTGTCAGGCTGGCCAGATCGTGATCGTCTCGGCCATTTCGCCCATGCGCGCCGACCGCGCCCGCGTGCGCGCGCTGGTGCCGGCGCCGCAGTTCATCGAAGTGTATTGCCGCTGCCCGCTGGCGGTGTGCGAGGCGCGCGATCCGAAAGGGTTGTACCAGCGGGCGCGGGCAGGCCAGTTGGCGGAGTTTACGGGGATTTCATCGCCGTATGAGGCGCCGGAGGCGCCTGAGGTGGTTGTTGATAGTGCTGCGGCTTCGGTTGATGATGGGGTGGGTAAGGTGCTGGCCAGACTGCGGCAGATGAAGATTATCAAGGCCTCCCAATATCAGGGCGAGTAGATTTCTGCCCTAGCTTTTTGTTGGCGTATTTGTCGATGTTGCTGTCTTAAGTTGAATGTCGTTCAGGGCAGCGCAGGATCGACGGCCTTACATCCAGTCCTTGCGCGCGTCGATGCACTTTCAGTGCTGGCAAATAAACGTCTTCAGCTTTTGTTGACTGCCAACGCGCCTATTTTATGGATGCTATCAAATGAGCACCGCATGCTGTTGAGTCACCATCGTATGCATATGGCTTGCCTTTGTGCCGTGCGCCGCTGCCGTCAGGTTTGATCGCGAAATTACCTTTGCATTTTGGGCAAAAAGTCATGTCGGCGGAAAGCGCCGCCTCGACTCCCATGACAATGGTTCCTGAAGATACGGCGATGACCTTTCCGCCATGATCGGTCATATCGTTGAGGCGAATGACGCCGCGGCCCATGTGTTTCATGACTGCTCCTTATGGTGTGCAAAGTGAGAATCTGGAATCGGGTTTTTGCCCAGTGCCGCCGTGGTTGGGCAAGGTCTTTCAACATGGCGGTCACTTCCTCGAAAGAGCGAGTGGATGGCTCTGCTCCTCATTCGTTGCGGACATCGCGGCAGGTCGAACGCTTCTCCCGGTTGATTTCCTGCGAATGACGCTTCGGTTCATTTTGCTTTGTCTTCGCTCGTGATCGAGTCATATGCGGCATCAAGGTAGTGCCGGCCTTACCATTAAGGGGCAGCGCTTGATTTCGGCTCTGATGGTCGGCTTGTCACGCCTTTTGCAGTATCAATGAGCGTTTGTTTGTCGCCATCCCACGGCGAGAGCGGTGCGGGTGGTAAGGGAAGTGCCTTGTCGAGGTTGGGGAAACGAAGCAGCGGATTAAGCTCGAGAGCGTTGTGAAGTACAGCATAGCGCTCGGATCGGGCTTCATCGAGATGTGGAACGAGCATATCGGCCAAATCGTCCGGGTCTTGAAACTCTATCAACAAATCTCGCGCGCAATCGGCGCAACCGAATTTCACTCCCGTGTGTAGAGTCTTAAGTGCTAAAGCCTTGGTCTCAGATGTTCGCGACGCTGAAATTTTTCCGTCACTTGCACGTGGCCATGCTTGAATATAAAACAGACTATATGCGGCAGGACCATATCCCTGAACGAGAGAGCATTCCAACATCTTCGTCGCAACCGGAATATTTGCCCAGAACCCATCGTTTGGGCTATCCCACGTTGCGGCCATCATGTCGCCCAGATATGCCATCGCATGCGGATTACCCATCTCGGCCGCCTTTTGCCAGAATGCATATGCCTTGGTAGCGTCACCAGCCACGCCAACACTATTCAAGTAAAAAGTTCCCATTCGATCATAGGCTGCAGGAATGCCGAGCTGCATCGCCTACTCGACCAGAGCGAGCGCTTCTGCTTCGCCATGAGGTGGATCACGATTTTCAAGATAAAGGCTGGCTAAGTTGAGCATCGCTTTCCAGTGATGACGCTCCGCAGCTCGACGCGTCAACTGAACAATTCTTTTGTAGTCGCGGTCTTCTTCCCATGCATCAGGATCGTCCAGCGACTTGGCTTCCTGGAACCATAATTCGGCTTGTGCATCGATGGGCGGCACTTTGGTTGCTTCGATCTGGCAAGTGAAGCTAGGGCGGTGCGGATTGAAGAGAGGCAGTTTCTCGTTGCGGGGCAGGGCTTGGGTCGCCTTGTATTGGTCTCGCACGATGCTTATCGCGTTGAAAGAGCAAACCAGGAAAGCTACCGTGAGCAGGCCGTATGCGATCTTGCGAAGCAGAGGTAATGTCATTGGCAGCTCGATGTCTCGTTGAGAGGTGGAAGCTTTCCCGGTCAACCCAGGTTCGGTGCAGCGCTGTCCATCAGATGCCATGTCAGCTCATCTGGATTGAAGGGAAGATAGCCGCTATTTAGAAGCTGCGGAAACGGTTGCTCGGCGACCACCCAGGCCTGGCGCCACGGTTGGTTGACGACTTGATGCAGTGGGTATTCTGTTGAAAGCCAAGGTTGCCAGGTGCCAGTGACCGGACACGTCTTGAGCGCATTGCAGGACCGTTGCGATTGTGTGCGTATGACTTCGCGCGTCATGCCAGTAGCGGCGACTGGGTTGACTACGCCATGGTCGTGGCGGACTGTGAGGAAACGCTGCCACGTTAGTTCCGGAATGGCTCCACTCCTCATTCCTTGCGGATATCGCGGCAGGTCGAACGCCTCTCTCGGCTGATACAGGCCTGGCGGAATCTCTCTGAGCCAAGTCTGCACCTGCGCCGACTCGGATGGCGCGGTCGCTTGCCAGTATCCTGCGAATGGCGCTTCGGTTCCCCTTGCCTTGTCTTCGCTCGGGATCAAATCATATATGGCATCAAGGTAGTACCGGCCTTGCCGTTGAGAGGCAGCGCTTGATTTTAGCTCCGAGGGTCGATTTGTCACCCCTTTCGCGACATCGATGAGCGTCTGTTTGTCGCCATTCCACGGCAAGAGCGGTGCGGGCGGTAATGGAAGCACCTTGTCAAGGTTAGGAAAGCGCAGCAGTGGATTGAGATCAAGGGCGTCGTGAAGTACGGCATAGCGCTCGGATCGGGCTTGATCGAGATGCGGAACTAGCATATCGGCTAAGTCATGTGGATTCCCGAACTGAACTGACAGCCTTCTCGCGCAATCATTGCAGCCAAATTTCACACCCTTTTGCAAAATCAGAAGGGCTAACGCTTTGTCTTCGGATGTTTGCTCTCCCGAAATTTTACCGTCTGTTGCACGAGGCGATCCTCGAAGCCGGGCAAGAGTAAGAGCAGCCGGGCCATAACCTTGAAGCAGCGCGCAATCCAGCATTTTGGTTGCAATAGGAATATTGGCCCAGAATCCATCGTTTGGGCTATCCCATGTGGCAGATATCAAGTCTCCGAGATAGGCCATCGCTTGCGGATTCCCCAATTCAGCTGCCTTTTGCCAGAAGGCATGGGCTTTGGTCACATCTCTAGAAACCCCGGTGCCATTCACGTAAAAGGTCCCCATGCGGTCATAGGCGGCGGGAACGCCAAGCTGCATCGCTTGCTCGACCAGAACTAGTGCGTCGGATTCGCCATGGGGGAGATCGCGATTTTCCAGATAAAGGCTGGCCAAGTTGAGCATCGCTTTCCAGTGATGACGTTCCGCAGCGTGACGCGTCAACTGAACAATTCTTTTGTAGTCGCGGTCTTCTCCCCATGCATCTGGAGCATCCAGCGACTTGGCTTCCTGGAACCATAATTCGGCTTGTGCATCGATGGGCGGCACCTTGGTTGCTTCGATCTGGCAAGTGAAACTAGAGCGGTGCGGATTAAAGAGGGGCAGTTTTTCGTTGCGGGGCAGGGCTTGGGTGGCCTTGTATTGGTCTCGTACGATGTTTAATGCGTTGAAAGAGCAGACCAGGAAAACCACCGTCAGCAGGCCGTATGCGATTTTGCGAAGCAGAGGTAATCTCATTGGCAGCTCGATGTCTCGTTGAGAGGTGGGAGCTTTTCCCGGTCAACCCAGGTTCGGTGCAGCGCTGTCCATCAGATGCCATGTCAGCTCATCCGGATCAAAGGGAAGGTAGCTGCCATCTACAAACTGCGGAAACGGATGCTCGGCGACCACCCAGGCCTGGCGCCACGGTTGGTTGACGACTTGATGCAGTGGGTGTTCTGTTGAAAGCCAAGGTTGCCACGTGCCAGTGACCGGACACGTCTTGAGCGCATTGCAGGACCGTTGCGGTTGTGTGCATATGACTTGGCGCGTCATCCCGGTAGCGGCGACTGGGTTGACGACGCCATGGTCGTGGCGGACTGTGAGGAAACGCTGCCACGTTAGCTCCGGGATGGCTCTGCTCCCCATTCCTTGCGGATATCGCGGCAGGTCGAACGCCTCTCCCGGCTGGTACAGGCCTGGCGGAATGTCTTTGAGCCAGGTCTGCACCTGCGCCGACTCGGATGGCGCGGTGGCTTGCCAGTATCCTGCGAATGGCGCTTCGGTTCCCCTTGCCTTGTCTTCGCTCGGGATCAAATCATATGTGGCATCAAGGTAGTACCGGCCTTGCCGTTGAGAGGCAGCGCTTGATTTTATTTCCGATGGTCGACTTGTCACGCCTTTCGCGGCATCAATAAGCGTTTGTTTATCGCCATTCCACGGCAAGAGCGGTGCGGGCGGTAATGGAAGCACCTTGTCAAGGTTGGGGAAGCGCAGCAGTGGATTAAGCTCGAGAGCGTTGTAAAGTACAGCATAGCGCTCGGATCGGGCTTGATCGAGATGTGGAACGAGCATGTCGGACAAGTCCTGTGGGTTGCGGAACTCTCCGGATATGCCTCGCGCGCAGTTGGAGCAACCGAATTTAACACCTTCGTGTAGAGTGCGTAATGCATGTGATCTTGTTGCCGCAGTTCTAGATTCGGCAATTGTTCCATCAGTTTTTAACGGCCAGGATTGAAGAAAAGCCAACGTATAGGCTGCCGGGCCATAACCCTGAGCGAATGCACATTCCAGCATTTTAGTTGCGACGGGTAGGTTCGCCCAAAATCCATCGCGGGGGCTGTCCCATGTCGCGGCCAGTTTATCGCCGAGGTAAGCCATCGCGTGCGGACTTCCCATCTCTGCTGCTCTTTGCCAGAATGCGTAAGCTCTGGTGGCGTCGCCAGGAACACCGACGCCAGTCATGTAGTAGGTGCCCATCCGGTCATATGCAGCCGGAATACCAAGACGCATCGCTTTCTCTACCAGGGCAATCGCGTCCATTTCTCCATGCGGCGGATCGCGATTCTCTAGGTAAAGCGTAGCCAAGTTGAGCATGGCTTTCCAATGGTGCCTGTCCGCAGCATTACGTGTCAATTGGACTATCTTCTTGTAGTCGAGGTCTTCTTCCCATGCATCTGGATCGTCTAGTGTCTGCGCTTCGAGGAACCATTTTTCGGCTTGTGCATCAATTGGCGGGACTTTATCTGCTTCAATTACACAAGTGAAACCTGGACGATGGGGATTAAAAAGGGATAATTCTTCATTGTGGGGGAGGTCTTGGTTAGTTTTATATTGGTTGTTCACCATGGTATATGCCTTGAAAGAGAAAAGTATGAATAGTCCAGTCAGTAGGGAGTAGAGCAGCTTACGAGCAATAGGCAATTTCATTATTAGCCCAGTCTTAGTGTGGCGCTACGATTATCTTGGAGTGGTAATAGGAACCCTTCCATAGGCTTGAAAATTCTTTTTTTTCCAAGGTTAGTATCCATAGCATTTTTCCAATCTATGAATGATGCTTCAATTTGGGCCGGTGAACCCTCCTTCCCGTCAACAGTCCCTCCACTCAATTTATCCCAAATTTTTTTTCGCAAATCAGCCGCCTTGTTCGCATCATTCGTCGCCAAATTAATCTCACTATCGACCGCCATACTGCGTTGATTTAAATTAGCACTGCCCAGACTGAAAAAGCTGTCATCCACCAGCAGCAGTTTTGAGTGAATATAGATTTCGCGATAACGCATGCGGCCCTTGTCCAGCGCAGATGTTTGCAACATCGCCACCGCCACCTTCAGACCATATTTCTTTTCCAGTGCATCAACGCTCGGCTTGTCGATGTCATTTGCGAATTCCACAACCGCCGGCTTCGTGTACTGGGCACCGGTCGAGTTCCCCATCTCGTCGCACATCACGCCCGTGTACGTTTTCTTGTTTTCCTGCTCGATGAATGTCGACTGCCCAGTCATGCCGCTCTGCTGGCCAAGCACGGCAAGCGCGTCATAGGTTCTTGGGACCATCTGGGCACGTTCTGGAACGGGGATAACGACGAATACGTGCAGTAGTGGCATGTCGCCCTTGGTCTTGCAGCCCTTGGCTGCGGCGGCCTTCCACCGTGCCATGACGTTCTTGCGCGCCTGTATCAAACGTTCCGACCATTCCTGATATTGGAAGTACTGGTTTTCGATGTAGAGATAACCGGTCGCTGCTGCTGCCACGTCGGTGGCGACAAAGTACATTTCCTTGGCGGTTTTATCCTTTTCATCGGGCTGGGTGCGAATGATCTGGACTGATGAATTTGCGCCTGGCGCACCCTCGCGCTGCAGGGCAGAGGGTATCTCGGGGTAATCACAGAGCGTATCGCCGCCAGCCCGGCCCCAGGCGCGGATAAAGTTCGCTTGCACACTGGCAAGTGCACCACCTCTGATGCGGCACGCATAGTCCCGATATGGTTTGAAGGTGTTGAAGCCGGTATCTGCCTTGGCGCCTGCATCAACCTGAACCGCTTCAGTGACTTCGCGTGCGCCACCGGCCTCGCGTTTCGGATTCTCCAGAAGATGCTCTTCGGTATCCCAGTAGTCTGTGACCGAGTTCAGGCCTTTCACATAGCCTACTGCTTCGGCGCCAGCATTGAAGTCGTAATCGATGAGAATTGTTTTCTGGTGGTGGGTGCCAACCCACACCATGCCATGCCGCTCGACCTCCCATTTGTCGAGGCCATCAGGTTGATATTTTTCATTGGCCAGGTTCGCCTTTATCGCAGCTGCGTCTCCGGGGCGGGTGAGGATTTTGATCCCCTGGAAAAGGCCCGAGAACGCCGCCTCGTACCAGCCATGGCAGTATTCTTCCCGCGCGATGGATGGTATCGAATCCGGGTTGGCGGGCTGCGGTGTGCCCATTCCCCGCAGCGGTGAGCCCGATGCAAACAGTGTGAATTTGGGTTTTCTGAAAGCTTCTTTAGCCAAAGCAAGGCTTCGGGGCGCCCCGATCCTTTTAGCTTCGTTACTGCCAGTGATACAGCGCCACGGATGTGTACCATGCGAATATCCGGGCATGTTCATGGCAAGCGGGCTGCCAACCTTGCTGTACCAGACAAGCAGACGGACGCTCACGTGCCGTTTGCCCGCCGCAATCAGTAAATCACCATATGTTTCACCACGCGGCCATGTCCCTTTATTACGTACCAATTCCATACCTGGATCGAACCCCCAGCAACAGATATCGATTGATTTTTTTGCAGCCTTGATATGCGCTGCGATATCGATAAATGCTTTCTCACCGCATACAAACACCTCAAGTTCGTTATTGTGGGTGATCGGGTGGGTCTTGCTGCGCTTCTCCAGAAACCACTGCACTGTGCTCGTCGCCTTGCAACTTAGCTCGTCAATAAAAACTTTTTCAGCACGCTTGATCGGATCAGGCATATGGCGTCCTCCAAGGAACGGTTGTGTTGGTCGTCAGAGATGCTTGCGGCTGTCAGTCGAGCCATCGAGCGCGCGTGCACCCTTATTGGAAAGCGACTGTTCCAGATATTCCAGTGCCTGAGGCGGCGCGAATTCGGGCAGCGCGGAAAGGTCATAGATCTCGCCGTTCGGAAGTTCAACCTGATAGTCCCTGGTTCCCGTCGTGTGCTCAACGGCGATCTGGCCGAGATCGTCAGTGATGCCATCTTCGACTTTCGTCCCGTTTTTCAGGAGCGAGTAAGGCACATTGGCAAATGGACGGCCATTTTTGGAATGCGTCAGCAAAGTGAAGACCAGCTGCTTGCGGTCTTCCGGCGTCGTCGGCTCTGCGATATTGATCTTGTGCTCCGTTGACGGATGCGGTCGGTTTTGTGGAGGGAGCGTTTCGAGGTTGCCGTGAAACAGTGCCGGCTTGGGTGCAAAGACCTGCAAGCGGTCGGTGATTTCAACCATGCATTCGGTGCCGTGAAGGCGCACGCCTTTTCGTCCCTTGATGTCGACCCAATCGGCCTGGCTGATCAGCGACAGGACCTTGTTGGCGATGAGCTGAATGTCGTCGTCATGCGCTTGGACCGTGATTTTTCCGGATGCTGCAATCAACTTCATGCCGGCCTTGTGAACAAACAGGCGCAGCGTTTGCCTGATGCTTGCAAACAGGCTCTCGCCAGTTGCGATCGACACACTGCGACCAGCGGTCAGCGCCGTGTGCTGGGCACTGGCAATGTGGGTTGATTGCGCCGTGGTCGTCTCGATGCCCGCCGGGCTGGCCAGTACAAGGTGAGGTTGGGAAAGCTCCGGAAATTCTTTACCAGCGCCGCGCACTACGTCGTTCTGTGCCCTGAGTGCATCGGCAATGATGTCCTGTTGGCCGCTTTCCTGCGCCATCCCTTCCATTGCCGCTGTTGCTTGCGCATCGTGCAATTTGTGCGCAGTGTCGAGCCGTTTAACCGTCTCATCCATATCCTTGATCGCCCCACGCGCCGCCTGCCTCGCCTCGGTCGTGATCAACAGCCCCTTGGCTGCCCGTGCGACGCCATGCCCGTCCGTACGCAGTTCCCAGCCTTCCCCGCGCGCATCCTTGCGCCCGGCGTTGTCCTCGATCCGCGTGATATGCCCGAGCGACAGCTGACTGCACTGGTGATCGCTTTTCAGCTGCGCCTGGATCATTTCCTTCGTGTCATCCAGCACCAGGTGGTTGCCGCGTGCACCACTACCGAGCTCGCGGCTGCGCAAGCCTGCGAGGGCCGATTGCGCCGGCAGCGCCCATGGCGGCATGTGTGTGCCGTTGTACAGCGCGCCCAGTATCAGTGGATGGTCGATGTTCCCGTTCGGATAGACAACGGCGACTTCTTCGCCGACGCGCGGCAGGCGGATGTGGCCAAACTCCTCCCCCGCAGCCGGGCTCAGCACCCGAATCCACGGCGAGCTGTTCTCGTCGTGCTGGCCCAGCCGGTCCCAGTGAAATTGCAGCTTGACCCGGCCGAAGCCATCGGTGTGGATGTCGGCGCCAGCCGGACCGGCGACCGTCGCCGTGTGCAAGCCCATGTAGGCGCCCGGTTCGCTGTTGAAGTCGCGACCCGGCCGCCAGCGGATGTCCCTGTTGATGCAGGTGAACCGGTTCTCGTAGTGCGACGGGGCGCCTGCACCGGCCTGGTAGTTGTTGGTGGCTTCGTGCTCGACGGACAGGATCAGGTAGCTGCGGTCACCGATGCTGCGGCGCGGTTCGGGGTCGTAGTCCATCGAGCGCGGCTCGGCGCTGAAATGTCCGCCGAGTTTGAAGGTGCGCCCAGGCTGGACGCTGCGGGCATTGCTGGTGGCATCGAACGTTTGCGTATCCTTGTCCTGCTCCACCATGCGCTGCGTTGCGAGCCGTTCGCCATCGCTGCGCATGCGAAAGCCGTAGGCGCCACTGTCTTCGTACACTTCGTAGGCGAATATGTCGCCTTGCCGGTTGGCGGAGTAACCAGTGGCGCGCTGTGCGCCGGGATTCTTGTAATCGACGCTGGCCAGCGTGGTCGTGCCGGAGCCGAGGCGCCGGCTCGCACTCCACAGGTGAATGCCGTCATCTTCGAGCGAACCGCTCTTGTCGTGGAACGCGATGACGTCCACGTCGTCGTAGCTGGTGGCGTCAATCGGCTCGTTATGGAAGCTCTTGTCGGAGACCATGAGCTTGTGACCATCGAAGCGGTGTTCGTACCAGTAATGCATGCCCCGCGCTTCCCAACGGCGGTGCAGGTGGTTGTAGTCGGTCTCGTTATATTGATTGGCAACGGTCAGTGGCGGATCTTCTTCAAAGACATGCATGTGCCAGTCGGCCTGGCGGTAATGCTTGAGCGTTGCTTCGGTGATTTGCTGCACGCTCTTGCCATGGAACGACACGTTGTCCTTGCGCAGTCGCGCGAAGGCAAGCCAGGGCTCGAGCACCATCCGGTAAAAGGCAAAGCCGCCATCGGCACGCAAGAACGACAGCTGCGTGATGTACCCGTTGAAGTAACGCAGCGAACCGTCCTGGCGCACCAGCGAAATCGTGACCAGCCGACCCATCAGCATCTTGAGCGGGATGCGCGGGTCGTCCGACAGGACGTCGACCTCGAACCGGAATCCGCGTGAGACTTCCTCGTGGGCGACCAGTTTATTTGGCAGCAAAATCGCGGGCGGCCCATCCTCGAAAGGAAAGTCCAGTCGCATCAGCCGGTTGTGCTGCGAGTTGCCGCGAAATGCCGATAGTGCGGCGCCGGCTGCGATGGTCTGGCTCTCGCCCATTGCGTTGCTCCCGATGGCCGCTGCACGGCCGCAGTTGAAATAATCGACATGGTCAGCGACCACGTTAGCTCGCCGTCACGCAGCCTCAATTGACTGGCATCAACGCCGTTTTTTTAGCCACGTCACCGTCTTCCTGTCTGTCTCATTTTCGAGTCATCGAGGTCTGCAGCATCAACCGGACGTCGGGACGATCCGTGACGCCTGGTGTCGCGGTAATAAACGTATTCCAGCCAAGCTGACGCGCTGGCGTCTTCGTGCTCAGCGTGAGCGGCTTGATGGCAGGCGGTGCAAGCAGCAACCGTAATTCGTAGTGCAAGGTCGGCACCGCAAACATCCTTGTCATTTCCCGCAGTGCCGCCAGCGCGGTGCCGCCGGGAAGAAAACTGCGCGCCTGCGCTTCGTCCAGTGGCCCGACATGTAGCCGCGCGCAGATGTCATGCCGCCACAGGCGCGTGCCCAGCGCCGTACTGATGCCGAGCACGGGCTTGGTGACGCCCAATGTGCTGCGCCGGTTTTCGGGAACCGGATCCCAGCAGCCAACGAATTGTTCGAGTCTGACCGGCACGTCGAAATAGCTGCTCAACACCTGTTCGACCGTGCCGGCCGCCACCGGACGGGTGCGCAGCAGCCCGGCGAAACAGGCTGCAGTGTCCGGTCTGACGTGCCTGACGGATTGCCCGGCGCTTGCGGCTCGTGGCGGGCACGTGCCTGCCAAGGCAGTCATCATCGGCAGCAACCGGTCCCCGTCGCCAATGGCCAGGTCGTGTTCGACCCGGTACTTGACCGATGCCTCATAGAACAGGCCGATCAACCGGGTCGACATGACATCGAGCAGTTCGCGCTGGCTGGCATCGTCCCCAAGCGACTTGCGCGCTGCAATCCGTTCGGTGTCGTGCACCGGCAGGGTGCCACTGGCGCCGAGCAGGCCGATGAATGCAGGCGTGATCCGGACGCGGCGTAGCGTTCCCGAGCGCAGTGCGCCAAGTGGATCTTGTGTTGCCGGCTCGACGTCGAGTGCTTCGACTTCACTGGCAGGAAACGACAGCGACAGGCTGTTGCGAAACGAGAGCACGGTGCGCAAGGCGCGTTCGCGACCGATACCCTGGCGCTGCAGCGCGCGTAGCAGGATGCTGACCAGCTGGGTGAAGCTGAACCGGTATGGTTCAGCCAGGAGCAGGGCCATTACAGCAGGCTCATGCTTCCGCTTCGTGGCGCGCATCGGATCAGCTCCTTTCCGCTTTGATGCGAGAGCGCGACGAGTTCGACGAAGCTGTTCAGGTGAACGTACAGCGCAAAGAACTGGTGCAGCACCTGGACGAACAGATGCAGGCCGGCGCCGGCATACGCTTCTTCGTCGAGCGTGATGCGCACTTCAAGGCCATGTACCAGCGATGTGCCGTTCTTGTGCCTGATCCAGGCCGTGGTGTCCTGCTGGTCGAGCGCGATGATGCCGCGGATTTGCCGCCGCGATACCGACGACGAGGCCAGGTCGTACAGGGACAGCATTTCGCGCAGGCCGTGCACGCCGTCGTCCATCAGGGAGTGATGGTTCAGCGCCAGGTGCGAGATCAGGCGCCAGTGCATGCCTGCGTCATTCGTCAAGCGGGCAGGGCGGGTTGGCCTGCGCACCATGCGGATCGCTGCGTTGCGTGTTGCGCC
>Ga0308160_10005453_pt1 | contig 13264 bp, 22 predicted proteins | sample PhyFR1_FD_201036 | JGI IMG/M metagenome (GOLD analysis project Ga0308160, IMG submission 201036) | Phyllosphere microbial communities from UC Gill Tract Community Farm, Albany, California, United States - DLSLF.R1 | ecosystem: Host-associated > Plants > Phyllosphere > Unclassified | place: USA... | reverse complement strand
AGACCGACGATACAGACGACGTTGCTGCAGATGATGAACGGAGCCCGGAGTCGGAGCTTGTCACTCAAGACGGCGGAGCCAAAGGTGTAGATGGCGGCGAAGACGTATGGCGGCGCGCTCAGGATGAGGGAGAGCTTGATGTTGAAACCGCCTCCGGCAAGGATGACGGGGAGGAAAAAGGCGACTGTCGTCAGTCGTTGCGCGAGAAACGTATCAGGCCTGACTCACAGGCGTAAGATCCACAGGTGGCGGACATGAAGAGGTAGGCGTACGCCCAGATCTTCCAGTCTGTCAGGTCGCGCTTGATGGTGGATCCGGTCATCTTGTCGGGGACGGAGTCACCTCGGTCGCGCTCGATACGCTGGATGGCCCAAGCCTTCTGTTCGGGCGAGAGGAAAGTGCTCTTCTCCGGGAAGTCGACGATGAGGAACAGGGCGCAGATACCCAGCGTGACGGTGATAATACCGAAGAGCAAGAAGACTGTATACATCAGATCGGTCGGGCTTTCTGCTGGAGACGACTCACCCCACTGCCATCCTTGGAGACCACCTCGGGGGGCCAGGAGGGACATGCCGTAGCCGATGATGTTGGAGAAACCGGAGATGACCATTGAGGTGAGGTAGAACACGGCCATTCGACTGGCGGTCTGGTAACGCGGGTACCAGCAGGACACGAGGTAGACACAACCGGGGAAGAAACCACCTGGAGAGGTCAGCTCATCGCGTTCGGAGAGGGTGAAGCCAAAGCCACTCACTCTCGAGAAGACCGAGGAGCACTCGACAGATTGCCAATTCCCACCAGGTCTTGACGAATGCTTGACCGATGGTGACCACACCGAAACCGGTGACAATACCACCGAGCCAGTACCTCGCTCCGATCTTTCGCAGGAGGACGTTGGACGGCAGTTCCTGTTAGGTTAGCAAGACGTCGCCGCCGACGACATCTCGACGTACGAAGATGATGTAAGGGACGAAGAACAGCAGCGTGATGATACTGTATCGCTCGCCGACTTGCAATTGAAGAGCTTTCAGCATACCGACGACTGGGGGATCAGCGCTTGATCACCTGCGGCCGTATCTGCCACTCACGACGTGCGACTGAGACGATCGTTCGGTCGCTGTGTGATTAGTAAGGGCGCCACAGTGCCGGCAAAACCACCTACATCAGACTGACAGCGTAACAAAGACCGACTGTAGGGTTAGCATCATCCAGACAGTGCTGCGTGTCCACTCACGGATGATCAGCAACCGCCTGTCGATCTTGCGCGTGGTCTGCTTCTCCCACTTGGGATCGTACGTTTGGTACTCCGCGCCGAGGCCGTGATCCGACCCGTTCTCGAGCTTCTCCACATGTTGCGTGTCGTGCTTGACCGTCTCGTCCCCCTCAAAGTGGTCTACGGTTTGCGGGTTCATCTTGGGATATCGAATCAAGGGGTCAGTGTCCTTGGGTCTGTGAATCTTGTCCAGGCTCCGTCAGGACGAGTCTTAATAGATGCCCCGGATCCAGCCTGGGACCCCATGGAACGGCAATCAAGATGACCGGGGTAGCGCGGTGAATGCAAATCAATGCATAAGGTCCGGAACGCCCTTGGCGCGGGGTCTCTGCTTTCACGCTTGCTGGACAACGAGACACGCGAGGATGCCGGGAGTGTTGTGAGAGCTTTGGCGGTAAATCGAGTGCCCGGAGTCTCTTGGCGTTGTGACAAGAGGAAGGATTTGGGTCAGCTGATGATCCGATTGCAGCCAAACGGTCTCGAAAAAGCCGTCGCTGGAACAGTCACCTGAGGATTCGTACGCATCATCTCGTTGCTCAATCCGGGATTTACGGAACCTCTCATTAACACACACATTGGGGCAAGCAAGAGGCGGAGGCGGGACGGGTCGTTCGAGGGGGGATCTCTGCATTCGAGAGACGCGCCGTGAAACAGCCATCGATGTCGGCACGCAACGCCCGACCCAGACGCCCGGTGTTCCGCATGAAATTCCCGTCACCTCATACGCGTATTGACAGCTTGATATGCCAGCATTGCAATTGAATCGAGCCAGAGTGGCCGACTTAATCCGATGATACCAGTCTGCAGTTCGTTACTTGTACGCGGAGAGATCTGTTCCCGCACCGTCCTTGCCGTACCGTGACCCGGCAAAGAGGAAATCTTTGCCGATGAGGAACGGCGGGTAATATCGTCGTCTGGCGTCGACTGTTGCGTTCAGTCATCAACGAGCATAGATAGTGCACTCTGCGCAAGGCGTCCGTCGACGGCTGTCCGATACATCGCGCTGGTCACCGAATGATCAAATGTCGGTGCGATCGCTGAGAACGGGATCACACTCGGGGCAACCCGAGAGAGCAGATCGTGCCGTTTATTCGATGATCCACATGGCTTTTGGGGGCGCGACATGCAACATACCTGAGATCGAATCGTCGACTCGATGAGATAGAACGGAGAATGTGAGAAAGATTGACGTAGAGGAGCCAGCTTGAAGTGGGCTCGCGATCGAGCACGACCGGCAGCACGGAGCGATGTTATTATCCCACGGCTTTAACGCAGAGCACGCCTACAGTCATCGATAGCCCCGTCTTGTGTGGCCTCGGAGAAACTACCAACAACAGGACAGGCAGCCACCAGCCCTGTCGCGCGGATTGCGTGCTCTGAGCGGCTGACGAGATCTGCAGAGGCAACCCGCCCTTCACTCCAGCTACTGCTGTGGCGACCATCGCGTGCAGCTTCTATCACCTGCGTACCAGCACTTCGCCTGCCGAGCACAGCTGCAACACGATCAAATTGGTGTACGGGCACGGCATGACATATCAAAAAGAGCCGGCGCTCAATAAAAGACTAGACAAATCGAAAGTATGAAAGACACGTCCACCTCCTCATCACCGCAGCCGCTCGGGCGCTGATGCTACGCTTACGATCGCTCTCCTCGGAGACGACGGGCGAGTTGGAGATCCTTGGGCTGGATGGTGACTCGCTTGGCGTGGATGGCGGCCAAGTTGGTGTCCTCGAAGAGGGAGACGAGGTAAGCCTCGGAGGCCTCCTGGAGGGCCATGACGGCGGAAGACTGGAATCGGAGGTCGGTCTGAGGGTTAGCGGAGTCCAACTAAGATGGATGAGGGGGACATACCTTGAAGTCCTGGGCGATTTCACGGACAAGACGCTGGAAGGGGAGCTTCCTGATGAGGAGCTCGGTGGACTTCTGGTATCGCCTGATTTCTCGGAGAGCGACGGTACCCGGCCTGTACCTGTGGGGCTTCTTGACACCACCGGTAGCGGGGGCGGTCTTTCGGGCAGCCTTGGTGGCGACTGGGGTTAGTGGATGCAAGAGGGTTGGGGTGGAGGGTGGATGCGGTCGACGTCGTCATCTTTGGCAAGGAGGTCCAGCCAGGTGATCAAGACGTTGCCGTCTCAGTCATCCAAATTGTAGCCCCCGCGTCGCCGACGACGACAAGCGCCACGATGGAAAGACTACTCACGCTGCTTTCGGGGAGCCTTTCCACCGGTGGATTTACGGGCAGTCTGCTTGGTACGGGCCATTGTGAAGTTTCAAAAGGGGATTTGAAAGTGAAGAGGTGGAAGTAGTAGGTGGATAAGAAACGGGGAAGAAGAAGGGCGGTAAGTATATGTATGTATCGCACGGAACCGCGGCAAAAGGCGAAGAATCACCGACGCGTCACAACAATGATCAGTCACGTGAGTGGGCAGAGATCAGATCAAGATTCGGCGTTTCGGCGTTTTGACATTTACCCTGGCTTGCATCAAGGGCGTGGGGACGGTGATACGGCGTTATGGAGGTGTGATCGTGTCTGGACGGTCACGAGGGGATGCAGGGTTGTCCTTGGTCAGGGGTTGGATTGGAATTGTCGAAGTGCGGCGGGGTGAGCGCACGTGAAGATTCGCAACGCGCCTGTCTTTCGAGGGGAGCAAGACCACGTTGCGCCGTCGCGATCTGGAATATATCACCAAATGCTGGACCGTACCCCGCATTGGGATGTCATAGGGATGTCATGCATGCTCGAGGTTCCAGTGATGGCCGAATGCAGACGCCCATTATGCATCCGTGGCTACGTGACAGTCGCAACGGCACGCCGGCTTCGAAGGGCTCTTCAAGCTCATCAGGCTCTATGGTAGTCTAGGAGTCCAGCAGCCGCATGACAATCTGACCTGATCACATCTGCTAAGACATTCCTTGCACGAGCTTGGCGCGCGTATACCCAGTATCACCTCCCCCACGGTGCAAGATGCTGCCATCTTATCTCCTCAAGCCACGCATCCTCGCCACCCGGTCACCTCCACTCTCCCCGCGCTCGGCGACCGCCGACATATTTTTCAACTCTGCAGAATTATCCTCCACCTGTCCGTCCGTCTCATTACCACCCAGCACCACACACCATGGACGCCTTGATAGCATCTGCCGGTCCAATACAGTCCAAGGCTGGTCCATCGCGACACAAGCCCGCTCGAAAGGCCAACGCAGTGCACAAGACTGTCGACCGAGGACCGAACAAGGAGTCTATCGACCCGTCCACACTCTCCATTCTCCCGGCCACTCGACTCCCCTCGTCATTCCACGCAGCGACATTACCGTCCGGTTCCGACGCTGCGCCAATTCGTCCCGATGCTAGTGTGAAGAGCATAAAGGACAAAAAGCTCAAAGCAAAGGTCCAGCGGAATGATGTGAATAACAAGCGGGCGAAACAGGATCGGGAAGAGGTAGACCAGTGGTTGAACGCTGGGACCAGAGCAGGCGGGATTGAAGTTGATGAAGAGGGAGGCGAAAGATCATGGAGGGTGAAGCAGGATGAGATCGCTCGGGAAGTCGGTGTCGCTGCAAGTGGGAAGAAGTTCGACTTGAAGTTTGAGAATCTCGGAGACTACATGGTGGACTACACGAGGAACGGCAGGTGGGTGATATAGCGCTGCCCTTTGGCAAGAGCTGACCATTAGACATTTGGCAATCGCTTCGACACGAGGTCACGTCGCTACCTTCGATTGGCAAGCTGGCAAGCTGCACTCTGAGATCCAGCTGAAGGAGACCATCCGGGATATCAAGTGAGGCTCCCGGCCCATGTCCATTGCGCTTCGCTGATTGCCAGGTTTCTTCAGAGCGAATCGTTCTATGCCGTCGCGCAGAAGAAATACGTCTTTGTCTACGACCAAAATGGTGTGGAGTTGCAGTACGTCAGAGTTTGCAGTTGACCCGTTGACCTGCACGTATGGCCATCGCTGACCTCGTAGCAAGCTGAAGCAACATATCGACCCCACCCACCTCGAGTTCCTTCCCTACCACTATCTTCTCGCTTCGCTCGGCCACGCCGGCTGGCTGAAATACCACGACGTCTCTACCGGTGTCATGCTCACGCAAATCCCGACACATCTCGGCTCCCCAACGTCGATGGCGCAGAACCCGCACTCGGCCATCATTCACGCCGGCCACACAAACGGTACGATGACTCTATGGTCGCCGAATCTTACGACACCACATGTCAAGCTGCTGGCGCACCGCGGACCCGTCGTGGGCATGTCGGTCGACCCCTCAGAAAGCAGTGCCGGGCGATACTGCGCCACAGCCGGTCTGGACGGAACGGTGAAGCTCTGGGACGGACGTATGTGGGGCAAAGAGGTCCGCTCCTGGGGTGTCCGCAATACGCCGCACTCTATCAACTTCTCACAACGCGGCATGCTCTCGGTCGGCGGTAAATCCGGCGTGACGGTCTACCGAGACGTCATCTCTTCCTCGCCTTCGCGTACGCCGAGTCCTTATCTCACTCTTCCTCTGCCGGGGCTCACGGCAAACGCCTCCCGGTTCTGCCCATACGACGACACCCTCATCGTCGGTCATGGAAAGGGTATCTCGTCATTACTCGTTCCCGGATCCGGCGAGCCCAACTTCGATTCAGCCGAAGCAGACGTGTTCGAGTCCCACTCGCGCCGCCGCGAACGTGACGTCAGGAGCGTGCTGGAGAAGATCCAGCCGCAACTCATCAATATGGACACGGACTTCCTGGGCAAGGTCGGCGAGAAGGCACGAGGTACATACGAGGAACGCGAGTCGAGGTCGTTCAGGCAGTTGAGCAGGGTGGAACGGTTGAAAGCGACTGGACAGGCGGATGACGCGGCGGAGGCGCGAGAAGGGGAGGACGAGGACGAGGATGAGGAGAAGGGGTCGGGAGAGAGGGTCAAGAAGGACAAGTACAAGATGAGGGGCAAGAGCGGCAGTTTGAAAAAATACATGCGGAAGAAGAAGAAGAACGTTATCGATCCGAGCTTGGTGAGTTTTGTTTCGAGTTCCGTCCGTGGCTGCTGGGCCGTCCCGCAACCCATGGGAAGGGTCTTCAGTCTGTGACCCCACTCTACATCCCGTTCCGATCGACAAGTCGCGCCTGTCGTGAGCAAAGCTGATGACAGGTCTCGATGAGGCACAAGATGGCGCAGCAGAAGAAGGATGTGGATGAGAAGCGGAAGATCTCACGCGGCGAGCTCGTCAAGGAGACAGGGGCTTTGGCACGGTTCGGGGCTTAGTCGGTGAGGTGGGCGAGGGGGCTGTTCTCATATTCCGTAGAGTGCATACAGTGTGCGCGCTATGTATCTGCTACAACGCTCTCGGTGAATCAGTTGTGCGAGCTCGGCCACGTGACACGAAATGCTCAATCCATCTCTTTTGCGCTGCTTGGCCCATGCGACACTGACATTGCCCGCTGCACAGGGTCCCGAAAGTTTGTGCTATTGTACTTTTAACTGTAACTGCCTGACGGACGCAGTAGAGTCGGGCATGGTATTGGAGCAGTAGTCCACACGATGGGAACGTGTTCAGTCTTGCCTCACGACAGACCGATCACTGACACTGTTGCAAGCAAATACATACCGACCAGCAGTGCCGTTCGTTGGACGAGGTATGAATGTAGCAGTCTATATATACCAGACCCTCCTCGTGATGCCGGAGAGATTCGAGATGCGGTCGCCGTTCATGTAGCGTAGATATCGGTTCTCCTCGTGTCAGTGGCGACTGAGATGTCTGTGATTGGTCGGACGGTGAACGAGTGCAACGGAGCCGGGCGGGTATCAAACACGGCAGGTAGTCTGTAAGGAGTAGTCTGACTCATCATTTGTGATCGGAGGGGAGGAATGCATCTCTCGATCGTCGACCTGACCAACGTGTATGATTCTGACGGAGGGACAAGAACGCTTCTCTGACTTTCGACGATACAGTCAGTTGAGCTGGGAGAGACTGGCGTACCCCGAGACCAACGAGAATGAACCGAGCGATAGACTAGCTGGGGCAATATACCCGTGGGTGAGCGCGTATTGTACTAACGGAACTTGCTTCACGTTGCTCGGACCCCTTACCACTGACGTTCAGTGGCGAAACGTCGGTGACAGATTGAAATTGACATCATCTCATATAGACCATGCCGAAGCCTTCTAAAGTCCTTCTCAGTACCTCCTGTTGTACATATGAGACTCCGCAAGGACGGGTGGCGGCGGGCCCACCTGACGGCGGATACTGCCCGCAACGCACGAAGTGAATTCCAGTATGCCTGCGGGGCCATCACGTGACGCGCGAGTATGGACGATCGCTCGAATCGAGCTGATATCGCCGCGTTTGTGGCAGGTCTTATGGGATTCATGCATGCATGCATATGAGCACGAGGGCGCATAGGCAGACGTCTCATGTATGCGTGTGCATTGCAACAGGCCATGATGCATATCGAGCGCTGACAGGGAAAGTATGCTGTCGAGTCTATGCAGAATGAAGAGGGCGAGTCATTCACCCGACGCGCGTGCTGGCATACGCGGAAAGCGAATTATGCAAGCGCGACAGCAGATTCGAAGACACTGGCGAGATCACAGGCGCTGTGGACGATGCTCCACGGACGACAGAACAAAGCACAACCGATCAAAGCCCAAGACAAAAGACAGTGACACGAAACAGTACATCTCATGAAAGTGGATGACTACAAAGTAAAGCTAGCGAAAGCGAAGAATAAAAACACCCACACTCCCCATCGTCATCGTCATCACCGCCCCATATCCTCTAGAAGCCCAAGCTGCGACCGAGACGATTAAACGTCCTGGGAAGCCTTCGCGCCCTTCTTGGCCGTCTTGGCGGGGAGGAGCTCGGTAAGGATGTTCGGGAGGACACCACCCTGCGAGATGACAACGGAGCCGAGGAGCTTGTTGAGCTCTTCGTCGTTTCGGACGGCGAGTTGCAAGTGACGGGGCACGATACGCGACTTCTTGTTGTCACGGGCGGCGTTACCGGCGAGCTCGAGGATCTCAGCGGCGAGGTCTGGGATATCAGTGTGGGTTCGGATGCAAGACAAGGGTTGATCGGTGATCGAGTTGAAAAGTAAACTCACACTCAAGGACAGCGGCGAGGTAGACGGGGGCACCGGAACCGATACGTTGGGCGTAGTTACCCTTCTTGAGGAGACGGTGGATACGACCGACGGGGACTAAAGTCAGAACCAGACCAAGGCGGACGAGCCAAAGACTACTCACATTGCAGACCGGCCTTGGACGATCGGGAAGAGGACTTGGTCTCGGAACCGGACTTGCCGCCTTTACCACCGGAAGACATTGTTGATTGAGTTGGGTTGGGTTTGGGTGAGAAAGGTAAGGGTGAGTGAGTGTGGAGTTGGTAACTTTGTGGATGAGGAGGTAAGAGGGACAGACGAGGAGTTCTTAAATGAATCCTACGAGCAACGGGGCGAAGGGCTGACGCGCGCGCAGGCTAAACACGACGACGCGGGATTTGCAATTGGCGTCATGAAAAAGTCGTGACGTCGAGGGTTAATCGTGACGTTGACGGTTTGTGCCACTCAACCTCCACGTCACAAGATATTCGTGACGTCTCCTCTTTACAATGTGAAATATCGCGTGTGACGCAGCGTCGCGCATGTTTGGCTGTAGCCCCCGCCCGACGTGTGCGAGCGTTGGCGTATCCTTCTTATAGCTCGACATTGTTCCGTCTCTTCCCATCATCACCACAAGTTCTTACACCACCCTCACTCTACCTCACCCACCCACACCCAAATCAATCAACATGGCCCCCAAGTCCGTCGCTTCCAAGGCTCCCGCTTCCCAAGCCTCCAAGGCCCCCGCTGGTGCTTCCAAGGCCCCCGCCAAGGTGAGCTCACTTGATCAACTTCGTCTAGACATCAACTAACAATCAGGCCGCCAAGACCTCCGCTGCTAAGGCCGAGGGTGGCAAGAAGCGATCCAAGAAGAGGGTCGAGTCTTACTCCTCTTACATCTACAAGGTCCTCAAGCAGGTCCACCCGGACACTGGTATCTCGTAAGCCGCCCGACTATTCATCAGCATCAACATCCACTGACATCTCAGCAACAAGGCCATGGCCATCCTCAACTCCTTCGTCTCCGACATCTTCGAGCGAATCGCGTCCGAGGCCTCCAAGCTCGCTTCTTACAACCACCGATCGACCATCTCTTCCCGAGAGATCCAGACCTCGGTCCGTCTTATCCTCCCCGGAGAGCTTTCCAAGCACGCCATCTCTGAGGGTACCAAGGCTGTCACCAAGTTCTCTTCTTCCAAGTAAACATTGTCGACTCGACAAACTGGTTAGAAGGGTCCGATGTATGGTTTGGGTTCCGGTTGGGAAGGAGGGCGACTTGTCTTGCGAGCGAGCGGCAAGTCGGGTGGGAGTTTCTTTTCGTAGTTTATGATCTTCGGTTGTACTACGCCTTTTCATACCTTCGTCTTCGCTCTTTGTGTTCGAGATGAATCTGTCTCATGTCTATACAATTGGGACGCGCCGGGGGCATGGTGTGGCTGCAATACACTGATCGCGTCCATGGGTGAAGATGAGTATGGCGGACAGCGGCGAAGACGCGTGAAAGATTGCTTTTCGTCTTCCTGAGCGTGCTTTTCGATATCACCTTACATCAATGACCTCGTCCCGGCGACGCCATATGCAACACAGAGTGTTCGATCCGGCTCAGATGGCCTTGGGGCGACGCCGCTCTGAGGAGAGCGCGACACACCGGCCTGCCTATACGCACAGCTCCTCACAGCCACTGAAGGCTCTTGTCAGGACGATTCGGCCGCGACGCTTTCAGCTCATCAAGCACGTCACTGGACAGAATCGACATAGCTCATGTAGTCAGCTGTCGCCCGACGGAAAGCGAGCAAAAAGGCGATGGTCAGCGCTGAAACGCGTCGGGCCCGAAGATGACCTTCTCCACCGCCGATCACACCGTCATCTACGCATTGACCTCTGCGCAACCATATATCCCCCTTCTTCCCGCACTGATGGATCGTTCATACTCTCATCCCGCAGCTTAACAACTTTCTTTCTGCTCCGACATCTACGCGCTGTCTTGCTGCTCACCGACGCCCGTCTACTCACGTATTCTCATCGTCAACAGGATGCCGGTCATGCAGGCCTCACGCGAGCTCACGGGGTACCGTCGAGCAGGTCTCACCTGTGAGCAACTTCCTTCCTTCTTCTCACTCTACTGCATCGTGATGGACGAGCGCACCTCTTCTTTGCAGTACGCTCGGCCGTTGATGCTTCTGGCCGATTGTACTCACCTCTGCCTGCTCTGGGCGCTGGGCGACTCGGCCACATCGAGCACTTTGTACGCCGCCACAGCTCATCCTAGTTCCAGCGGGAAGATGTCGCCGCAAGCTTCAACAAGGTCGTTGCGCCAAGATCATCTACAAGAGCTCTGGCGTGTACGTCGGTGAGTACTGCCAGGATGAGATGGCCCTTTGCTGAGACGACCTCTTACGCCACTCCTTCGGCTTTCACTGATCACTTCCGCACTACCACACTCTCATCCCCTTCTACTGACTCGCCTACCCTCTTTGCGCAACGTCCGACGCTTCTTCGCACTCGTCGGATCACCTTACTATCCCGAACTCGATCGTGTCAGCTGCCGTGCTCGAATACCTCGTCGCGGAACTGGTGGAGCTCGCCGGGAATGCGTGCAGAGACCGTAAGTGACCTCGACGACCAATCGTCGCGCTTGATTCCCTCTACCTTGCCTGATACGCTCATCTGTTCGCTATCGTTCGCTTTCCTCCCCTCATGACCCGAGTGCGGGAGGATGAAACCATTGTAGCGGAAAATTGACCGGTAGACAAGAAGTCCCGGATCACCCCCCGCTTTCTCCAGCTTGCTATTCGCAACGACGACGAAATCAACAAGCTCGTCGGCAAAGCCACCATAGCTCAAGGCGGTGTCATCCCATTGATTCATCCGCAACTGTTGCCCAAGCCCAAAGAGCCTACTCAATCCGCCTCGACCGTGACCGAGCGCAACGGCTGGACTCCCGGCAAAGGCAAGACTGCGGGGAAAGCGCCGGCGAAGGCTGCGGCCACATCTCCCAAGAAACCGGGCAAGCAAGCGATCAAGAAGGGCAAGCAAGCGGCGAAGAACGCCGGGAGGGGTAGCAAGTATCTCCCGGTCATCGTTCTCGGAGACGATGATGATGACGAGCTCGTCGAGTCGATGAACCGTGAGCTTGCCACACCTCTATACGGTCTACCAGCTCACGGCAGTCTGAGTGGGTAGACTCAGCCGCGAAGTTCACACGGTCAAGACGTCCAGAGATCGACAAGATGGAGAGAGAAGACGCACAACAGGGTGCGCACAGCCAGGAACGACAAATTTGTACATACACTCGGGGAAGTCCCATCATGCAACTGTAACATCACAGGCTCAATGGCCATGCGTGAATGACATTATACTCTTCTACGTCTTCTCTACCTTGCCACCGCGACTTGTTCACCGGACTACCAGCCAACTGTCATACTGAGCAGTCTGCCCAACCCAACCATATTGCTCTCCATCACCCCTAACACACGATCCTCCACCCTCCTGAACCCCTCCACGGCCCGCTCCCTCTGCTCCCTTGTCAACCCCTCTTCTTCGTCTTTGCTCAAATTCCGCTCTTCCTCCTCTTCCTCCCGCAACACGCTTTCAGGGATAGGCAGACCATATCTTTCCTCCACGAGCTGTCGCTTTCGCGCACCTTTCACTTCCGCGAGGTCTGGATCGGCTTTATCTTCCGGACTGTCGATCGCGATCTCAGCCCGCAGGCTCCGGGCCAGATTACGCAGTATCAGCGCGGCGAGGAAAGGCGGACCGGTGGGGTTGCTGGTCGGGTCGAGAGCCGTCTTTTTCCCTTCGAACGCGAGCTTGACCGACCGCGGCAATGGTGCGGGTGGGCGTTGGGTTGGCCGGGGAGAAGCAGCCAGGTAGTCGGGCACGGAAGGATGGAGGGTTATGGTTTCTGGAATCCGGATCTTCTGTTGGGGCGGGATATGCGTCAAGACGTGTCGAGAGGAGAATGGGGAGGCGCAGGTGCCCCAAGCGCACGTGGCGAGATCGGGGGTGAAATGCGTCGTAAGGTGGGCGTAGAGGGTAGAAGGGGAGGTCTGCTTCGATCCGGGGCAGCCACGCCAATGGCACGTGAACCGGTCGTCGTCATCTGTCATGAGCTTCTGCGCCGGGCTGCGGGTGAAAGAGGCAGAATCTTGAGACGAGCAGGGCGGAGAAGGAGTGTCACTCACCGACAGCTTTACGGAAACCCATCCCTGCGATCACAAACTTTTGCAGGCCCGACTCGTCTATCCAGATCTTGGCGCTTGCGCCGGGGAACGCAATCGTGACGTTCTTGATCACCTCGCTCGCGCTTAACAACTGTTGAACGGTCGACGGGTGCGTGAAGAAGTCGCGGTATGCGTGCCAAAAGGTCACTTGGAGCAATTGCGAGCTTGAGCTGTAGACGAATGTTTCGTGCATCCTGCATGTCAGTATCCTGTTGCGTCCCGCACGAGGCACACTCACCATGCGATACTCCTCTCCGACTCCGGCATGCCGTACAGTTTGGCCTTAATGGCTTCTGCCAAAACCGGCGGCTTGTCCCCGACCTCCACCATGACCTGTTCGCCTGCTTCCAGCCTTTTCTGCGCGTCTTCCCGCTCTCTTGTCCGTTTCGTACTCGCCAATTCTGCCACACTGGTCTGACTAGCCGGATTACGGACCACTCGCCCGGCGAGCGCGGCGGAGGAATCCCATCGCGCCGAGAAGGGCTGAGCGTGATATTCTAGGTACCCTGCGATTGTGCGGGCGTACTTTGAGAAGTAGGCTGACGCGAGGATTTGCCGCGAGTAGGCCGGGAGCGAAGAAAGCGTAAGGAGCAGGTCGAGGATGAGGTCGAGCATTGGCGATGGGGGGGATACGGAGAGAAGCTGGAGCAGGTGAGATAACAGGGGTGAGGGGAGAGTGGGGAGGG
>Ga0308160_10005452_pt1 | contig 13265 bp, 12 predicted proteins | sample PhyFR1_FD_201036 | JGI IMG/M metagenome (GOLD analysis project Ga0308160, IMG submission 201036) | Phyllosphere microbial communities from UC Gill Tract Community Farm, Albany, California, United States - DLSLF.R1 | ecosystem: Host-associated > Plants > Phyllosphere > Unclassified | place: USA... | reverse complement strand
GATCATCATCCAACGTTCCACACTATACCAAGGTCCGAGACAAACAACAGTTCACTTTTTGCGGTAACATTCCTTTCATGCTTTCGGATTCCAACAACTACGACTAGATCAAACATTGTATCACATATATTATCAGGTAAGGTAATTCCGACAACGATCTACGAACACGAACTCTGAACGATATATCATCCAACACTCCCATCCCACGGTCGATACCACTCGACTCGACAAACTGCGATCATGCGGTTCTCTCGACTAATACTTGCCGGTCTGTCGATCTGGTGTCCGATCTCTATCGCTCAATCTAGTTCCAACAATTCCAGCTCCACGTCCCTGTCTCCTTCAGCTTCCGCTACTCCTAGCAATTCGTCGTTACAGGTAATCACTACCACCCTCACTTCGCTCATTACCCCTGCGCCATCGGGCTCATCACAGCGATCGGCATACCCTACTACTCTTGTTTTGACTCTTACGGTCAACTCCACTACTTTCATTGATGGGTCTACTACCAACAGCACCGTCGATGGGGGCAATGGGACATTGGCAAATGCTACAGAACCGTGGAAGGAGGGGGATGATTATATTCCGTTCGGTATCAAGATTGATCCTGCGTTTGGGATACTTGGGGCACTGTTGATCTTGAGCGGGATACCCGTGGCTATGCTTGGTGGAAAGATGAGATGGTGAGTTATCATTTCGCAATCATGGTCCAAGCTCATAATCAGGTCATCTGTTGCTATTGCATCTGCGTACACTCTGATGCTCTTCACCCTGGTTCTGATCCTGCGATTCGGGTGAGCTATTCGTTGTATATCGAACGAATAAAGCTGAACAATAGTGTCGAACCAGCAATGCAGCCCCCCTCTCCCCGATACCCATCGACCACCATGCGAGGACTCTACCTCTTAGCATGTGTCATTTCTTCATTCTTTGGAGCTGCTTTCGGGATCTTCTTCTTCAATTTTTCAAAGTACTGGGTGTCAGCCGCTGGAGGTTATACTTTTGGATGGTTCCTACTCGCTACTCGAGAAGGGGGATTGATCACCTCCGTCATTGGCCGATGGGGTTTGTTGGGAAGTTTGACCGTCGTAGCTTTCCTCGCTGCTTTGGTGCCGCTTCTACATGACCATATGGTACTTGCGTCGACTGTTTGGATTGGAGCTACTGCTGTCGTGCTCGGTATCGATTGTTATACCCGGGCTGGGCTCAAGGAGGTGAGTCATCCATCATAGGTCGAAGGCGGTGCTGATATCAGTTCTACGTCTACAATCTGGGTTACAGGGATCTCTTCCCTAAGCTTGATGGTGGAAAGTACCCTTTGACTCAGACGATGATCATCGAGCTGGGTATCCTCGCGGCGGTCGTACTTGTGAGTGGTCTATTCTATTGTACGTACACGGCTGATTGCAGATTGGCGCGGCAATCCAATTCAAACTCCTCGATATACTCCGACACAGGCTCAAGCAACAGCGAGACGAAGAAGAAGCCAAAGCCGAGGCCGAAGAAGTCGCCCTAGCTGCCGAGAGGTTCAAGAACGTCGGAGCCGACCTCAAAGAATGGGAAGAAAAGCATGGCGAGGGATCATCCCCCAAGACACCTGGCTCTGGCGGATACGGGGATATGATGAGCACAAACTCGTTCGACTACCAGGAGAATAACCGTTCCAGTATTCAGCTTCCTTCTCTCGGTTTCGAAGAGAGTAGAAGAGCGGGCAAGACTTCTTCGACTGCAAGCCTCTTGATGCGACATGAACGATACGATTCTCTACCACTTCACTCCCCCACCGCCGACAATACCCCTACTAGCCTCAACTTCCCCGGCCTTGGTCTCGAGGAAATGCTTTCCCCCGATGCCAAACCTACCCCAGCCGCTGCTACTGGGGATGCCGAGCTCGAGAGCAAATTAAAGCTATTGGAAGAAGTCAAGAAGGCTCGAGAATCGGTACACAGCTCTTTAGAGAGGATTCGAGCTGGAACCCCAACCCCATCTGTCAACCAGGCATTACCAAGCCCCACTACATCCGCCACTCCCGGCTTGGCCCGACCTGTATCATCTTTCGATATGCGATCTCGACGAGGATCAGCCACTAGTTCACGTATGCTTGAAGATCCTCGACTCGCTACGCAATCGGAATGGGACGATTACGTTCAAAGTCGAAAGGTCATTACTCCCCCTGTCAACAACTCGCCCGGTCTAAACACTCCTGCCATGATTCGTGGTACAAGCCAAAACAACCATTATGCCGTTGTATCCGATAGTGTCGCTCGAGCAGTCAACAGACGAGAGAGGACGACTTCAATGATGGACCTCTCTGTCCCTGAACAAGGAGAATGGGGACCTAGAGAGATGCTCGAAACCACTCCTGTATCTGTTGGGATGGGTCGACGAGCTTTGTCATACCACGAAGCTCCAACCAATCTGTCATACGACGGTCGACCCCAGTACCGCGAATCCAACTCGTATGCTTCCATGCGCGATTCAGGCGAATATGCCAGTCGATCACGACAATCATCCGGTCCACGAACCATGACCAACGAGGAACTTGCCGAACGACATCGAAAACGACTCTCTGCTCTGCAAGAGCCCGTGACTGCCAAGATCCGAGAACCACTTGAGATAGCAAATGCAAGGGCCGAGTGGGAGAGGCAAAAGAAGATCGAGAGGATTCAGATGCAAAAGCGGGAAGCGGAGAGGTTGGCGCAGTTGGCTGAACGAGAGAAGAAGGGTCCTGCTGTTGACAAGAAGGAGGTGTTGAAGTCGACCGACGAGTGGAGGAGGAGCATTGCGTCTGGTCTTGATCGAGCCGCTGGGCCCTCGGTCCCTCCCGCCGCCGCTCGACCTTCCGGAGGGGAAAAGAGGTCCTATCGAGCTAGTACCCATCTCGCCAATTAGGGACGGGGTGTATTTCTACTTTTTACTGTACAGATCTTTTGGTTCATCGCTGTGAACACACTCATTGAGTATCCATACCATCCACATCTCGTGTCACTACCATACCTTACAATCTCTTTTCCATCTCTCCTGGACACTTTTATGCATTCATCTACTGCGCTTTGAACGTGCTCCCTGTTTAGCTTTATCGGATATCTCCGATGATGATCTTCGACGCGTTGACTTGACTTGCTTTCGACACTCTCATCCACCCCACTCTATACCATATCATATCGTGGTCATGCTCTCTAGATAGTTCACCAAGTTACAGCTCTAGTCTAATATAGGCGTCATGAGTGATCGGACTCGCCAAATACCCGCGTCCGCACCTCGAGAGCCATCTATCGCCAGTTCAAAAAAGCGAACCCAGAAAGTCGGCCTTACCACCTTTCCCCTTATTCACGAAGACGAACCCGAGCAAGGTCTACTTCCATCTCTGATCTCAAAAGTCAAATCAACATTCGGAGCCGCCACCCCAGTCTCGATTCCCGCAGGTGTCTTTTCTGTAGTCGGACTTGGGAGTAATGGAGAAGGTGAAACTCAGACGGAAGCACAAAGGATAGCGGAAGCTGTAAAGATTCAGCAGCAACGGGCAGGGACAGGTCACGTCAGGAGGATATCTGGATCATTTGGACCGCCCCTAGTTACGAGTCAAGCTGGCTCTTCGAATACCCTCAAGATTGATACCCATGTATCACGAGCTTCACCTTCGATACCTTCGACCAAGCCTTCCCCTTCCTCTCCTCGAAAGCAAGCTAGTACAACCCTCAAACCACCTAGTATACCCCAAGCAGGATCATCGTCAAGTGGTGGATCTCAACAGGCTTCACTCGAATCTCGCGCGTCTAGCTCCCGCAATCTACCAATCCAGAATCGACTCAAGCCCCGTCTAGCAACCGCCACTACATCCGTCTCTCCCGTTGTTTCCGTTACTCATTCAGTCGCACATAAGTCTTCAGACTACCAGCCAGTCCCTGGACCTTCACGAGTACCTTTCCCAGTCTACCGAGGGGCACATACGGGGTTACAGACCGCTTTGCATGGTCACAAGGCAACACATTTACCGTTATTACAACATGCCCAGAATAATCGAGTTCGCCGGTCCTCAATCGCCACCCTACCGGATTCACCTTCTTCCACCGGTCTATCGAGTTTGATCAGCGGTAATGCAGAGATCAGCCAGAATCGACCTTATATGGGTGGGTTCTCACTTGGGAATGACGATTCAAAGAGCGTCAGGAGCGTTGCTATCGGCAAAAAGGGCAACAAGAGCGTTAGCAGGATCATCAGGAGGCTGAGAGGAGAGGGGCTTAGTAAACATTATTGGATGGCCGATGAGCACTGCAAGGAGTGCTACGACTGTAAATCTGTATGTTCAGGTCTCTCGAGTTGTACTACAGGCTGACAACAGGTGTTTACGGCTTGGAGAAGGAAACATCACTGTCGAATCTGTGGTCAGATCTTCTGCGGACGATGTGCAGCCACTATTATCGACGCCAAACGATTCGGTCAAGAAGGCTCTATTCGAGTCTGCAATCTCTGCTTACGAATCATGGAAGAACACAAAGAGGAAGATGAGGACGACCGTCGATCCATCAGCTCACTACCTTCGGCTCGACATCCGAGCTTCTCTGGATCACTGCTACTGGACAAAAGCCTGGTGCCCGATCTCGAAAACTACGCTCGCTCACCGTTCGCAGCCAGTCAATTATTTGCTGCTCAAGCAGATGCGCCACTCGACAGCATCGAAGAGGGCTCGGTACCCAAGCGATGGCGGGGACAGGTCTATGATCTTCCCGATAGACCAGAAACGCCAATGACGGACGAAGAGGAACAAACCTGGGCGACTCGACCGAATACTGCTGCTCCTTTCCGACGCCCTGTAGATGAGGATGGCAAGCAAGAGGATGATGGTGTGCCCGCTACCGAAGACGACGATGACGACAGTCAAGGTGTAGCTTCGCCGGGATTCAAGTCGGGCAGTCAACCTACCAGTGCCGATCAGAGTGGCGAGATAGAGTATAGGAGCCCAAAGAATAAACGAGTCGGATTCCCGCGATCCGATACGATGAACTCGGACATCACTGCCGACGGTAGACACCCCCTGAGTCGCGTCAACTCCAACATACCTCTGAGGACTCGGTTGAGTTCAAGGGCTAGTCAAGGTGGATTGACGACTCTGGTGGATTCAGAGGCACCAGAAGGTCTATGGCGGACAAGATCGCATTCTATCGCGTAAGTAATCGTACACGAACTAGGCTCTGATGCTGATCTTAGGCAACGACCTGATGTACTTTCCGGAGCTAGTTTGGCTCATTTCAACCGAATGCTGCAACAAGCAATCGATAGAGCCGAGTTGCCCCGCCCCGATGAGTGGCATCGAGTGCTCAGCAAGCTCTTGCTCAAGGTATCGACCAACGTCAATCCCCATATTCCCGCTGGCGATTCCATGGATGTTCGAGCTTTTGTCAAAGTCAAGAAGGTCCCAGGAGGCAAAATTAGCGATTCCGAATATGTCGACGGTATCGTCATTACCAAGAATGTCGCTCATAAAGCCATGTCTCGAAGGCTTGTCAATCCCCGGATTATGCTATTGACGTTCCCGCTTGATTTCCAGCGAGTCGAAAATCAATACATATCGCTCCAACCTATCCTAGCTCAAGAACGAAACTACCTACGGATGTTGACGCAACGAGTCATTGATGTTCGACCACACATCGTTCTTGTCGAAAGGTCGGCTTCAAGGATCGCTCTGGAATACCTGCTTGATGCGGGTATTGCGGTGGCTCGTAGCGTCAAGCTCAGTGCGATTCATCAAGTCGCCAGGTGTACACAGGCAGACGTCATTGCTTCGATGGACAGGCTACTCTCTGAACCTCGCCTGGGTCGATGTGCCGAATTTCAAATCAAGTCGTTCGAGCACGAACTTATTCCCGGTAGGCGCAAGACGCTCATGCGGTTTGAAGGATGTCAGAAGGACTTTGGATGTACCCTGATCTTACGAGGTGGCGATACCGAGACATTACGCAAAGTCAAGGTCATTGCAGATTTCATGGCTTTAGTCGCATACCATCTCAAGAACGAGGTCATTGCGTATAGCGACGAACATAATCTTTTCCCACCCGAACCTGCGATGCCCACCGAATATCGGGAATTGCTCGATACTCTTGCTTCGCCCCAGCCGACTACACCCTCCTCCTCCTCGCGGACGTTGGACACGCCGACTACACCCACCGCATCAACTCCTGGTCGTTCCAGACCACTGCAAGAAGAGGAAGACGAACGAGCTGTGCAAAAGAGAGAAGCTGCTAGATTGACTCGTGAAATTGCCTTGTCGCTCGAACCCTATTTGACAACCGCTTTGTCGGCTTCTGCTGCCATTCGATACCCACCACCGGCGCCCCTCGCAAAAGTGGCCGGATTGGATCGTAAACTCGCGCATCTCCGTCAAAGCCGCGATGATGAGGAAGCAGCTCAGATCTTGGAGGAAGAAACGAAGCTGCCAGATGCTCCCAAAGTCGCTGTTCTACCCGAGATCGAGATCCCCTCGGTCGTCGTCAGCGATGCCAGCGACACTAACGGTTCAAGTACCGATCTCTCCGGTAGCTTGCCCAGTACAGCACCAAGTTCCCTACCCACCTCCCAAGCAAGCAGCACGTTGTTGACCGGCACGACATCTGGCACATCGATGGCCGAGGCAACACGCGATCCGTACCGGGTACTATGCAAGCCCGAAGACTTTGCTCGAGAAAGCACGATTGCAACCATCGAACATGATCATGCCGAACAAGTTAGACTATGGGAGTGGTATGCTCGACGACACGCCAATCCACCTCGACCTGAAGAATATCAAACCGTCACATTCTTATCGTCTATGGGGTGTGAGGGCCAGGAGAAACCTTGCGTGGAACCCAAGCTTGATACAATCAGCTTCTACCAAGATGGGGACTCTACCGTCGGCCAGTACCTAGAAAATCTGGCTGTCGAAGCTGTTACTCGATGTCCATCCAAAACGTGCGAGCGGCTTTTGCTACATCACTTTCGACTGTTCGTACATGGAGATCGAAGACTGCAACTTGCCATGGACCCGTTCCCCTGTCCGTCGCCCGGCCATGAAGATTGCATCATCACCTGGTCATACTGCCGTGAATGTGGTACTCCTTCGCCGACGACGATCCTTCGAGAAGAGACCTGGCGAATGTCTTGGGGCTCATACCTGGAACATTGCTTCTATCCTCCAGTCGGTAAAGCAGGTTTCACCTGTCCTCATGACGCGTACAGGGACCAAATCAGGTACTTTGCTCATCGGAATCTCGCTATCAGGATCCATAACGAGAGTATCGATATCTACGAGCCTGTCAGGCCGTCGATCTCGCTTCAGGTCAAGGTCGAGACGAAAGTAGTATTGAAGAACCGAGAGTACGAGAATGCTTTACAGAAGAATACCGCTTTCTTTGATTCTGTCCTCTTTAGGCTAAGAGCTTTCGATTACGACATAGTTCAGCCTGAACAGGTGCGTCTGCTTTAGACGCCGTGACAAGCTGACAATCAGGTTCCATCGTTGACCATGTCTCTAGAAACTCTGCTTGGAAAGGCAGTAGCTGATCGGGAAGAAATGGTCAATCTGCTCAATAGGACGTACAAGTTGACGCCGATGACCGATGTACTTGCCCTCAATCCTGTCCTTCGATCCCTGCAGGATAAGGTGGTGCAGTGGGAGTGAGTCATCTGAATCGACCCTTGTGAGATTCGCTAACCAGCAGCAACGAATTTGCCGAGGTCGAGAAACTCTTCATGCCTTCAGAAAAGGATCTCAAGCGAAGTGGGTCTCGGGATGTGGTGCACAAAACAAACGCTGACTGTCAGTGACTGCAAACCATCTGAGAAAGCTCTTCCCGAACCAAGAAATCTTCAACTCGCTGGATCGCAACCCGGCAGGCGTCACCATATCCGAAGGCGACGAAAAGGAAGCCAAGTCAGGCGACGAAACCGTACAGACCGACACCGAGCCAGCTACTCCATCAACCGATTCATTCAATCCAGCTCAACTGGAGGCACCGCCCCCCATCGACCTCGGTGAACCTGAAGATGATTCTGCTACGCCATGTGCTGTGGTCAATGTCAGGCGTGATCCTTTCTCTGAACCTCCTTCGCCTGGCGGGGATAGTGATTCCACTATTTCTGCTGTTCCAAGGGCTTCACCCGAGAAGTTGGCACCGAGTGCCGAAATTGCTCCTCGACCTGTCAAGTTTGTATCTAGGCTACCTAGACGATCACGTCCGGCTGCAAGGTGAGTCTCATTCCCGTGGATTGCGATCATGCTGACCCGTTGCAGCATTGCCGACATCGTGAAACGTTTCCAACCTGGAGAAGACTCGTCGGTTCCCGATGCGGCGGAGACTCCGCCAGTGACCAGAACCCACTCATCTCGATCCTTGCACCGCTCGCATTCGCATCGAAGTCGTGTGCCCGATGCTTCTGACAGCGATATACCTCAACAACAGACTATACGGCCACGACTACGACGGGGAAAGACCGATCAGCCTCCGACGATTCGTGCTCGGGAGAAGTTCCGACCGGAATTGGCTTCGGACGCTGAACGGAGCTATGCCCATAACGCATCTCGATTACTTCAGCCTACTGTCACGCGCCGAGCTACGGAAATGCCGGGTCGACCCATCTCGAGGCATACCAATACCAACCCCTCGCCCGCTGGCTCGCGGGCCACGAGTCCCGAGCGTGGTATCGCTCGCTCTCGGAGTCCAGCGCCCTCGATGTCGAGGAGACCTACCAGTTCTAGCATCGAGTCAGTCAAGCCGAGGATTGCGGGTAAAGGCAAAGCTGTCGCATCCGATATACCGGCAGGTCGCGTTGCACCTTCCATGTCCAAGGCGACTACTAGGCGAATGCTAGGCACTCCTGGTACTCGAGTCACGTCCATTGCTCGGCACTTTGACAGGCTATCACGTGAGGCGGAGCGGGAGAGACAGAAACGAGTATCCAACAATCGTGTCAAACGAGCTAGGCCTGTTACTGTCACCAAGGCAAAAGTCCAGGTATTTGATAATCTCCGCGATGCTTTCAAGGACGAATTTGATACCGATTCGTCATCGGAGGCGGATGATGAAGAAGATGACGAGGTGGGAGGATATGAAAGTACCGATTCTAAGCATGGAAGTAAAGCTAGCTCGCCGACTAAATCCCGACAATCCTCGCCGAAAAAGAAGAAGCCAATTCTCTCACCCGAGTCTGTGGCAGCATCAACGACAGACGCAGCAGAATCCGAATCACATTCGACACCTGACTACATGGGTATCTCGGCATCATCGAGCCTTGCTACGGTACAATCTGGTTTCAGCGACCACCGCTCCGAAAGGTCGTACACCGACCGACTCCAGATCGAGCTGCCGAGCTTCGAGACTAGTGCTCCTTTACCTAGTATGCCCGTCACCCCTCAGATGTCGAATACGGATACGGCGGATGAAGGAGGTCGGCACATGACTAATCACATGTCGGAAAGCGAAATGAGTTCGGGGCCGGAACGAAGTTCAATCATCAAGACTTTGACCGGACTTTGGGCTTTCCGAGCTGGCGAGTTCTCACCACTGGAATATCCCTTGTACGTCGCGTCATCCACTCTTCCTGCTGGGCTGACGATATAGATCCGCTTCAGAGCACTTGTTTGCCGACTCCAAGATCATTATCCGAGAGAACGAGCCGACCTCGATCATTGCCTTCACACTCAGCTCAAAGACGTATCGGGACAAGATGAAGACATTCATGTCTCGTCATCTAAATCATAGCGGCAAGGTAGAAGCGTTTATGCCTGAAGATGGGACTTCCGACCGCGCCTCGACTTCTTGGGATATCGTCTCGCTGGACGAGGCAGTTGAGACGGATGATGGATCTCGGAGGGAGGGTGGTACACACTTGAAATATGGTATGTCCTCTCTTCGTCCACTTGATGATGCTAATGATAGACTTTGAATCTGGCTCATCGACCATCTTTTGCAGGATCTTCTTTGCCGAGCAATTCGCTGCTCTGCGTCTTGCTTGCGATTGTGAGGACAGTTTCGTCGAATCGCTGGCTAGATGTGTAGCATTTGATGCGGCTGGTGGAAAGTCTGGATCAGCTTTCTTGAAGACTAAAGGTGAGTTCGCTGACTAGCCTTTATGCGTCCGTAGCTGATCGATAGACGACCGATTCATTGCGAAGGAGATATCGAGGTTAGAGATGGACGCTCTTACCAAGTTCGCTCCAGCATATTTCGATTACACCAGAAAGGCCTTCCAAGGACACGTAAGCTTTGTGTTGCGGAACATGGACTCGCCAAGCTGACACCTCAGCGCCCAAGTGTGCTAGCCAAGATTTACGGGTTCTTCAAGATTGGATATAGGAATGCGGTAACTGGCCGTTCGATGCGGATGAATGTCCTGATTATGGAGAATCTGTTCTATGATCGGAGGTTCTCCAAGGTGAGTCTGATAGTCCTCTCACTCAGACATACGCTGATTCTCAGATCTATGACCTTAAAGGTAGTACCAGGAACCGACTGATTCAGCCTACGGGGAAGATCAATGAAGTTCTGTAAGTCCGGCTTGCCCCTGATCCGGATTACGCTAATCTCGTAGTCTTGACGAAAATCTGATGGAGCGTCAGTCGTCCCATCGTCACTGAGAAGCTCTCACTGACTTGCAGTTGTCTACAAACATCCACTCTACTTGCGAGAACACTCGAAGCGGATTCTGCGCTCCGCCCTATTCAACGATAGTAGGTCGACCGTTCCGGAGCCAGATGGCATACTGATGTCCAGCCCTGTTCTTGTCCAACTTGAACGTCATGGACTACTCGCTTGTTGTGGGAGTAGACTCTGAGAAAGGAGAGCTAGTCATTGGAATAGTCGACTATATCAGAACATTCACCTGGTAAGTGCTTCCCCCTCCGGCAGCAGATATCGGCTGACGAGTAGGGACAAGAAACTGGAATCCTGGGTGAAAGATTCTGCTTTCCTAGGTGGAGCAGGTAAAGGTGAACCTACCATCGTTACACCCAAACAATGTAAGCAGCACCATAGACGATCGAGGCAATGCTGAGGTGATAGACAAGACACGTTTCAGAACTGCAATGGAGAGATTCTACTTCCCATCCGTACCCGACAGATGGTCCAAGGCTAGTCCTGATGATTTCCCCGTGGAGGAAGAAACAACCACGACCACTTGATGACCCTTTAACGACTATAGATAGCAGTTGTATATATCTTGTAACTTTTGTTGAATGCAGTATTTTGCATATTCATCAAGACATTATCTATATTCGTTTCTCGTCGTCATTGTCCTCCAACTCTTCTCTTGTGTTTGCATGTCCGTCGTTCCCTTCTTGGTCTACTGCTTCTCGCATCATATCTGACATTAGCCCTCACTCTTGTATTGGTGGATATCTGCTTACCACCCCAAACAGAAGTCTGCATCTGCTCAAACATCCCTTCTTGGTCTTCTACCTCGTCAATAGACGGGCTCCTCCGATAATGAGCATCATCAGAGGACAATAAACTTCCAGATCTCGATCGCTGCCCCATCCCAGGATGAGTCGATACGGATAATGAAGGCGACATGCGACCGTCGGTCAATCCATATGGTTTCAATTCCGGCGAGTAGGAATTGGTGGGGGATCCTGGAGGTGAGGGCGATGGGGCGAGGTCTCGTTCATCTGCAAAAGGGTTCCCATCTGTATCCAGCGGCGGCGTCAATGGAGTGGGCTGTAGAACGATGGCGGGGATGCCTAATTGTCAGATGTACGAACACAGAAGGAGTTTTGGATATCTTACCTTCCCCGTGACCATTCAAGATTCGCCTTTGCTCATCCCGATGCGCCAGGAACTTCCGTCTCCAGTAGATGGTCCGTAGGAATCCACGGACCCGATCGAAATTCACCAAATCCGTTACTCGTTCCTTCTTTGCTCTTCTCATCAACAGATCATCCAGCCTGTACATCAGCACCTGATCAGATCAGCCAAGGGGGTGCATACTGCAAAGCCTCCTCATCCTCGATCAACTTGTAATGAGCAAGCAACATCAACATAGCCGTGAAACCAATTCCCTTGCCCGGCTCCTCCGATATTCGAGCTTCATTATACAACCTGGCAAACACCCTTCGCCGTTCTCTGACTTTGTTATAGTCGATCTGAGAGATGATCTCTTGAAGTCGATTGACATCTACTGCGGTCTTGATCCCCGTGGCAGTCAGGACGCGGCCAGAGGCATTCATTACTGGGTCGGGGATTGATGAGCGGATCAGATTAGGGATACTGAATTCGGCGGGATACAGTCGTAGCTCGAAGACTCCGGATAGACGCTAGGCATTAGCTGAGGCAATTTGAAGGTGATGCAGAAACGTACCGAGAAGAAGCGTATATAGTCTTTACGCTTAATGTACCCAGTTCGTTCAGTATCGATGGAGGACCAGACTTTCTTGAACGCCCCTAGAATTATCAGTTTCTGGTCACCACAGTGAGAGGGACAACTTACTGAGCTCCTCTCGGTTCACAGAAACTCCCCCCGGTCGCTGATAAACATATGCAAAAGACTCGACCACCACACCGGTGAACATGTTCATGAAGATGTACCTGATGATCAGCGTCTCTCCTTGCAAGATGTTGGGAGGACTTACATAGAAATGATGTTCCAACTGATGAAAAGACCATAAGCCCAGGAGGCACTTCCACAATCAGAGTTGAAGTAATTCTCATCCTCCGTACATCGAGGATAGGACATTTTGCTACCTGTCAGTAACAGTCACTGGATCTTAGCGATACTCACTAATCGTGCATATACCCATTCCATCCTTCTCTGCAAAGATCAGCTTGATTCAATGACCTAAAGGCTGACTCACCCAGTAGACATGAAAGCCAGCATCACAAGGGCGTTCCCGAATGTCCAGTAGTTCTGGAATCGGGAGAAGTTGGCTCCGCCTTCTTTCGTCAAACCGAATACTTCCATGTAGAGGATCGAGAAAAAGATGAATAGAGTAGCCCAGAGGAGGAACAGATTCCCGATGGCTGGTAGACTTGCACTATCTTCATCAGCTGGATCCCCGAGGCCAAGATGCTAGCTTACACTGAGGTTTTGAATAGCTGATTCAACGAGCTGACCCGCTGAACTAGCTTGAATGCGATCGACACAAGGAACAGCTTTTGAAGCTGAGTGTTGATCTGGTTCGGCCGTCCTCCAGTCAAAGCGGTATGTAGAGCGGGAATGGTAGTGGCGAAGCTACCGGTAATGACGATCAGATCAAAGATATTCCATCCATTTGCTCGGAACGACTTGAACCCGAGGCC
>Ga0308160_10005450_pt1 | contig 13266 bp, 12 predicted proteins | sample PhyFR1_FD_201036 | JGI IMG/M metagenome (GOLD analysis project Ga0308160, IMG submission 201036) | Phyllosphere microbial communities from UC Gill Tract Community Farm, Albany, California, United States - DLSLF.R1 | ecosystem: Host-associated > Plants > Phyllosphere > Unclassified | place: USA... | reverse complement strand
CTGAACAGGATGGTGGCGAACAGGAGCGTGGTCAGGGCGGCCGGCTGCTTGCGAAACAGGCCGATGCCTTGCTTCAGCCAATCCCAGCCGGTACTTGCGGGGAGCTTGTTCATGCGGTCAGCCGGGGTGCGGGCGTCTGGAGGCGTTGGCGCAGTACGCGCTCGAAGTGGGTCGGATCGTGCGGCGTCAGCATCTCGGCCGCGCGCGGCTTGTAAAAGTCATGCAGGCGCGACACCCAGAAGCGCAGCGCCGCGGCGCGCAGCATCGGCTGCCAGGCTTCCTGCTCGGCCGCGGTGAACGGGCGCGCCGCGTGGTAGGCATGGGTCAGCGCCTGCACGCGCGCCGGGTCGAGCGCGCCGGTGGCCAGGTCGATGCACCAGTCGTTGACGGTGACGGCGATGTCGAACAGCCAGCTGTCCCAGCCGGCGAAATAGAAATCGAAGCAGCCGCTCAGCTTGTCGCCGACGAACATCACGTTGTTGCGGAACAGGTCGGCGTGCACCGGGCCGCGCGCTAGCGCACGGTAGGTGTCGGTTACGGCAAATTCTTGCTGGAACGCGAGTTCCGACGACAGCAGGGCGGCCGTGTCCGCATCGAGGTGGGCCAGGACACCGGGCACGGTCCGGGTCCACCAGTCGAGGCCGCGCAGGTTCGGCTGCTGCAGCGTGAAATCCTGTCCGGCCAGGTGCATGCGTGCCAGCATGGCGCCGACTTCGGCGCAGTGCACCGGTTGCGGGTCCATCTGCGACGCGCCGTCGAGCTTGCTGACGATGATCGAAGGCTTGCCGTGCAGGGGCACCACCAGTTCGCCGCGTTCGTTGGCCACCGGATCCGGGACCGGCACGCCGCGCTCGGCCAGGTGGCGCATCAGCTGCACATAGAAGGGCAGTTGCTCGAAGCTGAGGTTTTCGAAAATCGTGAGGACGAACTCGCCGCGTTCGGTGGTCAGGAAGAAATTGGTGTTTTCAATGCCGCTTGCAATGCCCTGCAGGTTGAGGGCTTGGCCAAGGGGAAACTGCTTGATCCACTGGGACAGATCGTCCAGTGTGACCGAGGTGAATACTGCCATTGTCGTGGTGAAGTGGGGGCAATGAAAGGCTCGAAAAATCGGCCGCGCATCGGGCGGCCGATCGAGGCGATGGCTTACTTGGTGTCGGGTCCCGGACCGGCGGGCATCGGCGGCGGCGGCGGTGCATCGGCCGTGGTCGGGGTGTTCTGGCCGGCTTCGTTGCCGGCGCGGCGCTTGCCGCTCAGGTCGAACTCGCCCACTTTCCACTGCGGCGCGCGGATCGCGGTGGTCTGCGCGTTGCCCGGCTGGTTGTTCGGCCGCATGTAATAGTGGCTGCCGCCGGCGGTGACTTCGACTTCGGTGACCTGGCCGCTGTTGTTGCGGTGCTCGGTGATCTCGGTACCGCGTTTCGGCGGGATGTTGGTGGCCGGCACGTCGCTGCCCGGTTCGATGCGCTGCACGTTGGCCGGCGGCGTCTGGTTCTGGGCCGGTTGCGAGCTGCCTTGCTGGGCCGCGGCCTGGCCTGCGGCAAGCACCAGTAGGGCTGCCGACAGCGGCATGAAGAGTTTCAGGGTGGAAAATGAGCGCGGCATAATGGTCACCTTTGTCGATTTGGCCATTGTAACAAACACGCCCGCTCCCTGTGAAAGTGTCGAAGCGTCCCCATCTGTAGTGCATACCGAGTGCAACCCGGGCCGTGCTTTTCCGATGGCCGATTCTGCGATAATGGCACCGATTCGCCGCGTCCGCCGCGGCCCACCCGATTTCAGTTTCCATGGACAATACTCTCCTTCTCGTCGACGGTTCCAGCTACCTGTACCGCGCCTTCCACGCACTGCCCGACCTGCGCAGCGGCGACGGCCACCCGACCGGCGCCATGCACGGCATGGTCAACATGCTGCGCCGCCTGCGCACCGACTTCCCGGCCGCCTACATCGCCTGCGTGTTCGACGCCAAGGGCAAGACCTTCCGTGACGACCTGTATCCCGAGTACAAGGCCACGCGCGCCTCGATGCCGGAAGACCTGGCCAAGCAGATCGAGCCGATCCACGAAGTGGTGCGCCACATGGGCTGGCCGATCCTGATGGTCGAAGGCGTCGAGGCGGACGACGTGATCGGCACCCTGGCGGCCCAGGCGACCGCGCGCGGCATGAACACGGTGGTGTCGACCGGCGACAAGGACCTGGCCCAGCTGGTCAACGACAAGGTCACGCTGATCAATACGATGAGCAACGAAAAGCTGGACGAAGCCGGCGTCGTGGCCAAGTTCGGCGTGCCGCCGAACCGCATCATCGATTACCTGACCCTGATCGGCGACACCGTCGACAACGTCCCGGGCGTGACCAAGTGCGGCCCCAAGACCGCGGTCAAGTGGCTGTCCCTGCACGGCTCGCTGGATGGCGTGATCGAGAACGCCCACAGCATCGGCGGCGCCGTCGGCGCCAACCTGCAGGCGGCCCTGGAATGGCTGCCGAAAGGGCGCGAGCTGATCACGGTGAAGACCGACTGCGACCTGACCAGCCACCTGGTGTCGATCGAGGAATCCCTGGTCGGCCGTCCGGAAGACAAGGACGCCCTGCGCGATTTCTTCCAGCGCTACGGCTTCAAGACCATGCTGCGCGAACTGGGCGCGGGCGGCGCCAACCCGGGCAAATACCTGTCGCCGGGCGCGAATGTCGACGCCAACGGCGCATTGAATTCGCCGGAAGGCGCGGCCGCCGGCACCCAGCCTGGCATGCCGATCATCAAGGGCGAGTACGAGACCGTCACCACCGAAGACCAGCTGGCGCGCTGGCTCGACCTGATCGACAGGGCCGAACTGACCTCGGTCGATACCGAAACCACCTCGCTCGATCCGATGACGGCCGAGATGGTCGGCATCTCGCTGTCCGTCGAAGCGGGCAAGGGCGCCTACATCCCGCTGGCGCACCGCTATGCCGGCGTGCCCGAGCAGCTGAACCGCGAGGACGTGCTTGCGCGCATGAAGCCGTGGCTGGAAAACCCGGACAAGCCCAAGCTCGGCCAGAACCTGAAGTACGACACCCATATCTTCGAAAACCACGGCATCAAGTTGCGCGGCATCGTGCACGACACGCTGCTGCAATCCTACGTGTTCGAGTCGCACAAGCCGCACGACATGGACACCATGGCGCTGCGCCACCTCGGCTACACCACGATCCCCTTCGTCGATGTGTGCGGCAAGGGCGCCAACATGATCTGCTTCGACCAGGTCGAACTGGGGCGCGCGACCGAGTACGCGGCCGAGGATTCCGACATCACGCTGCGCCTGCACCAGGCCATGATCGGCCACGTGGAAAGCGACAAGGGTCTCGACTACATCTACCGCAAGATCGAGCTGCCGACCTCGGTCGTGCTGCAGAAGATCGAGCGCAACGGCGTACTGATCGATGCGGACCTGCTGGCCGTGCAGTCGAACGAACTGGCGACGCGCATCCTAGAACTGGAAAAGCAGGCCTACGAGCTGGCCGAAGGCCCGTTCAACCTCGGCTCGCCGAAGCAGATCGGCGAAATCTTCTTCGGCAAGCTGAAGCTCCCGGTGATCAAGAAGACTGCCACCGGCGCGCCGTCGACCGACGAAGAGGTGCTGCAGAAGCTGGCCGAGGATTACCCGCTGCCGAAGGTGCTGCTGGAGCACCGCGGCCTCTCCAAGCTGAAGTCGACCTACACGGATAAACTGCCGAAGATGGTCAACCCGAACACCGGCCGCGTGCACACCAACTATGCGCAGGCGGTGGCGATCACCGGACGCCTGGCCTCGAGCGATCCGAACCTGCAGAACATCCCCGTGAAGAACGCCGAAGGCCGCCGTATTCGCGAAGCCTTCGTGGCGCCGCCGGGCAGCGTGATCGTGTCGGCCGACTATTCGCAGATCGAACTGCGCATCATGGCGCACATCTCGGGCGACGAGGCGATGCTGCGCGCGTTCGCCTCCGGCGAGGACATCCACCGCGCCACCGCCGCCGAAGTCTTCGGCGTGGCGCCGGAAGACGTGAACAGCGAGCAGCGCCGCTACGCCAAGGTCATCAACTTCGGCCTGATCTACGGCATGAGCGCGTTCGGCCTGGCCCAGAACCTGGGCATCGAGCGCGGCGCCGCCAGCAACTACATCGACCGTTACTTCGCGCGCTTCGCCGGCGTCAAGCAGTACATGGACGAGACGCGCCTGTCGGCCAAGGCCAAGGGCTACGTCGAAACGGTGTTCGGCCGCCGCCTGTGGCTCCCGGAGATCAATTCGCCGAACGGCCCGCGCCGCGCCGGCGCCGAACGCGCGGCGATCAACGCGCCGATGCAGGGCACGGCGGCCGACCTGATCAAGCTGGCCATGGTGGCGGTGCAGGACTGGATCGAGACGGACAAGCTGGGCACGCGCATGGTGATGCAGGTGCACGATGAACTGGTGCTGGAAGTGCCCGAAAGCGAGCTGGAGCTGGTCAAGGCCAAGCTGCCGGAGTTGATGGCGGGTGTGGCGACGCTGAAGGTGCCGCTGGTGGCCGAGACCGGGGTGGGGCGGAATTGGGAGGAGGCTCACTGAGCCTCCGCGCACTAGCGCTTCCGCGAACTGAGCCTCCGCGCACCAAGGCTGGCTTACGCCGCCAATTTGTTTTCTTCGTTATCTTCAAAACGTCATCCCCGCGAAGGCGGGGATCCAAGTTCTGTATGCGCCGTCGAAATGCGTACAACTTGGATTCCCGCCTTCGCGGGAATGACGTGCATGCGTTATCGGTACTATTTGCGGGGCCGCCTGGCCAGCGCCAATATCGTCAACCCACCCAGTAGCAGCGCCGACGTCTCCGGCTCCGGCACCAGGACCGCATGTGACTCCGCCACTGCATACGCGTCGAACGCCAGCCGACCTTCCGCCCATTCCCCCTGCGAAGCCGCCATCACCGACAGCGTGCCGTGTCGCACGCCATCCTCGAGCCGGAAGGTGTCGGTAAAGCGCTCCCCGTCATTGAATCCATCCAGCGAGCCATACAGCTCGGCCATCGCGGTCGGCCACGACACCCCGGACGCTTCCGGCCGCGCCCACAGGTCGGCATCCACGCTGAATGCTACCTGCGTGTTTGGCGACAGCAAAAAGCGCAGGCTGCGGTTGGCGCTCACGTAGCCCCAGCCGCTGTACAGCGTCAGCAGCACGTTGGCGGCATCGGCACTGGTTCGGGCGTGCAGGTTGGCGTAAGGATTGTCGAAGCCGGTGCTGCCGAAACGGTCGATGTCGGTGCCCGCGATCTCGTTTCCTTCCTGGTCATATACGTGCGCGTAGGCGTGGGCGGCCTGGCTGTTGAAGCCGATCCACGGGTCGATGCCATCGTCCGGCGCCAGGTCGAGCAGGCGATAGCCGAGTTGGCCGAGGGTGACGCCGGCCGCTTGCTGGGCCAGTGCGGGGGCGGTGGCGGTGGCAGCCGGGAGGGCGATGGCGCAGGCTGCGAGGACGTGCTTCAGTTGCATGGTGTCTCCAGAAATAAGGTCAGGCCGCACTGTACGGCAGCGTCCGCCAGAGACTTTATGAGGCGTCAATACCCGGTCGGCATGCATTCAGGCAACAAGGTGTGCGCCAGCAGCGCACCGGCCCCGCTGCTAAGATAGCCCCCCTTGCTATCCCGACCGAAAAACGACCCATGACAGATAACTCCCAGAAAAGCGGCACCGGCTTCGCCGCCGCCACGCCACCGACCGCCAACGTGATCACGACCGACACCGAGGGCCTGACCGCCGGCTGGATCGACCTGGCCGTGAATGGCCAGACCGTGCCCGTCTATCGCGCCCAGCCCGAGGGCAAATCGAACCTGCCCGTGGTCCTGGTGATCTCGGAAATCTTCGGCGTCCACGAACACATCGCCGACGTCGCGCGCCGCTTCGCCAAGCAGGGTTACCTGGCGCTGGCGCCGCAGCTGTTCGTGCGCCAGGGCGACCCGTCCACCATCGCCGACATCCCCACGCTGTTCCGCGACATCGTCTCGCAGGCGCCGGATGCCCAGGTGAACGGCGACCTCGATGCCTGCGTCGCCTGGGCTGCGCAGAACGGCGGCAACGTCGACAAGCTGGGCATCACCGGCTTCTGCTGGGGCGGACGCGTGACCTGGCTGTACTCGAGCCATAACCCGCAGGTGAAGGCGGGCGTGGCCTGGTATGGCCGCCTGGCCGGCGACACCAACGACAAGCAGACCAGCCACCCGGTCGACGTCGCGCCGACGCTGCGCGTGCCCGTGCTGGGCCTGTACGCCGCCCAGGACACCGGCATCCCGCTCGATACCGTGGAACGGATGAAGGCCGCGCTGGCGCAAGGCAGCAGCGGTTCCGAGTTCGTGGTCTATCCGGATGCCGGCCACGCCTTCTATGCCGACTACCGCCCGAGCTACAACGCGCGGGATGCGCAGGACGGCTGGAACCGTACCCTGGACTGGTTCCGCCAGCACGGCGTCGCCTGAAGCCGGGAGTACTGCCGAGTTGCACGGACGCGGGCCGGGGAGGGTACAATGCCCGGCTCGCATACGATCAATAAGAAGAGGCTCTTAAATCGATCCCGTCCTCATCTCCATCCTGTTGGCCACCGGGCTGGCGGGCGTTGTCAGCATCACGGCTGCCGCGGTGTTTTCATTTACCCTGCTCTCGCGCGTGGTCGAGCGCATGGTCAGCCTGTCGGTCGGCATCATGCTGTCCACCTCATTGCTGCACGCGCTGCCGGAGGCGTTCGAGTCGAAGGCGGATCCGCACAAGCTGTTCGCGACCCTGCTCGGTGGCCTGCTGGCCTTCTTCCTGCTGGAGAAAGTGGCCCTGATGCGCCACTCGCACCACCACGAAGGCGACGGCCACCACCATCATCACGGCCACGACGCGCAGCAGGCCGGCAAGGCCGGCTGGATGATCCTGATCGGCGACGGCATGCACAACTTCACCGACGGCATCCTGATCGCCGCCGCCTTCCTCGCCAATCCGCAACTGGGCATCGTCACCGGCGTGGCCATCATCGCCCATGAGATCCCGCAGGAGATCGGCGACTTCATCGTGCTGCTGAACGCCGGTTTTTCTCGCGTGCGCGCCTATATTTTCAACCTGTTGTGCAGCCTGTTGGCGGTGGCCGGCGGCCTGCTCGGCTACTACACCCTGGAAAACGCCAGCGACCTGGTGCCCTACGTGCTGGTGTTCGCGTCCTCGGGCTTCATCTACATCGCCGTGAGCGACCTGATGCCGCAGATGCAGCGCCGTGCCACGCTGCGCGAGTCGATCCCGCAGGTGCTGCTGATCGGGTTGGGGGTGGTGATCGTGCTGTTCCTGACGCATGGACACTGAGGCCCACTGAGGCACATTAACCGCATGCAGGCCGGATATTGCGCCGCAAGATTGACAGCCTAATTTCTTCCATTTTATGCTGAGTCGTTAGAGCCGTTAACACAAGCTCCAGGGCAAGGCGCATCGTCGAAGACAGTACGCTAGTACGGCGAGACGATGCAACGCCGCCATGGGGCTTGGGTTAGCGGCTCTTAGCCCGACTTGAGTTCAATGGAGAGAAGCATGGCAAGCCTGGTCAGTCAACTCGCGGCCCAATGCGTCGCGGCGCTGCGCGAAAAACCGTGGCGTTTCGGTTACGTGCTCGGCGCACTGGTAGTCTCAGTCGTGCTGTTCACGATGGCGGACTTCCTGCCCGCCCCGTACGACTACAGCCGCTGATTCAGCTGCCGGTAGCCACCGGCCTTGAAGGATCGGCGCTCCACTCGCTCCACGATCCCGGATACAGCGCCGCGCCGGGCAGAGCGGCCACTTCCAGCGCCAGCAGGTTGTGGCAGGCGGTCACGCCCGAGCCGCACTGCATGATCGCCCGGGCCGGATCGCCCACGACGCTCCCCAGTTCCGCCTGCAGCTGTGCCGGCGCCTTGAAGCGGCCGTCGGCCTGCAGGTTGTCCTTGAAGAAGCGGTTCTTCGCGCCCGGAATGTGGCCGCCGACCGGGTCGATGGTCTCGTTCTCGCCGCGGAAGCGGTCCGGCGCGCGCGCATCGACGACCGTACGGCTGCCGTCCTGCACGTTCTGCAACACCTCATTCACGTCGACGCTGGCCACCAGCGCAGCGCGCAGCGCGATCGTGCCGCGGTCACGCGGGGCAGGGACCTCGGTCGACAGCGCATGGCCCGCAGCTTGCCAGGCAGGCAGGCCGCCATCCAGCACCGCCACCGCGTCGTGGCCGACCCAGCGCAGCATCCACCACACGCGCGCCGCGAACATGCCGCCGTGGGCGTCGTAGGCGACGACTTGCGTGTCGTCGTCGATGCCCCAATCGCGCAGCTGCTCGATGAATGCCTCGCGCTGGGGTAGCGGATGGCGGCCGCGGAAGGCACCGTCATCGCCACGTTTCGCGCCCGACAGCGCGGTCTCGACGTCGGCGAACTGCGCCTGCGGCAAGTGCCCGGCCGCATAGGCATCGCGGCCCGCGGCCAGGTTCACCAGGTCGTGCCGGCAGTCGAGCACGACCCAGGCCGGGTCGTCGATGTGGGCGGCCAGGGTGGCGGGGTCGATCAGGGTCGTATACATAGGAGGCTCCTTATTCGCTGGCGATGGGGTCGGTGTCCTTGACGACGGCGCCGCGCGCCGTTTTCTGCGTATTGTAGAACGTCGCGGCGATGCCGGAGGCCAGGATCACGGCCATGCCCAGCCACACGTGCCAGTCGAACACGTCGCCCCACAGCAGCATGCCCCACAGGCTGGAAAAGATGATGCCGGTGTACTGCAGGTTGGCCACCACCAGCACCTTGCCGAGGCGGTAGGCGCGCGTCATTGCCATCTGGGCCAGCAGGGCGGGGAAACCGACCGCCAGCAGCAGGCCGGCGCTGTGCCAGGTGTGCGCGTGCAGCGGGGTAGCGAAGCCGTTCTCGAACGGGGTGCCCAGCAGGCCGGCAAGCGCCATGGTCAGCGAAAAATAGAACACCACGCGGTATTCGGGCTCGCCCATCTGGCCCAGGCGGCGCACCTGCAGGTAGGCCATCGCCGCGATGACGGAGGAGGCCACGGCAACCGCGCCGCCCAGCCACTGGTCGGTCTCGGCCGCCGGGCGCAGCACCTGGGTGACGCCGACGAAGCTCGCGCCCACGGCCACGATCAGCGGCCATTCGCTCAAACCTTTACCCTGCCACCAGCCCTTGAAGAACATCCAGGCGGACAGCCAGATCGGCGCCATGTAGTTCAGCGTGATGGCGGTGGCCAGCGGCAGCTTGCCGATCGCGTAGAACCACATCCACAGCGAGACCACGCCGACGATGCTGCGCCACAGGTGGGCCCTGGGGAAGGGTGTGCGCAGCGTACCGCGCTGTTGGCGGATCATCGGCAGCAGCAACAGGCTGCCGATGATCCCGCGGTACATCACGATTTCGGAGGTGGAGTAGGTGAGGGAGGCCAGCTTCACCGCCGCGCCCATGGCGGCGAACGAGAAGCTGGCGAACAGCATCCAGAGCGCCGGCATCAAACTCCCGAGGCGCCTGGCCCGATATCCTGCAGGCGGCTGCGGTACCACTCGTGGAAGTGCTGCATGCCGTCTTCCATCGGCGACTGGTAAGGTCCGACCTCGCTGACGCCGCGTTCCATCAGGATCTTGCGGCCGGCATCCATGCGCAGGGCGATCTCGTCGTCCTCGACGCAGGTTTCCATGTAGGCGGCGCGTTCGGCTTCGACGAAGCCGCGCTCGAACAGCACGAATTCCTCGGGGTAGTAGAACTCGACCACGTTGCGCGTCTTTTGCGGACCCATTGGCCACAGCGTCGACACCACCAGCACGTTCGGATACCACTCGACCATGATGTTCGGATACAGCGTCAGCCAGATCGCGCCGTACTTCGGCGGCTGGCCGTTGTTCAGCCTCAGGATCTGTTCCTGCCACTTTTTATAGGCAGCCGACCCGGATTTCTGCAGGCCGCGGTGCACGCCCACGGTCTGCACGCTGTAGTCCGGACCGAATTCCCAGCGCAGGTCGTCGCAGCTGACGAAATTGCCCAGGCCCGGGTGGAAAGGCTCGACGTGGTAATCCTCCAGGTAGACTTCAATGAAAGTCTTCCAGTTGTAGTCGCACTCGTGCACCTCGACGTGGTCGAACATGTAGCCCGAAAAGTCGAGGTCCTTCGTCACCGACATGTTCTTGAGCTTGTCCATGACGTGGTAGCCGTTCTGTTCGAACAGCAGGCCGTTCCAGTTCTGCAGCGGCGTCTTCGACAGGTTCAGGCAGGGCGTGTCGGCAAAATGCGGTGCGCCGATCAGCTCGCCCTTGAGGTCGTAGGTCCAGCGGTGCAGCGGGCACACGATGTTGTTGGCGTTGCCGCGGCCATTGAACATCAGCGCCTGGCGGTGGCGGCAGACGTTCGACAGCACTTCGATGCCGCCCTGGTTGCGCACCAGCATGCGGCCCTCGTTCTCCGATTTCAGGGTCGCAAAGTCGCCCAGTTCGGGCACCATCAGTTCGTGGCCGACGTAGCGCGGGCCATTCAGGAACAATTGCTGCATTTCGCGCTGCAGCAGCGCTTGGTCGAAGTAAACATTTACCGGCAGCTGCGCGGACGAGCGCGCCAGCTTGGCGTGGGTAGCCAGATCGGACATCCCAACCCCCCTTTAGAAATCAGTCAAAGAAGAGAAAGAATCCGAGAACCAGCATTACAGAGCGTAGAACCTTTATGGTTTTTTACGCTCTTTTAAGGAACGGAATGCGGTAATTCGGAGACAGAACCGGAGATTATAGCCTGTAAAGAGGCGTCTAGTCTCGGGCCCGCTCGCGGTTGTGGTCCTTGCGTGCTCAAAAATTGCCTGAATGGCATCGTTTTCATGAATCCGGGGGCGCTTTGCGATAAAATGTATCTTTGCTTGCAAGCTTGCGGCGACTGTTGCACCGTCATGCACGAGTAGGATTGTTTAAAATAAGCGATTAGACTGGCGTGCTGCGCGCAAAGTTGCCCAGGACCCGAAACAATCAAAGTCATTATGCCAAATAAAACAACCGCGGAGAGCGCCGTAGCCGGCACGCAAGCTCCGGAGTCTTTCGAACAGGCGATGGCCGAACTGGCCCAGCTGGTCAGCCAGATGGAAGGCGGCGCGCTGCCGCTGGAAGCCTCGGTCGCCGCCTACGCGCGCGGTTCCGAACTGGTGCGCTATTGCGCGGCCCAGCTGGAAAAGGTCGAAGCGCAAGTGAAGGTGCTGGAAGGCGAGATGCTCAAGCCCTTCAGCGACGGCGGAGACGACGCATGAGCGGCGTTGCATCGGCATCCCGCGCCGGCTTCGGCGACTGGATGAAGGACGTCCAGGCGCAGACCGAGGCCGCCCTCGACGCCTTCCTGCCGCCGGCCGGGCGCGAACCCGCCAAGCTCCACGAAGCGATGCGCTATACGGTGCTGGGCGGCGGCAAGCGCGTGCGCCCGCTGCTGGCGTATGCAAGCGGCGCGCTGTTCGGCGCCGATCCGGATGCGACGGCACGCGCGGCCAGCGCGGTCGAAATGATCCACGCCTATTCGCTGGTGCACGACGACATGCCCTGCATGGACGACGACGCCCTGCGCCGCGGCAAGCCGACGGTGCACGTGGCCTACGACGAAGCGACCGCGCTGCTGGTCGGCGACGCGCTGCAGGCGCAGGCCTTCGAGGTGCTGGCCGGCGCCGGCAGCGTGCCGCCCGCCCGCCTGGTGACCATGCTGCGCCTGCTGGCCGAAGCCGCCGGTTCGGCCGGCATGTGCGGCGGCCAGGCGATCGACCTGGACAGCGTCGGTTTCAAGCTGAGCCTGGAACAGCTGGAGCGCATGCACCAGCTGAAGACCGGCGCCATGCTGCGCGTGTCGGTACTGCTCGGCGCACTGGCCGGTCGCGACCTGGCCGCGCATGAACAGGAAGCGCTGGCGGCCTACGCGCGCGCGATCGGCCTGGCCTTCCAGGTGGTCGACGACGTGCTCGACGCCACCGCCGATTCGGCGACATTGGGCAAGACCGCGGGCAAGGATGCGGCGGCCAACAAACCGACATACGTATCGATTCTGGGGCTGGAGCCGTCCAAGGCACTGGCGGAACAATTGCGGCAGCAGGCGCATGAGGCGCTGGCGCCGTTCGGAGACCAAGCACTGCGGCTGCGCGAACTCGCGGACCTGATCGTGCAGCGGAAGGCATAAATGAAACTGCTAGAGACCATCAACGACCCGGCCGACCTGCGCAAACTGGCGCGTACCCAGCTCACCCCGCTGGCCACGGAGCTGCGCGACTACCTGCTGGATTCGGTATCGAAAACCGGCGGCCACCTGTCGTCCAACCTCGGCACCGTCGAGCTGACGATCGCGCTGCATTACGTGTTCAACACGCCGGAAGACCGCATCGTGTGGGACGTCGGCCACCAGACCTACTCGCACAAGATCCTGACCGGCCGCCGCGACCGCATGCCGACGCTGCGCCAGCACAACGGCCTGTCCGGCTTCCCGAAGCGCGACGAAAGCGAATACGACACCTTCGGCACCGCGCACTCGTCGACCTCGATCTCGGCGGCGCTGGGCATGGCGACGGCGGCCAAGATCAAGGGCGAGAAGCGCCATGCGATCGCCGTCATCGGCGACGGCTCGATGACCGCCGGCATGGCCTTCGAAGCACTCAACAACGCCGGCGTCGAGGACGACGTCAACCTGCTGGTGGTCTTGAACGACAATGACATGTCGATCTCGCCGCCGGTGGGCGCATTGAACCGCTACCTGGCGCGTTTGATGAGCGGCCAGTTCTACGCCGCCGCCAAGAACGTCGGCAAAAGCGTGCTGCCGGCCCCGATGCTGGAGCTGGCGAAAAAGCTGGAAGAGCACGCCAAGGGCATGGTGGTCCCGGCCACGATGTTCGAGGAATTCGGCTTCAACTACGTCGGCCCGATCGACGGCCACGACCTCGACTCGCTGATCCCGACGCTGCAGAACATCCGCAAGCTCAAGGGCCCGCAGTTCCTGCACGTGGTGACCAAGAAGGGGCAGGGCTACAAGCTGGCCGAGGCCGAGCCGATCCTGTACCACGGCACCGGCAAGTTCAACCCCGTCGAAGGCATCAAGCCGGCCACGGCGCCGGCCAAGATCACCTATACCGAAGTGTTCGGCAACTGGCTGTGCGACATGGCCGCCGCGGATAAACGCCTGGTCGGCATCACGCCGGCGATGCGCGAAGGCTCGGGCATGGTGCGCTTCCACCAGCAATACCCGGAGCGCTACTTCGACGTCGGCATCGCCGAGCAGCATTCCGTCACCTTCGGCGCCGG
>Ga0308160_10005449_pt1 | contig 13269 bp, 16 predicted proteins | sample PhyFR1_FD_201036 | JGI IMG/M metagenome (GOLD analysis project Ga0308160, IMG submission 201036) | Phyllosphere microbial communities from UC Gill Tract Community Farm, Albany, California, United States - DLSLF.R1 | ecosystem: Host-associated > Plants > Phyllosphere > Unclassified | place: USA... | reverse complement strand
AAATACAAGGAGACTGGGCCAAGAGGGAGGGAGAGAAAGAGAAATACAAAAATGGAGGAAGTCGAGCGAAGACGTGCTCGTGACGCAAAATTTGACGACAGCAATCTTGCATCTGTACGTCTCTCCGTCGTTATCTGAACTGACCCTGTAGTCATCCTCGCGTCCACTGTACAAGAATGTCGACCTCGACGACGCATCCTCCTTTGGCGACGATGAGTCCGACCATGGTCGAAATCCACTCGCTCACCAAGCCGACCAGGACGACATGATGATTGGCCTCCCCGACTCATTGGTCGGTCAAGGTATCGAAGATCTAGCCTATGGTGCCGGACCCGAATTCGAGCTAGAAGCCCACACCCTCGGCATCGACTGGTGGGGAGATTCCGACGACGAGACCGAGGAGGACGAGGAGGGGGTAGGTCCACCCTGCTTCCGTTGAGAACGCAACTGATATCAGATCTACATTGACCATCTGTCTGGATCCGAAGCTGGAAGGGAATCCGTCTCGACATCTCACGACTCTGACGCAATGCTGTCGGACGATGAGGAATACTCTTCTTCATCCGACGAAGAACAATTCGACGCCTTTGGTATTCCGACCCATCCAGCGGGTCCTATTGCTCCAATGGAAAGCAGTGATCGACCATTCATCGTCATGCAGAATTGGAAAGGTGAACTTGAATTGGTTCACACTCGACCTGCACGATCTAAAACACGCAAAGAACGCGGATCACAATCCCGTACAGCCGGTTCGGTTGGTGAAAGTACCGTCTTGAGTAATGAACCTGAACTGCGAATCGATCCGGATGACGATAGCGATGCCTCAAGCTGGTCTGGTCTGAGTGAAGAAGAAGATTGCGGGAATACGACCGACTCGATGGACGAAGATGATATGCCCATGCTCGACAGTCCGGCTTTACAGCAGCTCATGGACAACCAAATTGGAATGCACGATATTCCATCCCCTGTAGAACCTCTTGGACCTTCGATCATCGTTACCGATACTTCGCTACCGCTTGATCCGGATACTCCCGCGCTATCGACAAGTTCCAGCAACACCAATGCCCCCGCTGCCGCTGCCGCGCCTACAGTACCCCTTACACCTGGCTCGGCAACTCCAGCTGTAGCTTTACCTACCATGGGAACATTCCATCCAGTCATTGACGATCCAGCGCAATGTGCGGTTATCGACGGCTCCAAGTCGGCCACCAAATCACCATTCACCCACAAACGACGTACTGCTCGAGACCGAAAAGGATCCGTTACTTCATCAAGATCATCTCTGCCCGAACGTAAACGTAAACCATCGATGGACTTGTTTTCACCTCGCGTACAGTCGAACACGCATCTCGACAAGCTACACAAACAAGCAAGGTACTCTTCCATTCCCGGTCACCCTCGATATGTCAAGGCGAAACGAGCCGAGGCATTGGAAGATGGCGAAAAGACCACGTCCGAATCCGAAGAAGAAGTCATGATGTCCCTTGAAGACATGATTGAATCGTCTGTCTTGGAATACGAAAGCGCCAACGACGAACAAATGCATCATCACTCGATGCGATTTGATCGAGTACCCGTATCGACCTACATGCGACGAAATATCCTTTCCTCTGCTGGACGAGACCTAGCTTTACACGATGGCATGGACATGGATCCGGCCTACGCTTCATCCTTCCGTATGCGCCAACCGTTCTCTTCGCCAGTCGGGAGAGGATACGGCATGACCGATACCCTCGCCGGACCCATCTCTGGAAGGGGTCTAGTCATGTCCCCCATCCTTGCCCCTGTCAGGGAAGGAGACGAAAGTAGGCCAATGTCGAGGAAGGAGAAGAGAAGGACAGCTCGTATGAGTATGAGCAGCACGAATGCTGCTCCTCCACCTTTACAGCTTTGATAGCTGCCTCTGTAGAATTACAAAAACATACCCCAGAATCGGCCAATCCATCGCTCCAACTTCAATCGAAAAGAATCAAGTATATACAATAAACAATTTGGGATAGGTTATTCTCTGTAGATACTCACAATGCTTGTTTCAGTACGCATGCATGGTTTCAGAATTCCCCTTGCATGATACCTTATGCTATAAAGAAACACTGCCATTACGCCTAATAAATTGATTCCGTTCAATAATAATTAATTAGCTGATCCCGTGCTCTGCCCCCTTGTAAATTCGAGCAATCAATACCGGTGGAGGAAATCCCACGACAACGACAATAGCCTGCTCCGCCATCAATAGAGCATGTCTAGTCACTCTACTCCTCATAGTTCATCTGTTAATAATGTAAACAACACACATCAACCTACCAATGGAATCCCAAACACTCCTTCTTCCATTCCTACCAGTAATCTGCCTTTGACCGGTCCCAACGGTAACTATACCAATGGCAATGGTAATGCAGTCGCCAGTGGAAGTGGAAGCGGGAGTGCGAGTGGGAATGGACCAGCACCGCAATCATGGATCGAAAGAGGGAGTATCAACCGAAAACGAAAATGGACAACAATGGGGTTCAACGAACCCGAACAAGCAGTCATGGAACGTACGACAATGGGTTTCCACCTCGCCCTAGCTTCTGATCAGGTCGCGACACTCTTTCCCGAGAAGCCTACCGCATTTAAATCGTTCGAGGATGTAGTGGAGAAACTGGTGCCGTATCATATTTGGCAAGTTTGTGACGAGGAACTGGATGGGCAGGATGATGAGACTGAGGTCGAGAGGAAACAGAGGGAAGAAGAAGGTATGTCCTATTCACCCCTACTCTCCATGGTCTATTGGAGAAGAGAAATGAGTGCTGATGAGAAAGAAGAGAAAGCAGCTCAAGCCATTGTCTCGCGAATGAGAAATATTCAAAATCACCTAATGAGGGGTCGTCTCCGTGATGGATCCGTAAGTTCCTCCCTTTACTTTCAGCTTACGCTAACGGATAGAAACCATCACCTACCGTAGACCTCATTACAATCATCCGAGATTCAACCTCTGCCCTCCGAGACGAAGTATCAAATATCCAACGAGATTATCGACGCTTGAACGCAGAGAGGGATGCTATCGAAATAGCCGCAAAGCGAAAAGAAGAACAAGCAGCCTATCAACGTGGAATAGAAGCGATCAGCAGGAATAACGCGGAAAGAGCAAGAGTACAGCAAGCCAAGGAAGCCGCGGCGGCTAAAGAAGCCCAGGCAAAACAAGCTGCCGCTAAAGCATCGGCTGCTACCACATCGAAAACCCCTGCTAAAGCTACTCCGAAATCACAAACCCCCTCCACCGTTGCATCGCCACTTCATTCAACACCAACACCGACAAGGGGTAGGGGGAGACCAAGAGGAGGAGGTGGACTTCGGGAACAAGCTTTGACGCATGTAGCTCAATCCAAAACAGCCACACCTTCCACTTCAAGACAAAGTCCGGTGTCGGCAACAGCAAGTCCAAGCCCTGGTCCAGTATCCCCGGCAGCGACATCAGCCCCAGCCGCTCAGACATCTTCCGCCCCGTCTCCATCGGGCTCGCCAGCACCCAGCCCAGCAGCTAGCGGTAGTACCAAGCCCAAACCCACACAAGGAGAAGACCCCGCAAATGTACTAGGAGGTGAAATGTTGAAGGGGCCGGTAAACATCTCTTTCCCTATGTAAGTCCAATCTACTCCATTGTCGCATATCTGACTTCTTAGAACTTCGATTCCTGACCTGCTCAAAGCGGGTATACTCAGCAGAGAAGCGAATCCAGCTGTAAAGCCACCTGCACATATCGGAGTACAGCACGATGACCCAAATTACGCTTTGGTCTCTCTGTAAGCATCATCTCAAGCATCATCAGGGATCAGCTGACATATCAGTGACTTGAGGAAATTCAGTCCGGTCCAGTTGGTTGCATTGAGCAAGATTCTGAAGATACCTGATCCACGAAAGGCGAATGCTAGTACCAATGGTAGCTCGGCGGGTACAAGTGATGCTCCTTCTGGATCTGGATCTGGATCTGGATCTGGGGCTAGCTGAGTGTCGGAGACTTGTATGCAAAGCTTGGGGACAAGAGTCGTAGTGATGTAGAGTAGAGTAGTATTGTGATGCCACAGCCAGCAATCTCAGGCACAATGAATCAAGTTGCGTCTCGTCATAGACCGTCGTTGTACTACTCGTCTCATCAACATTACTGTCTTTCACCTCTCTATATCGCATCGATTCATTATGGTCTACAGTGACAGCACCGCTACATTCAAAGACCTCATTGCGCAAGGCTCATCTCGCCCGACTTCACCTGCTCGAGCAAGAGATGTCAGTCGGGCTCGGGACAAGGGAAAGGGCAAAGAGGGAGATGAAGTCTTTCTTCAAGAAGCCTACAGGATAGTGAGTACATCTATACATGCCATGGCAGTAATGGGCATTGAGTGCTAACGAACAGCATGTCCACCTTGAATCTCTCACGGCACTCCTGCAAACAATCCGCAAACCCTACCTATCGATAACAGAACCGCCTATATCCCGGCGTCAACGCCTCCAAGCAAGCGGTAGTCAAGCAGATGACGATTTGAGTAGATGGAAGGGAAGTACCTATTTGAGCGATAGGGAGAGGGATGAAATCGATCTGAGGGGACGGATGATTCTAAGGAGATGCAAGGAGAGGTTATATGATTTAGAGCGTTCTGAAAAGGGTCAGTCACTTCCCCGTGAGCTATGACGAGAGAGAGGCTGATTCGTAGCTCGACAAGTCCAGAAAGCCCCATTATCCAGACTCCAGACCCTATTACCATCTCTCGCACCCTCGTCCGATCCATTCGAACCGTTGATTAAAGCACATCGATCATCAGTCCTCTGGACTCTTAATGATAGACTTGCAAAGACGTCCGCGAGTCTGACAGATCTACAAGAAGAGAGAAGTCGAAGGAGAGAAGAAAGAAACAAGAGTCTGGGTGGACAAGCGGCCAAAGAAGCTGCTAGGCTGGGAGTGGGGAAGGAAACATCATGGTTCGAAGGAATCACGTCCGGCCTCACTGGACAGAATGTCAATGAAATGTCGAAACCGATCATACCGTCTGATGAACCATCTATCGAATCGCAACTATCACCAATCCAATTACAAGCTCTTGAATCGGAAAACTCGGCATTACTAGAGAACATGGAATCGACCCTCTCATCCGTCTTATCCGCCGAAAGATCTTTACTCGAAATATCGAGTTTACAGACCGAGTTGGTAAAGAATCTGGTCCAGCAGACGGAGATCACGGATAGACTGTATGAGGAGGCTGTTGGGAGTGTCGGGGAGATGAAGAAAGCTGGGCAACAGTTGGTCCAGGCTAAAAAGAGGGGTGAAGAGGGGAGGATGTTTTTACTTATTTTCTTGATCGGGGCCAGTTTGGCATTATTGTTCTTGGACTGGTATGCTAATTGATGCATCTTATCAGTGCTGGTTGTAAACGGATCGGCACGGCTTTGAGTGAAAGAGTGAGAACAAAGGTGCATGCTCTACACGTCATAGACTTTTGATAATACTCGTACAGTGACATGACTAATAACTCTCGCCGGACCCGCTCGTCCTCCTCGAAGCGCCCCTCTCTGGCCTAGCTGGCCTCAATCCCTGCCTAGAAGTCAAAGGCTCATCCTCTAGCTCGTCTTCATCCAACTCCATCTCCATTTCATCCCTATACATATCTTCGGTCGGTACTCCCTCTTCCAGCACTCTAGCGGCAAGCTCTCCTTCTTCGAGTTGGCGCATTTGATCCAGTGTGAGCCTGTAGATCCAGATCCCAGTTCCGGTCGAGATGATCATTGAGAGACCTATCGAGCCGAGATTGAGCCAGAATTTCAGGGGGTCGTGGTGTGGTTCATCGGGAGTCTCGATCAGGGATGTGAGTCGGGAACCGATGAATACGGGAATAAACAGGCGGGGCTGTAGTGCACTGCTATTAGCATAGTGACTTGACGACGCATTGATCAACTTACAGATTGGCGATCATGAACTGGTAGAATTTGACACTTTCAACGGACTACACATGAGCTTAGGTTGACGTACTTGTCAGCTGACTCACGGCGAATAGACCATTCCCGATAGCCCATGGAATCGGCGAGTACCGAATCATGATGATCAGAGGCAGGCCTTTATGTTTCATAACGTTTCCGAATGCATCCCACTTGGTCCCCATCTTGACTTTCGGGAAGAACGTCTACCCGTCAGCATCTTATATATGAAATGAGCACTCACTCTGACGGATAAGAAGGCGATTGCTGCCCCGAGCATAGAGGCGAACGAGGCGATCAAGAATCCAGGCCAGATACCATAAGTAAATCCAATAAGAGACATCGAGCCAGCGAAGCCAAATAGTGGAGGATGAGAAGCCAGCACTAGAAGTCAGCACAATTTGACTACATCCGAGAAAGGGACATACCAACTAGGAGAATACATAGGAACCAGCCTTTGACCCCCATTCCGCGTATTTTCAGTCCAAAGTCGTTGAATACCTGCATGATCCTTGTTGGAGTTATGATGATCAGGGCGATTATGGCGATAACTTGCACCGCTGCTACACCCCAGATGAAAAACTGGATTGTCAGTGGTGAAACGTTTCAAGCTAAATCGCCCATCGATGCGTTCTATCGTTGTGCCACATCCCTCTTGATAGCTCCAGCTAGCATCGCGATCATATTCACAATGACTGTGACCAGAAGTGCAGGCTCCCATCACTTGCGCTACCCCGACCCACGCGATCCGACACTTACCTTCCGTCTTGGCGAGAGCGCATCGTACCGCCTCAATACCTCTCCAGGAAACGCTCTAGCTTTCTGCATAAACGTCGCCTCCCTTCCTCTGGGCGTTGGTGAGCCTTCCAGCCTTGGCATTCTGTATCTAGAAGGAATCTTGGTTATATGCCGTTGGCGATGGTATATACAGAGTTACTCTATAGGCGGTACTCCACTTGCTGCGCGTCATCCACCAATGTGGGGCCCCGCTAAATGGAAACTTTTGATTCCGGCGTTGACCGATAGTGGCAAGAGTGAATCAAGTGGATGGGTTCTAAGTAGTACTATACATACCCTATACAAAGGGGTCAATAACAGCGAGCAGCTAAGAGGTAGTCATGGTAAGCTACGACGTACTGTGACGCACAGTAATACAGCTAACGAACAGGGTGTCCCAGCATTGTTCCGATGGTTATCGAAGAAATACCCAAAGATCGTCAACAAAGTCGCAGAAGAGACACCAACCAAAGTAAGGAATCAAGATGGTGAAATCGTCGAGGTTCCAGTCAGGTACGAGTCCAAGAACCCAAATGGTTTCGAAGTGGATAATCTGTACCGTACGTGTCTCCGTCACGTCGCGTCGATCGCGCTAGATGGACTAGATCGCTGATGAATTAGTGGATATGAACGGTATCGTACATCCTTGTACTCATCCTGAAGGGAAACCTGCACCAGAGACAGAAGAGGAAATGATGGCCGAGGTATTCAAGTATACTGAGAGAGTCGTCAATATGGCCAGACCAAGAAAGGTCCTCATGATGGCTATTGGTACGTGAACAGGCCAAGAACAGGATTTCGGCTGACAGATAGATGGAGTCGCGCCTCGAGCCAAGATGAATCAACAGCGATCACGTCGTTTCCGAGCTGCTCAGGAAGCAGCCGACAAGGAGGAAGAAAGGAGGGAATCTATCAAGCTATTCGAAGCAATGGGACACCCTGTTTCAGATGAAGCGATGAACAAGAAATCATGGGATACCAATGCCATCACCCCCGGAACACCTTTTATGGATCTACTCTCGAAATCACTGAAGTACTGGATTTCTTGGAAATTGACAAATGATCCTGGATGGAAGGACGTCAAGGTCATCTTGTCGGATAGTAGTGTACCTGGAGAAGGAGAGCACAAGATTGTGGACTGGATCAGGAGACAGAGGACGGATCCTGGATGGGATGCCAACACCAGTCATGTCATCTACGGTTTGGTAAGCTCATTTGATTTTGCTCATTATCATGCGAAGCTGACAAATAGGACGCCGATCTGATCATGCTGGCATTGGCGACACACGAGCCGAATTTCAGGGTTCTGCGAGAGGACGTCTTTGCCCAAGGATCCACCGGACCCCGAGTCTGCAAGAAATGTGGTGTCGAAGGACACGTAGTAGCCAACTGTAAAGGTATGTCAGCCCGTTCTAAACCGCCACACCAACTGACTTTTCAGGCCAAGCACCACCAAAAGACCCCAATGTCGTTGAAAAAGCCAAACCAGTCGACCCCAAACCATTCATCTTCCTCGACGTATCCGTTCTCCGAGAATACCTAGCGGTAGAACTCCGAGTCCCAACAGTCCCATTCCCCTTCGACCAAGAACTAGCAATTGATGATTGGATCTTCATGATTTTCTTCGTTGGAAATGATTTCTTGCCCCATCTACCCAGTTTGGAAATTAGAGAAGGAGCCATTGATGCGCTACTCAAGATCTGGAAGACGGAGCTACCGAGGATGGGAGGATATCTGACTAATCATGGAAAAGTCGATCTCGCTCGTGCTCAGGTCATCTTGGAGGGATTGGCAAAGAATGAGGATTCTATTTTCCAAAAGAGGCGTGAAGGTAAGCCAACTCTGTCTTTCGTAAGGTCAAGCTGACATTCAGATGAGGAGAGACAGGATTCCCGTCAGAAACGTCAACGAATCGACGAGCATGCTCGACAGGACGCCGCTCAGCTCAGAAAGGACGCTCAAAATGGATCAGGGATGCAGCTCAATGGCCAAGAATACGTCGCTGTTGACCCATCAAAGACAGCGAGAGGCGGCAATCTACATCCCTCACTACCGACCAGGCCAGCTTTCGATATCGTTCCAAAAGAGGAGATTGCCGAAAAGAAGCTCAATCCCGCTCAGAAACGTGAAAAGGAAGCAGAGAACATGAAGCGAGGAGTTGCCAATATGGATGCGGAATCTAGTGTTGATGTTGTCCGAAATCGTCGAGCGATAAGGATGGCAAACATGTCGGCTGCCGATCGACTTCGAGCCGAGATGAATGGCGAGACTGCCGATGGCGAGGATGAGGGAGATGATACTGTCAAACTCGAAAACAAGGATGAGGAGGAGAAGGAAGAGCTCGCCCCCGAGGAAGCTAAAGCAGCTCTCGAGGGTCAAGCGGAGGATGAGGGAGTGAATAGCGAGGTCGTCGAGCCTGCCCTAGCGACTGACGAGGACGAGGGTGAGGCTGCTGTCCCACTCGACGGTGATCAGTCGCTGGATGAATCTGAAGAAAAGCCAAAAGGGCACAAGCGGAAAGTGGAGGAGGTTGAAGCCGAGGACGAGGAGGATGAATTGATCGTCGGGGACGATGGATTGGATGCTCCTCCTGATATCGAGAGTGATCAGCCGGCATCGAAAAAGAAGCTCAAGTTCAATGCGGACGGTACTGTTGATGGGTACGAGGATGATGTCAGGTAAGCTAAACTACTCTGGTAAGTGTCATCAGCTGATGCGAAAGACTTTGGGAGCCTGGATACAGAGAGCGCTACTACGAGCGAAAGTTCGGGACCACGCTCGCCGACAGGTCGACAATCGACAAAATCACCATGCACTACATGGAGGGATTATGTTGGGTGCTGGAATACTACTACCAGGGAGTACCAGCTTGGGATTGGTATTACCCTTACCACTATGCTCCTTTCGCCCAAGATTTCCAAGATGTTGGCAGCCTGAATATCCAATTCAAAGACTCAGCTCCTTTTACTCCTTATGGTCAATTACTCGGTGTCTTCCCAGCCGCTTCGTAAGTCACAAACCTCTCTACTGAATTTTGAACTGATAAATAGACGTATACATCTGCCAATGCCTCTGCAAGGCTTGATGACTGAAGACGATTCACCTATTATCGATTTCTACCCCGACGATTTCGAGATTGATATGAATGGAAAGAAGATGGTTTGGCAGGGTGTGGCCTTACTGCCGTTTATCGATGAGAAGCGACTGCTAAAAGCTCTCAAGAGTAAAGAACCGGAATTGACGGATATTGAGAAACGGAGAAATAGGTGGGGAGATAATGTCATGTTCATTGGGGACCACAATGCGTTGTATGAGCCTTTCTGCGGTTTGTATACCCTGAAACCAGCCACCAAGGTATGTCACCTAAATCACTATCCCTTGCCAAAGCTGACAAGAGAGCCCGTGATGATCGATACCCAGCTCTCACTCGGTACATCCGGTTCCGTACTCGCCGACCCCAACTGTGTCCCACACTCTACACTCGAGTCTCCTCTTCCAAACATTGAAGAGTGTCCCGATATTCCTACCAACAACTCCTTATCTGTCCGATACTATTTCCCCCGTCAAGCTCATCCTCACCACTCAGTCGTTCTACCAGGCTACAAGCCTATCCCAGCGCAATTGAGCGAAGGCGATAAAGATTGGGTCAGAAGAGGTGGTGGACCAGGAGGAGGCAGGGGTGGAAGAGGCGGTGGAGGCGGTGGACCTCGATACTCGGGTGGTCCGGGAATGGGTAATCATGCCCCTCGACCGCCTCGGAATGGAGGAGGAGATTACGGGTCGTACGGAGCTCGATCAGGCCCACCACCTCCAGCACCCTATGGCTCGTACGCTCCTCCACCACAAGCTGCCTATGGTGGAGGCGGAGGATACGGGAACTCAGGATTACCGCCCAACCCATACGCTAGAGGCGCACCACCACCGCCAAACCCATATGCTGGAAACGCGTACGGAGCACCTTCAGCAGCATATGGAGGATACGCACCACCCCCACCACCGACATTACCGCGTAATGGGAATGGAGCGTATGGTGCTCCTCCACCTAATCCTTATCCACCACCAAGAAATGGCGGGGGCTATGGGGGAAGTAATGGAGGGGGAGGATATGGCGGGTACGGCGGGGGTGGAGGTGGTTATGGAGGAGGAGGGGGTAGGCGTTAGAGTGAGGTGCTTGTGACGGGGTTGTCTTTTTTTCTTTAGCGTTAGTAAAATGCATAAGCTAGCTGTAATTATACTCGTCCACGTTTGTGTTCGGTGGGATTGTGATTTGGTTTGATAACAAGGAATTGATCTAGATTGCGGAATTGGATAGCTGACTTGGCGAAAGAACTCGCGTCACCAAATGTTGTAACTTCCTCTGTGCACTTTACCTCAACCTCACTACTACACATCTCTATCTGGCTTGACTCAAGCCTGTCGAGGCCCACATATCATGACCGCCGACCTCTCACCCTCTGTCAACCCACTCCCACCACGCACGCGCCTCCTTCTAAACCTCTCGAACCAATCCCAACTCCTCGACCAATTCTTCACTACCCTCACCAACCCAACCCCTGCAAACGCCTCATCCTTACCGAACCTCTCCACTCTCTTACAGGAAACCACAGATGACCTGCTCGCTCTGCGGAAAGATGTAATAGCGCACCAGGAGGTATGGGCTCGGATTGAAAAGAAGAAGAAGGAGGTTGTTGATTTAGAAAAGAGGAGTAGGGGGTTGATGAGGGCTTTGAAAGTCGAGTCGGAAGAGTTGGGGGTGATGGTCAAGGAAGGTAGGGAGATCATGGAGAGCGTGGACAAGGTTCAGAAGTGTATGTCCTTGAAGATTGCTGGAAGCACAGAGTGGGATGCTAATGGTAGATCCAATACATGTGCCCAAACTCCTGGCGCACGCTCATGCACTCGCCAAACACTCTTCTGCGCCTATATCGAGTCTACTCACACCGATAGATAGGCAGCAATATCAACCATGGCCCACCGAGAATGCAATGCGACAAGGCTTATTGTTCCAAATGGAGGGAAGTATGTCTGGAGTAGGGCAAACAGGTCAGGTCGGTGATGGTATGTCTCTCCCACACTCAACACAGACGTAGCTGATATAAATAGAGGGCAAAGAGGAAGATGTGGTCATGGCTGAACCGGTCGCTGCGCAGGTCCATCGCGAGGAGGTTGGGAGGAGGTACGATCCAGATGCTGTATTCACGTTGGACCTCAATTCCGATTCAGACGACGATTAGCTGGCTGGGTGACACATGTATGAATACTAGATGGAACGGCTGCACATGTGATGATGAACTATGTCGTTATAATACATGACGTGAGAGTATGAATGACTATGTAAAGAAGGCCTGAAGAGCGAGATAAATGTAAACAAGGAAACGAGGCTACTACCAATTCTTGAGCATCTCCCTGGAAAGAGGTTCGGTCTCCTGCTCGTACTCGACATTGACAGTGGGTCCTATCTGATCAGCGCAGACTTGAGAGCAGAGAGGGAAGGACGTACGTCTCTTGGCAGTTGGTCCCTTCTTTGGTGCTGGGGCCTTTCTCTTGGATCCGGCCTGAGGAGCTGGGGCAGGGGCTTTGCCTTTACCGTTACTCTTTGGTGCTGCGTCTCCTGCATCTCCATCTTCCTCACTATCGTCGTCGTCCTCATCTTCATCGTCCTCGTCTTCGTCGGTGACTTCCAGATCTGATGGGAACTCTTCTCCTGAATCATCTTCGTCAGACTATCATCAGCTCAGACCATTCTGATCAGGAAAGGTAGCTTACTCCTGAGAAATCCTCCATATCATCATCTGAATCATCCGCTTCCACATACTCCCTCTCTCCACCTTCATATTCCTCTTCTTCCTCGTCCAAGTCACTCTCATCATCCATCATTTCGTCCATATCCAATTCCTTCTCTTTACCCTTCCTGTCCATTTCCAAAACCTGCCTCCATACATCCTCATTAACGTTCAATGGGGCATCACCATATGCTTTTGACCTTAGTCGGTCGAGCAACTCCTTCTCGATAGTCTTTTCGATATGGGCGGCCGCGAGGGCTTTACGTTCTCGAGTCTTTTCTCGTCGTTCCAACTTCTTTTTCACTCCTACCATTGTGGGCCTGTTGTCAGCTTTGACCGTGAGACCGATAATAGAAGCTCACTGTGCAGTCAAACTCAGGCGACGCATCTTGATCAAGTACTGGGTGATCTTTGTTATACGCTGCTTGCATTTGTGTGTCATGAAGTTGGGCCAGTAAATGAGTTCCTTGTCGATCTGATGAATCAGCTTGCCTGTCCCGGTCCTGAGCTCCAACAGCTTACCTGCTCGAGAGCTTTAGCGTAGTTGTTTGACAACTTGACTTTCTCCCACATGTTCGCCGGCGTGTGTGCTCGCTCGATGGTCTTCATGTATAGATAGAGTACACCTAGATATCAGCTTATCCCCAGGTCACCTAGAAGATGCAGCTCACCTTCATGTTCTCGAACGGTTGCATATCGTGAATTTGCTAGAGGACATGATTGCCTTGAACAGAAACCAGTAAGATTGTATTCGTTCCTACAGAAA
>Ga0308160_10005447_pt1 | contig 13272 bp, 7 predicted proteins | sample PhyFR1_FD_201036 | JGI IMG/M metagenome (GOLD analysis project Ga0308160, IMG submission 201036) | Phyllosphere microbial communities from UC Gill Tract Community Farm, Albany, California, United States - DLSLF.R1 | ecosystem: Host-associated > Plants > Phyllosphere > Unclassified | place: USA... | reverse complement strand
CCCAGATCTCGGGCCCGGTGGTGGTTTCGTGGGCGCGCGGGTTGGCCGGATTGTTGAACTGGTCGGCGAACCAGGCGCCCGGGATTTCTCTCGCCAGGCGCGCCGCGTAGTCCTGGTAGTACTCGGGGTGGCCCTTGCCGACGTCGGAGCGGGTCAGGTGGATCTCGGCGCCGAGCGCCTTCAGGTGCAGGACTTTTTCGGCCGCCATTTTATCGGGCACGACCAGCACCACGCGATACCCCTTGATGCGGGCCACCAGCGCCAGGCCCAGGCCGGTGTTGCCGGCGGTGGCCTCGACCACGGTGCCGCCCGGCGCCAGGTGTCCATCATGTTCGGCCTGCTCGATCATGGTCTTGCCGATGCGGTCCTTGATGGAGCCGCCGGGATTCTGTGATTCGAGTTTCAGGAACAGCTGGCAGGGGCCGGTGTCGATCCGGGTGACTTCGACCAGCGGGGTATCGCCGATCAGGGAAAACAGTGCAGCTTGCGACGCATGTTGCATATTGCCTCCGGTAGGCCGGCCCTGCGGCGGCGCAGGTAGCGCAAGCGATCAGCGCGGCGGGGCGGCGAGCTACGACGAACTGGCGCGGGTGAGCGCCAAGCCATGGTAAAGGAACATCATACGAGTTTTCGGCGCGGGCTGCTTTGGAGCCCGTTAAAGTTCTGGCAAGGCGCGGCGCGCGTCAGGCGCCGGTCTTGAGGCGCCGCCACAGCGTCGTGCGGCTGATGCCGAGATGCTGCGCGGCAAGGTCGCGCTGCCCACCGAAGCGCGCCAGCACGGCCGCCACCGATTCGCGCGCGGGCGGCGCGGCGGGCGTGGCGCCTGCGCCAGCAAGCGTGGGCGTGGGCGTGGGCGCGCGCGCCAGTTCCGGCGCGACCGACAACAGGAAGGCCGGCGTCAGCGCCTGCAATGGCTCGGCGGCCAGGAATAGCGCGACCCGCTCCATCAGGTTGCGCAGTTCGCGCACATTGCCCGGCCAGGCGTATGCGGTCAGCAGCGGCGCGCAAGCCTTGATCTCGGCGGCCAGGTTCGGGTGCGGCCGCGCGTCGAGCGCCGCCAGCGCTTGTTTCAGCGACCATTCGGCCAGCGGCGCGATGTCGGGCAGGCGCTCGCGCAGCGACGGCAAGGCCAGGCGCAGCACGGCCAGCCGATAGAACAGGTCGGCGCGAAAACGGCCCTCGCGCACCCGCGCTTCGAGGTCGCAGTGGGTGGCGCTGATCACGCGCACGGCGATCGGCACCGGGCGCGTGCCGCCGACCCGCATCACCTCGCGCTCTTCGAGCACGCGCAGCAGCCGGGTTTGCAGGGAGAGGGGCATCTCGCCGATCTCGTCCAGGAACAGCGTGCCGCCATTGGCCGCTTCGAACAGGCCGGCGTGGCCGCCGCGGCGCGCGCCGGTGAAGGCGCCTTCCTCGTGTCCGAACAATTCCGACTCCAGCAGCGATTCGGCGATCGCGCCGCAGTTCACGGCGACGAACGGCCGGTCGGCGCCGCGGCGCGGACTCTCGCGGTGGATCGCCTGGGCCACCAGCTCCTTGCCGCTGCCGGTCTCGCCCTCGATCAGCACGGTGCTGGGCGAGCGCGCGTACAGCACCACGCTCTGGCGCAGCCGCTCCATGGCGGGCGACTCGCCGCGCAAGTCGTTCAGGCCGCGCCGCGCGCGCTGTTCGGTGCTCGGCCGGCGCCCGCGGCCCGCCTCGAGCCGGGTCAGGCGCGCCAGCTCGAGCGCATCGTCGAAGGCCTGGCGGATCGAGGCGGCCGAGTACAGGAACACGCCGCGCAGGCCGGCTTCCTCGGCCAGGTCGATGATCGAGCCGGCGCCGACGATGACCTCGATGCCGGCCAGTTTCAGTTCGTGCACGGTGGCGCGCGCATCGTCGCGGGTGACATAGGTTCGCTGAGCCAGTTCAAGGCCGAAGGTGGCGGCGAATTCGCCCAGTTCCGGCAGCAGCGCCTGGTAACTGATCACGCCGATCCGGCTCGACATGCGGCGCGCGCGCGCCAGCGCCTTGAGCACGTCGAAGCCGCTCGCCTTGGCCGCGATCACCGGCACCGATACCCGGCTCTTGAGCCAGGCGGCGTTCGAGCCGGCCGCGATCACCACGTCGCAGCGCTCGCTGGCCAGGCGTTCTCGGATGTGTTTCGCGGCCTCGTCGAAGCCGAGTTGCAGCGGTTCGATCGCCGCCAGGTGGTCGTACTCGGGGGTGATGTCGCGAAACAGTTCGGACAGGCGCGAAACCGACACGGTCCAGATCACGGGTTTATCGGTGGCGTCGACGGCAGGGCGGGGAGAAGTCATGTTTCAAGTGTAATCCATTTGCACCACCATGTTTCAGCTTGAAACAGTCGCTGGAAGCGAACGAGCGGTCGGATTTAAATCCATGCCGTAAGAATGCGGTAAGGGGACGCACTTAGGATGGACCTCAGCCAATCAGAACCTGTCCCGGTCAGTGAGAGTCGGGCCGAGGGCGCCTGACAAGCGTGCAGTGGGTTGCTCGTCGTTGCATGGCAATCCATGCAGATTCCGCGGGCCTTGCTCACGCTCGCCATGCATCGACATGCACTCGCTCCCACCCGCCGGGACAGGTTCTGGGGCAACACCAAAAAAACTGGAGACAAAATTGGATCAAGACGTCGTACAAAGGGTCAAGAGCGACCCGAATTACCAAAAGCTCAAATCGACCCGTTCCAAGTTCGGCTGGACGCTGACCTGGGCCATGATGTTCGTGTATTACGGCTTCACGCTGCTGGTCGCGTTCAACAAGGAATTCATGGGCTCGCGCATCGGCGATGGGGTCATGACCTGGGGCATCCCGCTGGGCCTGTTCGTCATCATCTTCACGGTGGTCATCACCGGCATCTATGTGCGTCGCGCCAACCGCGAATACGACGAGCTGAGCGACGCGATCCGCGCGAAGGCGGGTGCATGATGGCCCGTTCCCGTATCCAATCCACGCTGGCGCTGGCCCTGCTGGCGGCCGCCGGCGTCGCCCACGCCGCCCCCGACCTCGGCCAGGCCACCCGGCAAGCCACCAACTGGACCGCGATCACCATGTTCGCGCTGTTCGTCGTGGCCACGCTGTTCATCACCAAGTGGGCCGCCGCCAAGACCCGTTCGGCGTCCGACTTCTATACCGCTGGCGGCGGTATCACCGGCTTCCAGAACGGCCTGGCGATCGCGGGCGACTTCATGTCGGCCGCGTCCTTCCTCGGCATTTCCGCCGCCGTGTTCCTGGACGGCTTCGATGGTCTGATCTACGCGATCGGCTTCCTGGTCGGCTGGCCCGTCATCACCTTCCTGATGGCCGAGCGCCTGCGCAACCTGGGCCGCTTCACCTTCGCCGACGTGGCCTCGTACCGCTTCGCCCAGAAGCCGATCCGCGTGTTCGCTGCATCCGGCACGCTGGTCGTGGTGGCGTTCTACCTGATCGCCCAGATGGTCGGCGCCGGTCAGCTGATCAAGCTGCTGTTCGGCCTCGACTACTGGATCGCGGTGGTGCTGGTCGGCATCCTGATGATGGTGTACGTGCTGTTCGGCGGCATGACCGCCACCACCTGGGTGCAGATCATCAAGGCCGTGCTGCTGCTGTCGGGCGCCTCGTTCATGGCGTTCTCGGTGCTGGCCCAGTACAACTTCAGCCCATCGCAGCTGTTCCAGAGCGCGACCGAGCTGCACGCAAAGGGCGATGCGATCATGGGGCCGGGCAGCTTCATCAAGGATCCGATATCCGCGATCTCGTTCGGCATGGCGCTGATGTTCGGCACCGCCGGCCTGCCACACATCCTGATGCGCTTCTTCACCGTGCCAAGCGCCAAGGAAGCCCGTAAATCGGTGCTGTGGGCCACCACCTGGATCGGCTACTTCTACATCCTGACCTTCATCATCGGCTTTGGCGCGATCGTGCTGGTGGGTACCAATCCGGCCTTCAAGGACGCCGCCGGCGCCCTGCTGGGCGGCAACAATATGGCGGCGGTCCACCTGGCGCAAGCCGTGGGCGGCGACGTGTTCCTGGGCTTCATCTCGGCCGTGGCCTTCGCCACCATCCTGGCGGTGGTCGCCGGCCTGACCCTGTCGGGCGCCTCGGCCGTCTCGCACGACCTGTACGCCACCGTGTTCAAGAAGGGCCAGGCCACCAGCGAGAACGAGCTGCGCGTCTCGAAGATCACCACCATCTGCCTCGGCATCATCGCCGTGCTGCTGGGTATCGCGTTCGAGAAGCAGAACGTCGCCTTCATGGTCTCGCTGGCCTTTGCCATCGCGGCGTCGGCCAACTTCCCGGTGCTGTTCATGTCGGTGCTGTGGAAGGATTGCACCACCCGCGGCGCGACCGTGGGCGGCTTCCTGGGCCTGACGACCGCCGTGGTGCTGACCGTGCTGTCGAAATCGGTCTGGGTCGACGTGCTCAAGCACGATGCGGCGATCTTCCCGTACGCCTCGCCGGCGATCTTCTCGATGGCGGTCGGCTTCTTCGGCATCTGGTTGTTCTCGATCACCGACAAGGGCCCGCGTGCGCGCATCGACCGCGCCGGCTTCGAGGCGCAGGAAGTGCGCGCCGAGACCGGCATCGGCGCTGCCGGAGCGTCCGGCCACTGATCCCGGTGTTGCACACTAGCGTTTCATCCTGAAACGCGAATGAAACAAAGCGCGTGTGTTTCTTCGGAAGCCACGCGCTTTTTTCATGCAAGTCCTTGAAATGACAGGTTCTGGCGCTGGAGCTCGAGCATGGCATGGCGTTTGCATGGGAAGAGCTATCTTCATGCATTCATTCGAAAGGTCTTTCATGAGCCATCTCTCCGCCGGCGCCGCATTCCGCCAGGCCGTCCAGGAAGAATCGCCATTGCAGGTGGTCGGGGCGATCAACGCCAACCATGCATTGCTGGCCAAGCGCGCCGGCTTCAAGGCGATCTACTTGTCGGGCGGGGGCGTGGCCGCCGGCTCGCTGGGCCTGCCGGACCTGGGCATCTCGAACCTCGACGACGTGCTGGTCGACGTGCGCCGCATTACCGACGTATGCGACCTGCCGCTGCTGGTCGACGTCGACACCGGCTTCGGCGCCTCGGCCTTCAATGTGGCGCGCACCGTGCGCACGCTGTCGAAGGCCGGCGCGGCCGCCTGCCATATCGAGGACCAGGTGGGCGCCAAGCGCTGCGGCCACCGCCCCGGCAAGGAAATCGTCAGCAAGGACGAGATGGTCGACCGCATCAAGGCCGCCGCCGATGCGCGCCTGGACCGCGACTTCGTGATCATGGCGCGCACCGATGCGCTGGCGGTCGAGGGCCTGGACGCCGCGATCGAGCGCGCGGTGGCTTGCGTCGAAGCGGGCGCCGACATGATCTTTCCCGAAGCGATGACCAGCCTGCAGATGTATAAACAATTCGCCGATGCGGTCAAGGTGCCGGTGCTGGCCAACATCACCGAATTCGGCGCGACCCCGCTGTTTACGGTCGACGAGCTGGCCAGCGCCGGGGTCGGCCTGGTGCTGTACCCGCTGTCGGCCTTCCGCGCCATGAACAAGGCGGCCGAGAACGTCTACAACGCGATCCGCCGCGACGGCACCCAGCAGAACGTGCTCGAGACGATGCAGACGCGGGCCGAACTGTACGACCGCATCGACTATCACAGCTACGAGCAGAAGCTCGACGCACTATTTGCCCAGAACAAAGCCCAGTAACAGGAGACTTCACGCATGAGCAGCCAGAACGACCAGAACAACCAGCACGGCGAACAGCCTGCTTTCAAGCCGAAGAAATCGGTGGCCCTGTCGGGCGTCGCCGCCGGCAATACCGCCTTGTGCTCGGTGGGCAAGTCGGGCAACGACCTGCATTACCGCGGCTACGACATCCTGGACGTGGCCAGCGCCTGCGAATTCGAGGAAATCGCCTACCTGCTGGTGCACGGCAAGCTGCCGAACGAGGCCGAGCTGCGCGGCTACAAGGCCAAACTGCGTTCGCTGCGCGGGCTGCCGGCGGCGCTGAGAAGCGCACTCGAGGCGCTGCCGGCCGGCGCCCATCCGATGGACGTGATGCGCACCGGCGTGTCGGTGCTGGGTTGCACGCTGCCCGAGAAGGACGATCACCAGCTCGCCGGCGCGCGCGACATCGCCGACCGCCTGATGGCGTCGTTCGGCTCGATGCTGCTGTACTGGTACCACTACAGCCACAACGGCAAGCGCATCGAGGTCGAGACCGACGACGATTCGATCGGCGGCCACTTCCTGCACCTGCTGCACGGCTTCAAGCCATCCGACAGCTGGGTGCAGGCGATGCACACGTCGCTGATCCTGTACGCCGAGCACGAATTCAACGCCTCGACCTTCACCGCGCGCGTGATCGCGGGCACCGGCTCCGACATCCACTCGGCCATCACCGGCGCGATCGGCGCGCTGCGCGGACCGAAGCACGGCGGCGCCAACGAAGTGGCGCTGGATATCCAGAAGCGCTACGAGAACGCCGACGAGGCCGAGGCGGACATCCGCAACCGCGTGGCCAACAAGGAAGTCGTCATCGGCTTCGGCCATCCGGTGTACACGATCTCGGACCCGCGCAACAAGGTGATCAAGGAAGTGGCGCGTTCGCTATCGTCCGAGGCAGGCTCGATGAAGATGTTCGACATCGCCGAGCGCCTCGAGTCGGTGATGTGGGAAGTGAAAAAAATGTTCCCGAACCTGGACTGGTTCTCGGCCGTGTCGTACCACATGATGGGCGTGCCGACCGCCATGTTCACACCGCTGTTCGTCATCGCCCGCACCTCGGGCTGGGCCGCCCACGTGATCGAGCAGCGCATCGACAACAAGATCATCCGCCCGAGCGCGAACTACGTCGGCCCGGAAGACCTGCAGTTCGTGCCGCTGGTGGAACGGCCATGAACCGTTTGGCGTCATGGTCACGACGCCAGCTGGCAGGTTGGCCACGACGCCGCTTGCGGAATGGCCACGACCCATTCAGTACCACCATCATTCGCACGTCGTTCCCGCGCAGGCGGGAACCCAAGTTCGCTGGCGTCCAGGCCGACCACCACTCGCACGTCGTTCCCGCGCAGGCGGGAACCAAAGTTTGCCGGCGGGCCGAATGACCATCGAGGCTAGGCAGGCGAGATTGGATCCCCGCCTGCGCGGGGATGACGGTTTTACGGACACTGGATCCCCGCCTGCGCGGGGATGACGGTTTTACGGACACTGGATCCCTGCCTGCGCGGGGATGACGGTTTTTACGAACACTGGATCCCCGCCTGCGTGGGGAAGACGTTCTACAGGCACTGGATCCCCGCCCGCGCGGGGACGACGGTCCTACGGCTAGCGCCACAAACAAGCTCCATACAGGTCATGTCATGAATACCAATTTTCTGAAGCCCCTCCCAGGCACCAGCCTGGACTACTTCGACACCCGCGCTGCGGTCGATGCCCTGCAGCCGGGCGCCTACGACGGCTTGCCGTACACCTCGCGCGTGCTGGCCGAGAACCTGGTGCGCCGCTGCGACCCGGCGCGCATGAACGACGCGCTGCTGCAGATCATCGAGCGCAAGCGCGATCTCGACTTCCCCTGGTTCCCGGCGCGTGTGGTGTGCCACGACATCCTGGGCCAGACCGCCCTGGTCGACCTGGCCGGCCTGCGCGACGCCATCGCGCTGCAAGGGGGCGATCCGGCCATGGTCAATCCGGTGGTGCCGACCCAGCTCGTGGTCGACCACTCGCTGGCGGTCGAATGCGGCGGCTTCGATCCCGATGCGTTTTCCAAGAACCGCGCGATCGAGGACCGCCGCAACGAAGACCGCTTCCACTTCATCGACTGGACCAAGAAGGCGTTCAAGAACGTCGACGTGATCCCGCCGGGGAACGGCATCCTGCACCAGATCAACCTGGAACGCATGTCGCCCGTGATCCAGGTGGAGCAGGGCGTGGCCTATCCGGACACCCTGGTCGGCACCGATTCGCATACGCCGATGGTCGACGCGCTGGGCGTGCTCGCCATCGGCGTGGGCGGCCTGGAAGCCGAAAGCGTGATGCTGGGCCGCGCGTCGTACATGCGCCTGCCCGACATCATCGGCGTCGAGCTTACCGGCAAGCCGCAGCCGGGCATCACCGCCACCGACACCGTGCTGGCGCTGACCGAGTTCCTGCGCCAGTCGAAAGTGGTGTCGAGCTACCTCGAGTTCTACGGCGAAGGCGCATCCGCGCTGACCCTGGGCGACCGCGCCACGATCTCGAACATGGCCCCCGAATTCGGCGCCACCGCCGCCATGTTCTATATCGACGAGCAAACCCTCAACTACCTGCGCCTGACCGGCCGCGAAGATGCGACCGTGCACCTGGTCGAAGCTTACGCCAGGCACGCCGGCCTGTGGGCCGACAGCCTGGCGAACGCGCGCTACGAGCGCACGCTGTCGTTCGATCTGTCGAGCGTGGTGCGCAATATCGCCGGTCCGTCGAATCCGCACAAGCGGGTGCCGACCTCGGAACTGGCCGCACGCGGCATTTCCGGCATCGTCGAGAACGCGCCCGGCCTGATGCCCGACGGCGCCGTGATCATCGCGGCCATCACCAGCTGCACGAACACCAATAACCCGCGCAATATGATCGCGGCCGGCCTGCTGGCGCGCAATGCCAACCGGGCGGGCCTGGCGCGCAAGCCCTGGGTCAAGAGCTCGCTCGCGCCGGGTTCGAAGGCGGTGGCGCTGTACCTGGACGAGGCCGGACTGACGCCCGAACTGGACCAGCTCGGCTTCGGCGTGGTGGCCTTCGCCTGCACCACCTGCAACGGCATGAGCGGCGCGCTCGATCCGGTCATCCAGCAAGAGATCATCGCGCGCGACCTGTACGCGACCGCCGTCCTGTCTGGCAACCGTAACTTCGACGGCCGTATCCATCCCTACGCCAGGCAGGCTTTCCTGGCGTCGCCGCCGCTGGTGGTGGCCTATGCGATCGCCGGCACCATCCGCTTCGACATCGAGAAGGACGTGCTGGGCCTGGACCCGGCCGGCCGCGAGATCCGCCTGGCCGACCTGTGGCCGTCGGACGAGGAAATCGACGCCGTGGTGGCCGCCAGCGTCAAGCCCGAGCAGTTCCGCAAGGTCTACGCGCCGATGTTCGCGCGCGTGGTGGACGATGGCAGCAGCGTCAGCCCCTTGTACGACTGGCGCCCAACGAGTACCTATATTCGCCGGCCGCCGTACTGGGAAGGCGCGCTGGCCGGCGAACGCACGCTGTCCGGCATGCGTCCGCTGGCGGTCCTGGGCGACAACATCACGACCGACCACCTGTCGCCGTCGAACGCCATCCTGCCCGACTCGGCCGCCGGCGAATACCTGGCGAAGATGGGCCTGCCCGAGGAAGACTTCAATTCCTACGCCACCCACCGGGGCGACCACCTGACGGCGCAGCGTGCGACCTTCGCCAATCCGACCCTCAGGAACGAGATGGTCAAGGATGACCAGGGCAAGGTCGTCGCCGGCTCGCTGGCGCGCATCGAACCGGCGGGCGAGGTGACGCGCATGTGGGAAGCGATCGAGCACTATATGGAGCGCAAGCAGCCGCTGATCGTGATCGCCGGCGCCGATTATGGCCAGGGGTCGTCGCGCGACTGGGCGGCCAAGGGCGTGCGCCTGGCGGGCGTGGAAGCGATCGTGGCCGAGGGCTTCGAGCGCATCCACCGCACGAACCTGGTGGGGATGGGCGTACTGCCCCTCGAGTTCAAGCCGGGCGTGAACCGCATCACGCTCGGGATCGACGGCAGCGAGACCTTCGATGTCGTCGGCGAGAGCACGCCGCGCGCCGACCTGACGCTGGTGATCCATCGCCGCAACGGCGAGCGCCTCGCGGTGGCCGTGACCTGCCGGCTCGATACCGCCGAGGAGGTAGCGATCTACGAGGCGGGCGGGGTGCTGCAGCGCTTTGCCCAGGATTTCCTGGAATCGTCGGCGCCCAGGGCGGCGGTGTAACGCAAGCGTCGATGCGAACGTGGCGTGAATGCGTGGGCGGCGATGCCGCTGGCGCGTTCATGCCGCACCCATCGACCCCGGCGTTCATCCCGCGTCCAGAGACCCCGGCGCCGAAGCGGCGCGCATCGGCCTAGCCGCCAAACAAACCATGGATACCATCATGCCCCATACCCCCCAGATCAAGATCCCCGCCACCTATATGCGCGGCGGCACCAGCAAAGGCGTTTTCTTCAAGCGCGGCGACCTGCCGCCGTCCGCGCGCGACCCCGGCCCGGCGCGCGACGCCTTCCTGCAGCGCGTGATCGGCAGCCCCGATCCCTACGCCAAGCAGATCGACGGCATGGGCGGCGCCACGTCCAGCACCAGCAAGGCCGTCATCGTCGAACGCAGCAACCGTCCCGGTCACGACGTCGACTACCTGTTCGGCCAGGTCGCGATCGACAAGCCCTTCGTCGACTGGAGCGGCAACTGCGGCAACCTGTCGTCGGCGGTGGGACCGTTCGCGGTCGCCAACGGCCTGGTCGACCCGGCGCGCATCCCGCGCGACGGCGCCGCCATCGTGCGCATCTGGCAGGCCAATATCGGCAAGACCATCATTGCCCACGTCCCGATCACGCAGGGCGAGGTGCAGGAAACCGGTGACTTCGAACTCGACGGCGTGACGTTCCCGGCGGCCGAGGTGCAGCTCGAGTTCCTCGACCCGGCGGCCGAACCTGGTCGACGAGCTGGACGTGCCTGGGCTGGGCGTCGTGCGCGCCACCATGATCAACGCCGGCATCCCGACCATCTTCGTCGACGCCGCCGCCGTCGGCTACGACGGCACGGAGCTGCAGGACGCGATCAATGGCGACGCGCGCGCGCTGGCCATGTTCGAGACCATCCGCGCCCACGGCGCCGTGCGCATGGGCCTGATCGAGCGCATCGAGGACGCCGGCAAGCGCCAGCACACGCCCAAGGTGGCCTTCGTCGCCCGTCCCGCCGCCTACATGGCGTCGAGCGGCAGGCAGGTGGCGGCCGGCGACATCGACCTGCTGGTGCGCGCGCTGTCGATGGGCAAGCTGCACCACGCCATGATGGGCACCGCGGCGGTGGCGATCGGCGCCGCCGCCGCCATCCCCGGCACGCTGGTCAATCTCGCGGCCGGGGGCGGCGAACACGGCGCGGTGCGCTTCGGCCATCCATCCGGCACCCTGCGCGTGGGCGCCGAGGCGGTGCGGCAGGATGGCGTCTGGCGTGTCAGCAAGGCCATCATGAGCCGCAGCGCGCGGATCCTGATGGAAGGCTGGGTGCGGGTGCCGGGCGATGCCGCGTGAGTGAAAAAAGGGCGGCAACCAGAAGTGTGTCGTTTTCTTGCCGGATGACTTACAGTTGATGAGTTTCCGGGGTATGATTCGACCCTAGTTGCCCACCGGCAACTTTGACAACCTTAAGCCGCTCAGCATCGACCGATGGATGGATTTTCAACACTGCAATTGACTGATGTTGTAGAGGGCCCGGCGCCCGACCTGGCGCTGCTGCGGCGCATGGTGCGCGAGCAGCGCGCCGTGTTCGAGAACGCGCCGGTCGGCATCGCGGTCACCCAGCCCGACCAGGTGCGTTCCTTCAACCCGCGCCTGGGCGAGATGTTCGGCCTGGGGCCCGACGACATCGGTACGGTCTCGCCGCAGGAGCTGTGCGTCAGTCCCGAGGCCTACCAGCACCTGATCGCCGACGCGTTCGCGGTGCTGGCGCGCGGCGGCCTGTTCGAGAAGAGCGAACACCAGTTCCGCCGCCGCGACGGCAGCACCTTCTGGGCGCGCCTGCGCGGCTGCGCGGTGGAACCGGGCAACCGCGGCGCCGGCACCATCTGGATCGTCGAGGATGTGACCGAAGCGCGCCAGGCGGCGGGCGAGGTGGAGGCGATCCTGAACAACGCCTCGATCGGCATCATGTTCACCCGCAACCGCGTGATCCGGCGCGCCAACCCCGCCTTCTGCCTGATGTTCGGCTACGACGCGGAAGAACCGATCGGCGTGTCGACCCGGGTGCTGTATCCCGACGAACGGGCCTACCGCCAGCTCGGCGCCGACGCCTACCCGCAACTGGCCAGTGGCCTGCCATTTCGCACCGAGCGCACGCTGGTGCGCAAGGACGGCGCTTCGGCCTGGGTGCAGATGATCGGCTACCAGGTCAATGCGAGCGACCCCGACAAGGGCACCATCTGGATGCTCGAGGACCGCACCCGCGAACGCAGCGACGAGCAATCGCTGCGCGAGGCGCTGATGGAAAACCGCGCCATCCTCGACAATGCGGTGCTGGGCATCGCCGTCGTCGATGGCGGGCGCACGCTGCACTGCAACCGCAAGATGGAAGAGCTGTTCGGGGCGCCGCCGGGCGGAATGGACGGCACGCCGGTACGCGCGCTGTACCCTGACCACGCGGGCTGGAAAAAGGCGCGCGAGCTGTCCGGACGCCAGTTCGCGCTGGGCCAGGCCCATATGGGCGAATACGAGATGGTGCGGCGCGACGGCACCCGCTTCTGGGCGCGGCTGTCGGGCCGCCTGTTCGACCAGGCCCAGACGAGCGGGCGCAGCGTGTGGCTGGTGGACGACGTGACCGCCCGGCGCGAAGCGGCCGACGCGATCCTGGCTGCGCGCGACGAGCTCGAGGTGCGGGTGGCCGAGCGCACCGCCGAACTGGCCGGCGCCAACGCCCTGCTGCAGGAAGAGATCAACGAACGGCGCCAGGCCGAGGCGCGCGTGCACCACATGGCCTACCATGACAGCCTCACCGGTCTGCCCAACCGCGCCATGCTGTCCGAGCAGCTCGACGCGGCCATGCGCGCCGCCGCCGGGGCCGGGCCGCAGGCCGGATCGAAGCTGGCGCTGATGTTCCTCGACCTGGACCGCTTCAAGCACATCAACGATTCGCTCGGCCACCTGGTCGGCGACAAGCTGCTGCGCAACGTGGCGCTGCGGCTGGTGACGGCGGTGCGTCCGGGCGACCTGGTGGCGCGCCTGGGCGGGGACGAATTCGTGGTGCTGATGCCGGGCATCGGGAGCGGCGCCGAGGCGGCGCTGGTGGGCGACCAGATCATCGCGGCGCTGGCGATGCCGTGCCAGATCGATGGCCACAGCCTGCACATCTCGCCCTCGATCGGCATCTGCCTGTATCCGGACGACGGCGCCGACGTCGAGACCCTGATGCGCCACGCCGACGCCGCGATGTACCAGGCCAAGGCGGCCGGCCGCAACAATTACCAGTTCTTCACCGAACGCATGAACCTGGCCGCGGCGCGCCACTTCGAGCTCGAATCGAACCTGCGCGAGGCATTGGCGCGGGGCGAGTTCGAACTGCA
>Ga0308160_10005446_pt1 | contig 13273 bp, 13 predicted proteins | sample PhyFR1_FD_201036 | JGI IMG/M metagenome (GOLD analysis project Ga0308160, IMG submission 201036) | Phyllosphere microbial communities from UC Gill Tract Community Farm, Albany, California, United States - DLSLF.R1 | ecosystem: Host-associated > Plants > Phyllosphere > Unclassified | place: USA... | reverse complement strand
TCGGCATCCTGTTCGGGGTGGTGATGGGCAGCTGGCTCGTGAAGTTCGTCATCTTCCTCGTGCTCGGCTTCATCCTGAAGGACCAGCCGTGGGTCAACGCACCGATCCTGTTCGGGAGCGTCATCGTCGGTGTCGTCGGATCGCTCGTGATCGACGCCGTCGTGGCGGCGAAGGTGCGGGTGCCCTACGTCTCGGACGACATCCTCCCGAAGGCGTCGCCGCAGGACTCCGACCAGGGCTGACGCTGCGGACGCATCCAGGTCGCGCGGGAGCATGCCGGAACCGGTATTCGAGGCGCAGCCGAGGTCGCGGCTCGGAATATAGCCGTGGAATACCACCCCTGGGTTCGTCGGGGCACGGTTTCCTTGCTAGACTCGTCAACGAATCCTCCCACTAGCACCGCTTCGGCGTGCGGCGAGGAGACATCCCCCCTGTTCGTCGCCGCGAGAGCTCTGCTCCACGCCCCCGAAACTGGAGATACGTGCTGTTCGCTAACGCCGTGCACCTGATCGCACCGATGGCCGCCGAAGATGGCGAGTTCCACGGTCCGTCGATCGACGAGTTCTTCCCCGACATCATCCTCTTCGAGGGCACGCCCTTCGCGATCAACCGGGTCATCCTGATCCGGTTCATCGCGGTGATCGCGCTCCTCCTGTTCTTCTGGCTGTCGACGCGCAAGATGCGCCTCGTCCCCGGCCGCGCACAGAGCCTCGCCGAGATGGGGCTCGGCTTCGTCCGCGTCAACATCGCGGAAGACCTGCTCGGCAAGAAGGACGGCCTCCGGTTCCTGCCGATCCTGACGACCATCTTCTTCATGGTCCTCGCGATGAACCTGACGGGCATCATCCCCGGGCTGAACCTGGCCGGTACCTCCGTCATCGGTGTCCCGCTGGTGCTCGCGCTGGTGTCCTACGTCACCTTCATCTACGCCGGTATCAAGAAGAGTCCGGGCAAGTTCTTCAAGAACTCCCTCTTCCCCTCCGGGGTGCCGTGGCCGGTGTACATCATCGTCACGCCGATCGAGCTCATCTCGACCTTCGTCATCCGCCCGCTCACGCTGACGCTCCGACTCCTCATGAACATGATCGTCGGGCACCTGCTCCTGGTCCTGTTCTTCGCGGCGACCCAGTTCTTCATCGTGAACCTCGGCGGATGGTTCGCCCTCATGGGCGTCGGGACGCTGGCCTTCGGCCTCGTCTTCACCCTCTTCGAGCTCCTGGTCGCAGTTCTCCAGGCGTACGTCTTCACCCTCCTCACCGCGGTCTACATCCAGCTCGCGGTCGCAGAAGAGCACTAATCGAGCCCGGCACCCGCCAGGTCTCACCCAACGGAAGGAAACAAACGTGGACGCAACTACCGTTCTCGCCGCCCTTGAAGGAAACATCGCGACGGTCGGTTACGGTCTCGCAGCCATCGGCCCCGCCATCGGTGTGGGTATCGTCGTCGGCAAGACGATCGAAGGCACCGCGCGTCAGCCCGAGCTGGGTGGTCGTCTCCAGGTCCTCATGTGGATCGGTATCGCCTTCACCGAGGCGCTCGCCTTCATCGGCATCGCGACCTACTTCATCTTCGTCTAAGCCCCCTTTCACATCTCCGAAGGAGGCAAGATGTTTGATGCAGTGATCATCGCTGCTGAAGAGGGCGCTCCAACGAACCCTCTCATCCCAGCGGTCTACGACATCGTCTGGTCTGCCGTCGTCTTCATCATCATCCTCGGCTTCTTCTGGAAGCTGGTCCTGCCCAAGGTGCAGAAGCTCCTCGACGACCGCGCAGCGGCCATCGAGGGCAACATCGCCAAGGCCGATGAAGCGCAGAAGCAGGCCGAAGCGGCGCTCGAGCAGTACAACGCTCAGCTCGCCGAGGCCCGTCAGGAAGCCGGCCGCATCCGCGAGCAGGCTCGTGTCGAGGGTCAGACGATCCTCGCCGAGCTCAAGGAGCAGGCCACGGTCGAAGCCGCTCGCGTCACCGCGAGCGCTCAGGCACAGATCGAAGCCGAGCGTCAGGCGGCCGTCGTGTCGCTGCGTGCCGAGGTCGGCACGCTCGCGCTCGACCTCGCCAGTGGCGTCATCGGCGAGACGCTGAACGACGACGCGAAGGCCACGGCGGTCGTCGACCGGTTCCTCGCGGACCTCGAAGCGTCGGAGAAGGCAGCCAAGTAATGGGAAGCGCGACCAGAGAAGCACTCGCCTCGTCGAAGGAGGCCCTCGCCGCCCTCGGCGCCGGGGCCGATCTGGCCACCGCGGACGGACTGTTCGCAGCGGGCCGGGCCATCGGCGGCTCGAGCCACCTGAGCGCGGCGCTCAGCGACCCCGCAGCCGAGGCCGGTGCCAAGCGCACCGTCGTCGAGCGGATCTTCGGCACCCAGCTGAGCGCGCAGGCGCTCGGCCTGCTGCAGACCGTCGTCTCCGGCCGCTGGTCCAGCGAGGCCGACCTGCTCGCAGGCATCGAGGAGCTCGGCCTCCGGGCCGCCTCGATCTCCGCCGGTGCGCAGGGCGACATCGAGGCCGAGTTGTTCGAGTTCGGGAAGCTCGTGTCGAGCAACCACGAGCTCGAACTCGCGCTCAGCAGCAAGCTCGGTTCGTCCGCTGCGAAGGGCGCCCTCGCGGCGTCCCTCCTCGCGGGCAAGGCGAGCCCGCAGACCGTCAGCATCGTCGGTCAGCTCGTGCAGCAGCCGCGAGACCGTCGGATCGGAGAACTGCTCCGGTACGCATCAGGCATCGTCGCCGACCAGCAGGGCCTCGCGGTCGCCACGGTCACGGCAGCCGCACCGATCGAGGCGTCGCAGCTCCAGCGCCTCGAGCGCCACCTCGCCACGGCCTACGGCCGTCAGGTGAAGATCAACCAGGTGATCGACCCCGCCGTCGTCGGTGGACTGCGCGTGCAGCTCGGGGACGACGTCATCGACGGCAGCCTCGCTGCCCGACTGAACGACCTCCGTCTGCAACTGGCCGGATAACGGCCCGTGCAGCGCGGGGACCGGCCCGACGGTCTCCACAACTCAAGACGTTGATCCTGACGGATCGCACCTCTCGGAACCCCCGGGTTCCACAACCAAAAGGAACATGATGGCAGAACTCACGATCAGCCCAGACGAGATCCGGGATGCTCTCAAGGACTTCGTCAAGGCCTACGAGCCCGGCACCGCCGCGGCCACCGAGGTCGGACGCGTGATCGATGCCGCTGACGGCATCGCCCACGTCGAGGGCCTCCCGGGCGCCATGGCGAACGAGCTCCTCCGCTTCGCGAACGGCACCCTCGGCCTCGCGCTCAACCTCGACGAGCACGAGATCGGCGTCGTCGTCCTCGGTGAGTTCGACGAGATCGTCGAAGGCATGGACGTCACCCGCACGGGCGAGGTCCTCTCGGTCCCCGTCGGCGACGGCTACCTCGGCCGTGTCGTCGACACGCTCGGCAACCCGATCGACGGCCTCGGCGAGATCGCCAGCACCGGCCGCCGCGCCCTGGAGCTCCAGGCTCCCGGCGTCATGCAGCGCAAGTCGGTGCACGAGCCGCTCCAGACCGGCATCAAGGCGATCGACGCCATGATCCCCGTCGGCCGCGGCCAGCGTCAGCTGATCATCGGCGACCGCCAGACCGGCAAGACCGCGATCGCGATCGACACCATCATCAACCAGAAGGCCAACTGGGACTCGGGCGACGTCAACAAGCAGGTCCGCTGCATCTACGTCGCCATCGGCCAGAAGGGCTCGACCATCGCTTCCGTCAAGGGTGCGCTGGAAGAGGCCGGCGCGCTCGAGTACACGACGATCGTCGCCTCGCCTGCGTCCGACCCGGCCGGCTTCAAGTACCTCGCCCCGTACACCGGTTCGGCCATCGGCCAGCACTGGATGTACGAGGGCAAGCACGTCCTGATCATCTTCGACGACCTGTCGAAGCAGGCCGAGGCCTACCGTGCCGTCTCCCTCCTCCTCCGTCGTCCGCCGGGACGCGAGGCCTACCCGGGTGACGTCTTCTACCTGCACTCCCGTCTGCTGGAGCGTTGCGCGAAGCTGTCCGACGAGCTCGGCGCCGGTTCGATGACGGGTCTGCCGATCATCGAGACCAAGGCGAACGACGTCTCGGCGTACATCCCGACCAACGTGATCTCGATCACCGACGGCCAGATCTTCCTGCAGTCCGACCTCTTCAACTCCAACCAGCGCCCCGCGGTCGATGTCGGTATCTCCGTCTCGCGCGTCGGTGGTGACGCTCAGGTGAAGAGCATCAAGAAGGTCTCCGGAACGCTGAAGCTCGAGCTCGCGCAGTACCGTTCGCTCGAAGCGTTCGCGATGTTCGCATCCGACCTCGACGCGGCCAGCCGCCGTCAGCTCGCCCGAGGCGCCCGCCTCACCGAGCTGCTCAAGCAGCCGCAGTACTCGCCGTACCCCGTCGAGGAGCAGGTCGTCTCGATCTGGGCCGGAACCAAGGGCAAGCTGGACGACGTCCCGGTCGAGGACGTCCTCCGCTTCGAGCGCGAACTGCTCGACTACCTGGGTCGGAACACCGAGGTCCTCACCACGCTGCGCGACACGAACGTGCTCGACGACGACACCGTCTCGAAGCTCGATGCCGCTGTCGACCAGTTCAAGCTCGAGTTCCAGACGGGCGAGGGCGCTGCCCTCGGTTCGGAGCAGGTCGAGGAGCTCCCGGTTGAAGACGTCAACCAGGAGAAGATCGTGAAGGGTCGCCGCTAGTCCATGGGCGCTCAACTCCGGGTCTACACGCAGAAGATCAAGTCTGCGCAGACGACCAAGAAGATCACGAAGGCGATGGAGCTCATCGCCGCGTCGCGCATCCAGAAGGCGCAGGCGCGGGTGGCGGCATCCGGACCCTATTCTCGTGCGATCACTCGTGCCGTGTCCGCCGTCGCGACGTACTCCAACGTCGACCACGTGCTCACGACCGAGCCGGAGAAGGTTGAGCGGGCTGCGGTCGTCGTGTTCGCATCCGACCGAGGCCTCGCCGGCGCCTTCAACTCGCAGGTCCTCCGTGAGGCCGCCGAGCTGACCGAGCTCCTGCGCAGCCAGGGCAAGGACGTCACGCACTACCTCGTGGGCCGCAAGGCCGTCGCCTACTTCACGTTCCGACGGATGCAGGCTGCAGGGGAGTGGGTCGGCAACACGGAGAACCCCGACTTCGCGACGGCGCAGGAGATCAGCGAGTCCATCCTCAAGGCGTTCCTCACGGACGCCTCCGAGGGTGGCGTCGACGAGATCCACATCGTCTACAACCGCCTCGTGAGCATGATGACGCAGACCCCCGAGGTCGTCCGTCTCCTGCCGCTCGAGGTCGTCGAAGGCGTCGAGGAGCCCACCGACACCGCTGTGCTGCCGCTGTACGAGTTCGAGCCGGATGCGGAGAGCGTGCTCGATGCACTGCTCCCGAACTACATCGAGAGCCGGATCTTCAACGCGCTGTTGCAGTCCTCCGCCGCAAAGCACGCCGCGACGCAGAAGGCGATGAAGTCGGCCAGCGACAACGCCGACAAGCTCATCACCGACTACACCCGCCTCCGCAACAACGCGAGGCAGGCCGAGATCACCCAGCAGATTTCCGAAATCGTTGGCGGCGCAGACGCGCTCTCGTCCTAGTCATCGCAACACGCACACGTATCTGTAGAGACAGAGAAGAGAAGAACATGACTCCCACCGCAACTGCCGAGCAGGGCGCTGCAGAGGTGAAGGCCGGCGCCGTCGGCCGCATCTCCCGCGTCACCGGCCCGGTCGTCGACATCGAGTTCCCGCACGACGCGATCCCGGGCATCTACAACGCCCTGAAGACCAGCGTCGTGATCGGCGAGCAGACGATGGTCCTCACGCTCGAGGTCGCACAGCACCTCGGTGACGACCTCGTCCGCGCCATCGCCCTGAACCCCACGGACGGCCTCGTCCGCGGCCAGGAGGTCACCGACACGGGTTCGCCCATCTCGGTGCCCGTCGGCGACGTCACCAAGGGCAAGGTCTTCAACGTCATCGGCGAGGTGCTCAACGCCGAGCCCGGCGAGCAGATCGAGATCACCGAGCGCTGGCCGATCCACCGTCAGCCGCCGCCCTTCGACCAGCTCGAGTCGAAGACGCAGCTGTTCGAGACCGGCATCAAGGTCATCGACCTCCTGACGCCGTACGTCCTCGGCGGCAAGATCGGTCTCTTCGGTGGTGCCGGTGTCGGCAAGACCGTCCTCATCCAGGAGATGATCCAGCGCGTCGCGCAGGACCACGGTGGTGTGTCGGTGTTCGCCGGTGTCGGTGAGCGCACCCGTGAGGGCAACGACCTCATCCACGAGATGGAAGAGGCGGGTGTCTTCGAGAAGACGGCCCTCGTGTTCGGCCAGATGGACGAGCCGCCGGGAACGCGTCTGCGCGTCGCCCTCTCCGCGCTGACGATGGCGGAGTACTTCCGCGACGTCCAGAAGCAGGACGTGCTGCTCTTCATCGACAACATCTTCCGCTTCACCCAGGCCGGTTCCGAGGTGTCGACCCTGCTCGGTCGCATGCCGTCCGCCGTGGGCTACCAGCCGAACCTCGCCGACGAGATGGGTCTCCTCCAGGAGCGCATCACCTCGACGCGTGGTCACTCGATCACCTCGCTGCAGGCGATCTACGTCCCCGCCGACGACTACACCGACCCGGCACCGGCGACGACCTTCGCGCACCTCGACGCGACGACCGAGCTCTCCCGTGAGATCGCGTCGAAGGGTCTGTACCCGGCCGTCGACCCGCTGACCTCGACGAGCCGTATCCTCGACCCCCGCTACCTGGGTGCCGACCACTACCGCGTCGCCACCACGGTCAAGCAGATCCTCCAGAAGAACAAGGAACTGCAGGAGATCATCGCCATCCTCGGTGTCGACGAGCTCTCCGAGGAAGACAAGATCACGGTGTCGCGTGCGCGCCGGATCCAGCAGTTCCTCTCGCAGAACACCTACATGGCGAAGAAGTTCACCGGTGTCGAGGGCTCGACCGTCCCGCTGAAGGACACCATCGAGTCGTTCGACGCCATCGCCAAGGGTGAGTTCGACCACGTCGCCGAGCAGGCCTTCTTCAACGTCGGTTCCATCACCGACGTCGAAGAGAAGTGGGCTCAGATCCAGAAGGACAACGGCTAAGCATGGCTTCCGCTCCTCTGACCGTGAGCGTCGTCGCGGCCGACCACGAAGTGTGGTCCGGCCCGGCACGCCAGCTGATCGCGAAGACCGTCGACGGCGAGATCGGTATCCTGCCCGGCCACGAGCCGATGCTGGCCATCCTCGCCGCCGGTGAGGTCCGTGTCACGCTCGAAGACGGCTCGAAGATCGTCGCGAACGCTGAAGACGGCTTCCTGTCGGTCGAGAACAACACCGTCACCGTCGTGGCCGGCAACGCCACGCTCGTGACCAGCTCCTGATTCAGTGCTGATCCTCCTTCCCCCTTCGGAGACGAAGCGGGACGGCGGCGACGGACGAGCCCTGGACACCGCCCTGCTGCGGTTTCCAGGGCTCTCCTCGTCCCGGAATGATTGCCTCGGCGCCCTGGTGTCGCTCGCTGCCGATGAGGCCGCGACGGTGAAGGCGCTGAAGCTCGGCCCCAAGCAGCTCGGTGAGGTCCAGCGCAACCGCGTGGCGGCGACGTCTTCGACGATGCCGGCGATCGACCGGTACACGGGGGTGCTGTACGACGCGCTCGATGGTGCCACGCTCTCAGCGGACGCGCGACGCTTCGCCGCTGAGCACCTGGTCGTGCACTCGGCGTTGCTCGGCCCGGTCGGCGCGCTCGATCCCATTCCGGCGTATCGGCTCTCCCACGACTCCAGGCTCCCCGGGTTCGTCCTGAAACGTCACTGGGCGGTGCCGGTCGCGCGAGAGCTGGACGCCGTCCAGGGTGTCTTGCTGGACCTGCGCTCGGAAGGCTACGCGTCGCTCGGGCCGTTGCCGGACCGCGTCGGTGCCGTCTACCTGCGTGTGCTCACGGTCGGTGACGATGGCCGCCGTCGTGCGCTCAACCACTTCAACAAGCAGGGCAAGGGCCGGTTCACCCGCGCGCTGCTGGAGGCCGGTGTCGACCACCCTGATGTCGACTCGTTGCTCGAGTGGGCGCGGTCGACCGGATGGGTGCTCGATATCCACTCCCGTGCCGACGACGGTCGGGTGACGGAGCTCGCCCTCGTCGTCTGATCCCTCCGGATCAGGGAGCGCTCTCGGAGCGCCAGCAGCCGACGAGGTGGTCGTCGACGAGGCCTCCGGACTGCATGAGGGCGTACATCGTCGTCGGGCCGACGAACCGGTAGCCGCGCTTCCGCAGGTGGGCGCTGAGCGCGGTGGACTCGGGGGTCACCGCGGGGACCTCGGTCCACTGGGCGAACCGTGCGGGCCGTGGCGGGGGAGCGAAGCTCCAGAGGAGCTCGTCCAGGTCGTCGCCCAGCTCGAGGGCGGTGCGGGCATTGCCGATGACCGCGTTGATCTTCCCGCGGTGCCGGATGATCCGGGCGTCGTCGAGCAGGCTCCCGACATCCGCCTCCGTCATGGCTGCGACGGCGTCGAGGTCGAAGCCGTGGAACCGTTCCCGGAAAGCCGGTCGCTTCCGGAGGATCGTGATCCAGGAGAGCCCGGCCTGGAACCCTTCGAGACTGATCTTCTCGAAGACCTGCCGCTGTCCGTGGAGCGGCACGCCCCACTCCTCGTCGTGATAGCGCTGGTACTCCGCGTCCGTCCCGGCCCAGGCGCAGCGGGTCAGGCCGTCGGTGCCGACGATGGTCGGGGAGGCTGGACTCATCGGCGGTACGGGATCCCTTCGTGGTCGAGGAGCCAGCGTTTGGTGGCCGGTCCGTCTCCGCCAGAATAGCCCGTCACGATCCGCCCGGTTCCGAGGACGCGATGACAGGGGATGAGGAGCGCGATGGTGTTCGCCCGAACCGCCTGGCCGGCCGCCCGGCCGCCCTGCGGGGCGCCGGCCGCGGCCGCAAGGGCGCCGTACCCGATGGAGTCGCCGAACGGCACCTCGCCGAGCGCCGACCACACCGCCTGCTGGAACGGCGTGCCGGTCGTGACGAGCGGGAGCTCGAACACCGTGCGTCGTCCGCGGAAGTACTCGTCGATCTGCTCCGCGGCGTCGAGGAGGACCGCGGTGGGGCGTTCGTCCACCCCGTCGAGGGGGAGTCGCCCGTGGTGCTCGAAGCGCACGGCTGAGACCGCGTCGTCGACGGAGCGGAGCTCGATCCGCCCCACCGGTGTCGGCATCCTGAGGAAGCCCTCGGCGGTCGGGTCGGCGATGGCGGAGTAGGGGAGTACGGGATCGGTGACGGTGAGGTGTGTGGTCATGCACCGAGCGTAGGAAGCCCGTGATCGGCGCGATGCGTCACGTGGGCCTGGCCGCGACGTCAGGGGCCGACGGGTGCCTGTGGAGGACGGTCGGGCTAGCCTGGATGCATGTCTGATCTCAGCTATCGCCCACTCGGCCGAAGCGGCCTCCTCGTCTCAGCGGTCGGCATCGGCTGCAACAACTTCGGACGCGAGGGCACGGTCACCGAGAGCCTGGACGGCACGCGAGCCGTCGTCGACGCGGCGATCGACGCCGGGGTCACCCTCTTCGACACCGCCGACATCTACGGCCGGGAGTACGGGCTGAGCGAACAACTCCTCGGGCAGGCGATCGCCGGACGGCGGGATGAGATCGTGCTCGCGACCAAGTTCGGCCATGTGGACTACGAGAGCCCGATTCCGAACTGGGGGGCCAAGGGCTCCCGTCGCTACATCCGGCTCGCGGTCGAGGGCTCGCTCCGCCGCCTGGGCACCGACTGGATCGACCTGTACCAGCTGCACACCCCCGACCCGTTCACGCCGATCGAGGAGACGATCGCGGCCCTGGACGAGCTCGTCCACGAGGGGAAGATCCGCTACGCCGGCCACTCGAACTTCGCCGGTTGGCAGCTGACCGAGGCGGACTGGGCGGCTCGTACCGCCGGGCACCCCGCATTCATCTCGGCCCAGAACGAGTACAGCCTGCTCGTCCGGGGCGCGGAGCGCGAGCTGTTCCCGGCCATGCGCGCCGCCGGTGTCGGCTTCCTCCCGTACTTCCCGCTCTACAACGGACTGTTCACGGGGAAGTTCTCCCGCGACGGAGGGCCGGCCGACAGCCGCATCATGCGCCAGCGCAAGCACCTCCTCGACACGGCGCCCTGGGACGCGATCGAGGCCTACCAGGCCTTCTGCGACGAGCGCGGCATCTCCATGCTCGAGGCGACCTTCGGCTGGTTGCTCGCTCAGGACGGGCTCACGAGTGTCATCGCCGGTGCGACCACTCCGCAACAGATCCGCGCGAACGCCGCGGCCGGTTCGGCGTGGTCGCCGACCGCCGAGGAAGCGGCCTGGATCTCGGACCGCTTCCCCGTCGGTTGAGCCGTCCGGTCAGTCCTTCGAGCGGCGCTGCTCCGGGTCCTGCGTCTGCGGTTCCGTGGATGCGGCCGATGACCCCGGGGCGTCCGGGGACGCGAGCTGCCGGAGGTCGAGCTGGGCGGTCATCGTGCCGAAGTGCTCCGTGACCTGCTCCGAGACCTGATCCGACAGCTGTTCGCTCACGTCGGCTGAGACGCTCTCGGTGAGCTCTGCGGCGAACAGGCGGCGCTTCGCCCGCTGCTCCCGTCGCACCTCGATGCCGAATGCCTTGAACGACGAGATGCACATGAGGATGATCACGACGCTGAAGGGCAGCGCGGTGATGATGGCCGCCGTCTGCATCGATGCGAGACCGCCGGCAATCAGCAGCGAGATGGCCAGGAGGCTCGTCACGAGCGCCCACGCGATCCGCACCCGGTTCCGCGGTTCCGTGCCGCCGGTGGTGAGCATGCCCATCACGAGCGATCCCGAGTCGGCCGAGGTCACGAAGAACAGGAGGATGAGCAGCAGGGCACCGACGGTCGCGATCGATCCGCCGGGGAGCCCGGCGAGCATGTTGAACAGGGCGGTGTTGAGATCCACCGGGCCGTCGGCGCCGCTGAAGTCACGGCCCTCCAGCGACTGCATGATGGCGGTGCCGCCGAGCACGGCGAACCAGAGGAAGGTGACGAGGGTCGGGACGAGCAGGACGCCGAGCACGAACTGCCGCACGGTGCGTCCCTTCGAGATGCGGGCGATGAAGACGCCGACGAAGGGCGCCCACGACATCCACCAGCCCCAGTAGAAGGTCGTCCACGAGGACTGCCAGGCCTCGCCGGCAGCACCCTGGTACGCGGAGACGTTGAAGGTGAGTCCGACCACGTTCTGGAGGTACGCGCCCATCGACTGCACCCACTCGCGCAACAGGAACAGCGTCGGGCCGGCGAACAGGACGAAGAACAGGAGGAGCCCGGCGAGGATCAGGTTGGTGTTCGAGAGCCACTTCATGCCCTTGTGCACGCCGGAGACGAGGGAGAAGATCGTGACACCGGTGATCACGAGAATGAGGACGACCTGGGTGAGGATGTTCGGCTCGGCGATGCCCGTGTAGCCGAGTCCTGCGGAGATCTGCAGCACACCGAGCCCGAGTGAGGTCGCGACGCCGAAGACGGTGCCGATGACGGCGATGGTGTCGATCGCGTTGCCCCAGCCGCCCTGCACGCGCTTGCCGAGGAGCGGTTCGATCGCCCAGCGGATCGACATCGGCCGTCCCTTTCGGTGCACGGCGTAGGCCAGGGCCACACCGACGACCGCATAGATCGACCAGGCGTGGAGTCCCCAGTGCAGGTACGTCTGACTCATCGCCTGTTGGGCGAGGGACTGCTCGGACCCCGTCACGCCGGGGCGCGGCTCGAGGAAGTGCGTCAGCGGTTCACCGACGCCGTAGAAGACGAGCCCGATGCCCATGCCGGCGGCGAAGAGCATGGAGAACCAGGACAGGAGCGAGAACTCCGGTTCGTCGTCGTCCTTGCCGAGCTTGATGTCGCCGAACTTCGACACGGCGAAGACGATGGCGACGATGACGAAGGCCGCGACGAGGAGGACGTAGTACCACCCGAGGCTCCCGATGATGCCGGACTGGATCGAGCCGAAGACGGCCTCGGCCTGCTTCGGGAGCAGGATCGAGAACAGCGCGACGCCGAGGATGACGACGAGGGACGGCCCGAGCACCCACGGGATGACCTTCGCCGGCGCACCACCGGCGGCCGCATCGGAGGTGGGGATGGTCTTCGTGCTCACGTGTGTGCTCCTCGGGCCCTGGGGCGACCCTGCGTCGCTCCGATCATCAAGGGTAGGGAGCCGCGGCGATCCGGACAACGTTGCGCAGCGGGCCCTGGTGTGCAGTCCGGCGTGCGCGCTCGTGGAGCGGGCCGAGCGGCCCCGGACGCTTCGGTGCCTCCCAGCCACGGCGTCCACCCCCACTCGGGGCACGGATTCGAGCGAATCGGCACCGTGGCGAGGCTTTGTCGGGCACAATTGCGGATGACCATGCAGGAGGATCCGTGCCGAGAACGCCCCGCGACCGACGACGTACCCGGACGGCCGTCGCCCTCGGCGTCGTCGCCGTGCTCCTCGCCGGCGGTGCGCTCGCGGTGTCGCTCGTGAGCCGCGTCCCGAACGCCGCCGCCGGCCCGTTCGACGGCGCGCAGTTGTACGTCGATCCGTCCTCACTGGCCGCTCGCGCCGCCGCGGCCGATCAGGTCGCCACGACCGAGCAACCGTCGAGTTCCGCCACGACCGGGACGAGTGGTGGGTCCGACGGTGACCCGACGGATGTCGCCGACCAACTCGCGGCAGCGTCACGGCTCGCAGCGGAGCCGACGGCGATCTGGCTCGTCCCGGAGCGTTACCCCATGAACACGGTGCAGGGCACCGTCTCCGAGATCGTCCGGTCAGCCGAACGCGCCGGCTCCATGCCGGTCTTCACGGTCTACGGCATCCCGGAGCGGGACTGCGGCAACCAGTCGGCAGGTGGGTTGTCGAGTGACGAGTATCAGGATTGGGTCGCCGAGATCGTCGCCGCCGTCGCGGATCATCGCGTCGCGGTCATCCTCGAACCGGATGCCGTCGCGCTCGCACCGGATTGCGGTGACCGAACCGCGAGGATGCGGCAACTGGCAGCCGCGACCGAGCAGTTCGCGGACGCGTCCGTCCCCGTCTACCTCGACGGCGGGCACTCCGACTGGCGACCGCCCGCCGAGATGGCCGAGCTGCTCCGGGAGGCCGGCGTCGCCGACGCCACGGGCTTCGCCACCAACGTCTCCAACTACAACACGACCGAGGACGAGATCGCCTATGCGGAGGAACTGAGCGGCCTCCTCGACGGCGCCCATTACGTGATCGACACCTCTCGGAACGGCAGCGGCT
>Ga0308160_10005445_pt1 | contig 13274 bp, 8 predicted proteins | sample PhyFR1_FD_201036 | JGI IMG/M metagenome (GOLD analysis project Ga0308160, IMG submission 201036) | Phyllosphere microbial communities from UC Gill Tract Community Farm, Albany, California, United States - DLSLF.R1 | ecosystem: Host-associated > Plants > Phyllosphere > Unclassified | place: USA... | reverse complement strand
GCGTTCGGGTCCTGCGGAACGAACACGCCGACCACCCCGATCCCGCCGGTGAACTTGACCGAGGCGACCAGGTTGTTCATCGTGAGGTTGGGAACCTCCTGCCGGTGATGATGGTGATCGTGGCACTGGTAGCCGACGCATTCGCAGCCCGCGTCCGCGCCCCGCCCATGGGTCAGGTCCATGACCCGCTGCACCGGGTCCTCTTTCGAATAATCGATCGCGATGGCGCCGATCGACTCGGCCAGCTTGAGCCGGTCGGAATGGCAATCGACGACCATCACGCTGCAGGCCCCCTTGATCATCGCCGAGTGCGCGGCCATCAGGCCCACCGGCCCGGCGCCGTAGATGACCACCGCGTCGCCGGGTTTCATGCCCGCAAGTTCGGTCGCATGCCAGCCGGTCGGGAAGATGTCGGCGCACATCACGTAGTCGGTCTGCTTTTCCTCGGCGTCCGGCGGCAGTTTCAGGCACATGAAGTCGGCCCAGGGTACCCGCAGGTATTCGGCCTGTCCGCCCGGGTACGGGCCCATGTCGGCAAAACCGAAGGCGGCGCCGGCCACGCCCGGCTCGTTCGCCTTCAGGCAATAGTTGGTCAGGCCGCGTTCGCAGTTCTTGCAGTGGCCGCAGCTGATATTGAAGGGCATGCATACCCAGTCGCCGGGCTTGAGGTTCTCGACCGCCGGACCGACTTCCTGGACCACGCCAAGGTTCTCGTGGCCGAAGATGCGGCCCAGCTCGAAATCGGTCCGCCCTTCGTACATGTGCAGGTCGGAGCCGCAGATATTGGTGCTGGTGATCTTGACGATGGCATCTGTCGGGCGTTCGATCCTGGGATCCGGCACGTCTTCGACAGCTACCTGGTTGGGTCCTCGATAGACAACTGCTTTCATATTCTGCTCCAGTGATCCGCCAGGAGAGAGCCTGCCCTGCACGACAGGACACGGCGCGCGTCCCGGCAGTTGTTGATGAACCCGCAGGAAAACCCCGCGGGGGTGCCTGCCTCCGCGGGAGTGTTGCCCCCCCCCGCAAAAGCATGCATGCAGAATGCACGCTGCCCTCCCGATAACAAGGCCGGCGTTCAATTTTTTTTGTTTATCGAGGTGCGCATTCGGATAGGCGCAGGATGTCGCTCTCCGCGACATTCCTGGATATGGGGCGTGGGTACAACACGCGAGCGGGCGGCTACCGGGGGTCGGCATGTACTCCTACATATCCATCGTGTTGTCCGTGCCAGACTGGGAATCCGCGCAGTGCAGGCTGTCGTTTTCAGAAAGGAATCGTCATGCGAATCACACCCATGTTTCTCGCACTCGTCTTTGCAGGAGCCGGCTTGGCTTCCGGGTGGGCGCCCGCACAATCGCAGGCGCTACAGGCGCCACCTGCTGCCCAACCCGAACATCGCCGGGCCGATACGGTGCTGCAGCAGGCGGCCCAGTTCGAACACCAGGTCACCGGCGTGACCGTCAGCGAACGGGGCCGTATCTTCGTCAACTTTCCGCGCTGGACCGAAGACTCGCCCGTCTCGGTGGCCGAAGTCATGAAGGATGGGAGTTTGCGGCCTTATCCCGACGCGCAATGGAATGCCTGGCGCAACGTACGACGCGATGAGCTCGACCCGTCGGATCACTGGGTCTGCGTGCAGAGCGTGGTTGCCGACGGCCGTGGCAGCGTCTGGGTCGTCGACCCCGCCGCCCCGGCCGTGGATGGCATCGTGTTCGGGGGGCCAAAGCTGGTACGCATCGATCTCGCTACCGACCGGGTGGCCCAGGTGATCCGGTTCGGCCAGGATGTCGCGATCCCCGGTTCCTACCTGAACGACGTCCGCTTCTCGAAGGACGGCAGGTATGCCTATCTGACCGACTCCGGCCAGCGCGGCGCGCTGGTGGTGGTCGACCTGGCCAGCGGCAAGGCGCGCCGGGTGCTGGACGGCCATCCGTCGACCCAGCCGGAACCAGGCGTGGTCGTGCGCACCGAGGGCAGACCGCCGCGCTATCCGGACGGACGCCCGGTGCTCTTCGCCGCCGACAGCATCGCCCTGTCGTCCGACGGCGCCTGGCTGTACTGGAAAGCGCTCACCGGCATTACGCTGTACCGCATTTCCACCGCGGCGCTCACGGGCGGCGGCCTGGCAGGACAGGACGTCTCGTCGCAGGTGCAGCCCTACGGCCGGCTCGAGCCCACGGACGGCTTCTGGATCGCCCGCCGCCGGGACACCGGCAGCGACATCCTGTTCATCACCGCCATCGAGGACAACGCCATCAAGGCGCGCGACCTGGCCCAGGGCCCGGCCGGCGGCCTGCGCACGGTGCTGCAGGATCCGCGGCTTCGCTGGCCCGACACCTTCAGCCAGGGCCCGGACGGCAGCCTGTACGTGACCACCTCGCGCATCCAGGACTCGGCCTTCTTCAACCGGGATGCGCCGCTGGCCCTGCCGACCCAGCTCTGGCGCCTTCGCCGGCTCCATGACTGACATCCTCGGGCGGCGCGTTCGCGCCAGTCCGAACGCGTCTCCCGGCCCGGCCGCCGGGCGCGGCCCGCCAGGGTGCCGGCTCGAGAATCAGAAGCCATGCACAACACAAAATATTTCGATCCGAATCGGCACGCCACCTGGCTCGAGGCTTTCTTCGACCTGATCTTCGTGGTGACGATCGGTGAGGTCACGCATATCCTGAGCCACACGCACGAGGGTCATCTCGACCCGCTCCAGTTCTGGAAATTCGTGCTGATTTTCATACCCTTATGGTGGATCTGGAGCAGCCACACGATGTACGCCAACCGCTTCGACGCGGATGATCGGAAGCACCGGCTGGCAACCCTGCTCATCATGTTCCTCTTGATTATCATCTCGGGCTTGATCGGCCAGCGCTTCCTGGCCAGCTTCGAGGCCATCGTCGCCTGCTATGCCGGTGCGAAATACATCATCGCCGCGATGTATTTCGTGTCGAAACGGCGGCACGAGGAAAGCGCGGCACTCACGACGGCCGTTGGCTGGACGATCCTCGCCGGCGCCACCATCAGCCTTGCTTCGGTCCTGTTCGCGGCGCCGCAGCGCTATGTGGTGTTTTACCTTGGCATCGTGTTCGACCTGGTTGCGTTCATCTTTTTCTTGCAGCATCGGCTGCGGGTCATCCCGGTCCATACCGAACACCTGATCGAGCGTGTGGGCCTGCTCACGATCATCATCCTGGGAGAGTCCATCAGCAGCCTGTCCACCGGGCTGGCCGACATCAACTGGACTGCGGATCGGCTGCTGACCGCCGCCACGGGTTTCGTGATGATTTCGAGCATCTGGTGGGTCTACTTCGACAGTTTTCACCTGCTGTCCGAGCAAAAGCTCACGACCGGCCATTCGATCCTGTACTCGCACCTGCTGGTCTTTATCGGCCTGTCGATCCTGGCCAGCCTGATCCGGCACGCGATCCTGGACGACATCGTGCCAACCGAGTTCCGGCTACTGTCGGTCATCGGCGCAGCCTGCTTTTTCATAGGCAAGCAGTACGCCTATTTCATGGAGCGTCGCGAGCTGCGGCGCCACCTGGTGGTCAACACCCTGGCCGTCTTCGTGCTGACCGGGTGTGCGCTGCTATTGCCCAGGACCGATTACATGCTGCTCGGCCTGACTGCGGCGGTGATTTGTTATGCTTTCCTCAGCTTCAGATACCAGAACGTGGCGCCTGCGCGTCACGACCATCCGCACAAAAAGACCATCACGAGAGAGCGGCCATGACGGCGACGGCTACGGCGCGAACACCGCGCGCACGCAGCCGTCCGTATGATGCTTGAACATGTCGTAGCCGCGCGGTGCATCCTCGAGCGAAAAGCGGTGCGTGGCGAGGTAAGCCGGGTTCAGCTCGCCCTTCTGTGCGTGCGCAAGCAGCCGGTCCATGTAGGCTTGCCCGTGCTGCTGGGCGCTGCGCACCGTCATGCCCTTGTTCATGATGGCGCCTATCGGGAACTTGTCCATCAGCCCGTAGACCCCGAGCACCGACAGCGTGCCGCCCTTGCGGCAGGCCATGATGGCCTCGCGCAGCGCCTCGCCGCGGTCCGTCTCCAGGCGCAAGGCCTGCTTCACGCGGTCATAGGCATATTGCGGCCCGGTGCCATGCGCCTCCATCCCGACCGCGTCGATGCAGGCATCGGGGCCGCGCCCGCCCGTCATCTCCCTGAGCGTATCGAGCACGCTGTCGACCTGCTCGTAGTCGATCGTCTCCGAACCGGCATGCTCGCGCGCCATCTGCAGGCGCTCGGGGAAACGGTCGATCCCGATCACCCGTTCGGCGCCCATCAGCCGCGCGCTCTGCTGCGCCATCAGGCCGACGCCGCCGCAGCCCCAGACCGCGACCGTGTCGCCTGGCTGGATGTTGCAGAAGTCGGCGCCCATATAGCCGGTCGGCGCCGCATCCGAGAGAAACAGCGCACTCTCGTCCGCCACCCCGTCGGGGACCTTGAAGCAGTCGTTGTCGGCAAACGGTATCCGCACGTAGGTCGCGTGCGCGCCCGCGTAGCCGCCGAAGGCGTGGGTGTAGCCGTAGATGCCGGCCGTGGGATAGCCGCCGAGCAGCGGCGCCTGCAGCTCGGGCTTGGGATGCGTGTTGTCGCACAAGGAGTAAAGCTTGTGCTCGCAATACCAGCACTGGCCGCATACGATGAATGAGGGAACGACGACGCGGTCGCCCTTCTTGACGCGCTTCACCTCGGTGCCGACCTCCTCGATCACGCCCATGAACTCATGGCCGATCACGTCGCCGGCTTTCATGGTGGGGATGAAGCCGTTGATGAAGTGCAGGTCCGAGCCGCAGGTCGTCGACAGGCTGACGCGCAGGATGGCGTCCCGGGGGTTCACGATCTCGGGGTCTTTCACGGTGCCGACGCGCAGGTCGTTCACGCCGTTCCAGTAGAGTGCTCGCATGGTTCGATCTCCTTGACTGCTTTCATCAGTGTGCTCAGTGGGTATCTGCGCGAGCAGCGGGCTGGCGCACAGTGGTCGGGATCTCACCGGTTTCGACGAGGTTCTTGAAGCGCCGTAGAACCCCGTCGGCGACCAGGTCCAGGGGGGTGCTTCCCAGGAGTTCGAGGACCCCGCCGACGAGGGCACCACCGGGCGGCTCGAAGCGAAAGCGCAGGGTGGCCACGGTGCCGCGGCCGGCCGGGGCCGGGTGAAAGCGGAGCCATCCCTCGTTCGGGATGGCGGCATCGGGAAGCGAGCGCCAGCCGATGTCCGCGCCGGGCCGGTCTACTGTCTCGGCGTCCCATTCCCAGGCGCGGCCGCGCGGTCCCTCGACCTTCCAGTGCATGCGGCCCTCGCCGGCCGCACGCACGGTCGCGAAGCCTGCCATGACTTGCGTCAGCGTCCTCGGGTCGAGCCAGAAACGGCGCAGCTCGTCCGCAGTCTTGCCGATCGTGATCGAGCGCTCCACCTCCGGCTTGCCGCCGGAGGCGCCCTGCCCCTTGCTGCCCGCGTTCCCACGGCCAAGCTGCGCGCCCCGCACCGCGCCTACCGCGGCCGCGCCCGCAACAGCGGTGAGCGCGAGCGCCGCGGCGCCCCTGTTCCGGCCGCCGAGCCTGGCCACGATGGCGGCGGCGCCCAGCGCGACCGGAACCCAGCCAAGGTCTTGCATCTGCCCGCCGGGAGAAGCGCCCGGGGAAGAGCGGCCCCGCCCCGATGATTCGCCCTGCTGCCCAGCCACGTTGCCGCGTGCCATGATAACCCTCCCGCAAGCTTCAAATGACTAAGTGTAGACGCCTTCGGGAAGGGTTCAAGGAGGTTTTTGGCTGGGTATTCATGACGCAATCTTGCGGCGCCTGCGGCCAGACAAGCTGCATGCTGGTCAAGCCTGGCTGGGCCAGCGAGAGGGATCGCAGACCCCAAGGTATCGCCCGCCGACCGGTTTTCTTCGCGCTGGCGACCGCTCGCGGGAACAGTCTCGTGGGCTCGCGGTCTACAATGCAGATGTCCTGTTATCACCTGCTTGCCATGCCCCAAGACCCGCGCTCACACGATCCGCCGGACATCGGCGCACCCCCAGGCCAGTTCGGCTTCTGGGAAATGGACCTGCACGACATGGCGCTCACCCTGTCGGATGCGGCCCGCGCCGTCTGCGGCCTCGGGCCGGCCGCCCGTCACCTCGACGACTTCCTGCAGCTCGTGCACCCGGACGAGCGGCGGCATGTGCGCGAGACGGTACAGGCGGCGCTGCACGACGGCGCACCGCTCGATATCGGGTTCCGGATCGTGCGGCCTGCAGGCGGGGAGCGGCACCTGCGCGCGCGCGCCGAGCTGCTGGGTGCAAGCGACGGCCGCGCGCGCTACCTGGGCACGGTCCAGGACGTCAGCGACAAGCGCCTGGCCGAACACGAGGCGGCCCGCACGGCCGCGCGGCTGTCGGCCACGCTCGAGTCGATCACCGACGCGTTCTACACCCTGGACCGCGAGTGGCGCTTCACCTACCTGAACCGGGAAGCCGAGCGGCTCTTCAGGCGCACGCGTGCGCAGCTGCTGGGCAAGGTGCTGTGGGACGAGTTCGCTGCGCTCAAGGGGCAGATCGGCTACTGCGAGTTCCATCGGGCGCTGCGCGAAAACCGCACCGTCGTGTTCGAGGAATACTATGCGCCCTACCAGACGCTGTCCGAGGTGCGCGCCTATCCTTCCGCCGAGGGTCTCACCGTCTACTTCCGCGACGTCACCGAGGCGCGCAAGACCGAGGAGTCGCTGCGCATCAGCGAAGAACGGTTTCGCACCATCGCCCGCGCCTCGACGGACGTGGTGTGGGACTGGAACCTGGAGGACGACAGCTGGTGGACCAGCGACAGCATCGAAGCCGTGTTCGGCTACATGACGGCCGATTTTTCCGGGCCGCTGCGCGCATGGTCGGACCACATCCTCCCGGACGAGCGGGAACGCGTCGTCAAGCACATCAAGGCCGCCATCGAGGGCGGTGAGGACCAGTGGATCGACGAATACCGCTTCCTGCGCAAGGACGGCTCGGTCGCCTTCGTGCTGGACCGCGGCTACATCATCCGCGACGCCGGCGGGCGCGCCACGCGCATGGTCGGCGCCATGGTCGACCTGACCGAGCGCCGCCAGGCCGAACGCCGGATCGAATACCTGGCCTATTACGACCCGCTCACCCAGCTGCCGAACCGCCAGCTGCTGATGGACCGGCTGCAGCGGGCGCTCGACAACAGCGCACAGCGCCGCCACACCAACGCGCTGTTTTTCATTGACCTGGACAATTTCAAGTCGCTCAACGACACCCTTGGCCATGCGGTGGGCGACCAGTTGCTCAAGCAGGTGGCGCAGCGCCTCAGCGGTTGCGTCAGCCACCACGACACCGTCTCGCGCTTCGGCGGCGACGAGTTCGTGGTGCTGCTCGAGGCCATGAGCGAGGACATGGAAGAGGCGTGCGCCCAGGCGCGGGTGGTGGGCGAGCGCATGCTCTTGACGCTGCGCCAGCCGTACCAGCTCGACGAATACTGCCACTACAGCACCGCGAGCATCGGGATCGTGCCGTTCAGCGACGCCAGCGATGACATCGGCGAGCTGCTCAAGCGCGCCGACATGGCGATGTACGAGGCCAAGGGCGCGGGCCGCAACACGCTGCGCCTGTTCAACCCGGCCATGCAGGCCGCGCTGTCGGCGCGCATGGCGCTCGAGAACGACCTGCGCCAGGCCGTGCGCCACTGCGAACGGGAGTTCGAGCTGCACTACCAGCCGCAGATCGACCGCCAGGGCCGGGTCACCGGCGTCGAAGCGCTGGTGCGCTGGCGCCATCCGACGCGCGGCATGGTCTCACCAAGCGAGTTCATCCCGCTCGCCGAGGAAACCGGGCTGGTACTGGCGCTCGGGCAGTGGGTATTGAAGAAGGCCTGCGACCAGCTGCTGGCCTGGGCGTCCAGCCCGGCGACCGCGCAGATCGAGGTCGCGGTCAATGTCAGCGCGCGCCAGTTCCACCACCCGCAGTTTGTCGCCCAGGTGCTGGACTTGGTGGCGGCGGCCGGGATCGATGCACGCCGGCTCAAGCTCGAACTGACCGAAACCTCGGTGCTGGAGAACGTCGACGACACGATCGCCAAGATGAATGTGCTCAAGACCCATGGCGTGAGCTTTGCGCTCGATGACTTCGGCACCGGCTATTCCTCGCTCGCCTACCTCAGGCAGCTGCCGCTGGACATGCTCAAGATCGACCGCTCGTTCGTGCCCGATCTCCTGACCAATCCGAACGACGCGGTGATCGCGCGCACCATCATCGCGCTGGGCCGCAGCCTGGGCCTGCGGGTGCTGGCCGAAGGCGTCGAAACCGTCGGCCCAGCGCGACTTCCTGTTCGAGCACGGCTGCGACGCCTACCAGGGCTACCTGTGCGCCCAGGCCTTGCCGGCCGACGCGGTGACCTCGGTCGTCTGCAAGCCATGACGGGCCTTGCGAGTGTGTAGCCGACGGTGCCTCCCGGTGGGGTTGGTCCCGCCCTTCCCAGGTAAACCTGCCAATGCCTGATGTCGTCTCGGCACTGCAAATCGTCACCGAAGTAACCAATTCACTTCCGGTGACTCCCGCCCGACAGTTTTACTTCCAAATTTCGGAAGTAAAACTGTCACACCGAGCGCGCCTGGCGGGGACCTCTCCTATGAGTTGGATGCTTACACAGCTAACAAAATTGCTTCTGAGGGCTACAGCAGCCCTCAGAAATAAACTCGCAGACTTTAGAAGTAAATTCCTCAGATACGCCAACTTGCCTCGATCTGACACATCGACTTCCATCGCAGGCTGGCGGGTATGCCGCTGTAGATTGGATCATTGCACATATCAGGAGCACGGCGCGTGTACCTTATTCCATCGGCGGACAACACACTGAATTCCTTTTCGCGGCGTCACCACCCAATGTATCGCGGATAGCGATCGGAACTGGCGGTGTCGTAGAGAGTCCAAGCTCCTGACGAACCACGTCGAGCCCCGACGGCCATTTAAATCAGTGTAATGCCGTGCACTATTGCATACTCGACAGCACCCGACTGAAAACCTGCTTGAGACAACAGCATTCCCGTTTGTGCTCCGGTTGGCGCCTTCACAGCCTGACGCTCCACCTTGCGTTGCTCGTGCTCTCGCTCGACCAGAACGAGAAAGCTGGCACCCATCACGGAGAACCGTACAGTCATGTCGATCAGGTCGGTACCATCCACATTTTTCACCGCATCAATGTCGTTTGACGTGAACTGTTCCAGTGGCAGATCAGCCCGTCGAGTATTTCCTTGACGACCAGCTAATACTGACGCCGGCGCCCTGCCGCTCCTGACAAGTGCATGCATATACGCGCGAAATTCACACGATTGCCCTTGACGTACTATTACCTGAAGGCCAATCCAGCTCGTGCTACCATATGTTACCGATGACCACGCGTCCGATCACCGGCTCCGCCCCCCTTTTTCAAGTCCAGCCACTTGATCCAGAATATCCTGCCATTTGCCGACCAACAGACGACCGGCAAGACCGATGAGGGCCGCGCCACGCTGGTCAAACGGCTGCAGGTGGCCACCGGCGTGCGCGGCATCTTGTGCGACGTGGCCGGCCTGCTGGAGTGGCGCGAGCTCGATTATTTCGCCGGAACGTCCATCCCGGCCGTGCAGCTGCTCAGATTCGACGCGGACACCTTTGCGGCATCCGCGTTCGCACGCGTTGGCATCTTGCGCCCACCCGGTATTGCGCGCAGTGTGCAAAAGCGCCAGGCCGATTATTTCTACGGGCGGCTGGCTGCGCGGCTTGCGTTGGCAAACGGGCATTTTAAACGAGCCGATATTGGGACCGGCCCGAACCGCGAACCATTGTGGCCAAATGATGTCGTTGGCTCGATCACGCACAGCAATGGATTTGCTGCGGCAACGGTGGCGCAGGCCGCCCGGCTGGGTGGCATAGGCATCGACATCGAAGCGGCAATCAGCGCGTCGGTCGCCCACAGCATCGAGCGGCAGATAGTGTCCAGACGCGAGTGCGAGGTTCTGCGCTTACACCCTGGCTTGCCTTACGCGCTTGCGGTTACGCTCGTCTTCTCGGCAAAAGAAAGCTTTTTCAAGGCACTGTTCGGCACGGTCGGGAACTACTTCGGGTTCGACGCGATCGCGCTCGAATCGATCGACCTTGAGGAAAACTGCATGCACTTTCGGACACAAACCTCCCTATGCCCGACTTGGCCTGCCGGCAGGTGCGCCACGGTGCATTTCCGTTTCCTGTCGCACGGCGAAGTTCCGACAGGATTCTGCTTCACCAGCAAAATGGCATACGCCTGACTGGATCTGCCCGTCGAATTCGGGACTATACGAATCAAGAATAATTCTGCAAAGTGCCAGCCCGTCGAACATCCAGTGTCGCACAGTGAAATCCTCCACAAAGTGATCTCGACTGTCTCATAGGCAAAGCAGCCACTTCCACGCCGAATTTATTCAGTTGTTTGATCAGTGGCCTTTGTCTGTCCTCGACAATCGCCAGGCCAGGATTAACCATGATAATATTCATTGCCTGCGCAACAGAAGCTCGAGGCTTCTCGCCGAAATACCCAACGTCAATCATTTCGTTAGCGTAAATCACGTCCCAGCTTTGCATGAATGCTGGCAAACTCTCCTGCTTGATGCGATCTGGGTTGAGTATTACCAATCCCGGCCTGACCAATGCGACAGTTGTGTCGATATGGGTTCCATCATAAGCACCCTCGATCAGGTGGACCCGGTACTTGTCGCCCAGGGTTTTCTGCAGCCATTTTGCACCAGTCTTGTTGCCACTCCTTGAGACCAGATACAGAATGTCTTCGCCGGCTCGAATGATATTCGCCGCATCAAAGACTGGCTCATTCTCGCCAAGCATTTCAAAGCCATTCCTGGCGTTATAATTAAATGTATCATCCGACAAAATCGGTTTCGGCGCTGATATCCATCCACAGCCTTTATCAAAATATTCCTTGACTATTTCTCTGTATGCGAACGATTCGAAATACCTATTTCTAGAAACCATGGGAGCTTCAATGATAGTATCGCCAATTGCGAGTAAACTATCTCGCGGGCAATAAACATGCTCTGGCGTAGCATTCCACATGCCATTACCAAACGACGTATCCAGGAAATCAGTCGTTGGACGCTTTATCTCGATGTTCAGTTTTTTTAAAAAAGAAACCAAAGAATCGAGGTCTTCTTCTGCCTCATCGATTATCTTCTGATTATAAAAACCAGCAGGCATCTGGCTGATATTCGCATATTCTTCTGCATAGTCCACAAGAAAAGTGGCCGGATCTTTGCTTGGATAACGAGCTTTAACCGCCTTGCCGACAATGATTTCTTTTAATTCTTCCCACTCGGTATGCACGCATACGGTCATAATCTGAATCCCTATTAAATTTTCACAAATGATGTGGCCGATATGGCCAAGACGCCGGATATCGCATTTTCAATTGTGCTCTGAACGGCTTTTTCATCGACTTTTTGAGAGGACTTATATGGTAGCCTGTCAAACAGGAACATGTATTTTGGCAACATAAAGTTTGGCAAGACCGACTTTATTTCCGATCTGATTTTTTTATAGTCATCCTCCGGATTACTTTGATCGAACAGGGTCATTGCAGCGACGACAAAGGTACTATTATTCAGAGTAACCGCACTTACATATGCATAACTTCTATTGCCGATACTACTCAATGCTTTGTGAATGGTTGTCAAACTGAATCTGTTGCCGTTTACTTTGACTCTTCGATCACGCCGGCCTTCAAATACCATGTCTCCTTTGCCGTCATAATATCCAAAATCTCCTGTTTGATAAAATGACTTGCCGTTGATTTTCACAAAAATACTTTGATCGATTTCGAGGTCATTAACATACCCCTCCATCAACTGGTTGCCGCCTAAAATTATCTGCCCGCTTACATGCCTTTCTTCGATGATGCCTTCGTCACCGAACAGGATCATATCTACATTTTTGAAACCGACACCAATTGGAATTAATGAATTATCATCGGTCACCTGGCATGTCGCGATGAAGCGATCCAAACGCAAGACGCTGCCGAAGAACAAGGTCGGTCGCATGCTCGAAAAACTCGAGCATCTCAAAGCCAGTGTGCGAGCGAAAGTAGAGCATCCGTTCCACGTCATCAAGAACCTGTTTCGTCATCGTAAGACGCGCTATCGTGGCCTGGCCAAGAACACGGCTCAGCTGTTCACGCTGTTCGGCTTCGCTAATCTGGTACTGGCCGGCCGGCGATTTACGATCACTGAATCCCGACGTGCGTCCTGAGCGTCGAAAGGCGCAAGGAACTTGGTCAATTCGCTGAAAAACCAGCTGTCCCGACGACAAAAAGAGCATCTCAACATGCCGGAGCGGCTTTGCCGCCAAAAACTGGGGGCGAACTGAAAATCGTCAATTGATCAGCGCTTCCCTAACTGTTTTGCTTCTAAATCCAAGAAGTAAAACTGTTAGAAAACATCCGCCCTGCTTTCGCCTCTCCTATGCACTCAACGAGTACGCATCTGACAACAGCACTTCCGAGAGCTGCAGCTTCAGAGCCTGCGTTCCCGAGTAGCGAGTCGCGCTGAGTTAGCGGATCAAACGCCAGCATCCATGCTTGAGCGCCCTGCCTTCGCTCGTTTTCCCATCCATTCAGTGCGCCTGACAGAATTTCAGCTGGTGCTATTTCAGCTTGTGCTATGTCAGGCGCCCAGAACCTGGCGCGCAGGATCAGGACAGCGCCTGCAGCGAGATCGAAGCGCTGGCCGAATCCTGCTGGCTGTCGGCGTCAATCCAGACCCACTGCGTGCCGTCGCCTTGCAGGTTTGTCGTCACGCTTTGCGAAGTGACCGGGGTCAGCGTCACGGCGCCCGGCAGCGCCGCGGTCGGCCCCACATTGATCACTTGGCCCGGCGCCAGTCCGTTCGAGGTTTCATTGAGAACGTATACCACGGCCTTCTGCTCCCGGAATTGCACCGAGATGAACTGCGTGATTGTGCTTACCAGGGTCAGCGAATACCATGACGATGCAGGCACGGTGAAATAGCGTGCGTATTTATTGAAACTATGCTGTTTGGCATCAGCAGGCAATGCCGAATTATTCAGCCCCGATGTATTCGTGGGCATGCTGACGCTGCCCAACCAGATGTCGACTTGATTCAATCCGCCATTCGAAGGCAATGACACTGAAATAGATTGGGTGTCGGTGCCGGACACGAATGCCAGTGAGGCCAGACCGGCGTTCGCGGTGGTGCCGGGAATCGAAATAGAAACCGGCGGCTGGCTGTTACTCCAATCGAT
>Ga0308160_10005444_pt1 | contig 13274 bp, 12 predicted proteins | sample PhyFR1_FD_201036 | JGI IMG/M metagenome (GOLD analysis project Ga0308160, IMG submission 201036) | Phyllosphere microbial communities from UC Gill Tract Community Farm, Albany, California, United States - DLSLF.R1 | ecosystem: Host-associated > Plants > Phyllosphere > Unclassified | place: USA... | reverse complement strand
GTTCAACTTGTTGACTTTACGCCCGCTCAAAAGGAGGCCGGAGACGGTGGACACGACTACCACTGGCCCGCTGGACGTTTGAACGAGGAGCAAAAGGGGGTTTTCAGGCGTTTGACAACTATGGTTCACGATGCCCAACAGAGCTCGGAGGACTCGAAAGATGCCCTTTTGCCCAATATCACCGACAAGGAATGGCCCGAGGTATCTGAAGTCACCGGACTCCGGCCTGCGACTTTCAAAGTGAAGATGACCGTTTCTGGCGGGACCTATGTCCGATCAATCGTTCACGACATTGGCCTCGCTCTCGGTTGCGGAGCGCACGTCGTCACATTGCGACGTACACGCCAGGGTCGATTCCCGCTGATTGGTGACGAAGGGGAGATCACCGAGGAGCTGCAAAAGGAGCTGCAAGATTCGATGGACGATGCGCATGCGAACCGCGGGTTGAAGCGGGAAGAGTTGAGCGAGGAAGAGCTCGTCAATGACCCGGCACTTCGAGGGGAGATCTCCGCCGGTCCGCAGACTGGTTGTGTCCCTTGGTCGGTATTTGAGAAGGCGCTTGAAGACCGCAAGGCAATCATGGAAGCGCAGGATCAAGAACTGCAGGACAAGCTCGAGGGCGATATGGCCGACCCGGAGACGATGAAGAAGACGCTGTCAAAGGAGAACAAGAGGCGACTAAGGATGGAGGGTCCGTTGAAGCAATGGGAGCTCGAGGTGCTGCGGCGTTTTGTCAGCGTGCCTGTGCCAAGAGCGGGGGGACACTGATAGCGAGCAATCCATGAGAGGGTATGCAGTGCTATATCTTTGCGGCCATCGTGACAGGTACGAAAGGGCGGTCATATTGACGAAGCGCCATGTGGCAGTCGCACGATGATCAATACACGGCTCGTCGAGTGCTTGTAGTGTTTGCGACGCCGCGTGGCGGCAACACATGAGCTAGGCGGGCGTCTTAGTGCGGATTGCGATCTAGACCGAGGTGGTACTTGACTTGGAGTGACCTTTACCGTGGCTGAATGGCGCTAACGGTTGAAATCGCGCTGCAGCGCGGTCGTACTTATACTGGTCGGCTCGAAGAGCATGACCCCACGAAAATAACGACCCTCACAAAAGCTCGCCTGTCGAGTCACCCTCACAAAGCACGCATACGAGTCAAAAAGCAGAAACGAAAGTCAACATGCGCCTTATAGCTTCCGTGTTCATCCTCTCCGCTGTGGTCCTCTCGAATCCAGTGCAAAGACCGGACGCTTGCGGCAAAACATGCCAAAACCTCAAACGCGATGAGCCGCTCTTCTCAGGAAACGCTCTGCAGGATATCATGCACAATACCGATCCGTCCCCCGCACCTGCGTCGCACGTATTTAGCACTGCGGATTCGGGGTTACAAAACGCTATCGACTCGATCGTCCGGATAGTAGCGGATGATAGTGTCAAGATGGGGCAAGACGGGCTATTGGCCGACGATGCCGCGGGGACTTTGGGCGGATTGACTGGATTCAGGGAGACAGGCGCCAGGCCGGTGAAGAGAAAGCGGAGGGGTCCAGGACGTGAGAAAGTCAAAAGTGGCGGCTCGGAATACGGGGCCGGGTTGAGGCGGAAGGGGACGAAGGGAGAGCAAACAGACTACGGAGCCAGCCTGCGACGCAGCGAAGATAGGGATACAGCAGAACATGCCGCAGAAGGCAGAAGGGCTTCGAGAGTGTTCGGAAAGGTGAGTCGGGCACTTGAGCATACTGACTCGTAGCGCGATTGGGCCGGGGCTATAGAGATAGAGGAGTCTGACGACCAGCCTGTGCTGTGGGAACAAGTTCTCTCGTAGCATGCCGTACCTAGAATAGAAATCAGCAGATCATAGGCAGTCATTGATAAGCTGAATGAGAGATGGGACGCTTCAACGTATTCATACGACGTGGGTACGCAAGCCTAGCGATATCGTAGAACGATGGCCCGAAGCTCGTCATTCGGAATGTCGCGGTCATTTCTCGTTCTCCTTGTTCTCGATTCTCCTCGAGCGTCGGATCGGCACGCCTGCGGGCTTGTGTTTGCCTCCGGTCCCTGTGAACCCATCCTCCCCACGTCGTCCTGCCGGAACTTCCGCCCCTCCTTCGCCAGCTTCGTCCTCGACAGGCATAGCGTCTGGCTTCTCGCCGTGCCAGTAGCTTCGTGGTTTGTGTGTGCCTGCCGGAAGTCCAGCCGGAACATCGATATCGGGGTGTACGGCAAGAGCTGCAAGGAAAGTCCTGTTTGGCTGCCCAAGCTTCGGCACGCGGACGGACGGTTTCTTTCTTCCAAAGTCGACTCGAGTTGGCGTCATTAGATTCTTCCCATCCATTGGTGATCGTGTGGGAGTATAGGCTTTGGCGAATATGGTCGAGCGGATAGTGCTCCCACTCGTGGAAGCGTCTTTGTTTTTCATCTGATTGATGAGAGGTCGACGCGTCGCCGCACGGGCTTTGGGAATCTTCGACTTCAATACTTCATCAGTGGTGGCAGTCTTCAGTGTGTCGGGTTTGACCACCTGCCCGTGAGCTGACGTCGGACGAGGGACATACATTGGGAGAGAGGTGAATCTCCCTCAGCGGTCGACCTTGTGCACCCGGGCGGCGCTTGGGCAAGGACACGCTCGGCAATTTGGCAGCCTTCCTCGCTGGCATGTCTTCCCACACTAGCAGCTCTTCCATCTGAATCCAGCGATTGAGAAACCCAGCCCATCTCTTCTCCCAGCAAGGAGACGGTCCAAGGATGACTTCTTTCATCCGTTTGTACGACTCGCAGAGGAAGAACTCTTGATTGATGAAGGCGAGGAAGCATACGTCTTCAAGCACAGAGCCGAGGGGCGGCGCAGGAAAGTCGCTTGGTAGCTGCAGAGATGGAAGGCGGAAAGGTTTGGGATCGGTATGCGAGGAGTGCAGGAAAGGGTGTTTGAGCAACTTCGGAATCTGAGTATCAGCTTCGTGTCACGCCGACTCCGACCTACAGTGATACGGCGCGTAGGGTCCTTATCAAGCATGCGACTCAGAAGATCACGGAGCCATCCGCTACGGTCGCACCCAAACCATGCTCGATCTTCGGGTGGCGCTCGCGCAATCTTCTCCACGATATTTTCGCTCGTCTCGCCGAAAGAGGTTGACATGAATGGATGAGGAAGTCCCAACAGTTTTATGAGCGTGATGCCCAGAGCCCACACGTCGCTGGGTCGTGGGTCGTATAAGAGATCCTGAAGTCAGCCCCGGGATTGAACCTGGACGGAAATCTCACCAAAACCTTTTCCGGACTAGAGTAATCCAGCGTGCCACCCGAGCTTTTCACCGGACGGCCCAATGGGTTGAAGTGACTGAATCCAAAGTCGACCAGGACAGGATGCGAATACGCGTCGAGAAGCACGTTGGATCGCTTGATGTCCTCGTGACTGATGCCCAGGCGATGAAGGGTGTGGATGGCTATACAGAGACGGCGGAAGAAGATTATTAGGTCTTCCCGGCTGAGCGTTTTGGAGGTACTTGAAGCCGAATTCTGATGCAGAGTGAGGAAGACATACCTGTGAATCAGCAGAGACCGTTGAGCATAACTCGAAGCACACGGTCAAAGGCGCACTCACGTCCATCCCTCCTCTTCGATCACCCCTTCCAGGCCTACCACCCCGCTCACACCAGCTCCACACAGCGCTTTGAGGAGGACGACTTCTTTGTGAGCCTCGATCGCGTCGACGGTCTCATCCTTAGTGGCAGGAGTAGTCCGGGAGCCATGGAGAGCGGGCAGGATCTTGCACGCGGCCTGCATTCCGTTAGGGTGGGAGGCGAGTCGGACGTGTGCTGGGATAAGCTCTGGTTGAGTCTTTGAGAAGTCTGACTGACCATATGCTCCTCTTCCCAGCGTCTTTCCTAGTTTCCATCCCGCGATCGAATTCAGACGAGTCCTCGGCGTCTCTTCCATGGCTGTCTTCCGCATCGAGTTAAAAGTGGACAAGAGAAGTGGCGTGAATCGGTCCCGAAACGCCTCGATGCTTTAGACACCGAGAGCTAGGACTTCTTACCCCGTAGAGTCGCAAGAGATAGTTATGAGGGCTAAAGTTGTGAAAGTGTGAAGAAGAGAATGAGAAGCAGAGAGGACGGGCAAGAGGGAAAGCAGTCGCGCACAGACCTTCAACGCTCGTCGCCTTCCCCTAGCTGTTTCAGCCCCTCTGCGAGTTATATCACCGGCCAAACGGTGCATTCTTTGCATGCTCGCGGTATACCCTAATCGTCATAGTTGATTCTGGGTAAGATCATCTCCTTCTCCTCGTCCTCTAATCGTTTCTCGTCACTGTCATAAGGCGTAATCTGTTCCGCGCCGAATCCGCTCTTTTCGACGTGAGATCCCGCACCAGCTCTCTCCTGTTCCTGTTGAGACGGCGAAAGCACATCTCCAAACTCCTTCTCAATCAGAAGCCTAGTCTGCTCTACGACCAAATCCTAAAAATTAGCCCAGGAAAATGATCGAAATAACTCACAATCGCTTCGTGCCTCGACAACATTCGCACTTCTTCTTCCTGGTCGATTTGCACACCAAAAACGACTTTGCAGCTTCTCACTGCGCGTCTCGCGCCTTCTTGAAGCTCCGGGGTTCCAATTTTGATCTCCCCCAAAACACGCGCCGATTCCTCCGCTCCAACACGTATTCCAGGGGTGGGTATAGCTGCGCTCGTCGCTCCGAGCACCTGGTTCGGCGCGCCCAACAGATGGACGATGGCCCCGCCTCTCTTCCCCGATGTATTATGCCCGCCGAGCTGTCGCACAGACTGCGAGGAAGGAAAGCGTTTATGCATCGCGCTGTCCAATACCGGGGCGAGAGTAGGCTTGGACGCTCTTCTCGCCGACAGATCTGCAAAGCTAGGGCGCTGCCCTGGCGAGGAAGCGGAAAAGCTAGAGGTGCTGACAGCTCTGCCGTGGGTATCGAGATGCGTGGGATGGTGTTTTGGCGTATCGGTACCTGCGAGCGTCGATCCCGGTCGCAAGAAGATAGAGGGCGACCGAGCGGAGGGTACTCGTGGTCGACCAAGGTGAGGCGTAGGGGAAGAAGGAAAGCGTCCTTCGCCCGGCGAAGAAGGCGCAGATGATATCTCTTCAGCGGCCATGGCACGCAGAGACATTTGAACCAAGTGTCGTAGTTCGATTGTCAACGGCGTAGAGTGCAGAGAGATCAGCTCGTAGGTCGACCACATCATCCAATCGATCAGTCTTGGCGGATACGATTCTTTCTCCATGAACCTTCCATCACCGCTGCGGACGATATCAGCTACATGTCTCGACACATAGTGCCAAAGGCCGGGCGTCCTTGAAAGGCTCTCTCCTGATCGGAGCACGATGATTTTGACAATTTGTAGCGATAGAACCGACATTGCGGCAACGGCACGCGAGCTGACGGTTTTCTGCCGCTGTTGACCTTTGTGGCTTTTGATCACGTAATGTAAAAGGCGGATCCACATCGCGTCGAGCACAATCTCATTGTCCACCTCCGAAGGCAGCGATAGGGTCAGGCAGATCGGTAGCACGAGCGACGCGAGGAGACCAGGATTGCAAGGTAATCGCTCAAGAGCGTCAAAAGCGTCGCCTTGCAGGAAGACTGCGGCCGAAAGGATGTCGACTGTGGCGCTCCGTACAGGCACGATCAATGCCAGGCCGTCTTCCGACGCAATGGCCAACACGCGAACCGCAGGGACCACATAAGAGTCGATGATAATCCGGGTCGTGTCCGAGTCAAGATCGTAACTCGCTCGTCGAATGAACGACGTCACTTCGTCTAATAGCCCCGAAAGGTCGACAACATCCATGAACAGTCGAAGAAGGGGCGCAATTTCGCGCAGAAATGCTGTAGGCCGAGATCCAGTTGCGTGTAGATGGGTCCGAGCCAATTGGCGAAGTATGGACGCTGCGGCGGGTGCGACAGATTGAGCGTGTTTTGGCAGCAACTCGGTGACCATGTCGAGGGTGCGTTTTGTTGTTGTCGACGATAGTAGTCCACCACACACGGCAAAGCTCTCCACCAAACGGATGTATTCGAGTCGCGCTCGTGCCCAATCTCCCTTCGTATCGTCACCCGGATTGAACATCATTCTCGCTGCGTCATCTCCTGTCCTTCCCTTGAAAACGACCCCGCACAGCGCCTCGATGCCCTCGCGCAAGAGGTCCAACGAGCCGGGATCCTTGATGTGTGGCACGATGCCGGCGAAAAGACGAAGAAAGCTCGACGCGCGGGTTGTAGTAGGGTCTGCCGCGATGACGGTGATGAGCAAACGGGTGATGTTTTCTTTCGGAAAAGAAGCATTGTCCAGATTCACCTCTGCCATCTTGCTGGCTTGTCGTTCCGCCGCATCGGTACCGATCTCAGCGAAAGTGAGCTCTGGACCAGATAAGAGCTGGACCAACGACTCGACCTCTTCTTTGTCATTGAGCCCGCGAAGTCCCGACGCCACGCCCGACGATGGCAGATTACCGGTTGACAAGCAAGCCAAAAGGCCATAAGCTGTCATCGGGTCAAGGTTGTGTTCTGCAATAACGACGCATGCTTGGTAGACAAACGGATCCTGATGGATCCGGTAAAACGACCTGGCGGTATATTCGACAGCATCTTTGATGGCCAAATTCGACCTGTGAGCGTAAAGCTCACAGACCGAGCGGAATACCGTTGAAAATCCCACGGACGCGAACAGTCGCCGGAACCGGGCAGAGCACAGCATAAAGACACGCAAAGCATGCGATGCGACGAGCAGGTCGGTGGCTCCGTGAGCGTACAAGATGGTCACGACGTTGGAGAGGAAGTGCCGCAGCTCTGCTCGATCGTTGTAGTTCCTGTTGACGGTCGAGAAGAGTGTCGTGATCAAGATGAGCCAAGCTCTGGCAAAGGGGAGATGTGGTACCGAGGCCTGTATCTGGAGGTTTGACAGCATCTTCTTGAAGAGGTATACTTCGCGAGGGTTGACTCTGAGTATCTCGTTCAAGATGAGCAATTGAGCGGTCTGCACATCGACAGCACCGTCGCGCCATGGTGCGTGTAACTTGAAGCCGCCCTCTTCTTCGTGGATTGACGCTGGCAGTAGGACATGCTCTGCCTTGTGCTTCCTGATATCTCGGAGCGATACGCCCGACACCCGAGGAACGAGCGTAGACACCGTAGCCAACGCTGCCGCGTACGAGCCGAAAGTTGCATCGGTCCTAAGGGCGATTTTGAGGTAGCCTACTATGGCGTTCATCGCGGCGTAGGCGAAAGCCGGTGTTGAGATTATCGTGGCTGCGTGGAGCTCGGCGAGCGCAGCGGTAAAGTCAACACCTAGTCCGTCGGTGAAAGGACGGAGAAGTGTCAATGGGTCGTCTCGCTGAAATAACCGCAGTAGCTCCCTCGAGCTGCTCGCGACGAGACTTTCCGGGTCGTGCGCTAAGATTGCCGCTTGTCGGCTGACCATGGAAAGAACTACTGGCGCTAAAATGGCTGTCCGCCGCTTCCCTTGGAAAGAGCTACCCGAGCCATTTGAACCGCGTCGCACCAGCGATTTCGTCGGACTCGACGGAGCGGATTTTGTTTCGATGGTGGAGTCGACTTCAAGCTGTAGACTCGGGAGGCTAGTAACGGGGATCTGCTCCCAGTCGGATCTCCCGGCAACCGTTTCTTCCTCGGTCCAGCCTAATTCCATCAGGCGCTGTCGAAGTTCCAGAGGCAGGGTCGTGCCAAACTTTCTCAGCGCGGCATCCTGAACGTCGTGCGGGGGCAGCCATTGAGATGATCCGATCTCGGTCGCGACAAATTCAAGGTTCCGCGCCGGAAAGTGGAATACGGGTCCTCGACGATCGGTCACGATAAGCTGCGAGAGCAGCTGGTACCGCCAACCGTACAGTACCGCCAGCTTGTGGATGGCCGAGCTCCGTCTGGTAGCTATCGAGCTGATATTAGACGGTTTCATTACGGCGACATACCTGTACAGCTCTGAGAGGACAAGATTGTGCCAGACGTCGGGTATCATCTCGCCACATTTCATGAGCAAAAAGCTGACCTGATATCAGTACGATAAGTTCAGTTGTCATACAGATTTCGTTGCTTCCAAGCTTGACCCACAACGAGACCAAAGGTGAGGTAGCAGGATCTGCCACTCGTCTTTCGTCACGCAACCTTGCATCGCCACCAACGAGGCCAGTGCTGTAGGCGGAAGAGACAGCTTGATATACGTGTCCTCCTGAACTGCTGCAAAAGCTTGCGTGTCGCGGCGCTGAACGGACGCGATGTTTCCGGACGGCTTGGCTTTCCTTTTTCCAGCTGGCGAGAGCGTAGCATATGCTGAGCGCAAAACATTGGCATTGTCGTCTTCTGTGAGCTCAGACCTGTCACAGAACCACGAAACGACGAGTCTCAGCCATTGCGGTCTATGATGAGCGAAAACGTTAGGTCCGCAACTCACCTGCGGGTGGATAAAGTTATCGCCCGAAGACTGTAGAATAGTCGGCACAAGAGTGCCCGATACCAGTCTGGTAGGCGGCTATCCTTTTCCTGTGCGTCAGAACGTCTTGCGCTCCGTCACGTACCTGTGCTTCCAGCAAAACGCTCATGCGATTCTCTATCGTTTCTGCAAACGTCTTGAGAGCTCGACCCTTCTTGTCACTTTGGTCCAATGCCTCTACAGCGGACAGTAACTCGACGAGACAGGCGTATCTGCCCAGTCTGACAGTCGCCATGACTCTTTCCCCTTCTTTTCCTTTACCTTTGCTCGGCTTCGTCCCAGCCCCTCCCATGAGCACGATGACAATCATCTGTGGGTCGGCACTTTGCCAGAATCGGCTCAATGTAGCCGACAGACCACGCACAGAGCGCAGGTGTGTCGCGACGTTTGTCAGATTTGTCGCGGCAGACAGCGCGAAGAGAGGCTTGTACAAGAGTTGCGGGTGAGAGCTTTGCAAATGGCGAAGAAGCGGCTCGGCTTCCATACTTGATTCGGAGGCTGGCAAGCGCTGGCATCAGCCCTGGGAGCTCGCAAATGACCAACCTCGAAGAGAGCAGTGATACATCCGTGACCCAGCACGGTGGTATCCTTCGAAGTGAGTAGGTGTTGTATCATCCGTGTCAAAGGCCCGAGCGGTGTATCCGAGACCTGCGGTCAGCTTTGTCGCAGCATACACCCACTATTCGTCCTATCGCTATTTTCAGGCCCGCGTTAGGACTGTCTCCCTCGTACATCTTTGCCAGGAAACCGCGGTGATTTGCGACTTGACCCTTTCTTTCTCGGAACGGATTGACCTCCGACGTGTGATGCGAGACTAGCTCAAACTCCAGCAGCATCGAAGCCAAACCACTGGACAGGACGTTGTCTGAATCGGGAAGATGCCCAACTTCTGCGACCAGGTGAGTCTCCGCAGCCTGCCAGAGCTGTCCTGATAGAGAGGGCTGATCACGGAGAATCTTCGATATAGCGGCGAAGAATACCGAAGTTGTCAATGCTCGCAGACGTAGGACGACTGGAGGTGTTGCGTGGAGTAATGGACTTGGAGCAAAGCGCTGCAATTAGCATTGGCAGACGAAACACCAACCTCGAGTATGCCACCTTCCTCTTCCACGATCCACCGGCACAACTCTCGACTTTGTTGCAAGCACCTGGCAAGTGCCAGCCAGACCAGTTCTCGCTCCAGACCGTTGGCGCTGGCAATGTCATCTTGATCGACAGAAAGAAGTAATTCGCTCAAGCTCGCAGTTCCGATGAGCAAGATCCCTCCGTCTATCGCAAGGTCCAGAACGCTTCTGACCGCTTCGCAGTGTTCTTCAAAGCCCGGAGTCAGCTCAAGCGTATATATCAGCTTGAGGAGCGCCGACACGAGCTTAATAAAGGCGGCAGCTGTCCGCGGGAGGTCGTGCGGTGGTGGCAAGGTTGGATCAGCATTCAGAAAAGACACAAGCAGCGGCAGCCCTCGATTGCGCAGGTGCTTGTCGGGCAGTAGCAGCGCTTGGCACAGCCAAATCCACCGATCGAGTTCCTCTTCTGCACTATCGCTAGACCAGTTCCGTACGACCACGCCAAACACCTCGAGGGATTGCTGCCTCTCCCCGTCAGTCGAGCATCCATCGGGTAGGAAATGAACGCCGAGTTCTGCCAAGATGGCCGCATGATGGGGGCATGTCCGAGACCATGGTCGTTTCGCTCGAGCAGCAGGAAGGTGACGATGTAATGCCATAAGCAATGGTGCAAAGGAAGAAAAGTTCGGGTCGAAGGTGTGGGTTGGAAGTACATTAGGGGCGTGTCGTTGCGAGGTCGATGTGGTGTCTCCGGCGATATGGCTACCACGCTGCAGCCGACGCCGCGACTCTTCCAAAGCACAAGCATCAAGACATGTTTTGACATCTCTCGCAAACTTTCGCCGTTCTCTCGCGACCGCCTCTTTCTCCTCTGGCGTCATTCCACCCAAATCTGGCGTAGACCCCAAAGTCGAACGCCGACGCTCTTCGTATCCTAGAACGTTTTCCGCAGCTTGGCGAAAGCCAAATTTCCCAGCGGCTCTGGACACGATGTTCTTCTTCGCCTTGTTCGGTTTCTCGATCACCGGAGTTGGCGCGAGGACATGCGCTCGGACCTGCTGCCAATGGGCAAGGCCAGGGGAGACGGGCTTGGTCGGTGAGGTCGTAGGATTCAGAAGGTCGCGCGTGTTGAGCTTGAAGGGCTTGGGCCTGGATTTGGGGGGCGGCGATGTGGCAGAGGTGCTGGGTCGCGACACGCTGAAAGGGTTGAAGGAAGGACCGGTCCGTCGAGGAGAGGTCGTTTCGCGGTCTGGGACCTTCTCACGTAAAGATATAGTTGATATCATCCTCTCTGTTCGGCTACTTTCCGGGGCCAGCGGACGACTTGTCATCTCCAGAGACGCTAGACTCGTGGGGAGCAGGTCCGGCGAAGTCTCCGGGCTGAAGGTGAAGTCATGCTCCGTGTCGAGCAGAGCGTCGAGCGGCGAGTTGCCAAGGCCTCCGGACTGGGTCTGAGACGAAATGGAAGCCACTCCATACGTCTTTGTCTTGTCGGCCGTGGACAGCGGTGTCGTCGTCCTCGACGTCGACCGGAAAGACGAGAGCGAACTTTGCTGCGCTCTCGGACCAGATGGGATTCGACTTCGCCGAGGCAGCGCATCAGAGGGCAATGGTTCCGGCATGATTTTATGGCGCCGGAGGCCTCTCGTAGGTTATGTGTGCGCCATTCAATGTTGAGATGTGTCCTGCGTAGTTCGAGTCTGTCGAGACAGCTGTCGCGTTGGTGACCCACCTCCACTCTGTATATTGCGGGATCAAATGCGAAGATAAGCGGGAGCAAACCCATCGGGTCCGCTTGACGCCACACTCGGATCCACATCACATACCTCGCTCACCTCTACTACCTCACCTTTGTCCGCCTCGTAGAGTTCGCACATTCAGTCTCAGACCGTCTTGACAGGTGTTGACGGGGAAAGTCACGTTCTTTCAACGCGCTTTTGTGGACTGGCATATTGCCAAAAGATCAAAGAATCATCGACTCCGCGCGACGGAGTTTCACCGCGCAACGCTTCAAGCCATCAGGCGTCATCTCAACAGTAAGCTGCCACGAGATCACCAGTTCATAGCTTACCCACGCAGCGTAGTGACAGTACCCTACCGTCACAATCATGTCGACTCCACCTCGGGACCCGATGCGGTCTCCGCCGACATCTCCACCTGCTGCCAAGCGGGCTCGACTAGACCCCGACGAAGCGTTCACCACATTCCCTTCTTCTTCCACCTCGACGCCCATTAAATCTCAGCAAAATGGTCATGCGGTAGAGAGCGATATCCCTCCGGTCGCCACATCGGCACCTCTTCCAAGCCAGCTCAACAAGTCTGCGATAGATCCCAGCGACGACGAAGACGAGGACGAGCCGGTCCCAGTGCAGAAGATGGCAGAGGAGGAGGATTTATCAAGGCGAGATATGTACTTGGACACTGTGAGTTATCCTATCGATCACACTGATGAAAGGTCTCGCGGTCATCTCTAGATTTCGACTTTGAACGGCTATGCTCGAAGAGTCTGACCAACATCAACGTCTATGCGTGTTTGGTCTGCGGGCGGTATTTCCAAGGAAGAGGCAGGGAGAGCTGGGCATATCGACACGCAGTTGGGGAGAATCACAGGGTGTGGCTCAACCTCGAAACGGAAAAGGTAAATATCGGTTCGGAACAAGCTGACGTCAGTTTTACATCCTTCCTGAAGGCTACCTGGTGTCTGACCCCTCGCTGAAAGATATTCTACACGTTCTGAACCCAAGATTCAAATCGTCCGCGCTGCCCTCGCTATCCCAGCTGCCCAAACCATCCTACACGCTCGACGACAAGTCATTCCTGCCGGGCTTTGTCGGCATGAACAATATGAAGGAACACGACTATCTCAATGTCATCCTACAGCTCTTCTTGCACGTCCCACCTATTCGAACGTTCTTCCTGGACCCAGCCGCGCCACAGCTTCAAGACTCGGCCCGACCGACAGAGCTGGTCAAGCGGCTCGCAGCATTGTGCAGGAGGTTGTGGAATCCGCAATTGTTCAAGGCGCAAGTCAGTCCGCACGAGTTTTTGCAAGAAGTCACAAAGCGAAGTGCGGGCAAGTTTAGGATCACAGAACGAGGCGACCCCGTCGAGTTCTTGGGCTGGTTGGTCAACACGCTGCATAGAGATCTGGGCGGAACGAAGAAGCGCGGGTCGAGCGTGATCTACTCTACGTTCCAGGGCAAGGTGCAAATAGAGACGCAGCAGGTCATCACGCACAAGGAATACTCTCGTCCGATCTTCGATGTCTCGCGAGGTGAGTGCTTGGTGTGAAAGCCATTGTTCAGCGTGACTGACGGCAGACATACAAAAGATATCTTCCCCTTTCCTCTTCCTTGCGCTAGATCTCCCTGCCACGCCGTTGTTTACCGATTCCAACGAAAAGAAGATTATCCCGCAAGTACCCTTGTCGGCCATTCTTGCGAAATTCGATGGCAATACTACGCAAGAATTCGGGCCCACGCTCAAACGACATCATCTCTCGGCGCTCCCGCCATACCTCATTCTGCACATCAAGCGGTTCACAAAGAATAACTTCGTCGAGGAGAAGAATCCGACAATCGTCAACTTTCCCCTTCGCGGTGTCGAGCTTTCAGATTGTAGGTGAACATGCCGGTGTGGAGCTGACGACAGACGTCGACCCGAAACCATCTGACCCTATACACTCCACATATGATCTCCTATCCAACGTCATTCTCGACTCGAACCTCGCATCAACGTCGTCATCA
>Ga0308160_10005443_pt1 | contig 13276 bp, 29 predicted proteins | sample PhyFR1_FD_201036 | JGI IMG/M metagenome (GOLD analysis project Ga0308160, IMG submission 201036) | Phyllosphere microbial communities from UC Gill Tract Community Farm, Albany, California, United States - DLSLF.R1 | ecosystem: Host-associated > Plants > Phyllosphere > Unclassified | place: USA... | reverse complement strand
AGGAGAAGAATGAAAAAAAAAAAAAACGGACCTCGATAACTCCACTCGCATCTTCTTTCCTACATCCACCAGCTTTCCACCCCTCGTTAACTCCATCAAGGAACCTCAAATATTCCGTATTAACTTCCCCAGCCCTCGGTAATTTCGTCGAACTCCTCAAAATCTTCTCCTCGGTTTTGTTCGAGAGGTAAAGATTCGAATGATTTTGGGTTTGGTGAGAGAGTTGACGGAATTGGGAATGGATTTCAAGTGAGTGAGGAGTTGAGTAAGGGTGAGGGGAAGAAGAGGAGTGGGAGATGTAGGAGAGGTGAGAGGTGTATGCGATATGAGGGGAACTTGAATCGCGAGATTGGAGGGAGTCAGTGTTGTTTCCCTCAGTCGAAAAAGTGAGAGGGAGATTCTTACGAGATTTGATTATCGACTGCACATAATCTGAATAAAACGGTTTCTCCAATTCGATGTAATGAAACATCATCTCTCGTTCCTTCTTTTCCACTTCTGCTCAGTTGCTCGATAGCTTGTTCATAAGTCCTCGCTGCGAGTTTATAAAACTCCCTAGCTTCGTTCAAAGGTCTCCCGAGTTGTTCCAATGCGAAACCTGCAAGTCTCGACATCCGCAAAAGATCAGTCTCTCTCACGAAAAAAAAGGGAAGAGAGATCTCGTGAGAATGGCGACGCACCTTTGACAGCGTTCCCCAACACTCTTAACGTCCAATCATATACCTCTTCGACACTTCCTGCCGCTCCCTTCCCCTCGAGCGCTCTCAAACTCCCCTCGAATTGACCCACAGCGTAACTCCCGAACCCCAATACAACTCTCGCATTCTCTGCTTCGACTTTCGTTCCATTCTGTGATTGAGCTTGTAGTACTTCTAGTGCAGTCAAGAGGGCAGGTCGGGAAGAGGAAGGGAGGATTGGAGGGAGTGGAGGAAGAGAGGAGGGGGAGAGGGAAGGAGCGGGAGGAGGAGAAGTGGAGGAAGAGTGCGAGAAGAGAAGGGAGTGGATGAGTTGGTCGACGGAGGCAGTTTGGGCGGTTACTGTGAGATAAAAAGGGAGGGAGAGATCAGTTGGTTGAGTGCGAAAGAAGCGATTTGAAGTGTATCCCCCCTTCGACTTCGCTCAACCCAACGAGAGAGAAGCCACAAGTACTTACGAGTTCTATTTGGATTATGTTTCTTAAACTTTCTCAACAATTCATTCCAATCCATTCCCTGTCCTCCTCCCGCTGATTCCCCTCCTCTGTTAATTCCTCCTTTCAACAACGCAGGATACTTTTGTTCAAACAAACCTAATCTTCTAGCCAAGTCTAGAGTGGTGGCATAGTGTTGACCTTTGGGAGAGGCGGGAGAGGAAGAGGAAGAGGATTGATGATGATGATGATGAGAATGGGGAAGATGAGGAGCCATTCCCGACTAGAGGCGAGGATCGAGGAGGGGTATGTAGGGGTATATAGATAGATGGAGTACTGATTACTGATAACCGAGGAGAGAGAGTTGACAGCGAGAGTGAGAACTAACTTTCCTTCTTCGATCAAATTTCAGAGAGCAAAAGTCGCCGAAACTCACTTCAACCAAAGACGCTTCGAAAGTGATAGAGTGAGTTGTGTGAGTCTAATGCACGCGGTATAGAGAGTATTCCGAGTCGCTCAGATCGAGAAACAAATCGAACAACGTCGTTTCTCGCAAAGAAGGAGCTGAACCCTTCGCTTTCCTCAATCGAAGCTCTTTACCTCCATCCTCTCTCACCTCTGACCTCGACTCTCGTATCGAGAGCATATATATCATGACATCAATCCTTCCACATCCCTCGCTTTCCTCTTCTTCACCGGTCTCTCCAATAATCCCTTCACAAACTCCCTCCCTCCCCCTTCCCACGCTTCCCAATCCACGCTCAAAAGACTCGAATGTCGTCCCCCTCTCTTCTCCTCCTCCTCCCTCCTCTCGCCTTTCAACCAACTAGGTAAATCCAAACATTCCTTCCCTTTTCCCACCTCCAAACTTCTCTCCCATCGAATCATCGGAGCTTCCATCCTGAACCCCATTTTTTGAGCGACGAGGACTGAGGAATGGTTAGATGGGTTCGCGAACCATTGGGTACGACGAAGAGATAGATTGTGGGGTTGAGAGGGACAGGAGGGGGAGAGTGTCCAGTTTAGGAGGAGGGAGAGGGAGTGAGTAGTGATGTGGGTTCGTTGAAAGGGGGGTGGGATGTGAACGTGTCTAGCGAGAAACATCGAGATTTGACAGAATCAGTTGGAAGCTGTATCAGAGGCCTAGTGAGAGAAAGAAAGGAGTTTTTTTTACCCAATCTCAGTCATTCTATCCCCTGTCCTACTCTCTTTAACTCCCACGATCCCAGCAATCCTCTCGACCCTACTCTCACTCTCGTCCCCATCATCAAACTCCAATCCCAAATCATAAATCACAAACAACAGCGTATTCGAATCCTTTCTCGCCAGTTCAAGTTTCGTCAAGAATTCTGAATAACTCGTGAAAGGTCCATAAGGTAAATATTTGTAATCATCTTGAGCTTCGGGTGTGGAATAGAGTTTGTAAAGTCTTGAAGCGTGTAACGAAGGCTACTTTGATTGCGAAATTTTGTCGAATTCTCAGCGTTTTCTCTCCACAGCGGGAATTGAGGAAGAGAGAGGGGTAAAACGTACGATTAAAGGAACTAGTTTTACTCCTCCCTCAGTCTGTAGAGAAGGAGGGATCGAGCCATAACACCAATCTAAATCGTATTCTTCTAGAGGAGTCGAGGCGTGATAATTTGAGATGGGGAGCGGTGGAGGCGGAGTGTAGCGGTTCAGAAACGGCATAGAGCTAGTTCGGAGTAAGAGAAGATGTTGAGAGAGGACAAGAGAGGAGGGAAAGGGAACAGAGAGAAAGGGTTTCATTCAACCCATTCACCTCACAACGTCTAAGGACTCGTTTGGACAGTACACTCGACTCCAAAAGATTACATCAACCTACCACGATTACGACTGCTTTGATCTGACGATTCCTTGCTGAACCTCAACCACTTCTTTCCACTCATCTTTCATCGCTTCTCAGACTTCACTCGACCCCTCTTGGACCTCACAGAATCGATTCAGGGATTAGAGGATGTATTTTTAATACTGTGGCAAAGTATGGGAGCCTCAGCTTACGGTTTGGACTCGTCGAAGACAACATCTTCGAAGTTCGCGTCTCACGATCCTCGACTCTCTCCCGACTTCAGCAATAGGTTCAGATCGACGTGGAACAAACAGCTGTGAGTTATTGAAGTGAGGGAGGACGGCAGGATCTAGTCATGTCGGAAGTGATGGAGAGAATTTGGTGCGAGAAAGGTGAGCGTTCGCTCCAGATTGATCTATTGAACCCATGCTGACTCGATAAGCGTACTGGAAAAGGTGCAAAAGCCCTGTCCGCTACCGAAGATCCTTAGTTTCGACGCCGACACTCTTCTCTCGGTTCTTTCGCTCACTCAATCTTCGTACTTTCTTTCTCTCGACCTGCAACGGATCCGGTAAACGTGAGAAAGGGAATTGATAGGAACACTATGTGGGAGCTAGAGCGGAGAGGGAGTCAATAGGGAGGCCCGAAGGTGTGTTATCATCGAATCTTTCGACAATGCGAAGATCAATCTTCCTCGCTACTTTCTCATTCGCAGCTCGTTCTCTTTCGCTCAGCCTTGTCCTCTGGGTATATCAACTCAAATCGCTCGCTTCGTCGTCATCGCTTCGGAGTTACCGCGGACCAGTTGGATCGATTTCGTCCCCCTCTTCTCTCTTCCCGCTTTCCTTCCTCTACACCCTTTCAAGATGTATCGCCCGAGCCCTTTCCGCGTCGCATCTCGTCGGATTCTGTCACCCAACTCCTCGGAAGGGTCGTCAGTTACGCCCGCAGGCTCGCACTCTGATCGAGTCCGCGAGTACAGGACCAATTCGATCTTCGCCATAGGCGACTCTGTCGAACAGGAGGTCGACAAACAGGCTGCGGGCGAAACAGAGTTCATTCAAGCCAGAAAGGATGCGATGGAGAACAAGTTGAAACTCATTCGAGAAAGGATTCCTGAGGACGAACATCAAAAGTTTGATGCTTGGGTTCACACGTTCGAGAAGGAGGTAGAGACACCTGAGAATCCCGATTGGAACTACCTCTGTCCTGCCAATTTCAAGAACATTTCCAAAACGATTGAGAATCTTTGGAAATCCTCTCAGGCTCCTTACTATCCGCACTTTGTGAGTTCTGCTGCTCTTTGTTGTTCGTTTTCAATCTTGCTCATGTCAGCTTCTTGATACAGTATGCGATCAATGTGTCTGAATTGGTCGAGAATATGCATCTCGAGGTTAATTCCGCTTTCTCTCTCTTTCGTTTCGCGAGATCTTTGCTGACACGGTCAACAAACAGTCTATCGTCGAGCATCGTAAATCTGTCCTCACTGAAGACTTGACAGAGTTCATTAATCGCGCTCATCGCTATCACAACGCTGATGCCCTCAAGAAGTGGGCGAGATCGTTGATACGAAGCCTCGAGACTATGTATGGTCGCCATTACTACAACTATCAAGATCAGCACAATTGGAGGAGGATCTCTGCCGTCACGAACTACATGGCTTATTACGATAAGAATCGGCCTCCCCCTTACGCTCACGTGCGCCATTTTTCCTCTCTCAAGGGGTGAAGGAGCTCATTCATCTTCAGAGATGTATGTAGGTTGTAGAAGGAGATCACACCATATCGGTCTTGCAGGTCGAGAACCTCATCGAGCAGATGAAATTACGAGTTGAGTTTCATCGCTTGCTTCGTCTCGGCTTCTTTCTGCTGGAGAGCTTACTTTGATCGATACGATCTCTAGGCACCTACTCATTGATGGCGGACATTCTCGCAATCAGATAACCTCGAAGTAGCTCGTTGATCGACGCAATTTTCGCAAAGCATCTCTTCTTGATCCTGTCTTCCCATCTCCCGTCTTTTCGTTCGATCTGTCTTCGTCGATGCAATATCAGAGTTGCCAGTATGTAAGCCTGGCCTATCGAAGGAGAGACAGCGAAGGAGAGCGCAGTCAGTCCAATGGACTCGCAAAACTCGAATCGTTTGTTGATTCCTGTTCTGCTCATCCGAATCGGATAAGCTTGATTCGACGATCAAGCTCTCGGCTTCGTCAATCAGCAGGAGAGGAATGGCACAGAACAAAGAGATTTGCACAAACGATTTCCTACTGAATTTGACCCAAATTTTCGAAGATTTCCCTGATTCGACCCTTGCCCTCGTCTCGCCCTCAAATTTGATTCTTCCTCCGTTACCTCTCGTACCATCTCAACTACAATCGATTCTTCCCATTCCCTCCCGTTCCCCTCCCGTTCAAACTCAACCAACCCAATCCAACTAATCCTGCGGCACCCAATCCTCCCAAAAGTGCTCCTTGATCCGTACAATCACTCTTGATCCACTCTACCAAAGCACTCAAGACATCCAAACCATTGATCAAATTTGCTAATTGGATCGCCCACCTCCTTCGACTCTCTTGAAGTGAGGTGGGTGGGGAGGAAAAGATTGAGTAACCTAGGATTAAATCTCGGGATCCGAAGAGACGAGTGATGAAGGATGCTGAGGGATGGTAGGAGAGGAGGAAGATCGAGTTGGTGAAGGCGGGGGAGATGAGAGAGGATGCACCGACTGCGAGGTGGGAGAGTCCGAGTGCGGTTCCGAAGTAATCTTGTTGTTGTGACATTTCTTGGTGAGTGTTGGAGTGTGAGATGGGCTGAGAGGAAAGAAGGGAAGAAAGGGAAAAAGAGGGGAAGATGTTTCGGAAGTTGAAGGTGGGAAGTGAGACTTGCTTTTGGAATTTTCCTCTAGATCTTGAGGTGATTACTTGGCTTTTGATTCGATCGTAGAGATTCTGCGTGGAAAAGTGAGCGGGAAAGCGAAAGAGAATATAGGAGTGCGTACGAGAAGATTCGATGGCAAGGTGAGCGAGAGAAGAGAAACGAGAGGAAACTGAGCGGGGTGTCGAGTGAAGTTTCGAAGCTGAGAAGAGCGATACTGTCAAAGCGAAGAGGACGAGAGACTGTAGAAGGAGACCGATGAGAGTTTAGCGAAGAGACGAGGAGAGAGGAACAGCAAGAATGATCGAAACGTACCTTTTCAACCCAAATCATCGATTCCTTCGTTTCCTTCTCGCTTGCACTGCCCCTCTTGACTCCAAGCCGTCAGAGAAAGAGGAAAGCTGCGGAGGGTATACCAACTGGGTTACGTAAAGAGGGGAAACAGCACAAAAATAGAGCGGGAGAATACGAAAAGAAGGGGGTGAACAAAATTGGGAAAGGTCAAGAAAATCGAGGGTAAGGGTTACTGATTGATACTGTAGTAGAAAGTCGGGGTACGAGAGAAGAGGGTCGTGAGAGTTCGAGAAGAGAAGGGAGAGGTCGAGAGGGAAAACGAGGGGGAACAGATTAGATTCGATTTGAGAGCTGGAGAATTCTTTTATCGACGACCAGTAGCGTTCCTTGAAGCAGTCGAACCGTACCCAACTGGTCCACCAATTTGATCGAGTTCTAATTCGAGTGATTTAATCGATCTGCTCAAAACAATCACTCGCAATCAATCAGTCGAATTCCTGAGAGAGACAGACGAAGGAAGAAAAAGGAGAAAGCGTACGAATGAGCTTGTTCGAGATCTTTATTGAGTCGATCACGTTCTGCAATGAGATGTTGTTCTGCGTTTCGGACCAAAACACAAACATCAGTGTCCAAGCGAAACGAAAAGTTGTATGAAGAAAGTTTCGAAACGCACCCCATTGTCGGAATCTAGCTTCTTCCATCTTGACTTGTTCAGTGAATCGTTTACGAAGCTGTAGACTCGACGTCTTCCCAATCAGTATCCAGAAGGAGAGGGGAGATTTGAGCGAAAAGAATTCGAGACGTACAGCTTCTTCCTCTTCTTTGAATTTAGGATTCTCAACCTTCTTCACTTTCGGTTCACTGCGACGTCAAACTCGCTCGCACTCAGTTTCCGCTTCTCGGAAAGAGGAGATAGTTTGAAAGAGTAGTTGGAAACGCACCCGAATTTCCTAGTTTCCATTTGTTGTAACCTATAGTTCTCGTAGTGGGCTTCTTCGGAAGTGTTGATCAAGTCTAACATATGGGTTCGGATCAAGAGGGATCGAAGTTTCTTGAAATCGCAGTGTTCTTCGTTTTCGACTATTGTGACGAGTTGTGAGGTGAGATTTCGACGGATTTCGACGAAGGAGTTTGCGAGGGATGGAAAGGAAGAGAGAGAAGAGTTGTCGAGGAGAAGAAAAGGTAGCGAGATTGTCGGAGGGAGGGGAAGGGGAATTCGGTTAAGGATCGTTTATAGAGAAGAGAGGAGAAACAAAAAAAATCGTCAGTTTTACGTTCCCTTTTTCCTTCCTCTCCTGCTCTCCATTGCGGTGATACAGAGCGTGCGAGAGAAATACGAGTGACTTACCTTCGGCTACTCCCCAAAGGTATTGTCTACCTTTAACGGTTCTCCCATCGAAAGTTTGAACTTCTTCTGTTGATCCAATAATAGAGAATGGCATAGCAGCCTGTAACAATCCCTCGGCATCGTCACTCAATCACGGTGATCAAAGGAGTGTGAGAGAGAGGGAGGGACGTACGGCGAGTGCTCGTGCATGTTCAGCGGCTGATTCATCATCGGTTTCGACTGGTGGAGTATAAATTCGAATTCCTTGAGCTGCAACTACTTCACGGATCTACGCTTACTCCTACCCATCAATCAGCTCATCTTTGCAAGAAAGAGATAGAGAAGTATGAAAGTGAAAGCGTACCTTTGCTTTGAAGTTTGCTAAATCAGAAGGAGTCATAGTATCTGCTTTCGCAACGATCGGAATCAAATTGACTCGACTTCCTAATCGTTTCATCGTTTCTATATCCAAAGGTTTGAGGGAATGACCAGTAGGACGTATGAAGTAGAGACAAGCGTGAACTCTTAAATCAAGTTTGGAATCTCGTTGAGGTTGTTGCTCTTGTCTCATATAGGATTCATGTTGATCATCCTAAACCTCACTCCTCTCTTTTATCAGTAAATGTCTCTGAAGGGAGAAGATGAAAGGGAAGAACGTTTACGATAAAGTCTACGATAGGATTCCAAGAATCTCTATTATTGACATAATCCCCAAATCCAGGAGTATCAATCACGGTCAATTTCACTTTGAATTGTTTCTCTTCCAATTCAGCTTTGATGATATCTTCATTCACACTCCTCTTTCATCAGTTTCTGTGAGGGTGAGGAGTAGAAGGGAGATGAGAGATGCGAACCGATTTCAGTGGTTTTGTCCATTTGTTTAGCGAATCGTTTCGAATAATCTTTGACGCTAGCCAACTCGGTCGAGAATAAAGTGTTGCTGTCGAAATTCGCTTCGTTAGCTTGAGAGGGGGAGAGAAAGGGAGGGAAAGAGAGGTTTACATGAGAGTAGTTTTACCGAGTCCTGATTCTCCTACTACCATTAGAGTGAAATGTCCACCTCTCTTGGCGACTAAAACATTTTAATCAACATCGCGTGATATCGGATAGAGTTGGAGAGAGGGAAGAGTCGAGATGATGAGGATGAATTGAATCAGCGAAGGCGAACGGATAGATGACAATGGGAAGTGGATTGGGGGTAGCTTACCAATCTTGTGCCTCTGTTATATCTCATCGTATTCGTATGCGCAAGGGGAGAGGAGAGAAGAGAGGAAAGATGGGATCAGTGAACACCTTTGACACGACTCATCGCCTTTTGAATGAGAGGAAGCCAGAGGGAGACGTACCTGGTTGGGAAGGTTTGCGATTCCAATACCTTGAGTGGAAGCCATGGTGTTTGGGATGAGAAGTGAAGTGAAGTGAAGAAAGGAGAAAGAATTAAAAGGAGAAAAGAGGGGGAACGAGTCGAGAGTAATTTGGGATCTCGAAGATTTGGAGAGAAGCGAAGCTCTCGATGAATCGAGAGTAGTTGTACTAGCGAGGAACGCGAATGATTAAAAAATCGTTGAAGCGAAATACGAACGAAATTCTTTCGCAAGTCGTCTTTTCGAGAGAGAGAGAGAGAGCGAAAGAGTTAAGGAAAAACGTAATTGGATTAGATTCAGGTATGACAAGCAAGCAACAAAGTAACTAGTAAATCATGGATGAGTAGGTACAAGCAAGAGTAAGAGACGAAGTGAAAGAAGGGACAGAGATATGTATATTCGGGAGAATTGCGAGAAGGGAGTGTCGAGGAGATCAAGTAATGGGTGAGGTGCGATGATTGAGAGTTGTTACTGATGAAGGGAAGGGAGAGAAGGTCGAGTATGCCGAGTGGGAGGAGATACAAATGAAGCTGCTTCGAAATCGGGTGAGAAGTTGACAAAGAAAGTGGAGAGACGATTGATTCGAGAACTTGAATCGCGTTTGTGGGGTCGTCTCGAGTCGGTCGTAAGTGTCTGTTGTATTCTCTCGAATGCAACTCTCTTCTAAGGTTCCTCCTCTTGATCCGGAAACCTCCCTCTAACAATCCTCCCTACTTCCTTGTTGTAAATAAACAGTGCCAACGATAACGCGATCAAAACGAACAAGATCACGGGTGGTAACATATGCTATTTCCATTCTCTCAATTCTTATCAGCTTCAATCCTCTGAGAGAGAGAGAGTGAAAAAAACGTACTTTTGCATAACATTTTACTTCACCCCAAACATACTCCCACTTTCCAATCTCTTTCTCTTCTCCTACTCCTGACCCTAATAATCTCGTTCTCTCCCCAATCGTTACTCTTTCCTCCCTCCTACTACTCCCGATGAACATTCTCCCCAACCCACAAAACCTCGCTCTTCTCTCCTCTTCCCATTCCCGTAGTAATCGAAGCTCTTCTCGTTCTTCGTCGGGTGTGGCAGGAATAGGGAAATCGAATGATTCGTATGTTGCTGGAGTTGCAAGATTCGTTGTACTACTCGAAGTTGTCGTTCGTTTGTGATCGAGAGTCGTCGAGGGGATTCGAGGTCGTTCGGACATGGGAGGTTTTGAGGTACGGAGGGAGGAGTAAGGGAGAGAGGGTTGACGGGTTCGGGGAGTGAACGAGTAGGAAACATTCGAGGTCGGAGAAGGTTTGGATGAGTGAGTGTTGGAGATTGAGCGGGTACGGGAGGGGGAGTGAGAAGAGGAGGGGATGTGGATTGAGAGAGGTGGGAAACGAGGATCTTGGGGAGTTGGGAGGGAAGCGCGAGAGGGAGAATGAGAATGAGAATGAGAATGAGAATGAGAATGAGTCGGAGGTGAATTTGGGTAATCTTGAGAAGGGTTGAGATCGGTACTTTCTGTGGTTCTCGTTCTCGTTCGAGTTCGTCGTCGATCTTGAATCATTGAATTCGATTGAGATTGTGATTGTGAGAGAGTTTGAGAGGAAGACGGAGGAGGAGGCCAAGTATTATGCGCTGAGAGTGGAGGCTGTGAAGAAGGAGGAGGAGAAGTGGCGTATTGTGAAGAATGGGAGAGTTTAGTCGGTGATATGGGAGGTTGAGGATGAGGATGAGAGGAGAGTTGGGTTGAAGGTCGACGTCTTGGGATTTTCGAAGCGAGTTTTGGCGAGCAAGGTGAAGGTAGAGGATCCATTCTCACTGTTGAAGAGGGGGAACGTATCAGTTCTGAGAGAGTATTGGAATAGAGGAAGAATGCGTACACTGTGTTAATCAGGTTGAATTGGGAGAGAGTCGTCTTGCGAGATGAGGTGAGAGAGAAAGGGAAAGGAAAGGGAGAAATGACGTCCACTCGACTCTTTGCAATTGACCGTCTAACACTTTCCTTGTATGTACCCTTGATACTTGTGATCCTTTCTGTGACCTGTTCCACGCTGTAGAGGTTGAGGTTGAAGGTGTGGAGAGAGAGAGAAAAGGAATTTGAAACAAACGCGGAGAAAATGTCGATCAAAGTTGGGAGAGAGTCGTGTGCTGTGGTTCGAGTAGCTGGAGGAGTTGTAGAGCTGTACTCTGGCGAGTAGATTGTCAAAGTTAACTGAGTCGTTGGACGGGAAAGGTAAGAGAAGATTGACGCGAACTTTTTCTCCCTCTCTTTCTCTCCTTCTCTCCTTCCACTCACACGTGTATTCTCTAATCTATTCTAACACTGGATCAAGCTCCCTAAATCAGCTCCTCTACTTTGGAAGAAGAGTAGAGTAGCAGGGCGTCTTCTCTCTCTCTCTCTCTCTCTCTCAACTCGCCTTCTCTCTCAACAATCCCTCCTCTCCAGTTCCAAGATGGATATCGACCTCGCACCTACTATTCCAGAATTATCATTCTCTTTACTCTACCCTCTACCCTTCAGAATCCTCGCCCTAACATTCCTCACCATCTTGGGATTCGGGACAAACCTTCACATCCTCTCTTCATTAGGAATCGATACTTCTGCTGTATTGGATATTCGATTAGATCATCCGGGAGTAGGAGGGGGAGCGAGTCAGTTGGTTCATCCTTCGAAATTGTTTCGACCTTTATATAAATTGGCAAGTGCGGGATTGGGATTGACGGGAATTGGATGGATAGGTTATAGAATGATGACGAAGGGATTGGGGGAATCAGAGACGAGGGATTGGGTTTGGTTCCCTGCTTTAGTCGCGATGGGATTAATCGGAGTTGGATGTTTACCCTTGAATGTTGCGTGTAGGAGACAAAGGTACATGTTCTTGAGGTAAGTTCTCTCTCTACACTCTCACACTCCTACGACCCTGAGCTGATTGAAAAAGGGGGTTGTGTAGATCTTTGCGAAGAATCGTTTCACCAAACTTGTTCAAAACTGTACCATTCTCGGATGTCATCTTGGCCGATATCTTGACTTCTTCGGCGAAAGTGTTGGGAGACGTTTGGTTGGCGGGTTGTTTACTTTATTCATCAGCATCAGCGTCGGCATCGAAAGGAGGGAGTAAAGAGGAATTGGGAGGAGGAGGTTGCGGAAGAATTTGGGGTGTACCGCTAATGGTTTCGTACGTTCCCTTTCTCTCCCTTCATCTGAGGGTGAATGCTAATGAGTGAATGGGAGAGGGTAGGCTACCTTACATCTTTCGATTTCGACAATGTTTGTCAGAAGTCTTGACGAAACAAACTCCGACTCCGAAAAGATCTTTACTCAACGCACTCAAATACGCGACCGCTTTCCCCGTCATCTTGTTATCAGCTATGCAGACGGTCGTAGGGGATCCTTTCGATGATGATGGTGAGGGTCGGGAATTGAAAGAAGCGGGAGAGCGATGGATTGGAAGAACCACTTTATTCAATTTATGGTGAGCTTACTCTCTCTCTTCTACTTTTGCTCGCGCGCAGTGGCTGAAGTCGAGTGAGCGTGATGTTTTCAGGGTTCTCGCAGTATTGATCAATTCACTCTATTCGTTCTGGTGGGATATAACGAATGATTGGGGATTATCACTCCTTGTTCCCTCGGGCTGGCGTTCCTCTACCTCTTCTCAATCATCCTATCAACTCATCCCCCGACATCCTCCCTCGTCCTCCTCAAATTCTCGCTCAACCTCGACCGAACCCCCTCTCCATACTCGCTCGAGATCGACTCTTTCCCCTACTCCTCCCTCCTCTCTCCACCCTTCTAGAACTTCGCGACATACTCGCGCATTCTCGACTGCTCAATCTCCAAACACTTCATATCCTTTCTTGCGCCCAATCTTACTCTTACCAGATCCGACGATTTATTATCTCGCAATCGCTCTCGATCTCCTTCTTCGTTTTACTTGGTCCTTGAAGCTGAGTCCGCATTTACACGAGATTGGAGAGTTGGAGGAAGGAGTGTTTGGGATGGAGTTACTCGAGGTGTTGAGACGGTGGGGATGGGTTTATTTGAGAATTGAATGGGAAGCGGTGAGGAAAGGACAAGGAGGGGAGATGGATTCTTCTTCGAGTGGTGGTGGGGGAGTGAGTTGGTTGGAGAGAGGAGAAGGGGAGAGGAGGTTGAGAGCGGCGGAAGAGTACGAGTTGGAAACGAAGGGAAAGAAGAATGGGGTTGTTCAATTGGCGAGGGAGGAGGAGGAAGTTGGAGTTGCTCCGCTATTGGCAATGAATGGGAAGAATGGGAAGAATGGACATTTAGTATAGAATTATTGGGTTTAGAATTGGGGTTTCGAGGAGCATTCGTTCGGTTTAGGTTTGGTTTCGCTTTCCTCGCATCAGTAATCGCATCTTTGCTTATTGCTCTCTCTTCTGCGAGCGATTCTGACAAACCAGTGAGGTGAGGATTACAAACGGATTGGATACGAACAGACTGAAATTCGGTAAGGACGGATAACGGAAGAGGACTAGACCA
>Ga0308160_10005442_pt1 | contig 13277 bp, 19 predicted proteins | sample PhyFR1_FD_201036 | JGI IMG/M metagenome (GOLD analysis project Ga0308160, IMG submission 201036) | Phyllosphere microbial communities from UC Gill Tract Community Farm, Albany, California, United States - DLSLF.R1 | ecosystem: Host-associated > Plants > Phyllosphere > Unclassified | place: USA... | reverse complement strand
CATGAGAGACTGATGACCGGGAGGGATTGACAACTGGTTGGCTGAGAACCCTGCCAAGTCGCCAAACGGAGCGGAGATATAGGGAGGACGAACCGGCGTCGGCGCAGACACCGCTCGCGTGTCAGTCGTTTTGAACCACATCATTCCCGGTGGAGGTGGCGGGAGCGAGCCCGAATAAGATCTAAAGCTGTGAGGCTGGCTGTATCCGCCGTTGATCTGATGTCCGACGTTGAAATTGTTATGAGATCCTCCGACGAAGGCGGAGTGCTCGGAAGGTTTGAAACCACCTGAGAGGTGGGAAGGGGAGTCGACTCCGGAAAACGTCCCATCGTGGCTGAACGAAGAAGATGTGGACACCGGGGTGTGTAGGGAATGAAGACCGGCCGAGTTGGAAGTTTGAGAGTGGCTGAATGACTGGGAGGTAGGGGTGCGGAAAGGCGAGGAGAGCTGAAGCGGGCCGGCTGCTGTGGATCGAGGTCTACCTCTTGACCCTCCTCTGACCACGGCTCCGACGAAATCTGGCTGGGTCGGCTGCTTGTCGAATCCGCCTGAGAAGGAGAACGCCGCGCTCTTTGGCGGGTGAGAGGCGGCGAATCCGTGGGGGGGACTGATACTGACGGGAGTGTGGAGATACTTTGGCTCTCCGTCGATACCAGCAATGGTAGACCGATTGCGGACCGCATAGTGAATCTGGTGGCGATCAGACTTCGTAGATGGGCAAGGAAGCTCCGGATGATCGCGCACGAAGTGCTTGAGAAAGTTGTTCCGACGGGCGAACGATCGGTCGCACTCAGGTACATAGCAAGCGTAGGGTCGGTTGCCAGTACTGATGTCAACTGATGTCAAATTGCCACGACGAGCAACTCACTGAATACGACGATGTCTGGCGAGAGAGCTGGAGTCGGCAAACGCCTTGAAACAAGTCTCGCAGTGATGAGGCTTCTCGCCAGTACTGACGTCAGTCTGAGGCTGGGACGAGCACTCACTGAGTACGAATATGAACCGTCAATGCTGACCGCTGGATGAATGCCTTGCCACATTCGGGGACAACGCACGCGTACGGCCTGAGATCAGCAGCAGGCCTTGGTTGACGAGAGGGAAAGACTTACTTGTCACCTGTATGGATACGATAGTGTCTCGCGAGGTCTGACTTCCTGGCAAAAGCCTTGTCGCACTCGCCAAAGTCACAGACATGGGGCCGCGCATTAATGTCGTGCCCGATACCGACCTTGTTGTTGTCGTTCATCAACTGCTGGGGAGAAGATTCGGGCATAGACGTGGGAGTCAGACAAGAGTCGAGGTATTGAGCGACAATGTCGTCGAGGAAGGGAAACGGTAGAGGTGAAGCGACAGGCGCCACATCGTTGAGCGTAAGGGTCGAAGGAGTGAGTGGCGTTGTCGAGCGTGATGTTCGAGGGGTATGGGGGAGTCGGGGTGGAGAGGAAGGGTAGAAAGGCATTGCGTGGTCAGATGGGTGTCGAGGCATAGGTGATCGTGGTCAGCCGGAGTCATACAGGGTGGGAAGACGGGTGGTGAGTCTATGCGAGCGTCGCGATTGACGCAGGGTCGTACCGCGAGTCTCCAGACTCGTAACGAACTCTTAAGACGTCGTAGCGAAGTGGGACGACAGATGACGAAGTGATGGAGAGGGTACAGCGAATGTCAAAGAAAGAAGACACTCACGTCGAGGACGTCCATTCTATCGGAAATTTCCGTCTTAGGCATAAACCGGGTCGGGGTTGCGAAGATGGGATTATAATACGACGGTGATGAGGTACGCAACGCTGACGAAGGGGTCGACAGTACAAGAGCTACGAGAGTAGGTTTCTGTGCAAGTACTGACAGTACTACTGTCCAGCAAACTCAATACTGGGGGGATGAATCGACGTGCGGAGTCGAGGTGAGGTTTTTAACAGGTCGTCACTCTGTGATTTCGTGATGGCGAGGTTGAGGGGCGTCAGAAGCGGTAACGGTGGTGGAGGCACCATTCAGGTCAGGTTTCACACAAAGTTGCAATCCGAAGGGAACGGTGATCGGAGTACAGGTGATAGATGAGCCGAGGGTAGGGATGTCATGCAGGAACGGGCGGGGCAGGGAGGAAGAGGGTGGTCAGCCATCGTACTTGGCTTCTACCGATTGGAGCGACACTTACCGGTCTGCCGAGCTTCGGAGAGGGTCTGGGCCGTGCTGAGTAGCGGTAGTCTATTATCGAAACGTATCAACGCCAAAGCTAACGGGCAGTGTCAGCCACCGGCCGACGGTGATGGAGAGGGACAGCTTGGTATCCGAGCTGCGCGGAGTAGTGATGATTCGGAAAGACCCATCAAGGGTACTCGACGGGGGAAGAGCGAAAGATCTGAGGCTCACCAAGTTCCTTTGGAGCAATACGGGTTCTGAAAACCGTGTTGATGGGACCTGACCGGGTACGTGATCGGATAAGGAAGTGGCAGTGGGGAGTGGGCGGTGATGGCGAAGTCAAGGTTATCGTGTTTCGTTTGCATAGTTATGTCAAGCGCCATTAGTTTGAGGGGAACATTGTATCAGCCAATGATTAATGAAAAGAAAGCGCAGAGTTTGGACCACGACTCACCTGTGGTGACCGCCAAAGTCCGTCGACGAGGTGCTGAAGGGGAAACGTTAACGCGCAATTCGGTTCTTGTTCGGAACGGCTACGATGCTAAAGATCGTGGGAATCGCTTGCTTCTTTTGGGAAAAGACCTTATGGATTTACGTGGATGCGAAGCGATGAAAGCGATGAGAGGGGAGGAGTATAGCACAAATCGCAGGCAGAAGGAAAGTTGTCAAGGAAGGCCGGGGTATGCGCAAACGGGTCCGCTAGACAGTCGTTATATTCATTCTGACCATACGTGCAAGACGACCGCTAATGACAAAGGCTGCCTTTGGCCTTTTGAGCTTGATACAATCGTTCACCCAAAGAGCAGTCACGCTCAATCGGATTGATTTTCGCACCTTTGGCTGTCCTTTGTCTTTTTCGCCGCTCCTTTGCGCTGCGCACGGTCAGAGCACATCCACCTCTGGCAACGCTCCCGACCCGCGTCATACATAGAGCAGTACATTTGGGGGCTATGAATGGTGATATCCGGTGGGGTGTCTCTGTGCTTCAGAGACAATCAAAGGCGAGCCTTTAGCCATCCGATCAAGCCTTGTCTTCGGCCTCTACGGTGCAAAACCCGAGTCCAGCCAGCTCAGGCACTCTCGGACTATCATCTAGCACTTCGGACTGGTGTCTATCCTTGTCTCGGATGGATAACGCAATACTCTTGTCACAAAAACCGCTCGAATACTGCCATAGAACGACGAGTGAATCGTCTCGATCTTCCGCTGCGTCACGCTGAATGTGACGCAGTTTAGGACACAAGGTTCAAGCCGGATTGACGAACCCTTAACGAAGTGTACCCAGGAAACACATGAAACGAGAGGCGTCTAATCATATTGCGTAAGAAGTCAAATGTGGGTTATCGACTGCGGTGCACCTGTTGTGGTGGAGCTGACTGCGCTACTTGGCACAAAGGTCACAAGTTCGCGACAGCTACCGCTACCATCGCACGTTGTCAATGCGACAATTTGGTCACCAGCGGTGTAAGCTTGCAACAGGAGTCGTAGGCAATCGTGATGGGCTGCTCAGATACGCTTTCTCGGGACAAAAGACGATCAGATTGAACCGCTTATTGTGTTACGTGGCGACGCCTTCGTTTCATGTGTCACTCAGGGCAATCGCCGAACGTTTCATATGTTGCGCCAAGAATCTCTTCACGGCCGGACACGCACCCGCGAACAAGCTGCTAACATCGATCGTAACTGTACACGCATCATCGCTTTAGTCAGAAGCGGCATGTACGCTGCTCAAGGATCGCGGCGCCACGAGTGTACAGCAACGGACGATCCTCTTGGACCGAGGCCAACTCGCATCGGCTGCTCGTCTTTCACAAAAGCTGATCACGGGGTCCGAACTTGCTGCCCTTCTGGTGACAGGCGAATCCCCCTGACGGCGATCGGCCAGTGCCACACGGATCGTTGAATGCTCAACCATTGACAAGCCATTCAGAAGAATTCCCGTACTTGAATCGCGGAATAAGTGGACGCAGAAATATTCATGTGTCTAGTTGTCTATGCTATAGCTACAGGTGTATGGGCCGTGTATACGACAGCTTCTATATAATATCTTAATTCTTCTAATGGATCGTCTATTTAAGCTTGGCCGAACCATCGCTTCTTCTCGGCCATTCGTCCGACGAGAGCCTGGGTAGCTGATGCAACGGCGGAGGCGGCGGAAGCAGGCAAGTCGCCGGCGGCGCTGACGGCAGGAGCGGAAACCTCGGCAGCAGAGGGAGTTGGCATGTCGGCACCCATACTGGCAGGAGCGGACACCTCAGCGGCTGACGGAGCGGGCATGTCGGAGACCATACTGGCGGTAGAGGCCGGGATAGGCAGGATCGACATAGTCATGTTGGCCGGTGCGGTAGAGTTGAGAGTGGAGTTGGAAGCACCGTCGAAGATGCCCTCAGGAAGAGTGCCATCGGTGAGGTTGTAAGACGTGTCGGTGCAGGTTCCGTTGAGGAAGCTGTTGATGGTGAAGTTGGTGGAGGGGATGGTCCAGTTGGCAAATTGCGGGACCTCCTCGTTGATCAACTCGACAGCGGCGAAGATACAATCAGTGCAGAGCGCGGTCGGGGGGATGGCGGATAGAGCGCGCAGAGCAGAGCCGTTACCGCCCAGGGCCACAGTATCGATGTAACTGTTGGTGAGGTTGACACCGAGGTAGGCGGAGAGATCGGTAGCGAGGCTGGTGACGCAGAATGTGCCGTTTGTGGTGTTGTAAGCGCTGGAGTTGAGGGGGATGGTGGCGTTCATGAGCGAGTCGGTCTCGTTGGTCTTCAAACAGGCGATCTCTCGAGCGAGAGGGTAGTAGCTCATGGCGTCGAGGACGGTCTGGTTGCTAACGTTGAACATCTCAAGCTCGGCCGAGCAACCGGCAATGATGGCGGCGGCGGTCGAGTTGAGGTCCATCTCCGAGCACGACGGAGCACTGCATACCGTGCTGAGGTACTGGTCGACTGAGGGGATGACAGAGCCGTTGGTCATGATCGCCGGCAAAAGCGCAGGGAGCTGCAGACATTGGGAGATGTTTGACGAGGGGACGGCAAGTGAGATGATGGCCTGCTGACATTGGGGCGAGACGCTATGAATTAGCGAGGTCACTGGCTTCATTACGTAGGGCACTCACAATTGCAGAGCCTGTTGAGCAATGTCAATTGGGCTGCCAACCTGGGCGACGGCGGCGGTGGCAAGGAGAGAGGCGGCGGTAACTGATCGTAGCATGGTGTGAGTTATGTGAGTGGATGGAAAGTAGTTAGCAACAAGCGAAGTGCATGAGTATATATAAGGTAGATGTCAAGCTGCGGTGCAATGTCGGTTGCGCAGTAGACGTCACCGCATTGTGAAGTCTCGAATTTTCGCCGACTTCGATGATAATCCCTCAGGGCTGGGAAAACGTGCCTACATTATTATCAAGGTGACACCAGCTCCACATCGCCAGATCGGGCGGACCCGACGACTTTCGGATCCAAAGTCACTGCGGGTCGCAGCATCTTGTCAAGCATGTGCACAGCTGTGCTGTAATAGATTACTGCGCTGAGACCAACATGCGATGATCAGACAGGTTCCGAGTAGCAAGCAAGCTTAAAAAGTTAGCAAAAAGTGAGCAAAGCGGACTCTGGTGACTGGGCGAGTGGACAGGGATCGCCATGTGGAGCACACCGCCGTGACATATGTGACGTCAAGGGCCAGGCAGCGCAGTTTTTAGGGTTCCCAGAATGCATCACAGGGTGACGATTCGGGGGCCCGCGGTTGATGACCTTTTGTGTCCGACTCGGCGTTTAGGTCCGGTGGCAAAAATGCGTCGGCTCTGACCGGTGTGGCGAGTCCGGTGGGTGATTACGGTGGAGGTCATCCACCGCATGCACCACGCGTCCACTGTGATCGCACACGGGTATTAACTGCTCCCTTTGGCCGCTGTTGACCTTCAACGTCTAGACATAAACCGATCACACTGTCTCACACTATGATTACATGCTCAGGACGACCTCAGTCCCATGACGACTTCGACGCGTTACTCGACGGCGAAGATGCCCAAGCGCCGCTCGTTGAGAAGCTGGCAGATGAGGGCGAAATGGCGCAAAGGCTGAAAGATCTGAAGGAACAGATCAAGGATGCCAAAGTTGACTGGTAGTAAGCACCTCCTCTGAGTGTTCGGCAGTCTCAGCTGCCTTGGACATGGCTAATGACAGCTTAGTACCGAGCGAAGACGAGCATCAGTCGGAAGAAATTGGCGAATCTGACGAGCGGCGCAGTTGGATATCTGGGTATGTCCTCAAGAGTGATTCAGCAAGGCTGACGCTAGCTTCTCTGGATCGGCCGGTACAGCTCTGATCCCGGCTTCCGATGGCGCTGCTTTGCTCTTCGTCGACTCACGTTACTGGATTCAAGCGGGCAAGCAGGTCTCAGCCGATTGGGAAATCAAGCGCGTTGGCTCGAGAGGTGGTTCGGGCAAGGATGATGTGGTTGGCGGTTGGATCGACGCATTGGTGGACGTAAGTAACAGTCATGTACACAGCTGACGGACAGGATCTACCCGAGGGATCTCGTGTCGGTATCGATCCTAAACTCATAGCTTTCAGCAAGTCCAGATCTCTAGCGCATTGCTGATCTGTCAGGCAGTCTCCAGACTATCCAGTACCGGCTTTCTTCATCCTCGACGAAGCTTGTGCCTCTTTCGAAAAACCTTGTGGATCAAGTCCGCTCCTACCCCGGTCGCTCGGATGGTCCGATTCTTGCCCACCCCCTCAAGTTTGCGGGCAACACGACTGCCACGAAGCTCACCCAGATCCGCGCTGTACTCGACAAGCGCGCTCGAAATGGATGGGTTTACGTTCTTCCGACGCTACCCGCTGTCGCTTGGCTGCTGAACTTCCGATGCCCGGGCGACATCCCCTACTGCCCAGTGGCGTACGCGTACCTCGTCTTCACTCAAGACAAGTGTGCCATATTCGTCGATTCGAGGAAGCTTGACGACGGGATCCGCGCGATCTGGAGCAAAGATAACATCGAGGTGAAGGATTATGGCGTAGATGAAGTTGGCAAATATGTCAAGGACCAAGTGAAGGCGATTCAAGATGGAAACGAAAAGAAGAGGATTAAGGTGTTTGCGTCTAAAGAATGCAGCTGGGCGCTCTCAAACGCTTGTTCTACAGTAAGTAGCCTGCCAGCCAACGGGGTGATACTGATAATCCAGTCCGAGGTCGAGATCGTCCAACCGTGCCCAGTTGATGTCATCAAAGGCGTCAAGAACAACACGGAGATTGAAGGCGCTCGCAATGCTTATTTGAGAGACGGCAGGGCGATGGTGAGGTGGATGGCCTGGCTGGAGCAAAAGATCTTGCGAGACTCACGGCCTGTTGGCGAATGGGTAGCCGCGCAGGGTCTGCTGCGATACAGAAAGCTGGAGGAGAACTTTGCGTAAGTCACACGTCTTGCCCGGCTCATCTTTAGAGGCTTGGCATACGGGGACATCTCGGCGTCAGGACCTAACGGAGGTGAATTGGTCGATGCCTGACTTGAGCTGTCATTGACGCCTAGCCCTGCCTCATTACGCTCCTCAGCGCGGGGCCGATCGAGTTATTGACCCTGACGCGACATATGTTATGTGGGTCACCTTGGTTCCCGAATCGCCGAGCTGACCGAAGGGACTCTGGAGGGCAGTATCTTGATGGAACCATCGACACGACGCGCACTTTCTACTTGGGCAAAAGCCCGTCCGACGATGTCAAGAGCGCTTATACGCGGGTCCTGCAATGCCACATTGGTGTCGCGAAAGCAACATTCCCGAGGGGCATGGACGCAGACAAGCTTGTCATGCTGGGGAAAATGTTCCTCTACGAGTGAGAGGATCAGTGCAGAATGAGCTGACAATAGGGATGGTCTAGACTATGGTCACGGATTAGGCCATGGAGTCGGCTCGTACTTGGCGGTTCATGAGTGTGAGTAGACGTATGAGACGACGCTGAACCTGAAGTTCCCAATTACCCGCACGGAGTGTCCTTCGAGCCAGGACATATGACCAGCGTCGAGCCCGGCTTCTATAAAGAAGGCGAGTGGGGCATCAGGACTGAAAGTGTGTATGTTTGCAAGAGCGTCGATGTGAGTGAAAATAACGACGATGCATGGCAGATTGATGCTGACACCGAAGACGATGTACGACTTTGGAGGAAAACAGTGGCTGGGCTGGGAGCGTCTGACCCAGGTTCGTGCACACGCTGTCAGCCTAACAAAACTCATCGCAGGTTCCCATCATGAGCAATATGGTCGACTGGAAGTTGATGAGGAGAGACCAGATTGAATGGCTCAACGAGCATAACAAATCAGTCAAGGACGCCTTGTGGCCTTTGCTGCAAGAGGATCAGGATAAGGATACACGGTCTTGGCTTGAGAAGGCTTGCAAGCCCAAGAAGATCTGGCCGTGGACGTAATGGTGCACGAGACGTATAAGGAGGTCCTCCTTCAAGCTGTAGGCACAATGTACATTATCGTGTGATGCTTGCTCCAATAAGATAAGTCGAGGTCCAGTCGAGCCGAGACGAGACGAGCGGAGACAGCCGTAGCGTGGCGTGTAAGCGTCGGTAGATTTCGGCCGAATTGCGTGTTTCCCGGTGGGTAAAAAGGGGCATCGACTTCGAGCCGAGTGGCAAGTTGACGGTGTTCCAGTCATCAGGCCTGGGCAGGTATTCGGGCTCCGAGAGCCGTGGGTATATACTAAATAGATGAGAGCATTGCATAGGGTGCTGAGTCAGCAGCTGGAGCTGAGGAAGAGGAGGTAAGCATGTGCGGGTTCGGCCGACGAAGTAGCCTGAGTGCCCAAGAATGTGATGGGTCGGCAAGAAAAAAGTCGCGCGACGGTGATAGCGTTACGCGGTACCGAGATTAGGTCCCAATCTGCATTCTCGTGGATATTTCCATAACATTCCCTTTCTTCCTTCCTGACTTTCTCGCAACGCATATCTCTTCACAGTTCTTCATCTACACAACCGCCAGGTTCTCAAACGCAATGTCCGCTATCATCCAGAAACCTGCCCCGTGAGTATCTGCCAGAAAGCTAAGCGCGCACAGGCGCGCAGAAAGTTCGGACGGATGGACGACTGATAAGCAGAGTTTTCGCCGGTACTGCCGTCAAGGACGGAATCTTCGAGGAGATCTCGCTCAAGCAGTTCGAGGGCAAATGGTGAGCGTCCCTCCAGCGTGTATGCAGTCAACATGCGTGCATGCAGTCAAGTCCGGCCGTCGGCTGCTTATCGCTACAAGCACACGTGGCGGAAGTTGACAGGCAGGGTCGTGCTCTTCTTTTACCCAATGGTGAGTCTATGCCCGGTGTGATAGATCATGGTCGCTGAACGCGCCTTCTTCTATAGGACTTCACCTGTGAGTAGCACCTCGTCCCCCGAAGAATGCGGCTGACCTCGCTTCCCCGCATCGTACTGCATCGCACTTCCATACTTCCTCAAACCTCTTCCGGCCGCTCTTAACCCTACTTCCTCCACCAGTCGTCTGCCCCACTGAGATTCTCGCATTCAACGCTGCTCTCGAGAAATTCGCCGGTATCAACACCGAGATCATCGGTGTTTCCACCGACTCTGAGTTCACCCACCTTGCCTGGTCGCAGACCCCGAGGAACCAAGGTGGTCTCGGTCCCGACCTGAAGCTTACCCTTGTGAGTCGAGCTTCACCTCATTGGTCATCGCTGACCGCTTCTCCCTTCCATGCACATCGATCTCGCCTGTCCCTCGTCTTCTCTCTTTGATCGCTCTCATGTTATCCGCTGTCCCCATGTTATCGCTTCCCTCGAACAGCTTGCGGACCGCAACCACGCCGTCTCCAAGGCTTACGGAGTCCTCCTCGAGGACGAAGGTATCGCGCTCCGAGGCACGTTCTTCATCGACCCCAAGGGTACCCTCCGCGCTTCGCATATTCACGACTTGCCTGTCGGCCGATCTGTTGAGGAGACTATCCGAGTCGTCAAGGCTTTCCAATTCACCGACGAGCACGGAGAAGTCTGCCCGGCCGGCTGGGACGAGGGGTCCGCGACGATCGACACCAAGGACTCGTCCAAGTACTTCTCGAAGCAGTAAGTGCTTTTTGCACTGCGGGTCCACGAGGTGGAAACATAGACGGCGATAGAGTGAGAGAAAGGTAGACGATCATCTGTCATTACAGTTGTCGATGGATATACAATGCCAAGTTACGAGCCCATACCGTTTCTTCATCTTCCGAGGGGACAGAATCTGAAGCTTACAGTGCGGACCCGATCCAAGCCGACTCGACTAAACGCGTATCGGAGACGCCAGCGAACGGCGAAGCCAAGCGTCTCAAGACCGACCAATAGGTACAGTTACGTGGTTCAGATCCCCGAAAAGCGCCGCAGAGTTCCTGCCTTGGCGCAACCGCATGCAATGCATCGTCCCGGGCTGTTGTATGTGAATATATGCATGAGTGAATGTCGCTCCCGACTTGTCTTGATTGTTCGCATCTCGCTGTCTGTATGTCGTCATACTCGCACGGCCTAATCGAGCTTGTCATGTTCGATACCAATCGGTTCGATCTTCGCGCTTTGTTGCGTTTGCTGAGCCGGGACTGGAACAGCGTCTGACGTGAGCTGAGTCGTGGAAGGAAAGGAGAGCGACATACTCATAGATCTTGCCGCGGTGGGAGTCATCAAACCCTTGACAAGCTCCTCGCACGTCGTCAATACGCGCTTGCAAACAGCGCACCAAGCTGCCGAGCTGACTGCACCTGATGGTCAGATGATAAACCTCAAGGGGCCGGACGACTGACCTCTGGGAGCGCTGGGCAGGCTCAGCACCCAGCTGATAGGTCCAGGCGTCCATCCTCTCGGGAGCCAGAAGACAGGCTGTTTGCGGAACCACCAGACAAGGACGAGTTGCGCTCCGGTAGTCGTGACCCATATCAAGGAGGAGAATTTCAGGCCGAACGAGGCCTTTGCGCCGGTGAGCGAGCCGTCTGATATTAGTCTTATTCGGTCGCCAGTTTGACTCTCGTCGCTCTCGCTTCGGAAAGAGAAGCGCAGTGGGTGGTCAACTCACTGAGCTTCTCCAAATCAGCGAGACCCTTGTCGACTTTCCGCTTGAGCTTTGCCCATTTCGCGAACTCGTCTTGAGATGAAGTCTTTGACAGATCTGCTTTATCTTGCAGCACCTGTTTTCTCAATGCCCTTTGTTTGGTTGCTGTCCGGCCGAGGAAGACTCTCGAATACGCGCTAAAGGCCTGGCGGTCAGTAGCGCTTTGGTGGGCTTGTACGCGGGGGGTAGCTGGGGCGCGGGCCACTCACCAGTTCTTGAAGGACAGCCTTGCCGACCCATGACACCGTCTGGGTCAGAAGCACGACGAGGAAGATGAGGATTGATAATGATATCATGGTCGGTATGCGGCAATGCAGCGGTTGTGGATGTGTCTATATGTGTGGTTGGGTGGTGGTGGAGGGCGGGATCAAATGGTCGTTGGGATTTGGACAGGGGGTGGCGAATATAAGTTTATCCCGTCCGGGGTCGACGCCGCTTGGAACCCAGTACACAAACAAACCCCCGTGACTTGTTCCTATTCACCTAATCTCCAACCCTACTCCTATATACCCACGTCCACATTACCAATGTCTCACAACGACTCTTCACGATAGACTGTACAGGAGATTCAACTCGACCACACCTCTCGCACACACAACAAGCACGCATGATGAGCGCAAAGAAGAGGAGCGGGCCCGGCGATGACGCTGTTTTCATTGCAGGAGATGAGCCTAAGAGACGGCGGAACAATGTGAGTCACCAGGCGTCAGGGGGTGGAAGAGTCGAGCTGATTGATCAGGCCAAGAAGCAATGTACGTCCTTGGCCCCGACGCAAGCATGCAGGGGGATGCAGGAAGCGAGACGAGCACTAATAAACAGCTTTGTTCAAGCCCCAACCCGTCGTCAACTCGTCAGATACCCCTCCTGATGATCACTTAAACCATTTTCCTCCACCGCCGCCCTCTGAGAGGAGACCGACTTGGAGAGGATCTGCTCGAGCGCGAGACCGCCAATCCATGTCGCCATCACGCGATGCGCCATCGAAGAAGAGGAAAGCGGACGCTACATCCCTTGCGAATCCGGGAGCTTCATCAACCGCTTCTTCGTCTCGACCGCGACCATCGTCTCCCTCGCACGCCGCTCAATCAAGAGCAGCCGATCAAATGGGGCCACCCACCGGCTTCGTCAGGAAGACGAGGAAATCTATGCGGGTGATGGGCCTGGATATGGATGACGGAAGCCTTGATCATGTTGTCCCGATACCCGAGAGCGAGACACCGATGATACGCAAGAACAAGGAATTGCGCGAAGCTCAACAACGGAGAAGCTCACTGGGACTGCGGGGTCAACGCGCCAGTACCAGTCTGGGCAAAGGGGAAATCAGTGAGCGCATCAAAGACTGATCATACGAGCATCACTGACATGAAGGCATTCCTCATTCGTCTGTCGATACTAAGCTGTTCTACTCACATCTTGGTTCGCAGATGCCGGAACCGATCCGAGCGCGGCATCTTATCGCCTGGTGTGCCAAGCGCGCGGTGGATGCAGAGACAGGAAAGAAGAGCCGGTCAAAGGGGAAGGAAAGGAGTGATGATGGTGATCGTATCATAAACGAGATCATGGAGGAATTCATCACTAGCCTGGGTCGAGGCGAAGTCGACACGAACGTCTTTGCATCGGTGGTAAGCTCGGACCTGTCGTGATTTGGACTTTGCTGACCCTCCAGTCTTCGAAAGGCAATGCGTTATTGAGACCCCATCCGCGAAACGTCGCGAACAAGGAGACTTACGCGAAGGAGGAAGCGATCATGAGACGGTGCGTGTCTGGATCTGTTTGCTGCCTGTCACTAATCCATTAGCTGCAAAGACGAGAACAACCAGTGGGCGAAATTGATCAACACCACGAACCGACGATTACAAGATACAGTCGAAATAACCGCCGCGAAGCGAAATGACCGTACCGCCGAGAATGGTCCAGAAATGACGAACGCCGGGTGGATGACGGACGCGCTACAGATCGCCGAGGGTATTATAGCTGAGGGTGAAGGCGATTTGACCAAGATGGGTGAATTCGAGGATGTAGAATTCAAGGTGAGCACAGGCGAGCGGTCACGCCTCCTGAGCGCCGCTG
>Ga0308160_10005441_pt1 | contig 13278 bp, 10 predicted proteins | sample PhyFR1_FD_201036 | JGI IMG/M metagenome (GOLD analysis project Ga0308160, IMG submission 201036) | Phyllosphere microbial communities from UC Gill Tract Community Farm, Albany, California, United States - DLSLF.R1 | ecosystem: Host-associated > Plants > Phyllosphere > Unclassified | place: USA... | reverse complement strand
CTGCCGATGTCCATGCCCTCCTTGGCTGCCGTTCTCCTGTTTGCGCTGCCTTGCAAGTCCTGATGCTGCGACGACCTTCGCCGCTCCTGGGCCCCTTCGATCGCTCTCTCAGCCGCGCGCAGACAGCAGGGGCAGATTTGGATTCGTCCGGACCGCAGCGAGCCCGCCCGCCCTCCCCTCCTCCCATCCCCGTCACCCACCCATTCCCCCCAGGCGCTCGCATAGGCCTTTCTCCCTCCTAGCATGTCGTCCCTCGCCGCCCAGCTCGCGTCGATCGCCTCGCTCGACTCGTCCAGGCTCAAGGCGGCCAAGCAGTCGGCGACCGCGCCGTCGTACCTGTTCACGCCGGCCGAGGCCGCACAGCACGACCTCGAGACGATCCACTCGCTCGGCGTCAACGGCTTCGAGGAGCTCCGCGAGCTCGACCCGTCGCTCGACGTCTTTGAGGACGACGTCTTTGGCGAGGCCGCGAAGCAGGCCGATCGGCTGCTGCTCCCTCTCGACGAGAACCGGCGGCTGGGCGAGACGCTCGACGTATTCCTCGGCCGGCTTAGCCGACACATCCCCCTCCGGGCAGCGGCCAAGGTCATCGAGTGGCTCGTCCGGCGCTTCCGGTGCGTCTTTGCGTGAGGCCCTCAGCTCGGCCCTCCGGCTGCTGACCGTCCCTGCTCTGCCTCGATCAGCGTCCACGAGATGAACGTCGACGGCGTGCTCGCCTGCTTCCTACCGTATCATGACTCGCAGCAGTTTGTGCGCATCCTCAGCATCCTCCGCATTCCGTACGTCTTCCCCTCTTGCCTACTGTCCCGACGCCTCGAACGCGATGCTTATCCGCCGGCCTTTTTCGTACGCGCGCCAGTCCCAACTCGCACCTCACCTTCCTTCAGGCGCCCAAGACTGCGCACCTGCCGCTGTCGCGTCAACACCTCGTCGTCTCACTTCATAAGGACAAGACGCTGTCGTCGCTCCGGCTCGTCGCCTCCCTCCTCTCGGCCGCCCTCAAGGCCGGCACCGCCCACCGGACGATGATTGGTTTCCACGCCTCGACGCTCGTCGGCTACCTCGAGCACGGCGGGCTCAACGGCGGACGCATCGGCGACTCTGCGCTCGCAGTCCTCATTCCCGAGGTCGTCGCCGGTCTCTCGAGCGCCGACGAGGACGTCGTCGCCGCCAATCTGATCGTCCTCCTCGCCCTCGCCCGCAAGGCGACGCTCTCGCCCGAGGCGATCCACGCCCTCCTCGTCTCGATGCTGGCCGCCGTGCCCGAGCAGCGCAAGGCCCTTTCCGCCACGCGGACGGCCCACCTGCTGTCGACGATGCTCGGCCTGCTCCAGAGCCAAGACGAGCTCCAGGAGGTCGGCCGCGACGTCGTCGAGGGTTTGCAGAAGCTCCGTGACGTCGGCATCCTCCTTGCCCAAGGCTCGGCCGGCTACGAGGTCTCGAAGGCCCTCCGGCCCATCATCGTCTCGCTCGTCAAGAAGTGCTTCTGCTCTCTCGTCCTTGCCGCTGCCGTCCCTCGGTCATCTGCTGACTTTGTGCTTCCGTCTTTGCTCATACAGCCTCGACGTCCCGTCGGCCGCCTCGACGCTCGAGGCCTTTGTCACCTCGCCCCTGACGCCGCCGCCGGCATCCCTCATCTCCTTCCTGACGCGCATCCTCCTTCTCTCGGACGCCGAGTCGACCTCGCGCGAGCACGTCGTCCGCATCCTCGCCGTCCTCAAGGAGCGCTACGCCGGTCTCTGGGAGCGCGAGAGCCTCGACGTCCTCGCCAAGGTCGACGGCGAGATCAAGACGGGCATCCTCGGCCTTGCCGACTCGGTCGCCCAGGTCGACCCTCGGGGCGACGTCACCAGCGTCTTCCTCAGCCTTAACAGCGCCGACTCGGCCAGCCGTCTCTCTGGCATTCGGTCGCTTCTCGAGAAGCTCGAGCGCAAGGGCGACGGCATGGACGTCGACGCCGACGCCGAGGTGCGTGATTGCATTCCTAGTGCTGCAAGACGAACCATCGCTGATCGTACATCGCCCGATACTGCTGGCAGCTCATCGCTTCGGCTAAGAGCAATCTTCTGCTCCGCCTGTCCGACACCTACGTCCCCGTCCTCGAGACGATCTACGGCTCGCCCTCGACCCTCATCACGACGGTCGACGACCCGCGGGCGATCCTGACGACCCTGCTCGGGCTCGCCAACGCCCCGTCGGCCGGCAAGGCCGTCGTCCGGTGCCACCTCCAGTTCCTCGCCGGCCCGTTTGCGTCTGCCTTCCCCTCGTTTGCCGACGAGATCATCGTGAAGGCCTTCTTTGGCCTCCTCCTCGTGACCAAGCCTCGGCAGGTCATGGCCCAGCACGCTTGGGAGGTGCTCGCCTCGGACGAGGCGGCCGGCCTCGGTGTCAACGAGCTCCTCAAGGGCCTCGCTCCCTCGATCGTGGCCAAGCTTGGCGAGAAGACCGACGAGAAGCACCAGAAGCAGGCGGAGGCTAACGAGCTCGTCATCCGCGGTATTGCCTGTAGGTCTGCTCTCCGCTCTCCGCTCTGATGACCCTTGCGCTACCTCGACTGACCTGCGTTCGCCTTACTCCCTTTAGCTAACGTCGTTGCTTCCAAGTCAATCGAGGGCCTCGTCACCTTCCTCGTCGCGCAGGCGGCCTCAGCGGACGTTCATGGTCGTCTCCTTGCAGTCCTCGTCCTGGGCGAGGTCATCAAGGCTGCCAGCGGCGACGCTCAGCTCGCCGCTGCGCTCCAGGCGCTCGACTTCCTAGCCGCTTCGAAGGAGTCGCTCGTCGGCGCCGAGCTGCTCATCGAGACCCTCCTCGAGACCGTCGTCCTCAAGCCCTCGGCTGCAAAGACGAGCCAGCGGGCCAAGCTTGCGCTGCTCCTCGCCCTTCAGGCGGTCGACGTCCCTCGCGTGTCCGAGGTTGTCTGGCTCGAGCAGCATGCTACCTCGCCTGCCGCCCGGTGGGCGACGGCAACCTACGCCATGGTCAACTCGGCCGACATCCCGCTCGAGGCATCGGGTCCCCTGCTCCGCAACCTCTTCAAGAGCCTCCGAGACGACACCTTGCTCTTCCTGGCCTCGGTCTGGACGGCGCCCGTCGATGGATCTGCCCTCGTGACTGGCAAGCTGCAGGCGATCGCCCTCCGCCACGCCGAGGCCTTCATCCAGGCGCATTCGCAGGGCACCGGCTCGGTCGACTTCCAGACCGTCGTCCCCGCCCTGCTCGTCGCCCTCCGCTCGCGCGAGAAGAGCGTGCGTGAGGGCGCTATCGCGTGCCTCCGACTCATCTCGGCCGCGACCAAGGACAAGGCCGGCGTGCCGTACGCACTCGACTCCGTCTACGGCGCCGCGTCCGAGTCTGTCCAGCTGCTCAAGGGCCAGGACGTTAAGCGCTATCTCGACACGCTTCTCAGCGACTCGGCCTCGCTCGTTCTCGACCCGGCCCACATCGTCAGTGTCCACCAAGACCAGATGACAATCGCCAGGGGCGAGGCCAAGAAGGACGTCAACTACAAGCGCGGCGTTCTCTGCTTCCTCCTCTCGCACGTTGCCGCTTGGTCGTCGACGACGGCCCGCATTGCCCTGCTCGAGTCGGCCCGGGCCATCCGCGACGCCTCGCGCATCGAGCTCCTCGCCCCGCTGCTCGAGAGCATGCTCAGCAGCGCCGCGATGGAGGCCTCGGACGAGGAGCGCAAGATGGCCGAGCTCACGCTCGACGGCTACGATCGGACGGCGGCGGTTGCCTTTGCCGAGCGCCCCGAGGCCTGGGCCCTGTTCAAGCAGTACCTGGCCGTCGACGCCTCGTCGGCCTACGGCCGCGACCTCCGTCAGCTTGCGCTTCTGCAGCTGCAGACGGCGCTCTACACGACCCTGCCGGCTCCTCTGCAGGGCGAGATTGTCCAGACCCTCGTCGAGAGCGTCCTCGACCCGGCCGCGGCCCACGTTTCGGACATTAAGGCTTGCCTCCGCGCGCTCGCGCCGTCGTCGGCCATCATCGTCGCCCTCCTGTCGGCCCTTCGGCCCGCGGGCGACAGCCTTCGGAGCTCCAAGCGCAACAAGCAAGACGCCGAGTCGCAGGCGGTCGTCGTCCGGGCGTTCCACGCCGGCCTCGCCGTCCTGCTCGAGTCGCGCTCGGTCGAATCGCTCGAGGGCAACGCCGATCTGCTGGCGGCTCTGCTCGACACGCTCTCGGCGCTTCTCGACAGCAAGGCCAAGGCCGACGTCAACGTCGACTACACCGAGCAACTCCTCCTCACCGGCCTATGCTCGGTCGCGGCCAAGCTTGACCAGACAACGGTCGACCCCCAGACCATCGACGTCACGGTCGTCATGAAGATCCTCTCCGACACCAAGAACCCCCAGACCTTCCAGCAGGCGCTCCTGCTCATCTCGCAGTTTGCCCGGCTCGCGCCGCTCGTCGTCCTCCAGAACGCGCTTCCGATCTTTGTCTCGGTCGGCGCCCACACCTCGCAGCGCGACGACGCCTTTACCTTCCAGGTCGTCGAGAAGACGGTCGCCAGCATCCTCCCGGTGATGGTTGCCCACCTCAAGGAGGAGGACGTCGACCGGCCGCGGCTGTGGGCCAAATCGCTCGACATCCTCCAGGTCTTCATCGGCATGTCGCAGCACGTGCCGGCCCACCGCAAGACGCGGCTCTTCTCGAACCTCGTCCAAGTGCTTGGTCCGACCGACTTCCTCGGCCCGATCGTCATGCTGCTCCTCAACAGCTACGCTCAGCGCCCCCGGTCCAAGGGCGTCGACCGGGCGAGCGCGTTCGTCCTGCCGTCGTCGGTCCTCAACGTCTTTGACCTCAACAGCCGCTTCGCGGCCGTCCTCGACCTTGCCGTCGAGGCCAAGACGCTCCTGCTTCACCACGTCGGGTCGACGGCCGAGACCTCATTCCTCCGCCAGACGTCGATCCTGCCGTCAACGAGCATTACGGACGACGCCAAGGTCGACTTCCGCCGGGCGTCGACGATCCTTCATTTCATTCAGGCCGTCTGCCAACAGCTGCCCTCGGTCGCCCTTTCGGACGACGAGTCGCGCTCCGTCCAGGCGACTGTCGCCGCCTTGCTGCCCATAGGCTTCGTCTCTGGCCAGGACAGCCAGGTCGAGGGCCTGCCCGAGCTCGCCCAGGCCTCGCAGGACGCGCTCGACGCCATCATCCGGACCCTATCGGTCCCGGCCTTTGCGGCGTCGATCGAGCCCATGCTCGCCGGCGACGATGTCGAGGTTCGTCGCGTGCGCATCCGGATTGACGCCCGTTGCTCTGCTGACTTGATCTCTTTGCTTGCTCCTTTGCGTTTTCGCAGCTGCGCCTCGGTGCAATTGCCCTCCTGACGTCGCGCCTGCCCGAGATGAAGCTCGAGGCGCGCAAGCTCATCGCTCCGGTCGCGACTCGTGCGGTCAACATCGCCCTCGAGATTGCCCGGAATGCGTCATCGGTCGGCACCGTCATGGCGGCCTTTGCGTCGATTGCCGACATCGCCGGCTCGGCCACCGCCCAGGAGGATGCCGCTCTCGCGCCCGTCGTTGCCGTCGCCATCGCAAAGGGCGAGGCCAACCTCGACGACAACCGGCTCGTCAAGCGCGTCTTTGCACTCCTCTCGGTCCTCAGCCGCCGCCTCGGCCCGCGTCTCATCCCCTTCATCAAGAAGTTCACGGCCTTCACCGTCGCCGTCGCCAGCCGGATGCTCAAGCTGCCCAAGTCTCGTGCGTCCGCTGGTGCTTCAGTGCCTCGTCCCGCATGCTTTCGTCTGCTTTCGTCTGTTAAAGCGTCCTCCCTTCCTCTGCAGAGCTGGCCGCCGCTCAGGAGTCGCTCCTGCCGGTTCTCGTCGACAGCGTTGCGACCTTTGTCGCGGCCGTCCCGACTTTCCTCGGCAACAACCTCGCCCAGCTGCTCATCACGCTCCTGCAGCCGGCGCTGCTCGAATCGGCCGACGGCGGCCGGTCGCCTTCGGTCCACGGCCTGCTCAACTCGGTTGCCAAGAACGTCCCGCCGGCGACGGTCTTCCCTGCCGTCTTCCAGCTCTGGAAGGACGTCGACCACGCCTCGGCCGCGCCCTCGGTCGCCGTGCTCGACCTCCTGAAGCGCGCCATCCGCCACACAAACCGCGACGCTTTCGCCTCGCAGCTGAAGCCCGTCTTTGCCTTCTACCTGACGGCGCTCGACTCGCGCTGGCAGTACCGGGCGGCCCTGCTCGAGGACGACGTCCTCGCAATGGAGCGCAAGCTCATCGAGGCCTTCCTCGAGTCGGTCATCAAGATGAACGAGGCCAGCTTCCGTCCACACTTCGTCCGCGTCTTCGACTGGGCGGCCATCGACCTCGCCGGCGAGGACTGTACGTCGCTGCTGGCTTATCTGTTCAAATCGCGCTCGGGCATCCACTGACAGCGCCCCTCTCGCATCCTTTTGCCTTTCTTGCAGCCAAGCGCGAGCAGTCGGTCGCGCGGCGCACGACGTTCTATCACCTGCTCGAGGGTCTTTTCGAAAAGTTCCGGGTGCGTGCTCGACCGCTCGTGCTCCTTACCTTCCAAGCCAAGCCTTTGCTAACGAGCGCTTCTTTCAAATCCCCGCAGTCGATCATGACGCCCTACATGGCGACGACGCTGGACAACGTCACTGAGACGCTGCAGGCCTTTGTCTCGAAGGACGAGCAGGACGGCCGCCTCTGGCTGCAGGTCCTCCGTGTCCTCCAGAAGTCGTTCGAGTACGACGAGGGCAGTGCGTGGTTTCTTCCCGTCCTCTGCGCTGCTTCATCTGAGGGTAGACAAGCTGACGCGCGATCGTGCTGCTCTTGCTGCAGCCTTCTGGTCGGACGAGCACTTTGCCAAGCTTCTGCCCGTCCTCGTCGCCCAGATCCCGCTTACGCCCGACGTCTCGACCGCCGACGAGGCCGCTCCCGTCCTCTCTGCCCTTTTCGCCTCGCTTGCCGCCGCGACGGCTTCCCCGACGTTCCTCAAGACGCTCAACCACAGCCTGCTGCTTCAGACGCGCTCCGAGTCGCCCGTCATCCGATCGCTCGCGCTTCAGACGGTCGCCGCCGTCTGGGCTCGCAAGGGCGAGGACATGCTCGAGCTCGTGCCGCAGACGGTCTCGGGCTTCGTGAGCGAGGCGCTCGACGATGTCGAGGAGGGCGTCGAGCAGAGCGCGCGCGAGCTCCTCAAGGTGATGGAGTCGCTCGTCGGCCCGCTGTCGTCCTACTTTGGCGACGCCTAGAGCAGCCTGATCAGATGGATCTGAACCGCGAGCGAGAGGGATCGGCCTTGTGGTTCGCAAGGGTTCGCTCGAAGGGGTATGCAGGTGAGACGGCCGGTCAGGCGGGAGGGGCTACGTCCGATTATCGTCGCTATAGAAGAGATCAGAGGCGAGCCTAAGATCCTCGAGGCTGTCGCGGCCGGTCTCGAACTCTGACGAGAATGTCGGGGTCGGCGGCAAGGGTCCGGTAGGCGGCGGTGCAGGTGGGGGCAGGTCGCGGAGGGAGGTGGCCGAACGACGCTTGGATCTCTTCGACGTCGAGACGATGCCGACGCCCCGCCGCCCTCGCCGGACAGGTCCTGGATTCTCGACGACCTCAAAAGACAGTCGGGCGGATGACCGTTCCGAGGACGTGTCGTCCAGACCAGGTCTTGGAGGCAGGTCTTTCGAAACGGGAGCGGGTGGCGGGTGGCTCTCGAGGAGGCGGTCGGCGCCCGCAGCTTGGTAGAAGGTCATCTCCCGCCCCTGGTTGGGGCGAAGCTACAGGTCACGATCCGTACTCGTCAATTCGATGTGCTGGCGTGTGCTGCGAGCGCACGACGCACCTGCTCAGTCACGCGCGATCTCTCCTGCACGACAGTTGGCTGGGAGCCGTCTTTCGGCGGTGGCCTCGGAGGCGCGACATCGAGCGTCCCCTCACACGGTCGGGTCATGAGGCGAACGCTGCTGACTGAGCTTTCTCGTCGCAATGAAAACGATGCCCAGAGGGAGGACATCGAGACGCTCCGCTTTGGCGGCGGCGGAGCGTTGGAAGGAGGCCGTCCGTCGAACGCAATTGGCGGGGTTGACCGGAGGCGTATGGCTTGACGCAGCGAGCGAGACCCGATCAGCTCAGTGCCCGGGATAGACGTCTTCCGACTCTGCTGCAGCAGGCTAGCAGTCTTGCCCGGCACCGACTGCCTTGACTCAGGATGGAGGAAGGCGAGCGACCGGCTGGCCGAGCCGATATGGTGCACGGGGTCGCTGGTGCTCGAGAGCTCGGAGGCCGAGCGGACACTGCTTCGGTCCGAGCTTGGCAGGTCCGAAGCCGAGGATAAAGATGACCAAGATTCACTGGCAGCAGGAGACGGTGCGTTGGAGGCTGACGAGGCAGAAGCCGTCAGGCTGATTCGGGCGACCGAGGAGGGCAGCCAATTGAACTGTCCTGGTCCGCACGACACGTCGGCGAGCGACGATCCAGAGACACCCAGCTGCAGCGAGCAGTCGTGGCGTAAGCTAGACTTCAGACTGAGATATCCCGTCGAGAGCTACTGACAGCCTCGTCGACCGCTTGCATACTCGGCTTGCGTCCGAACGGGCGCAAAGGCCCTCCAGTCTTGGGCGACGTCAGGCGCATCCGACCGGCTCGTCTCCTGGTTGGACCAGAGGCGGTAAATGACGTCCCTATTAGGGGCGATTCCGTGGAGCTCGATGGGCTCAAGCTGGCGGATAGCAAAGGCTGGGTTAGGGAAGCCGCTTGCGACATCCCAAGGTCGCCCGCCGCCGGCTCGACTTCCTTCGCTACGGTCGATGGCTGTGCGCGCCGGGGAGGCACTCGACAAGCTTTCAGCGTTGATATCCGCGCCGGCCGGACTTGTCTATCATGACACGTACCGCCTCGAGAGTGACTGAGACTACGGAACTGCGGCTTGAAGGGCCGAGCCTGAAGGGCTTTTCGAGGGCAGGAGGCAAGCAGGGCGACGACAGGAGCGACCGATGGGGGTCAGCTGCTGAAAGTTCGCCGCTGCTCGCGGCCGACAGTGCCAGGATGTAAAGTCGGAGCGCACCCTGGACCATTTCCATCCGGCTGGGGCAGAAGGTTGGCGCTGTCCGGCCATCCTTGCCGCTGAGCCAAGGGAGGCGAGCTGCTCCGCCGAGCTAGTACGCCGGCGGTCGACGGGGGGCGGGGCAGAAGCCTGCGAGGCGTGCGGCCGTTCCGACCGGCGAGAGGTTGGAGAAGGGGATGTTCAAGGTACGGCTGTGCGTGCTTCGTTGCGTGCGGACGCTCGGGTAGGCGTGCTCTGCAAGAGTCGGCGAGCCAGGGGTCGGTGTCAGGCGATCACTCCGAGGCGAGGCGAGGTGGTTGTTCGAGGCTAGGGGGAAGGCTGCCCCTGGGCTGCCCTGTCTGGCACGCGCTCGGCGTTTTCGACGCGACGCGGGAGAGGAAAAAGGGGTAGGCACCCCATCGGTGCTGCCTGCGACCGTCAGCCGGCCGACATGAATTCGCGGGGCCAATGGTACATATAGGCAGCTGAAGCGATAAGAGCACACCGTCCCCGCAATGACCTAGGCTAGGCGAGATAGGTGATGGAGGGGCGCGCTGACCCGAGGTCACAGCAGCGCTGGCATGGCACCCTGCAGGCGTCGGCGCGCGCGAATGTCGGCTCTTGATAGCGACGTGGGAGCGCGGCCGCTTGAAGGCGCAGAAGACCCTCAAGATAAAGGAGTATTGCCGCTAGCCCGACGATTGACGTGCCAGCCACGAGCGTCGCATGTCTTGCGACGGACCGGGTCAGGAGGGCGGCAGTAGGTCGCAAACTGTTGCGCGAGCGAGGCTTTACGGGCAAGTTGGGTGAGGGGAAGATACGAGGAAATTTGTCTGTAAGAGGCTCGTCGAAGGGTCAGCAGACGTCTGGGATCAAACAGGCAAGGGAGCGCACGTACATCCTCTTCACGAGCCCAACAGCCGGGCCTCCTGCGAGAGCGTGAGGGCGATCCAGTCAAAGCCACCATCGTCCATCTCGTCGGCTTCGACGCGCCCGTCTGCAGCCGGTGCACTTCTGGCGGCCAGGAGGGAGAGATCGACATCGCCGTAAGGAATGTCGTCGTCTCGGAAAGGGTCCGAGCTGGGCACGACCGTCTTCGCGCCGGACGAGGTCGAGGTGATCGGCACAGGCGTCGCTTGTGTCTGGCTGATGCGCGGGATCTTGGCCGGCGTCGGCCGCGAGGGAGATGACTCTTGCCGCCCTTCGGAAGGGCAGGCGGTGTGCGTAGATGAGAGGGAGGATGACGACGTCGTGCCGTGCGGGCGCTTTGCTGCAAAGGCGGCGCCGAGGAAGCTCGAGTCGGGCCCCAGTGGCCGACGGACGACGGGCGTGAGGCACTCGATCTCGTCATCGTCATCCGCTTCTTCATCCTCGTCGGTCTCGCCATCAGAGACCGATTCGGGCTGCGAAGACGAAAGGTCGACGACCTGGATCGACTTGGCCTTCTGCTCCTGAGCGCGTCGCGAGGCGGTCGCGAGCCACGCCGAAAGGCCCGACTGCTGCAGGCTGCTCGACGCCTTCTCCTCGGAGGCCGGTGCCTTGCCTTTGCCCTTGGTCGCCTGGCGGCTCGGCCGCGTCTTGCCATCCTTGCCAGGCACGGCTGGCGCGCCTTTGCCGCGGAACGTCTCGACGAGGTCTGGGTGCGTCTGTTCGACGATCGACGCCGGCAGCCAGGCGAGGAAGGGTCGGAAGGGGTCTTCGACGTTAGCGACGGGAGCGCCGTCCCACAGGGCGACGTCCTCCTCGTCGCCATCGTCCTCGAGCGGCTCCACAACCTGCCGCTCGGTCGCAGGCTTTGGGAGCGGATTGACGATGTCCTTGAGGTCGCCAACGGGGATGCCGAGGCCGTCGAGGGCCTCGTGGACGAAGCGAGTCGGGTCGACGACGACACGGTACTCGTCCCGGCCATCTTGGGTCGTGCGCATCAGCGTGATCTTGAGAAGCAGCGGCTGCGTCGAGCGAAACATTGTCGGCGGTGGAGCCGGAGCGCGGCCGCTCGACGGCTGATGCGTCGATGGGCCGAGCGGCTGAGATGTGCGCGACAGTTTCTTGGGCGTCTGTGGCGTCGAGCGCGAGGATCCGAAAAAGTCGGTCATGCGACCGGCGCTGGGAGCCGATGAGGGCGTCGATCCAGACGGGCCCTCGACGAGCTTGAGCGTTCGGCAGGCATCGTCCCACGAGCCTGGCGCTATGATCTCGGTCGCGAGACTCCGAACGGTCGCGCCGAGCCAGATGTTGCGGCGGAGCTTTTCGAGCAGGACGCCCTCGCGCCAGCCAAAAACCTGCTCGCTCAGGGCCGCCGTATGACGGACCCGGCTACTGCACTCGCGCGTACGATCGAAGCCCGACCACCTTGGGCCGTGCGAGCGGCTCGTGATCGGCCGGACGTGCATCTCGATGACCTTGACGTCGGGAAAATTGTCAAAGACATTGCGGGCGACCGACGGGTACTTGCGCTTGCCGAGGATCTGGTCCGGGTTGAAGCGGAAGACGTCCTTGATCTGCTTGCGCCAGGCTGGCAGGAACGGGTCGGCAAAGTAGGCCGGTGGGTGCTTGATGTAGCCGTCGATGAGGACGTTGCCGAAGCCGAAGCGGGCGATCGCAAGCGCCATGGCGACCGTGCACTTTTCGATGCCAATCTGCGCGGCGCGGAGTGTCGATAAGGAAGCATTAGCAGCAACAGCAGTGAGCTCGAGCAGACTTGGGCGTCGCACGCACGGTGTCGTAGTCGGCGCCGCCCATCAGGCCGACAAGGATGAGCCCCTTGCAGTCGACCTCGTACCGCTCCTTGATCGCCGCCAAGCTGTAGATCTTGAATTCATCGGGCGGCAGTTTCTTCTCGCCGCGGCTGACGAAGCATAGGCGTACGGGTTAGCGAGACAAAGCATTCTGTTCGAGCGGCAGGAGGTGACGCACGTCCGCGGCTTGGACAGGACGAGGGGCGCGCCAAAGAGCATCGCGTCCGAGTCCTCGGTGATGACGGCGTCGAGCCGGCCCTGGCTCGCGAGGAAGCTGAGCTCAGCCTCGGCCTCACCGGGAGCCGTCCAGCACGCAAAGCCGAGGGCAGCCGCCATGTCGCGGAACCTGCGTTCGTTGACGACCGGCGCCCGCGTGTCGATCTCCTTCCCGCGCTTGTGCGAGGGTCGGAGCGGGCCATCAAAGACAAAGAGGGGCGCCAGGGGGGCAGACAGCAGCCGCAAGAGCTTGTGCAGGAGAATCTTGATCGGATCGGCCTTTGGGTAGGCCTTTGAGATTTGCTCGACCGAGACGAGCCAGATGCTGCGCGATGGGTCGGGAGGCCGGGCGAGCAGAACCGTCAGCGCATTGGCGGGAAAGGCTCCCTGCCAGTGGCGAGCGGCCGTACCTCGAGTCGATGCCGACCCGGAAGGGGCGGTGGTGCTCCTCCCAGTGCATCCAGGCCATCGTCGGCAGGTTGGCCTCGTAGACGACGTCCTCGATCAGGCGCCGGAGGCCGCTGACGCCCTGCGTTCGGGAGGCCCGCGTTGGGCTTCGATGTCAGCTCTTCGAGCTCCGATGATCCTCGACGACACCCTCGCAGGAAGGGACCTGGACGCACCATCGCTAGCTGGTGGACTCAGTCGAGCGTCGAATGTAGGCGGTGGATGGCGCGGTTTCACCCGGCTGACAGGCCGAGCTGTAGGCGGACAGGAGCAAGGCGGGGCAGGCAGGCCGAAGAGGCGAGGAGGCGATCGACGGGCAGGCGGGCCCTTGGTCGAGACTGCGGCGGCGTGATATCCTCCCTCGTCAGTCCCCCCCTCCGAGCCCGTTCAACTGGCCGGTTCCTGACTGATCTCGAGGGCGTCCTCGCTGTCGTCTGCTCGAGTGGCGTACCGGCAAGAGATTGTCTGGCGGGGGGGACTGGATGGATGACGGGCGGGAGGGCAAAAGACACGCGCGCGGCGCGTCTTGCCCGCAGGGTCGACCTCGGCCGGTGTTGACCTTGAACCGCCTCCTCCATCCCCGCCTCCAGCTGTCGACTGAGCTCCGAACGAATCTTGTGGGCCGATCTTTGCATGGTCTTTGACTCGGACGACATCCAGGTCTATCCGTCGCCCAATCCTTACCAGGTCCGTCCGACGGATGCCGAGAGGGAAGCGAGCCCCCGCCCGCCCGCAGCGCGCTCAGGAACGCTGACCTGCTCCTCCTCCCTCGACCTGGGCAGTGCGCGCTGCAGCAGACCGCTCGCCCCGGCTCGTACGCCTTGCCCCTCAAGCTCCAGTCCCAGCTGGGTCCTAAACGACTTCCCCACCAGCGTCCGACG
>Ga0308160_10005440_pt1 | contig 13282 bp, 11 predicted proteins | sample PhyFR1_FD_201036 | JGI IMG/M metagenome (GOLD analysis project Ga0308160, IMG submission 201036) | Phyllosphere microbial communities from UC Gill Tract Community Farm, Albany, California, United States - DLSLF.R1 | ecosystem: Host-associated > Plants > Phyllosphere > Unclassified | place: USA... | reverse complement strand
CGGCCGATTTCGGGCACGAACTGCGCGCCCTGCTCGCGCGCCAGCATGCTGGCCAATGTCGATTTCCCCGTCGACTCGGCGCCGACGAACACCACCAGCCGACTATCTGCCCCCTGCTCACCCATGCCTGCATCCTGTAACGATCGATCCGACATCCTAGCCGAGCCGCCGTGACAACTCAACGGTTCAGTCGAGCGCGCGCTGGCGCGACTCGGTGTCCACGCACAGGATGGCAATGGCGCCCATGAGCAAAAAGCCCGAGAGCATGATCAGCGCCAGCGTGAAATGCGTCGCCATCACGGGCGCGACGATCGCGGGCGCGAACAGGCCGCCGAACCTGGCCACTGCCCCGGCCGTGCCCATCCCGCTGGCGCGCAGGCGGGTCGGGTACACCTCGGGCGTGAACGCATACAGCGCGCCCCACGTGCCCAGCAGCGCAAAGCTCATCAACAGCGTCGAACCGACGACCAGCACGGTCGAGCTGCCCAGGCTGTAGCCGAGGCAGCCGACACTGCTGAGCAGGAGAAAACCAACGAGCGTCGGCTTGCGACCCCAGCGTTCGACGCCATACGCGGCCAGCGCGAAGCCGGGCAACTGGACCAGCGCCAGCACGATCAAAAATTCCTGGCCACGCATGAAGCCGAAACCTTCCGCGCTCAACCGGATCGGGAGGTAGACGAACACGCCGTAATACGCAATCGAGATCAGGCCCCAGGCGACGAACAGCGCGACGCTGCGCCGGCGCAGCCCGCCCGAGAACAGCGACAGCAGTGTCGTTTTGACCGACGCTTCGGGCAGCAACTGCGGCATCGTCAGCGTGCGGCCATTGGTCCTGGCCACGCGTTCCAGCACCGCGCGCGCCTCGCCCGGCTTGCCGCTGCGATGCAGGTACATGGGCGACTCCGGGATATACCAGCGCAGCACGACGCCGATGAGCGCCGGAATGCCGGTGACCAGGAAAATCACGCGCCACGCATCGTCACCCCAACCGACCGCCCACAGTGCCAGCACCGCCAGGGCGATCGTACCCAGCGCCCAGAATGATTCGAGCAGTACCAGCCAGCGGCCGCGCCGGTCGCTGGGCAGGAATTCGGCCATCATCGTGTAGTCGACCGGCAGCGTCGCGCCCACGCCGATGCCCGTCATCAGGCGCAGCGCGAGCAGCCACGTGAAATCGGGCGCGAAGGCGGACGCCACGCCGAAGCAGGCGTCGATCACCACCGCCATCAAGAGCACGGGCCGGCGGCCAATGCGGTCGGCCAGGCGCCCGAAGACAAACGCGCCGATCAGCATGCCGACGAAGAACACGGTCCCTGTCTGCAAGGCCTGCGGCATCGAGAGGCCGAAGGTTTTCGCGATCGACGGTGCAGAAAAGCCGATCGACAGTACCTGCATTGCATCGGCCAGCCAGACGAGGCCGAAGATCAGGAAGATCCGGTACTGGAACCGGCCGACGCCGGCGGCCTGCAAGCCCTGCTCCATCGTCACGGCGGCAGCGCCGGCCTCGTTCGGGCGGCTGCCGGGAAAGCCGGGCTGCCCTGGTGTCACTGGTGTGGTCATGGATTCTTATCGAGGCGACTGGACGGCGCGCGGAGCGGCGCGCCTGTCAATGCCGCATCTTAGAATAAAACGCACTCGTCAGTGACGTGTTACCCATTGCCGGTGCGTGATCAGCCGCCGAAGTTCAGCGACGCGCCGCCCGGCCCGCCCGGGCCCGAACCGGCACCCGGGCCGCGCCCGTTGCCAGGCCCGCCGCGCCGGTTTTGCTCATCACGCGGCCCAGCCGGTGCGCTACTGCGCTGGCCGCCGTCGGGCACCACGCGCAGTAACTGCTCGCCCAGCCGGCCCGCGACCCGGCGGCGCTGGTTGTCGTCGAGCCCATCGTTCACGTCGAGCCATAGCGCGCGCAGTTGCCGGTCCTCGGCGTTTGCTGTCGCGCTTTCGGCGTCGGTGGCTGCATCGAGCTTGCGCAGGTCGGCGTCCGGACTGGCGAGCAAGGTCCTGGCCCATTCCTGCAGCGCGGTGCGGCGCCGGGTGCGATCGCGCAGGATCGTGCGCGATGCGGCTTCGGCCTTGTTCCACAGGGTGTGCTGGTTGGGACTCAGGCCGAGCGACTGTTTCAGGTCGCCCGCCATCGGCAGCAGGTCTTCGGCGCGCAGATCGGTCAGCGGTACCGCATGCGCCGTGCCGGCGCAGGCCGTGGCCAGAGCCAGTGACAGCAGGCAGGCGCGCAGCCAGCAAGGCAAGCGTGAGGACGTGGTTTGAACCGGCATAGGACACCCATGGTCAGCGAAGAACGATCACGAATATAAGGGCACGGCAGATGGCTGTCGTGCTGCTTTACCCAAACTTACCCGGCGCGTCACCACCGTTTCAGCGCTGCGCCAAGCTGCTTCAGGCCTGGGGACAGTGCACCCAGCACGCTGTCGACTCGGCGAACCTTCCCCAACTCGGGCCCCGGCCCCAGCAAGCTGACGGCAGCCGCCAGCGCCTTGTCGTCGCGCGTGCCGAACATGCGCGTGCTTTCCACCCCGGCGCGTGTTGCCGGCGGCGTGTCATCCGGTGCAGGCAGGATCGCGGCGAGGTGCTGCGCCAGGTCTTCCTCGCGCAGTGCCAGCCCCAATGCATCGTGACGAGCGGGATCCGGCGTCACGATCACATCCGGCGTGATCCCGCGCGCCTGGATTTCGTGGCCATTGGGTGTGAAGTAGCGCGCCACCGTGATCTTGACGGCACTGTCGCCGGTCAGCGGAAAGATGCTCTGGATCGAGCCCTTGCCGAACGTGCGCGAGCCAAGCACGGTGGCGCGGCCGTGGTCCTGCAATGCACCGGCCAGCAATTCGGCGGAGGAAGCCGACGCGCCGTTGACCAGTACCGCCAGCGGCACCGTGCGCGCCCAGGCGGGCAGGTCGGCCAGCACGTCCGGCTCGCCTGGCCGCTGGTAGAACCGCGGATCGACCGTGACGGTGGCTTCGGCAGCGGCAGCGGCTTCGGCTTCGGCAGCAGCGGTGGCACGCCCGCGCGCCGAAAACAACGGCGTCCCCGTCGGCAGGAATGCCCCTGCCACGCCGACCGCGGCCGACACCAGGCCGCCTGGATCATTGCGCACGTCGAGCACGATGCCGCGTGGCGCGCCGTTTGCATCGAGCGTTTTCAAGGCCGCCACCAGGTCCTGCGCGGTGCGTCCTTCGAATGCGGACACCTGGATCCAGGCGACGCCGTTTGGCATCGCACGTGTCGTGACGGTTTGCGCCAGCAACGCGGCCCGGTGCAGCCTGGCGGTACGAACGGCGCCGCTGCCGCCCCGCCGGTACCCGATGTCCAGCGCGCTGCCGGGCACGCCGCGCATGCGTCGTGCAATCTCGGGCGAGCGCATCCCAGAGAGCGTCGCACCATCGATCGACGCGACCGTATCGCCCGGTTCGATGCCGGCCAGGTACGCCGGTGAGTCTGCGGTGACCGCCGTTACCACCATGTCTGCGGCAGCGAAGTCGACACTGATGCCGATGCCGGTGTACTCGCCAGCCTCGTCCTTGCGGACGGCATCCAGTTCGTCCTTGTCCAGAAAGCCCGAGTGCGGGTCGAGCGAGGCGAGCATGCCGGCGATCGCTCCTTCGAGCAGCTTCTTGTCGTCCGGCGCTTCGACGTACCGCGTTTTTACCAGCGCATAGGCCGAGAGCAAGGCCTGGAATTCGGCAGCGGGCACCACGACCGGCTCGCCTGCCCGGCAGGTGCTTGCGGCGATAATGGGAAAGAGAAGGCAAAGAATGGTGGCGCGAAGTCGTTTCATGAGTCGGTGTCCTTGATGATCGACCGATTCTCTGCTGACCAGGTGTTGTGTGCGGTTAAGCGCTTGTAAGCAGGTGTAAGCAGGCGCTGTGCAGATCTGCGTTCAGCGCTGGCGCATCCGCTGCATTCTCAGAACAGGTCCAGCTGCCCTGCCTCCTGCGCACTGCCGCGGCGTGTCGTTGCGGGTACCACCACCGGACGCCGGAATTGCGAGCGATCGAGCCGCCCGAAGCGCCCGCGCAATGACTTGAAGCCAAGGCGCTCGACCGCTTTTTCAAAGCGTTGCCGGATCAGGTCGGCCCACACGCCGTCACCATGCATGCGCTGTGCAAAGTCGGCATCGTAATCCTTGCCGCCTCGCATTTCGCGAATGCGGTTCATCACCCGCTGCGCGCGGTCCGGAAAATGCGCCTGCAACCACTCTTGAAACAGCGGATTGACTTCGTGCGGCAGGCGCAGCACCGTGTAGTGCGCGCCGACCGCACCGGCGTCGCGCGCCGCTTCGAGGATGCGTTCGATCTCGGGTTCGGTCACGAACGGGATGATCGGCGCGACACTCACACTGACCGGGATGCCAGCGTCGGTCAGCGTACGGATCGTGCGCAGGCGGCGCATCGGCGCGGCCGCGCGCGGCTCGAGCGTGCGCGAAATCTGGGCATCGAGTGTCGTGAGCGTCACCGCCGCGCACGCCAGATTGTTGGCCGCCATCGGTGCAAGCAGGTCGATGTCGCGCTCGATCAGCGACGACTTGGTGATCAGGCCAAGCGGGTGGCGGCATTCGGACAATACCTCCAATACCTGGCGCGTAATCTGACGCTCACGCTCACACGGCTGGTAGGCGTCGGTGTTGACGCCGATGGCGATGTGTTCGGGGACGTAGCCAGGCTTGGCGAGTTCGCGCCGCAGCAGTTCGGGAGCATTCACCTTGGCGAAGAGCCGGGATTCAAAATCGAGACCCGGCGACAGGCCGAGATAGCTGTGCGTGGGCCGCGCGAAGCAATAAATGCAGCCGTGCTCACAGCCGCGGTAGGGATTGAGCGACACACTGAACGGAATATCGGGCGACGTGTTGCGCGACAGGATGGTCTTGGCGAACTCGTCGGTGACCACGGTCTTGAACGCGGCCGATTCACCGGTCGACCCGGCAGCCGATTCGGAATCGGCATCAGACCAGCCGTCGTCAAAGCGCTCGCGACCGTTGACCTCATAGCGTCCTTGCATATTCGACACCGCACCACGCCCCTTGCGTGCAACGCGCGGCGGCGCCAGCATGATGTGTTCTTCTACCCGCTCGCGGCGGATGGGCTCATCGGTGTCGATCATGGCCGCTGCTCCATACTGTATGTTTATACAGTATATTACGCCGCTACCCTGTCAAATTCAAGCGCGCACACAAGCCGCTAGTTGTGCGGACGGGCAAAGGTCGCCAGATAATTCACGCTCGTATCGCTGCACCATGAGGCCCGATGCAACACCGGCAGGTAACGCATGCCGCGCAGATCGATCCGCTGCAGCCCGGCTCCAGTGGCTGCAGCCAGCATCTCGTCGGGTTTGACGAAGCGGTGCCACTGGTGCGTGCCCCGCGGCAGCACGCGCATCACGTACTCCGCTGCCACGATGGCCAACAGATAGCTCTTCCAGCTGCGGTCGATCGTCGACGCCAGCAGCAGGCCACCGGGCGCCACGCGCCGAGCCACCTCTTCGATGAAGGCGTTGGGGTCGGCCACATGCTCGGCCACCTCGAGCGCCAATACGACGTCGAAGCATTCGTCGGGCTGCAGGACAGTCTCCAGTTCGCCCAGGCGATAATCGACTACCGCGCCGCTGGCGGCGGCGTGGCGTTGCGCCGCCGCCAGGTTGCCGGGCGAGGCGTCGATGCCGACCACGTGCGCGCCGCGCAGCGCCAGCGGTTCGGACAGCAGCCCGCCGCCGCAGCCGACGTCGAGGATGCGCAGACCCGCCAGCGACATATCGGCGCGGCCGAAATGCGACGCCATGCACGCCAGCAGATAGGCCTGGCGCAGCGCGTTCGTGACATGCAGTGGCCGCATCGGCCCGTTCGGATCCCACCAGGTGGCGCCGAGTCGGTCGAAGCGGGCGATTTCGTCTGCAAGCGCGCTCATGTTTGGGCCTCGCTCGCAGCAGCAGACACCAGCGCTGCCAATGCGCGGCCGGAGCGCCAGGCGCCTTCCACACCGCCGCCGGCAAGGGCATCGCCGCACACGCCAAGTCCCATGCCCGCGTCCCACCAGGCGCCAGCGGCCTGTCCGTCACCTGGCGCCGCTGCCAGCGTTGCATACAGCCAGCGATGCACGGCCGCGAAGCGCCAGGCCAGAGCGCCGCCGACACAATCGGCAAGCGCCGCCTGCAGCATCGCCTGCACTTGGTCGGCTGGTGTGTCCAACTGCGCGCCGGTCCAGTCGGGCGTTGCGTGCACCACCCACTGGGCCTGCCCCGCCAGCACTGTGCGCGCCGGCTTGGCATCGTTGCGCACCACCAGCGCCAGCGGGCCCGATGCGGGCCGCGCCAGGTCCCAGTCACAGCCCATTGCGGGCGCGTCGGTCGTGCCCATCAGGACCCAGACGGGCAACATCGGCACGGCCTGCGCGCGCGCGGCCCAGTCCGGGCGATGCACGCCCAACAGCGCGGCCGCCTGTTGCGGCGGGATTGCCAACGCCACGGCATCGAAGCCATCGGCCAGGGTCGCACCGCCACTCTCCAGAGACCACGTTGCGCCGCTGCGGCGCACGCCATCGATCGTGCACAGGCTATGCAACGGCAGGTCCTTCAACAAGGCGCGGCACAGGGCCGGCATGTCGGGCGTGGCCACCCACATTGCGTCGCCAGGCAGGGCTGCGTCAGGCTGCGCCAGGCGCGGCGTCCAGCGCGCCAGCAGCCCGGTGCGCTGCCCCTGCTCCACGAAATCCACGAAGTCGATGCCCGTGGCAGCAAAGCACGGCGTCCCGTGATCCAGGCCCAGCACGGCATCGGCGCCATCGAGCGTCACACGCCTGGTGGACATCCTCCCGCCAACCCCGCGCGACTTGTCGAACACCTGCACCGCATGCCCGGCATCGGCCAGGGCGCGCGCGCAGGTGGCCCCGGCAATGCCCGCCCCTACCACTGCCACCCGTAGGCTCGTGCCACTCATCGCTTGCTGCCGCGGCCGCGCCACAGCGGCCTCATGACCAGGAACAGGCGATAGGCCGGCTCCAGCAAGGCCAATGTGAGCCTGGACCCCAGCAGGCGCCCGAGCCAGGCCCAGCGCGGCAAGGACCGCCACATCAGGGTGAATGCCTCCGCGCCACTGACCAGGGTGCCATCGGGACGACGCATGTGCAGGCGCGCCATGGCGGCGTCGCGGTTCAGTCCCGGGCCAAGCGCTTCGGGCGCGCAGTGGGCGACGTCGACCCAGCACACCTGGTCTGCGCCGTCCTGACGCTGATAGAGGGCGATCTCGCGGGTACACACCGGGCAGCCGCCGTCGTAGTACACCGTGGGGGAGGTAGAGGATTGTTCTTGCATGATTTGATCATACAGGAAACAGGTCAAAATGCGGTTCACCGTCACCGATTTTTCGGTTTAACACCCCGCTAAACGGTTCACGTCCTGTTCATCAGATTGACTTGCATTGCCTGCGAGTGGCCTGGCAGCGCAAGCGTGTACATAAGCCGCTTGTTGTGCGACAAACCCGTCGAAGGCGTCGAGCAGCTGGCTGAAGCGCCCGGACGCGCGTTCCAGCTGCCCCAGCGCCTGCGCCGCCGCCTCTAGGCTCGACAGCTGATGCGGCGCGTGCGCCTTGCGGATGCGGTAGTTCGACGGCGCCACGTCCGTCAGGCCCAGGCGCGGCAGCCGTTGCAGCGCCGGGTTCAGGTACAGCATCTTGCGACTCTTGCGCCAGGTGGCGTCGAGCAGCACCAGCCGCAGGGCCTCGGCGGGCAGCGCCGGCATGGGTGGCGGCATCGGCAAGCCCGCATCGCCCGGTGTGGCCGGATACAGCAACACGGGCGTGCGCCCATCCGCATGCAGCAGGCTGTCGAGCACCTCCGCATCGAAGGCCTCGCCGGTCGTCATGACACTGCCGGTGACGCACAGGTGCAGCAGGCGCGCGCTGTTCTTGGCGTTGCCCACTTCCAGCGGATGCTGTAGGATCAGCAAGTGCGCCTGCGCCGTGACTGGCGTGATCCAGCGACAGATGCAGGCCGACTGCGCCCGCAGGCACCTCTCACAGACAGCGCGCTTCACGCCAGCCGCGCCGGTCACGGCGCCGGCGTCCAGCCGCCACCCAGCGCCCGGTACAGATCGACGTGCGCCGCCAGCAAACTCGTGCGCAGTTGCAGCGCGGCGAGATCGGCACTGAACGCCGTACGCTGCGCGTCGAGCTCTTCCAGATACGACGCATAACCATTCGTGTAGCGGTTGTGTGCCACGCGCAGCACTTCACCGGCCGCGGCGCGCCGGGCCTCGGCTTCCACCAGTTGCCGCTGCAAGCCGTCGATCGACGCCAGGGCATTCTCGGTCTCGGCAAACGCCGTGCGCACCACGGTCTCATAGCCATAGATGGCGCGATCGCGCACCGTGCCGGCGATCTCGGCCTGCGCACGCAGGCGGCCTGCGTCGAACAAGGGCGCAAGCACGCTGCCGCCGATGCTCCACAATTCCGTTGGCGAACGCAGCAATTGCGTGATGCCGCCCGCCCCTGCCCCGAGCGACGCCGTCAACCGGATCGATGGCAAGAGCGCATCGCGCGCCACCGCCAGGCTGGCGTCAGCAGCCGCGACGGCCTGCTCGGCCTGGGCGATGTCGGGCCGGCGCCGCAGCAGTTCGGACGGCAAGCCGGTGCCCGGGGTCGGTTCACGCAGCGACAGCAGATCGGTACCGCGCGCAATGGCGCCCGGACTCGCGCCCAGCAGCAGATTGAGCACCTGCTCCTGCTGCGCTACCTGCCGCTCCAGCTGCGGCACGGCGCCGGCCGTAGCGTGCAATTCGGCCTCGGCCTGCGACATTTCCAGGCGCGAGCTGTAGCCCACTTCGAACTGGTGCCGCGCCAGGTTGTACGAGCGCTCGCGCGAGGCCAGCGTGGCCTTGGCCAGCGCCAGCTGGGCGTCCAGGCCCAGCAGATTCAGATAGCCCGACGCCGTATTGGCCGCCACTGCCAGCGCCGCCGCTTCCAGCGCCGCCTCCTGCGACAGCGCCTCGAACCGCGCCGCCTCGACGGTGTTGGCCACGCGGCCGAACAGGTCCAGCTCGTAGCTGGCCTGCACCGCGCCCACGAGCGACGTCGATTCGACCGGCGTGCCTTGCGGGCCGATGGCGCGCGCCCGGGTCGGCGCCAGCGACAGGTTCAGCGCCGGCAGGCGCGCGCTGTCGGCCACGCGAATGCGCGCCTGGTATTCCTGCAGCCGCGCGCGGGCCACCTTGAGGTCGCCGTTGTTCGACTGCGCCTGTTGCACGAGGGCGTCCAGCGCCGGATCGCCGAACGCGCGCCACCAGTCACGCTCGACGCTGGCATTCGCGCCGGGCAAGGTCGTGCGCCACGCCACCGGCACCGTCACCGAGGACGGCGGCGCCGGCTGCGGCGCCATCGCGCAGGCGGCCAACAGCAACGGCGCCGCCAGAACCACTAACCGCCGCTTCACCGCTGCCCCGCGTTCGCCGTGGCGGCAGCGGCCGTATCGATCGTCGTCACCACCGACATCCCAGGCCGCAGGCGGTTGGCCAGCGGCTGGTTCGGGTCGATGCTGATGCGCACCGGAATGCGCTGGGCGATCTTGACGTAGTTGCCGGTGGCGTTGTCCGGCGCGATCACCGAAAACTCCGAGCCCGTGGCGGGCGCGATGCGCTCGACGTGGCCACGCAGCTTGGCGCCGCCCAGCGCATCGACACTGAAACTGACCGGCTGGCCGACGGCCACCCCTGCCATCTGCGTTTCCTTCATGTTCGCGATGATCCACATCTGGTTCGGCACCAGCGCGGTCAGCTGCGCGCCGGCGTTCACGAAGGCGCCCTGACGCACGGCCACCTGCCCCAGCTGACCGTCGCGCGGCGCGGTGATGTTGGTGTTGGCCAGGTCGATCTCGGCCAGCTTGACCGCCGCTTCGGCGCTGGCAACCGCTGCCTCGAGGGCGGCGCGGTTGACGCCGACGGACGCCAGGTTCTGGCGGGCGATCTCGACGGAGGCACGCGCCTGGTCGCGGCTGGCGGCGGACTGGGCGCGGGTAGCGCGCGCGGCGTCGAGTTCGCGCGCCGACAGCGAACCGTCGGCCGCCAGCTCTTCCACGCGGCGCAGGTCGGCGCTGCTGCGCCGGGCCTGCGCTTCGTTCGATGCCAGCAGCGCCTGGTTCTGGGCGATGGTGGCGCGGGCGCTGGCGTTCGTCTGCGCGAAATTAGCCAGCGCCGCCTTGCGGTTGGCCAGTTCGGCCCGTGCCTGCGCCAGGCGCTGGATCGGGATCCGGTCATCGATGCGCAGCAGCAGCTCGCCCTTCTTGACGGTCTGGAAATCCTGCACGCGGACCTCGGTCACGTAGCCGCTCAGCTGCGGACTGATGAGCGTCACCTGGCCGCGCACCAGCGCGTTCTCGGTCGCCTGCAGCGCACTGCGAAACGGCGGCAGGTTCCAGGCATACAGCACGATCAGGATGCCGACGAGCGCGATGGCGGCAAAGGCCAGCGCACTGAGGATGATCTTGCGCTTCGGGCGCGCGGGGGTAGGAACAGGTTCTGACATATCAATCGGTGACAGTAATGGGTGCGGGAGTATTGTTGACAGGTGCGGCGGGTGCCGGCGCCGCGGCTGGCGCGGTAGCCGGAAGGTTGTAATGCATCCAGACGGCGTGCAGGAAGATCCAGGTTGCGCTCACGGCAGCAATCAGGGCAATCATCAGGAACACGTCGTTGTACGCCAGGATGTTGGCTTCGCGCGTGGCGCTGGCGGCCAGCGATGCCAGGCTCTGGCGCGTGCGCGCCGCCGGGTCGGCCAGCAATTGCCCGGCCGCCGCCGCGCCGGACTGGATGCGCCCGGCCACCAGCGGGTCGAGCAAGCTCAGGCCCTCCACGATCGTCGACGAGTGGAATTTCTCGCGCGCTATCTGGAACGTGCCGACCAGTGCCGAGCCGATCAGGCCGCCCAGATTCTGGGTCAGGCCGAACAGCACCGAGAAACTGATCAGGGCGCCGGGATTGCCGATCACGGTGACGATCATCGAAATCAGCGACGGCCCGATGAACAGCGTGCCGCCAAACGCCAGCAGGCTCTGGCTCAGGTACATCTGCTCGACGCGGGTCTGATTATTGGCGTGCGCATCCATCCAGGCACCCAGCGCCATCAGCACCAGCGCAATGACCTGCGGCGCCATCAGGTGCTTGACGTTGACCGTCAGGGCCGACACCACGATGCCGGCGACGGTGGCCGCCAGCACGCACAAAAACAGCGATTGCATCTGGTTGTTGTCCAGCCCCACGGCGCGCAGGAAGCCCACCGCGCCCACGCTCTGCTCGGACAGCACGATGCGCACCAGCAGCAGCGACAGCGCCACGCGCAGGATGCTGCGGTTGGTCAGCCAACGCAGGTTCAGCAGTGGATTGGCCCGGTTGTGCTCGACGCACATCGCGGCCGCGAGCAAAAAGATCGACACCGCCAGCGCCACGCCGATCCACGCCTGCTCGGTCCACCAGAAGATGCGCCCGAACGTGAGCACCATGCACAGCAGCGCCATGCCCGGTGCAAACAGCGCGAACGTCACAAAATCGGTGGGGCGAAACGCCTTGATCCGGTCGCCCGGCGGCAACTTCAGCAGCAGCACGGCGCCCAGCGACACCAGCGCCAGGCCCAGCTCGAACATGTACAGGCCACGCCACTCGGCGATGCGCAGCAGGTCGCCCGAGAAGATGTAGGCCAGCGGCAGCGCCAGCTGGGCCGTGCCAAGCGAAATCGCGATGCCTTTCAGGCGCCACTCCTTCTTGAACCCCTGCAACGTGTAATACAGGCCAAGCGGACTGACGGCAGCGGCCAGCATACCGTGGGCGGCGCGCACGGCGATGGCCGAGCCGAGATCGTTGACGAACAGGTGGGCCAGTGTGACAAGGGCGTACAGCACCAGGAAGCACTCGGTGAACAGGCGCAGGCCGAACTGTTGCCGGAATTTCACCAGCAACAGGTTCATCGACGCGTTGGCCATCACGTAGGCGGCCGGCAACCAGGCCGTTTCGGTCTGGTAGGCGCCCAGCACGCCCTGCAGATTGATCAGGTTGACGGCGACCAGCGCATTGCCCAGGCCGCCCGTGATCGTGACGAGGATGCCGACCGCCAGATAGGCCAGTCGCAGCTTTGTGGTATGCGCTGGCGTGGACGGAGAGCCGGGCAGCATCGGCTTTTCGTCGGGTGCCCATTCGCGTGGCGCGTACTTGCTCATCCTGCTGTTTCACCGTAGTTGTCAGGCTCGCTATCTTACGCCTTTGCTCAAATTCACGTCGGATGGCGCTTTCGCCACACCCGAAACATTTAATCTGAAAGCTGGTCAACGAGATATTGCTCTACGGATTTATTGGCTCTAGACTGGAATTGTTCCGTACGGAAATTGTTTCGTAAGGCAGCATTTCCAGAGTCAGCCATGTCGAACATCCACGCCATCCGCACCCTGATCTCCGCTTCGCTTGCCGCGCTGGCCATGCTGCCCGCAGTCGGCTTCTCGCAGGAGCTGCCGACGCCAAAGCCCGTCACCAGCACGCTTGACTACCGGATGAACGAGCGCGTCATCCAGGTGCCGGCCGGGCCGGACGACGTGCTGCTCGAAACCACGGTGTTCCAGCCCGATGGCGCCGGCCCCTTCCCCCTGATCGTCATCAACCACGGCAAGGACCCGGGCCGCCCGAGCCTGCAGTCGCGCGACCGCTTCTATCATATGGCGTCCGTGTTCGTGAAGCGCGGCTACGCGGTCATGGTGCCGATGCGCCAGGGCTTTTACAAGTCGGGCGGACGCTACCGCGATCGCGGCTGCGACATGACGGCCAATGGCTATACCCAGGCCGAAGACATCCGCGCTACCCTCGCCTACGCACGCCAGCAACCGTGGATCGACGGCGGGCGCATGATCGTGGCCGGCCAGTCGTACGGCGGGCTGGCAGCCATCGCGCTGGGCACCGAAGCGCTGCCGGGTGTGCGCGGTTTAATCAATTTTGCGGGCGGCTTGCGCGACGACAGCAACCGCTGCGCGTGGCGCTCGCAATTGGTGGCGGCGTTTGCCGACTACGGGGCCAAGGCAAAAGTCCCGAGCCTGTGGATGTACGGCCAGAACGATTCGCTGTTCGGCCCGGAGCTGGCCAGCCGCATGCACGCCGCCTATGCGGCGGCTGGCGGCCGTGGCCGCCTGGTCGAATTCCCCGCCTTCAAGCGCGACGCGCACGGCATGCTGGCCAGCCGCGACGGCGAAAAAGTCTGGCTGCAAGATACTGAACAGTTCCTGCGCGAGATCGGGATGCCGACCGCCGTCGTGGT